>Ga0315533_1003462_pt1 | contig 10374 bp, 7 predicted proteins | sample SalMarSW160130MG_FD_203081 | JGI IMG/M metagenome (GOLD analysis project Ga0315533, IMG submission 203081) | Salt marsh sediment microbial communities from the Plum Island Ecosystem LTER, Massachusetts, United States - Salt Marsh Sediment SW1601-30 ...
GCGCCTAACGTCTTCTTCTTTAGAAATCCAGACTGTTTTTATTTCATCTCGTTTATTAGCAGTGTATAAAAATAAATATTTAGGATTGCTGACAAATCCATCGTTACATCCAAAAACCCAGATTTTTTTATCCCGTGGGAACAACCAAGAAAGAAAATAAACCGAATACAGGGGTAATCCAAGAACTCGTTTTATAATTTTACCTGTATTAACGTTGCAAATTTTCATAAAGTTTTAAAACTTATTTCTTTCTAATTTCGTATATAATCTGCATCGCAAATAATGATGGCCATTTCTTAGTTAAACTATTAATAAATCCATCAGATAAGGGCGCTCCTACAATATAATTAATAACTTTAAATCCTAAATAATCACACCAGTATAAAAAATCCTGATGCGTCCAGAACCGAATATGCTCTTTGATATGATAAACTATTACAGTAATAGGAAATTTTCCAAACAATAAGCGCAGTCGGCACAAAATAAAACCAGAGTTTGGGATAGACGCGAATATACTTTTGTTAAACGAACCTTTAATGCTCAACATTATTTTCTCCGGTTCCTGAATATGCTCTAAAACTTCAGTAATGATAATATAATCAAAAGCATTTTTCTTCACAAAGTTTTTAAAGTCTTCCGAAGCTATATCCATCTTGTATGCCTCATATCCTCTCTTTTTTGTATATTCAACAGCTTTTTTAGAAATATCAATGCCAATAATTTTAATGGGAGAATTGTTTTTAGAAAGGTAATCAATCACTGTCCCGTCACCACAACCAATATCTAATATCTTAGAATTTTGTTCAATATATTTTGATATAATTTCTGCTCTATGAAATGATGGCGCGTGAAACCCCCTTTTCCCCCAATATTCATCATAATCTTTAAACTCGTTCAAGGGCATTGGTATTGTCAAAGATTTCCAAATTGATTTTAGTTTCTTTGTCATTTTTACTTTTTTCTTCGTGTTTTTAACAAATAGCTCCTTACGCTTCCTAAATCTTTATTGTCTTTATTACTATATTAGATGAAAAGAATCAATTGATTAATATCTTGGACTATTATATCGGGTTTTGTTTTACTGAATTCTACATCCTCTCTTTTTGTTGCTCCCGACAAAACTAAAACCGATAGTATCCCTAAATCATTTGCCATTTTAATATCAGTGTAAAGACGGTCTCCAATAATAATGCAATCTTTAGGTGTTAGATGGTATTTTTTTAAAGTTGGAATTATCAGCTCTTTTGATGGCTTGCCAAAAGTCCTATCAGGAACTCTCCCGGTAGACATTTCTAAAACTTTTATAAATGTTCCTATATCGGGAACAAAACCTTCTTTGGCAGGACAGAGATTATCGGTATGAGTTGCAAAATAAGGCAGTCCTTTTTGGATTAAGAGAGTGGCCTGAACTAATTTTTTGTAATTAATCTCGGTATCATAAGTTAAAACAACAGCTTCTGGCTTTTGCGAATCAAAATTAAAGCCCTTTGAGATAAAATAATCGGCAACTTTTTTATTTGCTAAAAGATATATATTTTTTATTTTCTTTCCAATAAGATGATTTATTAAACTCTCTATCGGCAAAAGAATATTATCTTCTTTTATGTTAAATCCAGCTGATATTAATCTGTTATAATGTTCTCTTTTTGTCTTTGAAGAATTATTGCTCAAAATGCAAAATCGAATTTTTTTCTTATTTAAATGATTTATAAAATCATCTGCCTTTTCTATTATTTTATTGCCAAGCATTAAAGTGCCATCTCCGTCAATTAAAAAAAGTTTTCTTTTTTTAATTCCTTTTAACTTTTTATTAAATATTTTTTCTGCCTCGTTTAAATCGTTAAAATCATCAATCTCCCACCATTTTTTATTTTGAATGTTAAAAAACTTAACCTGTATCTTCTTTTTAAGAAATAATCTTTGTAATAATACTTCAGTCCATAGATTTAATTCTTTTTCTTCTTCAATTATTTCGTTCAGCTCTTTTTTAATTATTTTTAAATCATTTTTGTTAAATTTATAAACATCAATAGAGCAGCCGTAGGATTCATTTTTCTTAATCTCTTTTGAAATATCAGAAATAAAACCTTCGTTGTCAACTTTTATTTTCATTGACTCCCTTAAATATTGACTGGTATCTGTAGCAATTAAGGAATCTCTGACTGCAAGCATTCCCGAAATTATTTTATCGCTAAAAATAACATCTCCGTTCATTATAAAAACCTCCCCATTTAAAAATTCTCGAGTAAGGTAAAGTCCATACATATTATTTGTTTTCTTATAATTTTCATTAAAAACAAACTTGAAATCTGCCTTAGGATAATTATTCTCACAAAATTTAATTATTGATTTAGGTTTATATCCAACGCAGATTACAATCTCCTTAATGTTATTCCTCAACAAACTCTCAATTTGATAACCTAAAATCGGTTTTCCGTTTACCAAAGAAACTAAAGATTTGGGAATTCTATCTGTTATAGGGCTCAATCTGTTACCCTTTCCACCCGCCAAAATTATTGCTTTTATATTAGGTTTCTTTTTAGTCATTAGAAATCTGGATAAATCTTTTAATAATTAATCCGTGTTTACCATTTTTCAATGGTTTTTCTTATCTTGTCTTTAATATGGAGATAAATTTTTTCACCTTTCTTCTCAGTTTCAGGCGAAACTAATCTTAAAAGTTCTCTGCCTAAAATTTTATATCTGCCTCCAACTTTATTGGCATTAATTATTCCTTTTTTTAAAAAACGTTTAATAGTGCTATTGCTCACTTTTAAATAATCCTGCGCTTCTTCGGTGGTATAAACTTTGTTTGGTTCAATTTCTTTTACCATTGTTTTAATAATTTAATGATATTAAAATAATAATAGAGTGTCAATAGATGTCAAAAGGTATCATTTTTTATTATTACTCTAAACTGCCCTTTGCTTTTTTAATAAAAAATTATATCATAAAAGAGTATGAAGAATGACTCACCAGTCCAAAATAAATTTTATTGGGTTTACTTAATCGGCTTTTTCTTAATTTTGGCTTTGCCTCTTTTAAACCTGCCGCCCTGGTTTGCTCCTCCTGATTGGGGAAAAACAATCGTTTTTAGAATTGTTCTCTCTATTTTAATTTTCTTATTTATTTACCAACTCCTTTTCCGAAAAGAAAAATTCAGCGCTGTTTGGCCTAATATTCGGCCTAGTTCAGCAACTTTACCTTTTTGGCTCTTAATTGCTCTTTTGGGAATCTACTTTTTAGCCACTCTTTTTTCCTCAGATATTCGCTTTAGTTTATGGGGTTCTCCTTTTCGTTCCGGCGGTTTTCTAAATTTCGCTTCTTACATTATCTTTGTTATTTTGGCATTTTTAATTTTAAGGCCTAAGGATTGGCAAAAAATCTGGGATTTTTCCATATTTATCGGTATTTTGGTTTCAATTATAGCTGTCTTTCAGCAATTTGGTTTTTTGAGTGAAGCACTCATTCCCTTTTCCGGACGACCCCCTTCTACAATCGGCGGACCAACATTTTTGGCAGTTTACCTTTTGCTTTTAAGTTTTTTAACTTTGTCTTTTGCTATTAATGAAAAAAAACATCTAAAAAAGTTCTTTTATTTCTCAGCAGTTTTATTATTCCTTTTTGTTATTCTACTGACCGGGAGCCGAGCGGTTTATTTCGGTTTATTTATCGGCCTTTTTTATTTACTGCTTCTATATCCAAAAGATTTAATTCGCTCGGTAAAAATAAAAACTTTATTTTTGCCCTTGAAAATCCTCGCTGGAATCATTTTAATTACAGCTGCCTATGGAGTATATTACATAAACGCCCAGCCCGAGCGTCCTCAATTTATCCAGAACAATGAAATTTTAACGGAAATCGCCAGGCGGCTTTCAATTAAAATGGTCTTAGACGATTCCCGATTTTCCACTTGGAAGATTTCTTTTGAAGCGATAAAAGAAAAACCGATTTTAGGTTACGGCCCGGAAAATTTTAATATTGGCTTTGATAAATATTATGACCCTTCTTTGCATTATATGGATAAGGGCTGGGGCAGTTGGTGGGACAGGGCCCATAATTTTATCTTTGATATTCCGGCTACTGCCGGCATCCCGGCTTTAATAATCTATCTTTCTCTCTTTGGAGTTCTTTTTTGCCAGCTCCAGAAGCTAAAAAATAATCAGCGGCAATCAGCCGCCATCAACGAAAATCAAAACCCAATAATTTATCACGGGATTCAGGCCGCTTTTTTGGGCTATTTGGCTGCTAACTTTTTTACTTTTGATATTTTCTCAACCTATCTTATTTCATTTCTCTTAATCGCTTATTCTCTAAGTTTGATAACCCGGTCAGAAAAATCTACGGCCGTAGAAACTCGGGACGAGATTCAACCATTGAGAAAGAGAACGCTTTTCGCTTGCTTGTATCCGTATAAAAAAATAATTATATCTATTCTCTTTATTTGTTTAATCTGGTTTATCTGGTTTTTTAATCTAAAACCCTTTCAAATCAATAGTCAAATTAATATCGCCGCCCATCTTGTAAGTAATGACAAATGCGAACAGGCCTTTATTAAAATGGACAACATCTTGCCCAAAAAAAGCTTCCTGGATAATTATCTAAGATTAAAATATGCCGACTTTATGATAGCCTGCGAAAAGCAACATCCTGATAAAAGTTTAGAATATGCTAAAAAAGGAGTACCATTTCTTAAAGAAAATATTGAAATTCGTCCTTACTCTACCAAAAATTGGCTTTTACTCGGTGACTTTACTACTGTTTTAATCGCTCAAGAAAGCAACCCGGAAAGACGCCGGGAATTAATACAAGAAAATAGTTATTATTTAGAAAAAGCGGAAAAGTTAAGCCCTAAACGTCAGGAAGTTTTTATTGAATGGTCCAAATATGGAATTGCTTCAGATAAATACCAGACAGCAAAAGAAAAAGCTCAAAAATGCATTGATGTAAATCCAAACTTATCTGATTGTTATTGGCTAATGGGGCTGGCTCAGGGTTATTTAGAAAATTTTGAAGAACTTAATTCTTTTATAGCCCTTGCTCAAGAAAAAGGTTATAAAACAAAATCAAAAGAATCTTTATCACAGCTAAGCAATATCTATATAAAAACTGAAAATTACCAGAGTTTAGCTGAAACTTATCTAAAATTAATTTCAATCAAGCCTAAAAATGCCCAGCTTCACGCCTCTTTGGCTGTTGTTTACAAAGAATTAGGAGAAATTGAAAAAGCAAAAAAAGAAGCCCTAAAAGTATTAGAGCTTAACCCGGAAGCGAAAACAGGAGTAGAAGAATTTTTAAGAAGTTTAGAATAAAAATTTAAGACCCAAGAAGTTGATTGATTCTTGCTCGAGTCCGCGGCCCCACAAACCCTGTTCCCCTTGCTAATCCGAGGGGTTTTAATATTTCTAAAGCGTATTTTTCCTGGAAACGAATTACAGCGGTGTTGGTTAAAGAAAGAAAATTTCCGGTAACTAAGCCTTCGGGATAAATTCCCTGCCCCTGATTTCCTAAGAATTGCTGAAGGCAACGAACTTCGGAATTACTGCTCATTCCATAGTACAAATCATTTTCAAATCTCTGGCCGGAAAAGGAGTTTAGTTCCTTTTTCATTAAAATGGCTTGTATTTGGGCCTTAATTTTAGCAATTTCTGCCTCTAAATAGGCAATTTGAGCTAAAAGTTTTTTAATTAATTCTTCTTCTTCTTTTTCTTTTATTTCTTCTTTAGCTGAAACTCGCCAAGAAAATGAATATCTTTTTTCAGAACCATTAAATCCGGAAAATTTGTTTTGAATTGAGGGTATAATTGTTAAAAAAGCATATTTTTCATTAAAATCAGGGAAAACAATTTGAGCTTTTTGATTCTCGTCTAAAGTTAAGAAATGAATTGAACAAGAATTAGATTTTTGGCAAACTAAATAAGGAACTTTGAATTTTACTTCCTTGGTTCCTTCAAAGTCCAAAGTTAAAGTTCCTTTTCCTCCAAAAATTTTCTGCCAGTTGCCAGCCCAATTTTTTGTTGTATAACCTACCGATAAACTACTTTCTGAAGTAAGAGGTAAAAAATTACTGATAGGAACTATTTTAAGGTCCTTTAAGTTTTCATTTTTTTTATAACAGTATTTTTCTCCTAAATCACAATTATTTACTAAAACAGTGATAGTCCAGTCAGTAAATATCTGAGAAAAATTTTCTTCAAAACCATTTTTTTTCAAGGCATAGTTTAGAGAAGGAATTCCGATTTTTGAAGATTGCATAGAATCTTTCAAAATCTCTACTCCATAATGGTCAACTAAATATTGAATAAAAAGATTTAAGGCGCCGTAATCCGCAGAACTATTCTGCCATTCGGTAAGAGAATCATTTGGTTCTTCTAAAAACCTTTTAATTCTTCTTTGAAGATTACTCTCCTTATATCCCGAATCATAACCGCAGAGAGTCGGGGCATATTCTGCTCTGGCTTCATTAAGCCAAATTTCTTCTTCAATTCCCTGAATTTTTTCCTTTTTATTAAAGGTAATCAAATGAACGAATTCGTGGGCAAGAAAACTTTTATTCAAAGAATTAGTAATATAATCGGCATTAAGGTAAACCATTTCTCTTTGATTAGAAAAAGGGTTTTCCAATCTTGAATATTCATCTCCGCTATTAAAATATCCTCCGACATTTTTTTTCATTGGATGAATTAAAACCGTAATTTTTAAATCATTATCAATTCCCGGTCTCCATTCTTTGCCAAAAACAGAAGTTAAAGTCGGATAAATATTTCTCTCAAACTCATTTGATAATTCATAAATCTCTTGGTTTATTTCACTCTGTTTTGAAGAATCTAATTTTTCCCACCAGGAATTATCAATATAAAAATACACATAATTACCAATTCTATTGAGACCGGCGGAAATTTCTTTTCTTCCGGAAATATCGTAACCAGAATCTACATAAAAATTTCTTGACTTTTCCAAACTTGCCGCCTCAACAAAAGAAAAAATAAAAAACAGAAAATAAAAAACAGTAAGTAATAAACAAGCGGCAAAAAAATTTTTATTTTTAAAAGTCATTATATAGATTATAACAAATTTTTATTTTTAAAACAATCCAAAAACCCCGGCAACGCCGGGGTTTTTGGCAATCTATTCAAACTTTTAAATTCAAATAGACCAACCTACACAAGGATTAGGTTTAGTATTCAGGAAGGACTTCATACGGCGTTACAAGGTCGGTCAGTCCCCAAGTCTGCTCTCCTGTGGTGCTGCCTACTGTCCAGTAAACTTCTTTAATCTCAAAGCGGACAAGACCAATGGATTCAGAAGTATCACCTTCAACAGTAGCGGTTGCGGTTACAGTAGCTGTATCTCCAGCTGTAACATCCTCGTCAGGGCTAACAGTTACAACACCGGAAAAACCGGTTCCATAAGCAGTGCCGTCTGCTTTGTAAGCTAAGATTCTTATTCCATCCGCTACGCTGATAGTCTTGGCAGTAGTAAACTTGGTTAGAGTTCCACCAAAAGCTTCAACCGTAAACTTAATAGTTCCGGTAGCGTAATTCTTTTCACCGCTAGCTATGGAAGGTGTTATCTTAATAGAAGAACTATCTTTGGTGATATAAACACCTTCGTTATAGAGATACTGGACCTTGCTGGAAATAGCCGAACTAACTGTAACATTACTACTGGCTCCATCCGTTGTCTCATAGAGGTTATAAGCTGAAGTGGTAGGAACAGTGATTTTAACCTTGTTATTGGCTGCTGTTGTAAGCGCTCCAAAATCACCCTTAACAGTGAAGGTCTTGGTAGCGTCCTTGGCAATATCTATTTCTAAATTCTCAAAGGTGGCTGTGCCCTGAACACTTGCAGTGCCGGCAACAATAGTAGCCGAGGATATCTTACTGCCGTCCTCATCGTAAAGTTCAAAACCTTCTATGTCGGCTGTCTTTATATAAGTACCTGTGCTTTGACCATCATATTCATACGTATAAGTATTAACCTTTACCTGAGTCAATTGAGAATCGCCTACGGTTGATTTGAGGTCAAAGACCAGCAGAGTAACATTCTCAACTCCATCCGTTGAATGATATTCCACATTATTAGACAAAGGAGTATCATTATTCGCCGTGCCGGTTAAGATAGCTGTTCCTGCTTTCTTAATAGTAAATGTTCTCGGGGTACCGATTCCAGCATAGGTGTTAAGGCCCAAGCCATCAGTTCCTCTAATAGCATTAGTACTGCCTTCGGGTCCAATAGCCCACACGCTAAACCATCTATTGGTGTCAAAAGTTGTATTAGCGTCAATCTTAACTGTTAAGGTTTTGGTAGTACCCTCCTCTACTTTGAAACTAACATCGGTCAAACGGACAAAATAGTCATTAGATGAATCCTTGATTATATCGCTGGAGCTAATGCTTTTCCTATAGACTTCAGTATCGCCCTCATAAAGGCTAACAGCCTCAATCAGAGTGGACGGTTTATACTCGGAACCAGAACTACCAGTTAACCTTACCTCAAATTGAAGGTCTACTCTGTTAACGGTGATATCAGAATAAAGAGCTTTGACTTTAATCCCGTAAACAGGAATATCTGAACCGGCTCTTAGGTTGGAGTCATTGCTTGGAGTTGGAGAAATAGTGGCAGTGAAAGTACCTTCTTTGTCTGATGGCTCTTTTGCACGACAAACCTCATTCACACACTCATAGTCTGCGTCGCAATCAGCATCTGTGGTACATTCTGGAGCTTCAACACAAACTCCATTCTCACAAACATAGCCTGCGTCGCAATCAGCATCTATGGTACATTCTGCTGGTGGTGGTGGAGTTGCTCTTAACTCGTCGTATTTGGCTTGAGAAACAGGACCAAAATAACCCTGCCAAGCTCCATAGGCAACACCATTGCCATCCTGCCAGGCTCCGACGGCAGCTTTAGTAAGAGGACCAAAATATTCGGTCTCATTGCCAGCCGAGCCAGGACCAGTGGTGGCTACAGTGTAGCCAGCGTCATTCAAGTATCTCTGCAAACACTGAACATCCGCGCCGCTCATTTCCGGGTAAAGGGGTCTGGTAAAAGTGCAAACAACACCTACTCCATCGCCTCCGCCCAAACCAGCTAACTGGGCTTTCAGGTCATTTAATTGCTCCATTAAAGCATTAATCTTGGCTTGAAGCTCAGCAGCTGTTATCGCCTGAGCAGTTCCCGGACCAGCAATCATTGCCGCAATAGTCAATGTAATTGCAATTGCAATTATTTTTTTCATAATTTTTCAATCTAATCTAATTTTAATTAATAATTTATTTGTCGTTAATCGACCGAATGTCTTGAACTTTTGAATACAAAAATTTTTAATGGCAGTTTTCCTCTTATGGGGGAAACCCCACGTGGGCTTGCCCTTCACCTAAAGCTTTGGGTGAAGGGCTTGACGCCAATTATTCAAAAAATCAAGATTAACGACCTCTTTAATTTTTAATTTACTGACTTAAAAGTAAAATCTCTTCCAGGGCTTGAGAATAATTCCCTTCTTCGTAATCCTTTATTGCTCCGGCTAAACTTTTTTCCTGGTCTTCTGTTAAACTACTATTCCCTGCGTCTTCAATTAACCATTCCACCATTACTTTGGTTGGATTCTCTTTTTCTTTGTTTTCACCTAAGCCCGATATACCATAGACCTTTTCTAATCTCTGTTGACTTTCTTCCAATTTTTTAACTTCAATAACAATTTCTTTAACTTTTGTAGGGTCTTTTTTAACCTCTGAATCATTTAAACTTTTAACCGCCTTTTCTTTACTTCTTTGAACCTCTTCAATTGCCGAAGCCAAATTATTTATTTTATTAGTTTGAGCAATTTTAATCAAGTCATCCAACCGTTCATTGACAATTTTCAGATTATATCTGGCTTGGTTTTCTTCAGAAACAAAAACTGCCTGTGTTTTTTCAGTAATCTTTTTCAAGATGTATAAAGAATTGCCAGGCAGAGAATTTTGAGCAAAACCAAATGTGCCCAATAGCCCTCCAAAAATTATTACAACCGATAAAGAAGCAAAAGCAAATTTACGCTGAAAAAGAATCCTTATCCCCCCAACAAACTCTGACCAGCCAAAGGCAGAAACCCGTTCTCTGCTATTTTTAAATTCTTCTCCTAAAATTCGCTCTTTAGTAAAAATAACCCAGTCCTTCCTGGGTTCAATCTGACTTAATTTGCGAATTTTAGTAATGAGTTCTTTTTCAGTCATCTCCTTAATATTATGACGAATTAAACACGAATTTGTTACACCTGTTAAAAATGTTTAATACCCGAAGTTAAACATCAATGGATCAAGAACTGTTCTCGACCCATTGTTAAATTTCTTTGATTTATTCTATCTATTGATTTACGAAATCAATAGGATTGCC
>Ga0315533_1003463_pt1 | contig 10372 bp, 8 predicted proteins | sample SalMarSW160130MG_FD_203081 | JGI IMG/M metagenome (GOLD analysis project Ga0315533, IMG submission 203081) | Salt marsh sediment microbial communities from the Plum Island Ecosystem LTER, Massachusetts, United States - Salt Marsh Sediment SW1601-30 ...
ATATGGAGATTGTTCGTTTTGTGACGGGGAAGTAAAGGGTGGTAGAGTTGAATTAGACTATCGCTATAAAGGAAAACTATATATCTTTGAGGATGTACCGGCTGGGATTTGCCAGCAATGCGGCGAAAAATATCTTACTGCAAAGGTAGCCAAGGAGATTGAGCGGAGGATTCAGACAAAAGAAAAATGGGATAAAACTATCTCCGTCCCAGTGGATGTTTTTTCTAAAAGAGTAACGGTGTGAAAAACTGCAAGAAATCCTCACAGAAGAATAGGAGGGTTAATTATGAAGTATGATAAAGAAGAAAAATACATTCTTGATGCTCTTGAAAGCGGTAAAATGAAGCTTTCTACTCCATCAAAAAAAGAAATCGAAGCTATCAAAGCAACAGCTGATAATACGTTCAAAAAAGATAAGCGTATCACTATTCGTCTTTACGGTCATGATTTCATTGGAATGCAGAAAAAAGCAATGGAGATGGGCATCCCCTATCAAACGCTTATCTCCGGCATCATCCACCGCTACATAGAAGGTGAATTGATTTCAAAAACCGGATAATAATTGCTATATGGAAAAATTAAAGTCATGAACGATCCATATGCCGAAGCATTACATTGAGACCTCTGAAAAGTGCAATTTTGTCATTGCAATGACGAGCAAATGTCAGGCCAGAATATGAGGTTATCTCTTGTCTGTGATTATTCGGTTGATGGAATTCGTCTTTCGAAAGTAGTGATTTTTCCCTTCTTTGATACTCACAAGCTTTTCTGGCGGTTTTTCTGTTGATATTTAGGCTTCGTGCTATTTCCTGATAGCTCATTCCCAGCAAACGCAGTTGAGTTGCTTTCCTGGATAGTTTTTGATATAAATAGGATTGGCGAGCGGGAAGTATCTTGGTATGGGCGGATATTTCGGCGGCGGTTCGAATTGGCTGCAACTACGCCAAAAATTTGTATCTCGTTGTTCGTATCTCGTGAATCGCAAGAAGATTTTAAAACACACTATCCTTGTGGGACTCGAAGCCAACCCGAACGCTTCCTGTGGAAGAAAAGTGAGTTTTACGAACGCCAGTGAGACCGGCCGGCTTCGGAGGAAGAGTGAAGCGATGGAGGAGAAGGAGTTCCAGCCCCTCCGCCAGTAATACCAACCCAAACAGAAAAGCATCTCTCATTACGAAACAGGCGCATCGCTACCATCCATTATGATCTGGGTAATTATAAACGAGGAGAAGTAAGATGTGTGAATATTGCACCGCGCACGGGGAGGGAAAAAAGTGGTATCTGCAGATGAAGAACTATTCGGATGGATTGCTCCATCAGGAGCTTTCATCTAGGCAAAAGGAAATCGCTAAAGCCAGTTCGCGCATCGAGACAAGACTCCGCTTTTTTGAGAACCGGGTGATACCGGCGATTACCGGTGTACCAGGGCCACAGGACCAATCACAAGATGCATCGGGATCAAAGGCTCAACTCAGCGAAAAGGAAATGGCAAAACGCAGAAAGGTTAGCTTCGGTCAGGTATTGCCGATCGAGGACATTGAACAAGTGATAGACATAGCGGACTCTATCACCAGGTTTGCTTGCGGGTGCCGATTCATTAGCACAGGGAAAACAGATAAACGATACTGCTTCGGCCTAGGAGTAGACAAATAGGGTATTTTAGGGAAGTTCCCTGATGCCGCTTCGTCTCTGGAGGTGCTTAGCAAGAAAGAAGCAAAAAAGAGCTTCCGTGAGTACGACAAGGAAGGACTGATACATACTGTTTGGACAGACATAGCCCCTTATGTTGACACCTTATGTAACTGTGATCGCGATTGCCTCCAGTACAAAAGATATATTGAGAATGAAGGGGTCCCTCGTTTCTTCCGGGCAGAATACATTTGCCAAACAGACTGGGAGTTCTGCAGGGGTTGTAAGTCCTGTATGAGTCAATGTCAGTTTGGCGCCAAGTTCTACTCGTCTACACTTTCTAAGGTCTATATTGATCCGGCTAGGTGCTTCGGATGCGGTGTGTGTCGGACAGCATGTCCAAACGATGCCATTGCCCTTGTTCCAAGAGACGAAGTGCCAGAGGCAGCCAATATTTGGTTAAAGAAGACACCGAAGTGAAGTTCACAGGTGGAAACCCTCCCTTTTGCATGCAAAATTTTCCCTTAGTACCGAATATATAAAGGATTTCCTATGAGTTTTGTACCAGCGGTGGTGACATCATCAAAAAAGACTGAACCTGCGTGGTGGTTTGTGTTTCGTGGTGATAAGCTCCTCATTGAATTGAGGGATAAAGCCGTCGCTATCCCGTGCGCCACTCATTTGGAATCGCTAAACCTAAAACCAATACGAAAGCAGTATCTTGGCACATTAGATGGGCGCCCCTGCTATTCGGCAGAATTAGCTGCTAATGCTTCGACTCCTAGAGGTATGGCTTTTCAGGGATTACGGCGACTATTCGGATTGCTAGAAGAAAATCTATTCTGGCTATCTGGTCGTGCTATTCAAATTATGAATTGGGATGAGACGCACCAGTATTGCGGGCGATGCGGAACTCCCACCGAAACTAAGCCGAATGAACGGGCCAAAGTCTGCCCTCAATGTGGCCTTACAAATTTTCCTCGTATATCTCCAGCTATAATAGTAGCTATTCTCAAGGATAACCAGATACTTCTTACCCGGGCCCATCGCTTTCCGCCTGGATTATATAGTGTTATTGCCGGCTTTGTCGATGCAGGAGAAACACTTGAGGAATCCGTGAGAAGGGAGATTAAGGAGGAAGTCGGTATAGAGGTGGAAAACATATGTTACTTTGGTAGCCAACCCTGGCCTTTTCCCAATTCACTTATGGTTGCTTTTACAGCCGATTATGGGAGTGGCGAAATTAGCATCGATAAAACTGAGGTTATGGATGCAGGCTGGTTTACAGCTAATGACCTTCCTGCCATACCGGACAAAGTCAGTATTTCTCGACGACTGATTGATTGGTTTGTAGAAACGCATCAATAGGCACAATATAAGGCTACATCCCTTGATACTCACAAGCTTTTGTGGCAGTTTTTCTATTGATGTGTAAACTTCTGGATATTTGCCCATAGGTCATCCCCAATAGACGTAGTTGAGTTGCTTTTTTGGATAGTTTTTGATATAAATAGGGTTGGCGGGCAGGAAGGATCTTGATATGTGCAGTAATTTCACCAATGGTTCGAATTGGTTGCAACTGCGTCCGCCACTAACTCGCATCTCGTTGCTGGTATCTCGTGAATCGTAAAGAAACTTTAAGACGCACGATACTGATGGGATTTGAAGCTTTTGCCGAGCGTAGCGAGGCATATCTGGTAATTATGATCTTATTAAGTTAAGGAAGGAACTTATCTCAAACGAATATACAATACATCTTAAGATTGAACATTTACTTGAGGGAGAATACCTTGCGACTTGTGAGGACTTACCCGGTCTTGTAGCTCAGGGACGTACTATATCCGAGACTGTAGAGATAGCTCAAGATATAGCAAGGAAGCTCATAGAGTCCTATATTGAACATGGAGAGAAATTACCTCACACTTTGAAAAAAATTGCAGATGAAGTAGAACTTAATGTTGCTGTTGGGGCATAAATGGGAAGATTATCTGGCTTTAGCTACAGACAAGTAATAACAAAACTTAAAGAAGTGGGATTTGAATTCGATTGAAGTGCTAAAAGTAGTCATGAAATTTGGTGGAATCCAGTAAATAGAAAACGAACAACTATTCCTAATCATCCGAAAGATCTTCCAGAAGGCACATTAAAGGCTATTCTCAAATAAGCTGGAATATCAACAGATGAGTTCTTAAAACTGTAATCTATTGTCCAACCAATGAAGAAATTGCCTCCTTAGTCACTCTCAATCCAAAAGCTTCTGATGCTACTGCTGGGGAAAGTTGACAACTACTTGACAAATGTCAACTATATTGTTATAATGTTGACATCGTCGGAGAACAGACATGATTACGATAGGAAGGTATATTCAGCAAAAAGGTAATTTCAAAGCCTTTATCCCGGAGCCATTCCCACCAAAGGGACTGTCTTATAATAACGCACAGACAATAAGACTTCTTTCCGAGGCTAATTTATTAGTAGGAAAATTGGATGGCATAGCCAAACTTCTGCCTGATATTAATTTCTTTATATTTATGTATATCAAGAAAGAGTCCGCCTATTCAAGCCAAATAGAAGGCACTAAGGCAAGACTTACCGATGCTTTATTAGCAGAAGTTGAGAAGACAGCAGGATTGCCAGATGATGTTGATGATATTTTGCATTATATAAATGCAATACATGAAGGCCTACGACAGTTGGAAAGTCTTCCCTTATCTTTGAGGGTAATCAAGGAAATCCATCGGGTCTTACTTACCAAGGCAAGGAGTCCTACTTACCCATATCCCGGAGAGTTCAAGAGAAGTCAGAATTGGGTTATGGGCACAAGTCCCGCTGATGCGCGTTTTGTGCCACCACCACCGGAATATATGGTGTCAGCAATGGGGGATTTGGAGGAATTCTTTTATTCGAACCAAGACATTCCTGTTTTGATCAAAGTAGCCCTAATTCACAGTCAGTTTGAAACAATCCACCCTTTTATAGATGGAAACGGCAGAGTAGGAAGGTTGCTTGTTACTTTATACCTTTGCCAGGAGAAGGTACTGGAAAAACCTGTGCTGTACCTCTCAGAATATTTTAGAAAGCACCGTGAAGTATATTTTGCGATGCTCGATGAATATAGAAAAGGAAATATTACAGAGTGGCTTGAGTTCTTCTTGAAGGGTGTCATAAGCATCGCCAAGGAAGCAATCGAAACTTTGGATAGAATCATTGATTTGCGCGAAAAGGATTTGCACACAGTATCAACTCTAGGGAGGGCAAGTAAGAATGCTATTGTGCTGTTGAAAAACCTCTATAAACTACCAATGGTAAACGTAAGGAAGATTCAAGAATTCACCAGCCTTTCACGTGAAGCAGCAAATAGATTGGCAAAAAGATTCGTTGAACTCGGTCTTCTGCATCCTCGAGAAAAAGAGAAAAAATACGCTAGGATATTTGTCTATAAAGAATATTTGGACCTGTTTGAAAAATAAAGAGTAATTATCAAGGCTGGTCAAAAGTAGAATTGACTGAAAAGACCAGATCGCGTAACGGCGGGTATATAGCTATGCTTTGCGTCGTCTAAATTTTGTTTATGCGGATATGAGCTCAAATATATCTCTCCTTTGGATGATTGAGATTGCCACGCCTACCTTCGGAAGGCTCGCGATGACAGGAAAATGTCAGGCCAGAACATTGGCTTGCCTCCCTTCATACTCACAAGCTTTTGTGGCGGTTTTTCTGTTGATGTGGTGCCTTTTAGCTATTTCCCCATAGCTCATTCCTAGCAGGCGCAATTGGGTTGCTTTCTTGGATAGTTTCTGATATAAATAGGGTTGGCGGGTAGGAAGTATTTCAATATGTGCGGTTATTTCAGCAGTGGAGAAGTGGCTTCGCAGAATCGACAAGGTGCTCCAAGAATACTATAATACAGATGTCTTAGGTTATGCAGTCCATAGGAGGTAGGCGGAAAGGGCAGACTATCTAATAAAAGGAGGGGACCAATCGAGACCTTCCACTCAGACAAAAATAAGATTAGTGAGGTTACGTATTGATGAACCCGTTTTCTCAAAGAGAGAGAACGGGTTTTTGTTTTTGAGAGGTAAAAAAGTAGTCTGGCCAAATACTACTCTTTAGTTTAAGGAGGTGAGAGATATGACTCCATGGTATTTCAGACTCTTTTATATCCCCATCTTAAATTTTGTCATCTCTTTTGCTCTTTTTGCGATTATAAAGGCAAAGAGAATGACAAGCGGGGGACCAGGTAAACCCTTTGTGATAGTCTATATGTTAATGCTCATCGGTTTCTGCGTCTTGATGTGGTTTGTCCCATTTAAAATTAATTTGGCTTTCTGGGTTGGGATTTTTATTATTGTCTTCGGACAGGTCGTTTTTGCTCTAGGATACAGCGTCATGAGAGAACATCCTGAAGAAAAGAAGGCTGTTGTAAATTGGGGCATTTACAAGGTGAGTAGACATTCGCATGTTCTGGCAGGAATCATTACAGACCTCGGTGCGATCATTATGGGATGGAATCTGAAGTCAACTATATACCCAATCTTGTGGGTTTATTTTGCTTTGTACATTGTTATTAGTCATTTAGGTGTTTTGAGCGAAGAAAAGATAAATATAGAAAAATTCGGACAGGAATACAAGGACTATATGAAAAGAGTGCCCAGATATTTCTTGATGATCTAGGAAATTATATGTTCTACCGAAGGACATTTTCTGAAGAAGCCTTATAGGAGCAAAATCGTGAATAGTGAATGGTGAATAGTGAATCGCAAACAAGGAAGTAAATGATTGTAGGGTTTGGTTGACAATTCACGATTCACGAAATACGATTCACCAGCTCTGTTGTGCGTTATGCGTATTACGCACAATACGATATACGCAATACGAGATACGAGAATGGCGACGGAAGAAATTGTCCTGAGGTATTTCTTGATAAGAGGCAAATGAATGGGTAGAACCCCAAGATGGATTGGAATGCCAAAATCGGTTGAGAAGGAGAAAATATAGCTTCTAAAGGAGGTGAGGAACTATGGAAGAATTGACTTTGAAGGTGAAAATTGCGGTATTGTGGATCTTTCTGGCGGTGGGTATGTCAGCTGCGATGCTGCTGTTGTTAATGGCACCCGGTACAATAGAAGAAGTAATAGCTGGAGAGATGGAAGGGATGAAAATCAGCGAAGGAGTATTATTCATGTTCTCACTTTTCTGGCTGGTTCCCCTGGCTATGGCTTTTTTCTCCGTCACCCTGAAGAGGGCCTCTAATCGTGTGTTAAACATCGCTCTGGGTCTATTTTTTGCGGTTTTCTACATCGTTGACATGAGTGGCCATATCAGCCGGGGAGAGCTATTTTTCACCCACCTGGTGGTCGGTGGAGTGGGGGTTATCGTGGCGGCGCTGATATTCCTCTATGCACTCAGATGGCCAAAAGTAACTACGGGGAAATGAAGCAAGAGTATGTTTTTCTCGAGGTGGGCCTTCCGGTTCACCTCGAGAAAAAAGGAGAAGTGAATGTCACTTATACCAGCTTTTGAAATAGGCTTATGGAACGCTTCTGTCTTGAGAAGTATGGAGATGCATATCGAGAATATATGAACAAGACCCTGAATGGATGGGGATACCCAAATCGAGAAAAAGCAATTAATATGTACTCCTATGTAACAAAGTATTGTGCTATATTATGATAAATGAAAGAGGTGAAAAAGATGCTTGATTATGTTGCTACAGGTATCCCGGGCGTGAATAGAATCCTTGGAGAGCAAGGCATACCAAGAGGTCACAGCATTCTCATTTGTGGAGGGCCTGGCAGCGGGAAAACAACTTTTGCTATCCAATTTCTCTATAAGGGGGCTATGGAGTATGACGAGCCAGGTCTTTATATCACACTCGATGAGGACCCCGAGGATATAAAGAAGAACATGTTAAAATTCGGGTGGGATCTAGAGAAACTTGAGAGTGAGAAAAAGCTTGTCTTCATTAACGTCTCGCCAGTTCGTGTAGCGGCCACTGAGAAAGGAGGTCTCATCCAGTTGGGAATGAAGGAGTTTAAGCTGGTCAAGTTACTGGAAGCGATCAGGACGGGCGTAGAAGATATTCAAGCGAAGAGAGTGGTTATTGACGCGGTGACCATCTTTATGCTGCAATATCCTGACGAAATTGAGCGCATATATGCCATGAGGGATTTGATAGCTGACTTCAGAAAAACTGGCTGTACTAATCTATTGATCTCCGAGCTCAAAGGAACAGGTTTAGAAAGAGAACATCAATTCGAGGAATACCTTGTCCAGGGAGTCATCTTGCTGCGTACAGTTATGAAAGGCGACAAGCTCAGTCGAATGTTCCAGGTAGAGAAAATGCGCGGACTGGCTGTTGACAATCAGCCACGTCCTTACAACATAACCAGTAACGGAATAGAGGTATATCCTACTCTAACTGTCTTTAAGTAAGGAGGGTATAGATGTCCCTGGCTAAGATACAAGAAGCACCAGAGAAAAGTCTAATTTTGCTGGTTGGGGCTCCGGGAACGGGGAAATCTACCTTCTGCTACCAGGTAGTTGCAAAGAGTATAGCTGCAGACAGACCAGTCATCTTCGTGACCAGTGAGCGAGGCCCGGCTGAGGTCATAGAGTTATTGAGCGAGAGGGGTGTAGGAAGGCTGGTGGGTCTTAATTTTGTTGACGCCTTCACCGAGACAGTGGGACTAACCACAACGGAGCGGCCAGACACGGTACACGCTAACTGTGCGGACTTAAACACACTAAGCATTGCTGTTACCAGACTACAGAAGAGAATGGGCCAAAAGGGGACCCTCCTCGTCTTCGATTCCCTCACCTCCCCTTACCTCTTCAGCGGCGTAGAAGTAGTAAAGTTTTTGACGCTGTATCTGTCGAAGTTTGCCGCCGAGGGGAACTCGGTATTAGCTTTGATGGATGAGGGCTGCGGCAAAGAGGAAGACCTGGGCGCCATGACGAGCGTTGTCGATGGCATACTTAGGATGGAGATAAAGGAGAGCTCAAGGTTTATGAATGTGGTGAAACACCCAAAAGTGAAGCCAACAAGGATTAAACTCCCTGTAGAACCCGAACAGGTTGAGCTCAAATCGGCAAGGCATCTCGATCCGAGGGTTATCAGGCAGTTTACACGAAGTCTGCTGACAAAGGGCAAAGCACCGATGAGAAAAGAGGTTGGGGATTTCGTGAATTTGTTCTGGCCAAGCCTTGCCCATTGGAGTGGCATACTTTGGGATTCCAAAAGATTCCCCAGGATGATTTACGACTTGAACAAGGAGGACGGCCTCCTGATGAGGGAGTTGGCTCTCAAGTTTAACCCCTGGCACTGGAGGCTTTTTCTGAAGTTGCTCGGTGCTCTCCAGGTTCTTGGGGTCTCGCCGAAGAACTTCAGCAAGGTCAAAGATATGAAGAAGGCGTGGAAATTGCTCTTGCCGACATCTGATATGCCACAGTGGGAGCATAGCGGTATCTTGGAATATCTTGATGATGTCTCCAAGACCGACGAACACTGCGTTAGAGTATATGAGAGTGCTGACTGTTGGGGATTCAAAAACGTAGGGGCGGCCATGGCTTCGCATCTCCCTGCTGAGATAGCAGGTTGGCTGAAAGGATTTGCTAAGGAGGGAAGGGACTGGGATGGTATTGAGACCAAGTGCATAGGATTAGGTGATCCCTACTGTGAGTTTAAATTTGTACCGGCGGGAACCAGTGAGCTAAAATCTTCACTAGAGAAGGATATCTCGGTTATTGAGAGAATACATGAGCGGTTGTTGCATCGTCTCATGGGATTCCTGCTTGATAGGAAACCTCTTATAGAGAGGCCCAGGTTGGGAAGCTATGTTCATCTTCATCCGGTCTTCCACGCCTTTGGTTTTCCCTATCTGGCCGGCGAGAGATACCGAATGGCACTCAGAATGGGCGGTGCCAAGGTGGGGAAGGAGGTAGGCGAGCGTTTAATGAATGCTGGATTAGGTGAGGATGAAGCGGTGAAACGTGTCATCGGTTTTCTAGAACACTGTAAGGTGGGAAAGGTTACCATGGATGAGACTGTAAGGATAAGAGAAAACTGCGAGGGCTTAGCTACTATGCTCATGAGTAGACGTGAGGAACCCTGTTGCTTCTTCACCACCGGCTTTCTGAACGGCCTGTTCTCTGCGGTTAAGAACCAGCACGTGAGGGAAATAAAGTGTATCGCCGCTGGAGATCCTTACTGCGAGTGGGAAACTAAGTAGCTGTAGCAATAAGAGGGAGTGACAACATGGAAAAGAGAAGGACATCATTGGCTGAAATACAGGAGGTGCCGAAGGAAAGCTTGATCCTCCTGGCAGGGCCGCCAGGAGCAGGAAAATCCACTTTCTGTCACCAGATGGTGCTGAGCAGCATAGCTGCGGAAAGACCCGTTATATTTGTAACCACCGAGCAAAGCCCCTCTGCTATCTCGGGGTTTTTAAGAGAGAAGGGCTTGGGAGAGCCTAAGCTCGGAGTTCTAAGCTTTATTGATGCCTTCGGCCAGACAGTGGGTTTAGCAGCTCCAGAGCGGTCCGACACTATATCTGCCAACTGCGTAGATTTGAACAGTATAAGCATGGCCGCCACAAGGCTACAGGAGAGAATAGGGCAAAAAGGAATATTACTCGCTTTTGATTCACTTACTTCACCATACCTCTTTAGCGGCGCTGAGGTTACCAGGTTTATGAGGCTCTTTCTCTCCAAGTTCGCTGCCGAGGGAAACTCAGTGGTGGCT
>Ga0315533_1003464_pt1 | contig 10367 bp, 17 predicted proteins | sample SalMarSW160130MG_FD_203081 | JGI IMG/M metagenome (GOLD analysis project Ga0315533, IMG submission 203081) | Salt marsh sediment microbial communities from the Plum Island Ecosystem LTER, Massachusetts, United States - Salt Marsh Sediment SW1601-30 ...
CCGCCTGACTGACGCGATAGCGCAATCGTATCTTTTTAATTTCCTGTGGCTGATACGTCTTCACGGGAAACAGACAAAGCGCATCAAATTCGCGCATGGTTATCTCATTCATAATACCCGCATCGCGCAAACCCTTTGCCGTCTCATGAACAACCGAGAGAATACTGTCAGGTCCGTTTTTCATTACAGTGCACCTCCCTTAACTCCCCACATTGCAATGCTGCCTTAATTTCCGCAGGCTTCAATGTGAGATAATATTTCGTTAGACGCTTCAGAACTTTCATCTCAGCGGCATTAATGTTGTCCAGCCTGCTTTTGGGAAACAGATACAAGAAAAAGGCCTTATTGCCTGCCTGAAATCCGAGCAGGCTTCTCCATCCCCCACGCTTTCCCTGTCCAGGTATGGCTATTCTCTTCTTGAACAGGCCCGCTCCGAGATCGGCATCGATCAGTCCTTCATTCATCTCACCTATTGCCTGGCAAATATGGACGTCTGTCAGTCCGTCGCGTCGAGCCAACCGTGTGAACGCCTTTGAGAGATAAATATTCACATGAAGCCCTTATAAAGCCATTTTCTATATAGCTCAGTTATATACATAGAGTCAAGTTATTCCTCCGAAGCTACTCGCTGCAACTGAACATTTCACCGTTGAGCTTCGCTTTTTGCCCTCTGTCCTCCCGTGAAATTTTTATCCAGTGAAACCATGTCTTTTCTTTTGTTTCACCGGGACGGAAGGACAGCGGAGCGTATTTAACTGGGGCGTATTTCATTGGGGTGTGAGATTAAAAAACATAAGTTACTGATTTACAAATGGACGTCCCGCAATTCATACCGGAACTTTCGGCGTGGTGTGGCATGAAGAATAGAGCCCTCCCCTTCACTTAGCTTACTTTATCAATTCCTCAATCTCATTAAAAACCTCGGTCAGGGACGGGGCAGAAGATTTAATAACTTTATCTGAATTTATGTGTTTATGATGAGGAAAGGTTTCGATTTCTATGTGATGGGGTGCCATATCATATCTGAATACAACTTTCCCATCCCTATCCTGGTAATGATATGAATACTTATACCTTACGGTTCGCTCTTTCACATTTACAAATTCTATAAAATGCAAGACCGACTCATCTATAAAGTAAATGTCACCTTCAATAATTCCAATGTACAGGGAACGTTTATCTTTAAGAATGCGGGATTCAAAAATATAAGGACAATTTGCAATGTCAGCTTCAATCTTTTGGAAGTATTCCTCTATGAGCACAATTCAGTCTCCACCAGATCATTGTGATCGCGTTGTAATTTTTGCAAAGTCTCATACTCTCCTGCCCAGCGGATATACCCCAAATCATCTCCCAACTTTCCTTCATTGAATTTTTTATAGAAATCTCCAGTATCCATTCCGAACCTTTTTTCTAACTCTTCTAATTTCTTTTTGGTTTTAGCAATACCAAACCCTATGATCTTTAATTCATTTTCTACAGCTGATTTAACTAAACTTTTCACATTATTGGCATTTTGGGGTTCAATAATAATCCGTGCCATGGTTCCTCACCTCCTTATAGCTTTTGATCATCTTTGCTATATACTCCATATCTTTCTCTTTTCCAATTTTTTTAAACGAATAATTTACCCCGTGGAATCCTTTTCCTGTGAAATGCCTGCCCGCTCGTGCCCCAGGCCGCCTCGCCTTGCTTGGCTGGCGGGCGAAGTAATATTCCACTGGGGCTTGCCCCGGAAGCTGATCCAGAAAGAGAGAACAATCAAGCGTACATCAAGCCAGAATGACTGTTTGCGGATATAGAGGAGATCATAGCGGAACTTTTGGCGTGGCGTTGAATCCTTGGGGATATAGATGGTTGCCAGACCGGTCAGACCTGGTCGCACGTGCAGTCGGTCCCAGAAATATGGGACATCTTCATAATCCACCACGCTCCCCTTTCCGTCTTGCACAATCTCACCCACTGCCAATGATCTGGGGCCGAAAAAGCTCATATCACCAATAAAAATATTTATTATCTGTGGAAGCTCATCCAGTCCCATGGCACGCAAGATCCTACCCACTTTCGTGATGCGTGAGTCATTTTCCATGGCTTGTTTAATCCCAAATTTCTCATCAGAGTTCGGCACCATGGTTCGAAACTTATACGCCCTGAACCGGCTGCCACCCCTGCCCCACCGCTCCTGTCGATAGAAGATTGGTCCTCTATCCTCCAATTTGATAGCTAAGGCAATGGCCAGTGAAACTGGCAAGGATAGGATAATCATTACAAAAGAAAGCATCGCATCCAGAGGCCGCTTCAACAGAGGTTCCCTGGCTATGGATGCTGCGATAGAATGTACCTTGACTGTAGATGACCGATTAGATCTTTCCATAAATCTGTTGCATTTAAAATGGCAATTGGTTTGCTCTCATCATTCCTTCTTCTTTCATCTGATCAACAATAATGCCCAAAGATTTTCTTATATTTCAAAACTATTCTGATACAGCATATTGGATGTACCTTACATTCTTCTTGACACTATAGTGCTTTAGTGTTAAGTTCTCTTACAAGGAGGTGAATCTATATGCCTAAAAAAAATATCACTCCCCTTCGTTTAAACATCTATGTTAACGACCCTGCTATCCGCAGACAGGTAAAGACAACGGCTGCCAAGCAGGATATCTCGGTTTCTGAGTACTGCCTTCGTGCCATCACTCTTCAGCTTATAAAGGATGGGGAAAAGCCCCGTAAGGGAGGGCCCAACTCTCTTAAGGCTGCTATAGAAAAGGCTCACAGGTTCCATGCTGAGACCTTTGGTGGGCAAGTCTTCTCCATAAGTTCTTCTGATCTCATTAGGGAAGCCAGAGAAGACAGGGATATACCATGAGCAAGACTGTGGTGATTGATGCCAGCCTGGCCGCTATGTGGTCAGTACCTGAAGACTATTCCGATCAGGCCCTCACCCTTGCAAACCAATGGGCTGAAGAAAACACTCGCCTCATCGCGCCCTGTCTGATGCTCACCGAGATCATTAATGCCTTTTATAAAAGAGTTGTCCGAAGAGAGATGGATCTGGCTACTGGCATAGAAGCTCTTCATATTGTCCTGGAATTTGGCATCGAAATCCGTGAAGAGCCTGGGCTTCATTCTCGCTCCATGGAGCTATCCCATCAGCTCAAAAGACCCACCACTTACGATTGCCACTATCTTGCTTTGGCAGAAATGCATAATTGTGAACTATGGACAGGTGACGAGAAATTTTATAACGCCGTTAAGGAAACAATGCATCAGGTCAAATGGATTGGTAATTACGCCCCACCGTCCAGAGGCTAAGTCGGTTTTATCAGTATTCAAGAATATTCCGTTTTGCCCCAGCGTTCCTGGCTATAAAATACAGCCCCCCATCTTCAAGCTTTATAGCCATAGCAATAAGCAGAGAGATAGGTATGGATAGGATGATCATGAAGATAGATAGAAACAGATCCAGGGACCGCTTCCGGAATGGTTCCCTGACTATGGATGCTGGGATAGAATGTACCTTGAACGATGACAATTATTTATCCATAAAGAAGAGAAAGCAAAGAACCGGTTTAGAAAACAAGTAGTGAGCAATAATAATTAATTTACCCAAAACGGCCCGCCACAATAACGGCGGGTAAACCTTGAGTTGAAATGAGCAGAGTTATTTATATAATTATGGACTTCCCACTTTTTACGGATTATATCAGCTTTTTCTCTTCATCTCTTCAATCTCATCGCAAATATCGGACAGTTTTTTCCCTTCCCAAATCTGAGCGCGCTCTTTAGTATAATCACCGTGACCAGAAGAATATTTACCCAAAAAGCGCATTGCACCTCCGGCCCCTAATCGCTCTACCAGAATCTTGAGCGCATCGGTTTCGATTTCGGCCAAGGTTTGACTGGATCTTTTCATATATCTATTCCTTTGACAAAGTCTACAGGATTAACGACTTTTACGTTTACTCGATCACGCAGTTGATCGTATTTTTTCTGAAACTTATCGTCCGTTATATATTGAGGGCAAACATTGTCTAACTTTATCATTGGAGAACCTCCTTCCTGATTATAGCAATGCTATCACCTCAAAGATGAAATCGCAAACCTAATTGGCATTCCTCCCCTTCGTCCTATTTGCGCCTTGTTCACCCCGCTTGTCCCGTTGAAATGTTTGTATAATGCCGTATTGTCATTGCGAACGAATGTGAAGCAATCTCTAACTCCGCATAATCATAATAGATTGCCACGTCGCTTTGCTCCTCGCAATGACCAGAAAAGCAGTTATGTAAAGCTCCCTTTCGTGTTTTCGTCCTTTCGTGTTTTCGTGATAATCTTTTAACCTTTTAATCAAACATTCAAAATTGCTTTTCTATAACAAAAAGGCAAAACGCAAGACCTGACCCCAAACTTCCTTAAAAAATCTGACCTCCCTAAAATTGATGCGAAAAATAAGAACATGATCAAGAAAGCTATCGAGGAACGGCTTGCCATACGACCTGAAATCTATGGAAAGCCATTACAAAGAACCTTTAAAGGATACTGGAAGTTGAGAGTCGGAGATTACCGGGTGGTTTTTAAAGCTACCAATGACAGTATTTTCATCTTTGGTATAATTCATCGAAAAGAAGTTTACAGGCTCATCAAGAAACGCATAGAAGCGTAGAACATACCTTCCAACTATAATTTTTCTCTTCCAACACCTGTCTCTCATTGTCCAGTTAAATTTTTACCCCGTGAAAGCATAAAAATATTTCACCGGGGCGCTTCCGTGTGGCCTATTACTCACCACCCTATCACCCTCCTTAAAACCTAAATCATAAAACTTAAAACCCGCATCCCCGATGCGCCCTACCCCTCTCGCTGATTAAAATAAACGCAGTTTCATAGCTACGTCCCCTATTTATGATCGCAAGGCCTTTCTGAGCAAGGTCTATAATTGATTTTTCAGTGCCAATACTCACCAAAGACGACACAGTCCTAACCAAAACCCCTTTACTCTTACATAAGGGGGCTGGCAGTTCCTTTAATTCTAATTCACCTGTCTTTAGATTTTGGATGAGTTGTTTCATTTCTTCGTTATCAAAATGCCAAATGCCTACGTTTGACAGCTTTGTAAAAGCCCCCTAACCCTTCCATTGCAAGTTAAACAATCTCGAAAGACCGCCCCGTCAACAATATTCTTGACTTTAAACTTCATAGTGGGTTATCTTACAAGTCAGAGGAGGTGTTACAATGCTCGAAATATCTGAGAGACTCAGACCCCGATATATAATTGACGAAAATGGACTAAAGACTGCAGTTGTGATTGATTTTAACGAATACGAAAGCCTTTTAAAGCTTGTTGAAGATCTTGAGGATGCTAGCGATCTCCTGAATGCAGAATTAGAAGCAACTAACTTCACACCATATACGGAGTTCCGAAAGAGGTGGCTGAACCTCTGATCTACAGAATAGTTATTGAAAGAAAAGCAGAAAAGGAGGCAGAAAATATTCCGCCCCCACAAAGAGAAAGGATTGACAAGGCAATTCTTTCTCTTGCTGCTAATCCAAGACCTCATGGTTGCAAGAAACTTACGCATAAGGAAGGTTACCGTAGCCGAGTGGGCAACTACCGTGTTCTTTATACGGTTGATGACGAAGCCAAAACTGTGGTTATTTATCGTATCAAGATTAAGGGCAAAGGGACATATAGATAATCTGCCGTATCTGGAACATACTCTCACGTACTCCTCCTGCATTTTTCCAAAATCAATGATTTCAGTTGGGGCTAATAACAAATAACTTAACACCCTTATATGTTCAAGATGCCCGGTTTTTAAGTTCTGAATTAGCTGTTTCATCAAATAACCAATAACAAATAACTGCTAACTTAAAAAAATGATTTGTTTCATTACTTACCTATGGTTGTTTTAATCTTCATCGTTTTTGCAATTCCAATATCATCTGGACAATTTCCCATCTAATCTCCTGCAAATCTAGGGCAGATAGATCTTTTAGGTTTTTCCTTTTAAGTTGAGCCACCAATCTTCTGGCTGCCTTTACTTCATCCTTAGCCTTGCCTTTTACCTCAAGCTTCTTTATTATCTTCACCAATGTTGTCAGATACCTTACATCATCTACCCCTTCTCGAAAGCCTTCCCACTGAATAGTAGGAATAACACCATCTATAGTAGGATAGGCCATTACATGATCACGATAAGTAGCATGATCAAAATCATCCCAGATATTGCCAAAGGCATGCTGATATGCATAATCGCAGGTTCCATCAAGGCCCTTTTGCCAGAGCAAAAGACCGTAGTTGCGTCTATAGGTTAAGGGTTCTTCCACCCCACACTGAGGATTTCCATAATTCCAGATTTTATAGCCGAATTTGTGGACTTTCTTGATATGAGAAGCAGAAGGGATGCCACCATAAATAGGAAGATCAAGCAAGTCTCCCACTAAATCGGCAAAATCAGAGCCACAGGCTACAAATACCTTTCCCCCTGCTTCGTGAACTGCGTGAAAGGCAAGCCGCTCAGACTTAAGCCTTTTTCCTTTGGCCTCATCAATACCATAAATGTAAACATCAGGACATCCATTCTCTCGAGCAAAGGTAACAAGTGCTCTCACCTTCTTCTTTAGATCATCAAGGACTCTTTTATCCTGCGTTGCACCAGTTCCTAAACCAAGGTAAAGCAAAGGTTTATTTACAATCCCAACCCTTTTTCTGATCTCTAAGATCTGCTTAAGAATAGAAAAATCGTAGCTTCCATCAGCCCTTGTAATAAATGGCTGATAAACAGTAGGATTTGCAATACCATGGGCTAACATGTCTTTCAGCTCTACCTGCATCTGGTTTTCGTTCTTCCACTCAGAACCAACCTCTGGCGGATAATTTCCTAATCTCAGCTTTCCTCGATAATAGATACTATATTCAAGCATCGGAGGTAAAAGCTTTATAGGTAAGACTACAAGCCTGATCTTTATCTCCTCTTTAGGTACATTCTGAGGAATAATTTCTATTTTTCCTTCGTATTCATCTGGAAGGGAGTCCAAAGGAATGTGGAAAGTTAGCCAAATCTGTTTAAAAGAATTTTTAGGGACGTCAAAAAGCTGAAAGAAAAGACTATCTTTAATAGTGTCAAAAATACCCACTACATTGACCTTCTTGACAATGTCTGCTTGTACAAGGCCATCATTCTTAAGCAAGAGTTCCGGGGTCAAAATTTTATGCCTCACATCCCTTATGGCCTTACCTGCCTGATACCAGCACTTTACTATCCGCACATCTACTATTTTGCCAGAAATCTTCCCTTTCTTACCAATAAGATCAGTGACACGTATATTTATACCTTTCAAGTCCCTATCCCGCGTATTAATAACCAGGCTTGCTGACTCATACTCCTTTGGAGAGGCAAATATCTTTATCTCCTTTTTGATCTCACTCATCTTTGGGATGCTCTGCGGTAACACAGGCTCAAAAGGTGCCTTCTTATACACGATATATTCACTATTTTTATTTCCAATACTACAACTATTCTGGGATAATACACCCCCAAAGATCAAAAAAGCCGAAATGACAGTTATCCCCCATACTCTTAGCCTTATCCTTTCTTCCATCACCAATTCCCTCTCAACCATAAACAATTAAACTATTAATCGTTTCATCAAAAACCTTTAGTGTTTCACTTACTGTCTAATCACGAGAGAACTCTTGAGCTTGCTATCCTACTTTTAAACAATTCCAGCAGAACTGTACCTAAGTGCTGTAGAGTAGTCCAGGCACCCTAAAGCCCCTTCGAATGTTTTTACAAAACCCTCATTTTTTGCCTTATCCATGAATCGTTTTACCAAATCTGGCCTCGCCCTCGCCTTTCCGAGAAGGCTCTTTTTGCCAAGATCTATAATAGAGCGTTCCGTGCCTATACTAATAAGAGACGCAATGTTCTTCACTAAAATCTTATCTGAAGAACAGATTGGAACAGGTACGTCTGCCAGTTCAAGTTTGCCTGTACGATAATTTTGAATAATTTGTTTCATATCACTCAATGGTTATAGGCTTATGAGTGTTAAGTCTTTCCAGTTCTCTATCAGACATAAAACAATACTACCACCTTGTATTAACCATTATATCCCCTTAATAATTGGTTCTAAACAAAGACCTCTTTGCCTCTTCAATTTCATCCGGCTCGATCCTTATGCCTTTTAATAATCCTTTAAGTGGCTTTGATCCTCTTAACTGCTTCCCCCTTGTTTCCTTTTTTGTGGATTGCTTTAGCTTGCGAATCTCTCTTTCTAAATAAGTGAGTTTCGACACTAAATTAGAAGGAATTTTCCTCTCAGCCATTTAAATCACCTCCCTTTTCCTTTCTTCCCTTTACTAACCTATAGTCGATATTTTTATCTTTTCCGATTTTTAAAACGGATAACGGATAACAAATAATTTACCCTATGAAATTCATGATAGTGACAGTTTGGCGGGTTAAATTTTTACCCCGTTAAATTCTGAAAGACCATTTAATTGGGGGACGAAGTCACAGCATCGCGTATTTCATTGGGGTAAATAACTTGCTCTCAGCACATGCTTCACCCAATCCAGACTTGCCAGATCCTTGACCAGCAGAGATTTCTTATCAACATCTATCATGACCTTTTCAGTTCCAACAGATAACGAAGAAGTAACAGTCTGCACATTGAACATAATGCTTTTTCCTACTGATTCAGGCACCTCCAGCATCTGGAGTTCCCCTGAATGATAGTTTTGAGCAAGTAATTTCATCTTGTTGGTTGGTTAAAAAGGTATTTTAATGATTTGCCAGGAAGAGACTTATTAGCCACTCCAGGCATTGATTTTTCTGTTCCCAAAGATAAAAGAGGTGAGCCGCACATATTCGCTTTGCCTTGAGAAGGAAAATTAATATTCATGTTCTTTTATTGCATTTTTAATGGTTGATAACACCTCTTGTAAGTATTCAATTACATTATCTTTTAATTCTGACTCGATAACGTTTCCATCTTTGGTATGAAAATGATGAGGGTGAGTCTTTATTTTTGGATAATGCGGTGAATTGTCCCAGCGAACGATAGGTTTGTCAGTAAAAAGTTGGTAAGAATATAAAACTTTTTCTTCTGTCTGGACAAATCTCATTTCAAGTTTATATCTTGAAGGAAGTAGATTGCATCGGACTTTGTAAATTCCTCTTCCTTTGATTTCATCAACATTCTGTATTTCTATCTTTGAAACTATGTCGCTCGATCTAAGCACAGAGAGCAGCTCATTAAAATCAAACTGTTGTAGCACTTTCCATTACCTCTTTTAATGCCTCATCCCATGCCTTTTTCATCTCTATGGCACCTTTCCATTCCATCCAGTCATCTTCTAATTCAGAAGTCGCTTTATTTTTTATATCCTTTGTAAAGGTATCAAAGTTCCTTCCGTATCTTTCCTCCATTGTTTGAATAGTTTTATTGTAAATGTCCATTTTCCTATCAATATGAGTGACAACCATGTCCTTTAGGGCAACAGTTTCATCTTTGTATGCGCCTGAGATAACAAGTGGTTTAACTAAATCAGAAATAATCTTCTCTACTTTCACTTTTTTTACCTCCTCTCTTATTTTTCTTGAATTCTTTCCCTAATAATTTAGTATGCGACTATCTTAAATAATATGCAATTCCTGAATTTCTTAATCTCATAATCCCTAAATTTTTACCCCGCCCGCCCCGTAGGTAGTTTACTAGCGTACTGGGGTTAAACCTTTCTTTTCCGTTTAACTGGGGCACGATAGTGAGAGTGCAGCGTATTTCACTGGGCCCGCCCCGTGAAATTCTACGTAGCAGAAACCCTTCAGGGTATTTCACTGGGGTAGCTCCGGAAGATGGTACTGGGGTAATCTGCTTGCCTTGCCTGCCCCATTTACCCCGTAGGTTCGGAAAATCGTACTGGGATGGAATCTGTTCTTTTCCCTTATTCCATCGGGGTGAAATTCTGCTACGCAGACCCCGACAGAGGATTTCACTGGGGTAGATTTGAGCTGAAATAAGCAGAGTTATTTATATACTTATGGACGTCCCGCTTTTCTCAAACTGGTCCCGTCATGTGAACTTAGCCGCCTGCGGCGGAACTTTTTCGGACAGGATTAACTGGATTAACCGGATTAAATAAATATTGAACACTCACCGCCCGTTCATTTCCTTCACTTGAGTCGCAGAGTACTCTGAGAAGAGCATTGAATCAGATGAAAAGGATCGCTTAAAAAGCATATGGGAAGTCTTAATGGGAAAAATAAGCCAACTTATTTTTCCCATTATAGGCATTCCCATTAGTCCCAATGTAATTCCCATTGGGACCCCGCTATGCGGGATTTTAAGCGATTCTCTCCAAA
>Ga0315533_1003465_pt1 | contig 10366 bp, 8 predicted proteins | sample SalMarSW160130MG_FD_203081 | JGI IMG/M metagenome (GOLD analysis project Ga0315533, IMG submission 203081) | Salt marsh sediment microbial communities from the Plum Island Ecosystem LTER, Massachusetts, United States - Salt Marsh Sediment SW1601-30 ...
GAACACTGCTATCTCAATGATCCCGAGTCATCTACGGATCGTGCTGTTCGATACAATAAGACCACCTCTGGATTAAACACCATCCGGCAGAATCCTCGGAGATGCCCAGAGTTATTGAGAAGTTACCATTTCCGGCCGTATCGAAAGCATGAACGTGTGGTATAAAAGCCTGTAAAGCCCATGCCATGAAGAACAGAGTCTTGAAATAATTTAACTGTTTGACTTGACACATACGGATCGATTTTATTTTAAAGAATCGATAATAGTTAACAAATCCTCCTATTCAGGAAACACCATACTATTTTTTCTGTTTTTTTTGGGTCCGCCACCTTTTTGTGGTGTCAGTATTTTCTTGAGTTTTCTTTCCAGCTGAGCTGTAAACCTTTCACCGACCAGCGGTCGTCCTGTACGTTTGTTCTTGCAAAGCTACTGATAGACTTCATCCCTAAAGAAGGTTTCTTTTCATAGATTGCCGCATTGGATTATATGGTGGGGATATCTGGGCACAACCACACTTGCCATTCTTGCGATAGCCGAAATTTTGGTAATTTACAATACTTATTGTCAATATTTAATGAGTATGGTGTCCCCAGGTTATGTCAGATTATGTCCCCATATTACCCACAGGAATACATTCCGCCAGATTGCAGTCAAATATCATGATCGAAGAAAGTATACATTTATAATAACCAACAATATTTAATTGTCCATCAAGGATATTCCAGAGGTTTACACTAAACTCTGGCGCGTAGAAAACAAGCTTGCGGAACTCGTTGCATTTTTGACCTTAATGCCCTTTCTTCACCGATTATAATTTGTATCCATTTCAACATTCTATGGACGTTAATAGCCGACACATTGTACCGCCGTTTTGCACATAATTTGAGGCATTTTGAGACAAATATTGCACCTGCAATTTTCAAAAAGTTCATTGCTAGTTTGGGGAGCTCTGTTTATCTCATACCCCTGCCTTAAAAGAAGTGGAAAAATTACAAAAACCGCTTTGAGTCCCATGGCTTTCCGGTAAAGTCGTGGAGATAGCTCGGACCGCTTAATTGGGACGTTACTTTAACGTTTGGACCTGCTGTAAAAAACACTGTTGTAGGTATTTTTTCCTGCAACATAAACTTAAGAGGGTTATTAATTTTCTATCCATTTGCTTGAAGCATTTTTTTAACCTTTTCGAAGATTGATACAATGTGCTTCTGCCTATTATTTATTGAAAGCCAGAATTAGAATTGCCGGAAAAAAGTTGACAGAATTTTATTTTTCATGATATACTTGAATCTAACAAAAGAGCCGCCTGAAAAAGGAAAGCGGTTTTATGGGCCGATCAAGAAAGACGTTTAATCCTTGTCAAGATAAGTAAAAAAGGATTGCATCAAATCCAGGTTAATCCTACTCCGTAACTTATTCAATTTTAGACAATATGTTTTGTTTCATCAAAGATAAACCCACCACATAGAGAGTCAAAATTTATAAATGAAGTTATAGGATTAAGCAACCTGAGGGTCTATCCTTCAAGTGATGCAAGATTGTTAACAGGGGGTAACTATGCAAAAAAAGGGGAACAAATACGGTACACATAGGGTTCTGGAGCCGGAGGGTGTTCTGCCGCAGCCTGCGCTTTGTATAGATAATAATTTTTCCGAGATTTATAACAACGAGATCCTGTGCAAGGTGATTACATTGAACATTGACTCCGCCTCCTTCACTGATATCAAGGACCGCGCAGGAAAGGATCCAGAAAAGATCACCAGGATTATGATGGAAATCGTCAACAAATATGGCAAACACAAAAATCCCTGGACGAGCTCGGGCGGTATGTTTATCGGTAAAGTCGCCAGAATCGGGGATGCCTTAAAAGATAAAATTAGTTTGAAGGAAGGAGACCGGATTGCCAGCCTTGTGAGCCTGTCCCTGACACCCTTGCGCATCGACGAAATAGTGAACATCCACATGGACAAGGATCAAGTGGATATCAATGGGCAGGCCTTGCTGTTTGAAAGCGGAATTTGGGCCAAGCTGCCTGACGACATGCCAGAGCCCCTTGCACTTGCTGTTCTAGACGTTGCAGGGGCACCGGCACAAGTGGAAAGACTTGTAGGGACCAATGATACCGTGGCTGTCATTGGCGCCAGAGGTAAATCCGGACTGCTGTGTTGCTACCAGGCCAAAAAGAGGGCAGGAGCTAATGGCAGGGTAATTGGCATTGTCCACCGCGAAGAGGGCAAGGAGGATGCAGAAAATGCACCATTTGTCGATGAGGTGATTGTTGGGCAGGCCGATCAGGCTCTGGATCTTTTGCAAAAGGTAAAAACTGCCACCCACGGCAAGCTATGCGACGTAGTGGTAAATTGTGTATCCCGTGAAAATTGCGAGATGGGTGCCATTCTCATAGCAAAGGAGTTCGGGAAGGTGTACTTTTTCTCAATGGCCACCAGCTTTACTGCAGCGGCACTGGGAGCAGAGGGAATCGGCAAGGATGTGGAGATGATCATTGGGAATGGGTACTGTGAGGGTCACGCGGAGCTGGCTTTGGATATAATGCGCCAGAGCGCCTATCTAAGAGATCTTTACACGAAAAGATACTGCTGAAAGGAAATTTAATAATGAAACAATATCCGAAATCTAACTACTGAGAAAATCCTCTATTTAAAGATGTAGCCGAAAAGATTGGAATGACTGTAAGTCGCAATTCACAAATATCGTCAGGGGAATCCAGGCCCTACAAGCCCAAGAAGGCCATGAAAACACTCTCTTTTATTGGTTCAGACAAAAATGCGGGCAAAACAACGATTCTGAATTTTGTATACAGGAAACTGCAGGAAAACACCAAAGGAAAAACTCCCATATGTTTAGCCTCAATAGGCATCAACGGGGAAGACATTGATTTCTATGAAAATCAACCGAAACCCACGGTCTCCCTTTGTAAAGGCAGCTGTTTTATCACTGCTGGTGAACACTTGCAGGAAGTCACGGGAAAATATAAAATGCTGCATAATTTCACCAACCCCGATTTCAAAAAGATTTATGTCTTGGGGGAATGCCTGTTTGATTTTCAAATTATCCTTGAAGGACCTAACAACAAACATGAAATTCTCCGTATGAAAAGGAAAGTGGAAGAGCTTTTGCCCCAGAGTTATCTCCTGATTGATGGTTCAATTGACAGACAGTTTCTCGCCCATCCAGCAATTAGTGACGCATTTTATTTTGTGGTCCTTATCTCCACTCGAAAAGAACAGTTTCAAAAGGCAAAGGATCTACTTTTTTCTCTGTCCCTTCATACCTGCTCCAAAAAGCAGAACGATTTTCTAAAAAACTCCCTTGAGGAAGATACAAAGTCTCTTCTTTTCAGAGAAAACAATCAGGTATTATACTGTGGTAAAAAAATACCCTTCCTTGACATGAAACTAAAAAAGATGTGCATCAAATATAAAAACAGAAAGTACTCTATTTATTTAAATGGTGCCCTCTCAAAATCACTTTTTACTTTTTTGGCGCCGCTCAAGAATCTAACAATTATTCTCGACAATTTCACGCTTTACCAAAACATATCGGTTCATAACAATCATGGTATAATCTTTAGACCGAAGCTTCTTCTCCTTTATCCTGTAAAGGTTCAAAGGATATTTCTGAAACAGGAAACCAGTCAATACTCCCTGCCACTGCCAGAAAACATTCCTGTTCATAACCTATTTCGAGAAGATATCCATGAAATTAGAATTTGAACAAAAGATCGTCCCCGATGGGCTAAGTGAAGAGCTGGATTTTTATGGCTTTTTATCTCTCTTCGACATGGATATACCCTTGCTACCCCGAAAAATACTCCGGCCGCTGACAGCTGAAAAAGGGAAAGGGCATTTCAGAAGACTTCAGGATTTGCAAAAACAGATCGAGCAAAAAAAATTGGATCTTGAAAAAATTATCGCTCAAAGTCAGAAATTGCCTTTGTTGGATTTTGTGCTTCCCTTTTTAGAAAATCAATCTCTGGAGCAGTTTCACCTTTACAGTCTCGGTAAATTTGTTTCTGAAAATCAGATCCTTCAAGAGCTTGAAATGGAATGCCCTATTGCACCGGAATCAAGCGAATGCTGCCTAAAAATTAAAGCAATTCTTGAAACCCATACGCAAAAACAGTTTTCCGGCTTACGCTACACACCTGAGGAGCAAAAACTTCGTGAAAAAATTGAGAAACTTGGACAGGATCTCAGGACAAAACTTTCCCAATATGAACAGAAGATTTATAAGCAAACCGGTCTAAAAATGATCTACCCCTACCCCAAAGAGATCTCCCAAGAGGCCGAGAACTTTTCAAAGATACAAAACTGCAAACTGATTTCTGTAACATGCAAACAGGATATCAATCTGGTTAATTATCGATTAAGCCCTTATATTAAAAACATCGTTATGGAAAAAGATACACTCTCCAAAAAGTTCACCCATCTGATGAAAAAAAAATTGAAAAAAATAAACAAAGAACTACACCCCCTTTTTAAGGCCTTCAGAAACTACTATGGAGAAAGAAAAAATCAAACCTTTTACTATGTTTTACTGTTAGTCAAACACCGTCAATCTTTGTGTTTTCCCAAATTCCAAACCTCCCTGGGGTGCACACTCAAAAATGCAATTCTTCCACCCTTGGGAAAACAAAAAAAAGAAAAATATATTCCCTTGAACCTTGATTTGGACTGTGGCGCAAATGTGTTATTCGGAGCCAACATGACTGGCAAAACAACGGTTTTAAAAACCATTTATTTTCATTTGACGGCCATTAGAATGGGACTTCCTGTACCCGCAGAGTATATACAATTGCATTTTCCGGAACAGGTGGAACTACATCTGAAATCTGCAGGAAACATCCGAAGGAATCTGTCCAGTTTTGGAGAAGAGATTGAGTTTTTTACCAAAGAAATAGCCCCTTCTGCCTATATTCTGGTAGATGAGCTTTTCCAGTCCACGGATCCCGTGGGCGGAACAGAACTTTCAAAGATTTTTCTTCTGGATTTTTCCCACAAAAATCTTGTATTTTTTTGTACCTCCCATTACCGTGAAGTGCTTCATCTCCAAGATATATCGCTTTTCCGGATGAAGGATGTAGATTTTGACGAGGAAATAGGGTATGATCTTATCTTCAACAATTTGTTGGAAAAGATTCCTTATCAAATACAAAGAATTTTGCCTGAAAATATTGGAAATGCCTTGAAAGAGAGCAGAAAACCGTTATTTATTGCCCTTCATTTTCCCCTGCCTGAATCCATAAAGGAAAAAATTCGTGAACAATTGAAAGGATGAAAAATGGCAAAAATCCCTTTGGATACAAACCAAGTTGACCGGCTTAAGCAGCTGGCCAAAGAAATTACGGATCAGATTCAAAGGTTCATCTGTAAACACTCCTCAGTCTCTGTAGAAAGAACAGTTCTTAGGCTTTATGGGGTTGATGGAGTTGATAGCGAAGGGACACCTATCCCCAATAGACTTGTTGAAATTTTATGGGAAAAAGACAATCTAAAATCTGGTGTATCCCCCTGTTTTGCTGGGGCAATGCTTGAATCAGACAGGGACCCTCAGACCACTGCGGAGCTCATTGAACGAGGCAAGATAGAGTTTGGTGATTTAAGAAAATTTTCTCAAGGGGATATACTGGAAAAAGAAAAGGAGCTTTCTGAAAACGCTGTTGCCATACTGGATAGTACGAGAAAAAAAAAGCAGGAAAAAATAAAAAAATGCCCTCTTCCTCGACAACCCTGGCGATATTTGATTGTTGCAACCGGCAATGTCTATGAAGACCTTACACAGGCAAAATCTGCTGTCCTGGCCGGTGCAGATATTATTGCAGTTATAAGAAGCACTGCTCAGTCCCTTCTTGATTATATTCCCTATGGCCCCACAACAGAAGGGTTCGGTGGAACTTTCGCCACGCAGGCCAATTTCAAAATCATGCGGGAGGCCTTGGATGAGATATCAGAAAAAGAAGGTAGATATGTCCGTCTGGTGAACTATTCCTCCGGACTTTGTATGGCAGAAATTGCAGCCTGTGCAGCTTTTGAGGATCTGGACATTCTTTTAAATGATTCCATGTACGGAATTCTTTTCCGTGACATTAATATGAAGCGCACCTTTATTGATCAGTATTTCAGTAGACTTATTTGTTCGCGAGCAAAGATTATAATCAATACTGGAGAAGATAACTATCTAACAACCTCTGATGCGATCGAAAATGCCTATACGGTTACTGCATCACAACTCATAAATGAGGCCATGGCAAAAAAGGCCTTTCTCACCGATGACCTGATTGGACTCGGGCATGCCTTTGAAATTGATCCTCAGGTGGAAAATGCATTTTTGTATGAGCTTGCCCACGCTCAACTGGCCAGACAGTTGTTCCCAAAGGCGCCGCTAAAATATATGCCACCCACCAAATACAAGAGCACGGATATCTTTTATTCACATTGTCTGGATACCATGTTTAATCTGGCCTCTGTTGCAACAGGTCAGGGGATTCACCTTACCGGTATATTGACAGAGGCTATACACACACCTCTTATGCAGGAAAGATACCAGGCCCTTTGCAGTGTTAACTATGTGTTCAACGTTGCGAGAGACCTTGGGAAAGAAATCGAGTTTAAAAAAGACGGTTTTGTGGCAAAGCGTGCACAGCGTGTTCTGGATGAGGTAGAAAATTTTTTGAAAGAACTCAAGAAAATTGGTCTTATGGAAGCTATCTCAGAGGGAAAATTTGCCAATATCAGCAGGCCTTTTGACGGCGGAAAAGGGCTTGATGGGGTTTTTGAAAAGGCTGTTGATTATTCCAATCCCATAATAGAACAACTTGAATCGGAAGGAGTGATTCATGAGTGAAGAAATGATCAAGCCGTATGGTGACACATTGCATGACGGGGTAGTACAGCTGTCATTTACACTTCCAGTTGAAAATGGCGCAAGGGCGAAAAAGGCGGTGGAAATATACCTCTCCAAGCTGAATTTCGAAAATATTTCGGTAGCTCATGCCTATAAAATTGCAGATAATTTTACCTATTTTGTGGTCTATGCTAGGGCTATACCAACCCTTGACTATTCCATGGTGAAGGCAGCTGAAGTAAAAATCAAAAAGATGGATTTCTATGAGATTAATGAATTGATTAAGAGAAAGATAAACCGGCGGCTTTCAGTTGTAGGTGCAACCATTGGGAGCGATGCTCACACCGTGGGAATTGACGCTATTATGAATATGAAGGGGTATAACCGGGATTATGGACTGGAACGATATCCTGAAATCGACGCCTACAATATGGGAGCTCAGGTTACCTGTGAGGAACTGCTTCAGAAGGCTCTTGAAGTTGAGGCTGACGCGATTCTGGTCTCCCAGACGGTTACACAAAAAGACTCTCATATACGGAACTTCACTGAATTAATAGAACTTTTGGAGGCAGAAAACGTACGAGACCGTTTTCTTTTAGTTGCAGGTGGACCCCGAATATCAAACGATTTTTCGGTAGAGCTTGGGTATGACGTCGGATTCGGTCCAGGTACAGTGCCCTCTGAGGTTGCATCCTTTCTAGTTACAAAAATACTGGAAAGAAAAGGAGCGTGAAAAACACTATGATTGAGACAAGACTTAAGGTGAGAATGAGTATGCATGACGCCCACTATGGGGGCAATCTTGTTGATGGCGCAAGAATACTGAACCTATTTGGTGATGTAGCCACCGAACTTATCATCCGTTATGACGGGGACGAAGGATTGTTTCGCGCTTACAGTTTAGTGGAATTTCTGGCACCTGTTTATGCCGGAGACTTTATTGAAGTGGTAGGTAAAATAATTAAGGCAGGTAAGACCTCAAGAAAGATGGAGTTCGAGGCCTGGAAAATAATCTCTCCAGCGCCGGAATACGGGGAAACAGCTGCAACATTGCTTGAGGAACCGGTTTTGGTATCTAAAGCAACAGGTACCTGTGTAACCCCCAAACACAAGCAAAGAATTAAACATGGGTTATAACCCCTTAATAATTACCTGTGCCATTATTGGTGCTGAATTAACCAAAGAGGATTACCCTTATCTTCCCATTACCCCGGAAGAGCTTGCTGAATCGGCACAAAGAACAGTGGAGGCTGGAGCCAGCATTATACATCTACACGTACGCGACGAAGACGGAAAACCAACTCAGCGGGCAGATGTTTTTGAGGAGGTTACAAATAAAATTCGGGAACGCTGTGAATGTATTCTCCAGTATTCTACAGGAGGCGCTGTAGGAACGCCGCTCGAAGAGCGATGTGCTCCCCTGAAACTCAAGCCGGAGATGGCGACTCTTTCCATGGGTACCATGAATTTCGGAAAAGATATCTTTGAAAACACGGAAAACACTATCCGCAGTATCTCCAAGGCCATCCAGGATAATGGCGTGATGCCGGAATTGGAGGTTTTTGATTACGGTATGATGGAAACAGTTGATCGTTACATTAAGAATGGCTACATACCAGAAAAACTCCATGTTGACTTTGTCCTGGGGGTGCCCGGGGGAATGAGCGGAGAGATTAAAAATCTCATTTTTTTGCTAGATCGGCTAAGGCTTGGGCAAACCTGGACAGTTGCCGGAGTGGGAAGATTCCAGCTGCCTCTCACAGCACACGCAATCGCCATGGGCGGACATGTCCGTGTAGGGCTTGAGGATAATATCTATTACCGAAAAGGTGAATTAACAAAATCCAACGCCCAGCTTGTTGAAAGGGTTGCGCGTATTTCAAAAGAACTAGAACGACCTATTGCGACTGTAGAAGAGGCAAAAAAAATATTGGATATTTGAATAGCTACCTAGTTTTTGTTGGCTTGTTATGCCAGTGTTATTTACTGGGTTAGAGTATATGTTGAAATATATAGTAGAAAAATGCATAGGGGTTTTTTGTGAGCTTTTATAAAATAAAAATATAATGTAACTATTTTTCTACTAAAACCTTTTTAAGAAAATCATATATCACTTCACCGGTTTTAACCACAGTGTCTAAATTTACATACTCATCTGCTGCATGAAAATTTTCTCCATCTGATCCAAACACATAAGTTGGTAGCTTGGCCCTTGACCCTAAATAGTTAAAGTCACCAATACTTGAAAAATAGGCAATAGTTCCCTCTTTGCCTATGGAAGATAAAATGCTTTCTTTCATAACCTTTGTATATGGATTGCTTTCTGAGACTATATAGGGTTGGTAACCTCCATTTTCAGCATGGGGGGCATCTCTAAACTTCATGGTAGCCTTTCCCTTTATGTTTGCTCGTTCAATTGCTTGATTAACTTCCCTTTGGAGATGATTCAAGCTTTCTCCCCTTACTACATGTCTGAATACTGTGAAGGAGGCCTTATCTGCCACACTGCATGCAGCTCCTCCACCATTCATTTCGATTATGCATATGGCGCCTTTTCCAAGTTTTGCATCTGTCCGTAATTCACTTTCTTTGAGTTCTAATATTACCTTAGAGGCTTCGGCAATTGCATTAATGCCCTGTTCTGGATAAGCGGCATGGGCGGATTTTCCTGTAAAGTTCACTGTATAGCTCCATCCACCACGGGCACCTAAACATAAGCAGGGAAAAGGCACGCCGGCAAAACCACTGCTCGGTTCAGGGACAATTGCTGTGTCTACATTGTCTGTTATACCATCTAATATGAGGGCATCTGTTCCGAGCCCATAGGGCCCTTCTTCATCAGATACCAAGGTATAGAGAATCTCTCCATTAAATGAATCAAAGGTATTGGCAAAGGCCTCTACAGCAAGCATAATAGAAGAGCACCCTGATTTCATATCAAGGGCACCTACACCGTATAATTTATCCCCTTCTATTTCAGCCCCTAAAGGATTTTTTGTCCAGCCTTCACATATTTCAACGGTATCTAAATGACCATTAAGAAGGACAGTTGGGCCTTCATCTTGTCCTTTAAGCCGACCGATAATATTTGTTCCCCGAAAATTAGTTACTTTTTTTTCGTGAAAATGATGATATTCTGCTGGAAATCCTTTTTTTTTAAACCAATCATAAGCATAATCCATAACCTCATTTTCATGGAAAGAAGGGCTATAAATTTTCACGAGATCAGACAGGAGCCCCTCTACTCTTTTACGATTTAGGTACTTACTGGGATCATTTACCATTATAATAATTCTCTTCTTAACAATGTAACATTTCTATTTATAGATTTACACTATTTTGAATTCCACAATATTGCAATACCTTTCTTGAAATCATATATAAAAGGTGTTGCAACAATTGTATAAATATCCTGTAAAAACAGTTGCTTAAATAAGAAAAAGCCTCTATAATGGAGGGGATTTTATCAAAAGAACCCTTAGCCCAAAACGGAGGCTTTTATGCA
>Ga0315533_1003469_pt1 | contig 10355 bp, 9 predicted proteins | sample SalMarSW160130MG_FD_203081 | JGI IMG/M metagenome (GOLD analysis project Ga0315533, IMG submission 203081) | Salt marsh sediment microbial communities from the Plum Island Ecosystem LTER, Massachusetts, United States - Salt Marsh Sediment SW1601-30 ...
ACATTGGCTGACGGAAAAACAAAGCCATGCCCCCTTCCACCTTTTCTGGGGATATATTTAGGCGGCTGCCAATTTCCTCGTAACTTGGTTCGCGTCCAAGTTCTTGAATTAACTGTCGTGTTGTGCGGGATAGCTTGTTCATTGTGTCTACCATGTGTACCGGAATGCGAATGGTACGGGATTGGTCAGCTCTAGATCGAGTGATACCTTGCCTGATCCACCAGGTGGCGTAGGTACTGAACTTGTAGCCCCTTCTATATTGAAACTTATCTACAGCCCGGATGAGGCCAATATTCCCTTCCTGGATAAAGTCAAGGAGGGGCATGCCATGCCCGATGTATTTCTTAGCTATGCTCACCACCAGACGTAGGTTTGCTTCGGTGAGGTGCCGTTCTGATGCTTTTGCTTCAGTCTTTATCTGTTCAAAGTAAGCTTTAAACTCATTGCTATGAGAATCGAGTTGAGACAGGAACCTGTTGTTAGTCAGGAGGGCCTTTAGTTTTTGCCATGAAGGTTTATCTCTAGCCAGGAGCTCTAGCAATTGGGGGGGCAAAAGTTGACTGTTTATGGAAAGATTTACTATTGCTTCTTCGGCCGCAGTGGTTCCTTTGTCTATTCCCTCAGCGATTGCCGCTATTAACGCTGGGTTTATAACAACGTCGATGGCGGAGCGAAATTCAGGATTCTTGATCGTCTCTACCATATTGCTGGAGGAATCGATACCACTACGCTCTTCAATAATCTGAACAACGGGATATGCTCTGGATAACTGAGAAATTACGTGAACAACTATGTCAACGGGTGAAGGGAATGTCTTGTATTTACTGAAGTGGTTATCCTTGAGCCTTTCTACGTATCTGCCCAGCTCTATCTTCCGGGATAGTACCTTCTCTTCGTGAGCTGTGAGCAGCGGCACCCTGTCGAGTTCCTGAAGATACATACGAGTTGAGTCGTCAATTACCTCGTATTCTCCTAGTGCTGCCGGAGGCTTGCTCTCCTCAGCCTCGGGAAGGAATTCTTCGCTTTCTTCTTTCTCTTCAACTCCCTCGACTATGGCGCTGACATCTTCAACTCCGGCTTCATCGCTGAGTAAGCTTTCAGCCAATATATCATCACTATCCATGTTGATGTTTTTTCCTTTACCCATTGTTTTTCCCTTTTTTAACGAAGACCACGTGAAGTTGTTGCCCGGAATTTATGGTTGTGTTAGTTTGTTAGGGAAAGTTCAGCCCTTGGCTTGCTTGCCTTGACCAGAACCCATCCCAGTCGCTCTTATTGTAGCACAACGTCCGTAGTTTGACAAAGAGCCGATTGTTCACTCCTTCAGTAGACCAGCTCTGCCCGTGTCTCTTGAATCTCTCACCGGTTCTGGTCGGAGAGGAGCTATCTCTTGGCGACGAAAAGCTATGTCGCAACTATTCTCCACCAGACTCCAGTGGCTTTGGCTTGAAGGAGATTGCATAAATGGCAGAAATGTGCAACAACGATTCGGTGCATCACACAAGCCGGTGAAAAATGTCGGAAAACAAGCTTGACAGTATAGGTGAATGATATAATTATAAAGTAAGACTTAGGAAAACTAAACTGTTATCAGTTAATTAAGTTGGGGGTGAGTTAAATTTGGCGAATCGTTTTCAATCTAAGTGGGTTATGTTGCTTGTTGGAATAGCCATTGGGGCTCTGGCTATGCTGGGGTTTATTTCATTATGGGGCATGATACCTCACAGCGTCACACCCTATATTGTTGAGGGTTATTCCAATGGCGCGAACGATGACTGCACAGCGCTAGGAGTGTCAAAGGAGCCTGAAGGGCCGGGGGAAGGGTATGTCATCGCGGGAGCAATATGGCGGGAATTTGACGGGCCATGGCATCTTGATGGAACGCCACCAAGCTTAGCTCAGCCGAACACGGGTCAGAAAGTGCGGCTTGGAGTAGTGTATGTCAAACCGACGCAACAAGCGCTAGGCGGCCCTGTCGTGGCTTGGCTGGAAGTCTTAAGTGAATAGAAGTGAATCCTCTAGAGGTTTAGTCCTAGCTATCGATAACTTCACAGGTTCTTCCGAAGCTAAATAGAGCCGGGCGGCAATTTCCGAACTTTTCTTCGGAAAGAAGCTGCTTATCCAAGACCTGTAGCATAAGTCTATTGTCTCTGACGCTAGACGTCAGGCATAGCCTGAGACTCGTGAAAACGATGGGTTGTGCAATCCCTTGTCTCGGTCAATGCAAAACGACGAACTAAACAGAATGGCTAAATGTGCAGTACTTGAGGGTCAGATGCCGAAGCGTTGACCCTCCCAGACTGCATATTGACAATCAAAAGAATTGAACTGCATAATAGGTTACAATTATAGTTACGTCAACAGAAATGAGAGCCAGAATTAGCTATCTGTTAGCTTTGTTATCAGGTGTTCTGCTCTTGCTAAGCTATCCACCCTTCAATCTTGAATTCCTGGCTTGGTTTGCCTTTGTGCCTTTCCTCATAGCCGTATACTACGAGACTGAGGCAAAGCGGAGAGGGAGGCTGGGGCAGGTAGCAGCTATCTGCCTGATCCCAATATTTATCTGGCTCTACAATGAGGCCGACGTTTTTCTGCCGTCTCTTGTTGCTTGGCCTCTTGGTGTAATTCTTGCCTTCGTCGTGGGTGCCTATGTTACAGAGTCTGTTACAGAGAATGGGGCGTCCAAGCAACTGCCCCGTAAAAACTTCAGTTACCTACCTTTGGGATGGCAAATCTTCCTTATACCAATACTCGTTACCGCCGGAGAATTTCTGCTGATGAACATCCCTGTGGTGATGAAGGTTTTTGGTGCTGTTGGTTTCGTCTCTGTCTCTAGGACACAGTGGCTGAATCCTCCAATTCTGCAGTTGGCATCATTCACTGGCATGTATGGTGTAACTTTTCTTATCTGGCTAGTTAACTCTGCCCTAGCATACGGAATAGTCCATTATAAGGAAACAAAGCGAATATCAAAGCAGGCAATCGGTGTTTTGTTAGTCTTTGTAATAATATTTGTTTGCGGTTGGATTAGTATACCGGAGGTTAGCGCCGGTGACACCAATGTAGTTATTATCCAAGCCAAACCCTCGGTGCTGGAAACACAGCATGTCAATGAGCTCTACGCTGACTTGAGTGAATACTCCTTGAAATACGAACCAGAAATAATGTTATGGTCGATGTGGACGAAGTATGAACCAATGGAGATGGTTGGACCTGACGCGGCTCAATATATAGATTTCAGCAGAGAGCACGATGTATACCTGACCAATGGCGGTAGCATAGTATTTCCCAATGGGAATATTGAGAATTATAATACATCATATCATTTTATGAACCTGTTCGATGGGTTCGTTCCGTTCGACCTAAGTAAAATCCTGCCCGACATTCAGGGTTTTGACACAAGATTCGGAAAGGTAGGTCTTCTATTATGTATGGAGTCTTCGGCCACCATCCCAGCAAGACAACTGGTTAAAAATGGAACACAGTTTATTGCCGTGACTTCAAGCGACAGGCCGGTTATTGGTGCCTTTCCAGGATTAATTGGAGGTAATGTCGCTTTTAGAGCTGTTGAGAATAGAATATATACGGCGCTTTTCTTCAAGGATAGTGGCTCTATAATCGTTGACCCTTACGGCAGGATCATAGATGATATCGCTCCTGGGGAAGAGATAGTCGCAGGGAAGATTGCCTTTACAAATGAGAGAAGCTTTTATTCGAAATACGGGGATATCTTTAGCTTTATCATTCTTGCATTATACGCAGCCGTGATAGGCTATAACCTTTATCTAAAGCGAAGGAGTCCATACTTCTTCTGTAAGAAATGTCGGACTCAGATAGAAAAGGGGACTAAAGTCTGCCCTGAGTGTGGTAAGAAACAATAATTTCTTGTTGGAGACCAGATTCTGGTTTTATGCCACTTGGCTCATCTCTGCACAAAGTGACGTTTTGTTATGCTTGTGACGAAAGCCAAATTCCCTCTCAAAAATTGCTCAATCGTCCGACAAAGCCTCAGCCATCCTCAAACTTCACGGACCAGCTTACTTGTTTCACAAAGTGTTCTGTCTGACCTTGATTAGTGGTACAATAGAATTAAGAGGAAGTTGAAGTGCAGAGGCTATTCTTTTTAACTATCCTTACAATCATACTGGCAGGGTTAGTTCTATTTAGCCTAAGTGATGCTGCGCAATTTCCTGTAGCTTCTCGTCGAACTCAGCCAGTCCCTTGATGGAGAACCCTATGTCTTTAAGCTTCTGCATCTCGCCCTTCAGAGCGGAGAGGGTCGTCTCCGCCTTCTGCGCCTTCGGCTCCATATCCGAAATCCGGCGTGATAAGGTTTGTTCATGCTTTTCTAGGTCCTTGACTCGGGGGTTCAGCAGTTCATTTTCCTGTTTGAGAATGGCTACTGCACTGGCAAGCTCCTCGCGCTGCTTGGTTAGTTCGGTAAGCTGCTTTTTGCAGTCCTTCAGTTTGTTTGACATAGGTTCCAGGTCGGCGGCTTTTCTCTCCAGTTCCTGGACTTTGTTATCGAGAGCCTCAAGACTCAAGCCGCTCCTCTGCTGAACTTCCTGAATGCTGTAGATCAGATGGACAAACTCCTTAGCATCATCCTCGTTTCGTACCGACTTGAGAATCATCGGCCAGCGGTCGATGTCGGCCGGGTCGAGCCCACATTCACTGATCCGGTTGAGAAGGATGAGCCCCACAGCACATTGCCCCAGAGTCAGTTTTGAACGTTTCAGGCCGAGGGATAGTTCACGAAGTAGCTCAATATGCTCACCGACATCAGCCGCCTCGGGAATCATGCCTGCCTTCAGCTCAGTGACAACATTTGCGACCGTCCCCTTGCTCACACCGCTTCTGGCAGCAATCTCATCATAGCAAAAACCAGATAGATATTGCCGGACTACAGTGAGTTTTTTCTTCGCTGTTAGCTTCTCCATTTTTAATCTCCTTTTACAGATGATTTTTCCACTGATAAATCGTGGACATTTGAACCGCCTTTGAACGATGCGAACAACATTTGAACAGAGTTCCGAACATCATATGAACGTCTCCTGAACAAGAGCCCCTCCTCTGTTTTTCCTTACATTTCATGAGTTGAAAATAATTGTTAGCGGCTTTACGTCCGGTCGACCGGACATTAGCCATAAAGAGCGCGATAGGGATTAGCCTAGGCTGTTTCAGGAGCAGTTCTGCCAGCGTCAGTGAGACGGAAATAGCGGCATGGCGGACCGGGTGGGTAATGTCTTGAAAACTCGACGGCTCTTCTCGTCCGCTAGATTCCACCCAATTTAATCTTTGAAGGTTGGAGAAATACACGACAAAACTATGGAATCGGCAACCTCGAGATTTGTAAGGCATTCACGACAGATATTGCTCGGCCAGTTTCTCGATGTTAGTGGGATCTATGGAACGCTTTTCTCGCCGGGCTCGCTTTTCCTCCACTCTCGTGGCCCGGTCCATTGCTGTAGCTCGCATCAACGAATTTTTATAGTGAAAAAAATATCGGCCTGGGGAGCACCGACTGCAGGGTCAATTGCCGGCGACCCGTTCGGGCCGCGCCCCAGAAGAAACTCACGAATAAACCATCCGCAGCCAAAGGGACGGAGAAAGCCGCCTCTGGCTGGGCTTAGCAGCTCAGCCACTTTGTCTCACCTCGGAGATACAAGATGTGCCTATGTTGTATGCCTTTAGTGAGTTTTCGGTGGATGAGACTGCTTTGTGGGAAAGGCTCTCGGCCATGGCTCACTCCTCTCGCCTTGGGGGATGTGAGCTATGGCAAACTCAAAGAAGGTTTCAACCTTCTGGTGTGGAAAAGTTATGATTGGTGGAGCTGAGGGGATTCGAACCCCTGACCTCCTCCGTGCAAGGGAGGCGCTCTCCCAATTGAGCTACAGCCCCACGGTCAATTATTGTATCAAATACTGTGTGGTAGCAAAAGCTTTATCCTTTTTAGTTTGTGGCATAGCTGCTATACTAACAAAAAGGATACATAGATGATAAACTTCTTAACGGCTTTCACCGGGGGGATTCTATCATTTTTATCACCTTGCGTTTTACCGCTGGTCCCGGTATATCTGGCCAACATAGCCGGTGCGTCAGTTCTTACTCCAGACCTTCCTAATCGAAGACATATTTTCCTCCATACCATCAGCTTCATAGTCGGTTTCTCTCTAATTTTCACTGCTTTAGGAGCTTCTCTTGGCTTATTAGGAGCAGCGGTGCCACGGGGAATGTTGGAAAAAGTGGCTGGTATTTTATTAATCGTGTTCGGCATATTCCTGATAGCTGCTACTAAGGTGCCCTGGCTTAACTATGAGAAACGCCTTGACTTTGGCAGGGCCAAGGGTACAGGCTATCTGAGGTCTCTGTTAATAGGGGTGATATTCTCCCTGGGCTGGATTCCCTGTGTTGGCCCAATTCTGGGGGGCATACTAACCCTAGCCGCGAGCTCACAAACAGTGTGGCAGGGAGTTTATCTTTTACTTGCTTATTGTTTAGGGCTGGGGCTGCCTTTCATCGCCGTGGGCCTATTGTTGGGGGCAGCATCCCGATACATCAGATGGCTCAGCCGCCATGCTTTCGTCACCTCCATAGTAGCCGCGGTACTGCTTATCAGCGTAGGAATTCTGATGTTGACCGGTTACCTAGAATATATCAGCAGGCTTATGCTAGGAGGTTACTAATATGGACAGTAGAATGTCAAAAAAGACTTGGTTAATACGGATAACTCTGATTATCACGGTTCTTGCTCTAGTTGGAGGCACTCTGAGTTGTAATTCCTCCAGTCCGTCAGACTCAACGCTACAATCTCACGAGGCACCAGACTTTACATTGCCTACGTTGACAGGGGCTAACATAACCCTGTCTGAGCTGGAGGGGACTCCGGTGGTGCTTAATTTCTGGGCTACATGGTGTGGCCCTTGTCGTTCGGAACTGCCTTATTTTGAGGCTGTAGCCCAGGAAAATGAAGGAGAGATAAAAGTCATAGCCATTAATGTAGGTGAAAGTGCTTCAAGTGTACAAGACTACTTCCAGGACCACTTCGGCGAAGGTGAACCAACCATGATAGTAGCACTAGACGGAAGTGGAGAAGCTTTCGTGAACTATTGCCAAAAGGATAACCCACAATGGTATATTCCAATTACGTTCTTCATTGATAGCGAAGGTATAGTTCAGTACATAAAAATTGGCGCGTTTGCGAGCGAAGGGGAGCTGTGGGAGACCCTTGACAGTGTCTTTGAACTATGATTCTTCAAACTTCCTGAAGACAAGGGTAGCATTAACTCCACCGAAGCCAAAGGAGTTGGAAAGAGCTATATTTACCTGCGCCTTTCTGGCTATATTAGGGACATAATCCAAGTCGCATTCAGGGTCCGGGGTATCATAATTTATGGTAGGCGGTATAATACCATCCCTGATGGTAAGAATAGTGAAAATAGCTTCTACTGCACCTGCTGCCCCCAATAAATGACCGAACATAGATTTATTGGAGCTTATAGGCACCTTTTTGCTTTGTTCTCCCAAGGCTGCCTTTATAGCCTTAGTCTCAGATAAATCATTGAGAACGGTAGACGTTCCGTGAGCGTTAATGTAGTCAACATCGCTAGGCGAGATAACGGCGTCACTCAGGGCCAGCTTAAGACACCGTGCTTGATTTTCCCAGTCAGGCTCGGTTATATGAAAGCTGTCGATGTTGGAGCCGTAGCCGGCAAGCTCGGCATAGATTTTAGCCCCTCTTCGTACGGCTGAATCCATTTCCTCCAAGATAACAACCCCGGCACCTTCTCCGATTATGAAACCATCACGGTCTTTATCAAAGGGGCGACTCGCCTTCTTGGGCTCATTATTCCTTCGAGACAGGGTTCTCATTTTGTCAAATCCAGCAATGGCAATGGGGAGGATGTAGGCATCGCTCCCTCCGGCAATCATGGCATCCGCTTCGTTATATTGAATATGCCTGAAGGCATCACCAATACAATTATTTCCGGTAGCACAGGCAGTAACTACACATTTGCTCGGTCCCCGGATGCCAAAAGCCATGGAGACCTCCCCTGCCGCCATGTTGGCTATAAATCCGGGAATGAAGAAAGGGGAAACTTTGTCTGCCCCTTCATCACGAAGGGCGAAAAGGTTCTTTCCATACATAGTCATGCCGCCAGCGCATGAGCCTAGCACTACACCTACCCTGCTGGCGTTATTTTCATTTATAGTAAATCCGGCATCGTCTATTGCCATGCGAGCAGCCACTAGCGCATACTGTATGAAAGGGTCTGTCCTTCTAATTTTTTTCTTATTCAGAAAATCTTCAGGATGAAAATCCTTGAGCTCGGCAGCGATTTGCACGTTAAAACCGGCAGGGTCAAACTTGGTGATTCTGGCTACTCCTGATTTGCCATGGCATAGCTTTTGCCAGGATTCCTCAACACCCGTGGCTAAGGGAGTAACAGCACCAAGTCCAGTGATTACTACTCTTCTTTTAAGTGCCCTGTTCACGTTTGTTCAACACTTATTTTCCAGCCTAAAAAGCTTTTTAAGCTAATTTTCTAGCCCTATCAGCATCGTCACAAGCAATAAATGGAGGTATGAGTGCTTATTCCAGCAATGGCTACTTTCTAGATTTTTGATTCGATGTAGTCAATTGCGTCTTGAACAGTTTGTAAATTTTCCGCGTCCTCATCGGGGATTTCGATTTTGAAGATGTCTTCCACTGCGGTAATCAATTCAATAAAGTCCAGGCTATCAGCATTAAAGTCATCGGCAAATGATGCTGTGGGGACTATTTTTGATTCATCAACCTCCAACAGCTCCACTATCAAATTTTTTAACTGTTCAAAGGTTTCGTTCTCACTCATTTTGTCGCCCCCTTTCTGGCGTTAATTTCTTAAGCCGTACTTGAATCATATTACCTGAGGTAGTCCTGCTTGATTTACCATTGTGATAGTTTAGTTTTTGGGCTCCTAAAACTTGTATTATATCATCCCCGCACTGTCAAGGGAATTGGGGAGCATGATGAATTCCAAGCTCCCCGGGCAGGACTCGAACCTGCAACCAAGCGGTTAACAGCCGCCCACTCTACCATTGAGCTACCGGGGAACGAATACCTTAGCGCAACTGCTCAAATTCGCTAGGCTGATTTTGACATTTTTTAGGATTTTCCTCAAGATGCCTTTCCCTAAGTTTCTTTGATGTAACCCTCGTCACCAGGCAAATTCGGTTGCTGGGCAGCTTGCATGGCTAGCTCGTCGCAGCGTATATTTTCAGGGGTTCCGGCATGCCCCTTAACCCAGCTAAACTGTACCTCATGATACTCGCATAGTTGCAGGAGTCTCTCCCAGAGGTCGGGATTCAACGCTTTTTCCCGTTTATTGCGCTTCCACCCGGTTGCTCGCCATCTCTGAGCCCATCCTCTCGACATCGCCTTGACTAAGTACTCGGAATCACTGTACAACGTCACCTTGCATTTCTCTTTTAGAGCCTCCAATCCAACAATCGCAGCCATTATTTCCATTCGGTTATTGGTAGTTTTGCGATAGCCCCCTGATAGCTCTTTTCTGTGCCCTTGATAGAGTAGTATTGCTCCATACCCACCGGGGCCGGGATTTCCCAGGCAGGCGCCATCGGTATATATAGTCACGTGCTTAATTTTTTCCATTGAATTCCGCTCTGGATTGGTCACTGGCTCAGGTACCAGCTTCTTGATCGAAGCTCTTCTTCATCTTTCCCTTCGACCACATTCCTGTCTTTTCTGATTTTAGTTGGCTGCCGGGCCAGGATTCGAACCTGGGCTAAAGGATCCAAAGTCCTCTGTGCTACCACTACACAACCCGGCATTATCGTATGAATTGTAGCACAAAGCACTGCTATGTAACTACGCGTTTCTTAGCACTTAGGGCCTGGCTGAGCCCTTACCATGCTTGCCCCTGGAAAGGTAAGAGTGACTTGGTGCCAGTTTCCTAGCTAGTTGGATCAAAGATTTCTGTTTCGTCTTGTGCCTCTCTTACCAGTTTCCCTTTTCCTCTTCTCCTTGGCTTCGCTCATAACCATTTCACGTGATATCACGTCACTGGTCAAGAAGCCATTTCGTATCTTTTCCTGCATTTCGTCAACAAAACGACGATATCCGACCTCCCTGATTTGCTCAAGATTCACTATATTCCAGTTTGAGTACCTCTTCGTGACCAATTCAAGGAAAGCCGCTGCTTCTGGTGAGGGTCCTTCTTCCAACCGGTTGCACGGCATCCTGTCACATTCAGCACATGTCAGAAACACTTGTTGTTGTGAGCAGGCTCGGACTGGACAAGAACGGCTTTCCCAATCTCCTGCCCAACACCCGGGACATTTACTGCCCTGGC
>Ga0315533_1003473_pt1 | contig 10339 bp, 20 predicted proteins | sample SalMarSW160130MG_FD_203081 | JGI IMG/M metagenome (GOLD analysis project Ga0315533, IMG submission 203081) | Salt marsh sediment microbial communities from the Plum Island Ecosystem LTER, Massachusetts, United States - Salt Marsh Sediment SW1601-30 ...
TTAATAATGAAGCGGTAATATTTTCATTGGAATCTTATGAGGAAAAAGGCGTTGATGTTGGATTTATTAAAGTTGACCCAAATGATGTAAGTCATTTGAAAGAATTGAAGTTTGCAAATGATTATAGTGTTGGAGATGATGTTTATATTTGTGGATGTCCTTTTGGGAGAGAATTGGCATATTCTGTAACTTTTGGTAAAATTTCAGGAATAAAGAGAAATATTCCATTTTTCGGTAGAACTTTAATGATTCAGAGTGATGCTCAAGCCTGGCCTGGAAATTCTGGTGGGCCAGTTGTTAATATTGATGGCGAGATTATTGGAATTTTGGTTGGTGGTTACGGAAGTTATGATGGGTTGTCTTTGATAACTTCTGTAGATGCCTGTAGATTGAGTTTGGCGAAATATTTGGCTCAGTTAGATTTAGAAAAATTAATGGTGGAAAATTAATATGCCTGCTGTTAGTAAAGCACAAAGAAGATTAATGGCAATTGCTAAACATCATCCTAAGAAATTATATAAGAAAAATGTAGGTATTTTAAAAATGTCTCAGAAACAACTTGGACATTATGCCGAAACATCTGAGAAAAAGTTACCAAAGAAAAAAAGTAAATTATATAAACGAAAGAGTAAATAATGTCTGAAGTTTGTGATGGTAAAAGTAAAATTCGTAGCAAAGGTCGAGGCAGGGGTTTAGGTATAGGAAAAGGAAAAGGCCCTTTGAATAAAAGGGGTAGATTATATAAAAGGAAGGGTAAATAATGGGTGCGAGTGCGAGTGTTGAATTAAAAGTAACTGTTTCTGGTTTAACAAATCAAGATAATGATATTATTTATAAATTTACTCACGGAGATACTCCGGCAGAATTTTATCATCAATACGCTGTTATTGGAAATAGTGCTGCTGATTTGAAAATAGGGGATATTGATGAACAGAAATTGCGTGGAGTATTGATTATTGCTAAATCTGGAAATGTTGGTATTTTGGTTAATGATGATGGGACGGGAACTCCTTCTTTAACAGAAGGTAATCAAGTTTTAGTAGCTGGTGAAGCTTGTTATATAAATTTATCTGGTAGCATAGGTGGATTAGAAGATACAAATGTTATTAGAATTATAGGTTCTGTTGCTACTGCTGCAATTGAATATTTTTGTTGGGGTGAATAGTGGAAGATAAAGATTTTGAAAAACTTCTTGATGGATTGATTGGAAAATTTTACCCTATAAAAAGTGGAGTTGAATATAAGCAGATGAAAACAATTCAAGATAAAATTGATTGTCTTGGGGTTTGTATTGAGTATATCTTGCTCGATAATGAAAGTATGAATCGGGAATTGAAAGCCAAGAAATGATAAAAGAGTATACTTGTACAAGTTGTGGTTATTATAAAGAATTTAAATTGAAAGAGAAAACACCAACACCTTGTCCCGAATGTGGGAGTAAGAGTTGTAGGATTGTATTTAGGAAAAGAGTTAAAACTAAAAGTAGGCAATGTAATATAGATAGTCAGATGGTAGAGAATCCTCGGTGGTCTTGGTCAATGGGGATTAATGTTGATAAAATTCCAGAAATGAAAAAGAGATTTCCCGATAGAGAATACCATCCAAAGACAGGTCAATTATTAGTTAAGAGCAGACATCATAAAAAAAAGTTGATGAAAGAACACGGGATGGTTGAATACGAAACAAAAAGATAGGAGAATAGAAATGCCAAAGCACAAAAAATTTATTAATGAGAGGGTTTGTGATGGTTGTGGTTGTAATTTTTTACCTGAAAAAGGTTATGAAAAAGTGCAGGTAAAATGTTTAGGTTGTGCTGAGTTGCCTGAGTTGCCTAAAAACCCTGAATTTCCTAAAGAGGAAAATGTGGCAAAACAGGAAAATTCTGAAGATGATTCTGCAAAACATACATATTGTAAGAAGTGTGGTAAAGAGTTTGCTCCTGTTTCGCCTGCAAATAAAATATGTCCAGATTGTCAAGCAAAAAATAAATAATGGAGGTAAGTTATGGCAGATGAAGAAAAAGTTGAAAATTCAGAACAAGTGTCTGAAGTAAAAACAGAGGAAACGAAGGTAGAAAAGCCAGAAATACATTCTTCTGGTCTCTCTATGAATAAACCATCTGATGGTATTCTGGGTAAAATAAGTAATTTGTTTAGAGGTAAAGAGACTAAAGAAACGGAGGAAGTAGAAACCGAAAAAGCTGATGAGGAAAAAACTGAACCAGATTTAACAGAGAAAACGTTAGAGACTGAGGTCAAAGATGGCGAAACTGAGGAAGTCGATTCTGATAAATATGAGGAAATTGACCCTCAACTTGTTGATGCTGGTAGACGGTTTGGATTAAGCGATGATGAAATCGTGAAATATTCGGAAAATGACCCTCTTTATCTTCGTAAAATAATGGATTATTTAAATGAAGATGAGAGTGTTGAAACAAAGCCTGTTGATGGAGCAGAAAAAGGGGTTAAGGATGACCCAAAGGCTTTGAAGATTGATGATTTGGTTGAATCATTATCAGAGGACGAGGAGGAACAGGATAAATTTAAGAAAATTTTATCCCCCTTTGTCGATAAGATGAACGCTCTGAGTAATGAGATTAACCAAGTTCAAGGCAATTTAAAGCAATCAGGAGAAGAAAGTAAAGAAGCAAGATTGACAAGCATAGTAAACACAGCAAATGATTTTTTTGATAAACACTCTGAAGATTTTCCAGAATTGGAAAAAACGGAGGATTTACCCATAGGACAAAATGGGACTTACTTGAAAAGTTATCCTGCCGTTAAAAAACGGAGTGAAATCTGGGATGTTGCTGCTGGTTTTGCAAAGTCTGGAATGTCTTTTTCTGTTGCGTTAGATAATGCCTTAAAATGGTATGTTGGTAAAAATGCTGGTACTGCTGCTGAAACAAAGCTGATTAAGAAGTTGGCGAAACGTCAGGAGAAACTGACTCCTAAGAAGCAAACTAAAGCAACTGTTAAAAAGTTTGCTAATGAGGACGACCGAAAAGCCGATGTTGTTAAGACAGCTAAGAAGAAAGCGGGGATTTCAGTAGAAGAGTAAAAGTGAGGATGCTTTTACTTTAAGGAGTTTATTTTTGAAAGGATTCAGCGATGGAAAGTATTACAATTGAGCAAGCGACTGATATTCTTCAAGCGACCCTTGAAGATGTCAAGAAAAATAGCTGTCCTTTGACTTATCTTTATAGCTCCTATAAGTTGTTTAATAGCTTATGGAAAGATAGAGTGAAATCAGAGGGTGGTGATAAGATTGAAAGATTTATCACATTAAAAGATGAGGGTAATGCCAAGCACCAGGGAAATTGGGAAAAAGATACTCATAATGTGTTAAATACAGATGAGAATATTATTGTAAATTGGCGGCGAGCCTCGTCTAATTTCAGTTATAATGTAATTGAAATGGATATGAATAAGGGTAATGCTCAGATTTACAATAAGGTTCAGAATAAGTATAATAATACTTTACGAGAAATTGTGGATGAGATTTACGACGCTGCTCTTTCAACTCCGACAAGTTCATCGGATAAGTTAAGTCCTCAAGGACTTCCGGCGTGGTTGTCTTTGGGAACTATTGCTACGAGTGGTTGGACGGGTTATAGTGCTCGTTATAATGATGGTAGTACTCCTGGTGGAACTTATAATTCGGGAACTATTGCTTCGAGTGCAGCGAATAAGTCTCGTTGGGCTTCTTATTATGCAGACCACGCTGGAGATATTGATGATAGTCTTCTGGTTTTGCTTGATAGGGCTTGTCGTAAGTTGGCTTTTGATGGGCCAGCATTTCCAGAGAAGTTACCTGGGCCTACTTTTAAGTTTAGTCTTTATTCAAACGATAATATCATAGGTTCATTGAATTTGCTTTATGCGAAGTCTGATGACCAAATGGGTTATCGTGTGAGTGAGCATTTTCGTTATCCTAATTTTAAGGGTGTTCCGTTTGTTTATGTTGACCAGCTTGATACTGCAAATGCAAGTTTGTATGGCACTGACCCAATTTATGGCATCAATCACGAACTTATATATCCAGTTGTGTTGAATAATTGGGACTTCAAGATTGGGAAACCGAGAAGCAGAGATGAGCAGCACGTTGTTCTGACCGTAGACATTGATGTAGTTTACAATTATATCTGTGAAAATAGAAGGCGAAGTGGATTTTTGCTGTCCGAACATCCTTCTAACTAAGGAGTTACGACAATGACTAAAACTTGTTCCAAGTGTAAAGTTGAGAAAGACAGTTCTTGTTTTCACAAAAGTAAAGCTCAACCAGATGGTTTAGCTAACTGGTGTAAAACTTGTGTTTCTCAATTGAATAAACAAAGGACTAAGGAAGGTCATTGGTCTAAGCATTATGCTAAATACAGAGATAAGCAACTTGCTGGAAAGAAAACCTATTATCAAGAACATAGAGAAGCTAAATTAGCTTATCAAAAAGAAAGAAGAAAAAACCCTGAAGTTAAACTTAGACATAACTTGGATAAAACTTCAAAAAAGACTGGGTATTCAAAAGATGTTTTGATTGAATTTTACACCGCTCAGTTTGCGAAGCAAGACGGTTGTTGTGCAATTTGTGGAAGGCATCAATCAGAATTTGGTAAGAGATTTGATATTGACCACGACCACAAAACCAATGAACTTCGTGGACTTCTTTGTTCTGGATGTAATCTTGGTATTGGCAATCTTAGAGATGATGCTGAAGTATGTCTAAAGGCTTATATGTATTTGAGAAAAGCGAAGGTAGGAAACGTGGGGACGGAACGGAGTTCTAAAGCCCCAAAATATGATGAGGAGATAACGTAATCCTCATCTAACGTAAATTTTATTAAAAGGATTTAATTATGAGTGTTCAATTTGGAACAAATATTAGTGTTGCTAAGAAAAGAGTAAAGTTTTATAATAGGGAAAGCTCCGCAGTTACCATCTACGAGGGTATGCCTGTATGTTATATTTTTGATACTACAGCTAATGTTCTCGGTTATGATAAAGGTGCTGGCGGCGACCCTAAAAGTCAGAGTACACCTGACACAACTGCCGAAGGTTATCAGAATGAAGGCAAGTTTCTCATTGTGGAAACAGTTAATGATGATAACCATCTGTGGTTTGCCGGTGTAACTACTGGTGCAAAGAATGGTAAGTCTGTGGCTGCAACTTCGTATGAGTGGATTGAGATTTATGAACCTAATGGAGCAATTGTGCCTGTAAGAACTGATGTGTATTGTACAGTTGGTATAACGGTTCTTGCTCTTGAACACGATTCTCAGGCTTTAACTCAACCTCTAAATACGAGTGAAGGTCGTCCTGTTGCTATTGCTGAAGAAACTTATGATGGGGCAACTACAACTGGTTTGGTTCTTGCGAGGCTTTGCCCGAATGAGTTTCTTTATCAAGACCATAATGGAACTTCTTTGAGTGTTGCGGCTGAAGGTACAAGTGATGTTGTAGTAAATAGGATTAATCTTACTACTGCTCAGACTGAAGGAAGATTTACTGCATTATCTGTGCAATCTACCTGTAGTGCTGGTGCTGGTTCAAACGGTTATGGAGCATCTCTGTATGTTCAGGGTGATTTAACTGGAGTTGCTGCTTCACATTGGAATCCGTTTGGATGTTGGGCTAATATTACTGGTGGAGTGCAAACAGGAGTTCATCTTACTGTTGCAGAGTTTGGAATATATGCTTCTGGAGCGAATCTTGATGCGATTTCCAGTTTGTCGTGTATAACTTTGCGTAATCAGGTTAGTTCGACTAATCCACCTAATGCCACACATAATGTTATTAGAGTTGTGCAGGATGGCGGTGGAGATTCTGCTGACTTCTTGTTCTCGTTCTATACACCTGAAACAGTTGGATTGGCGGCTAAAAGTTCGGCTGCGGTATCTCACGTTATTCCTATTAATGTGGAAAATGCTGGTGGTGGAACTGCTGGAACTTACTACATTATGTTAAGTGATACATTGTAAGAATGATTTAATGGGAGGGGGTTGTTCCCCCTCCTATATTTTAAAATAGGAGATAGAAATATGAAGATAGATACGAATAAAACACTGAAGGCATTGAATGGAAGTGTGCTAAAAGACAATGATGGTAAAGGCAATGTTGTAGATGCAACTTTGAAAACCGCTATTGTTAATGGTTTGCTTGCTCCGGTTCAACAGGGTAAAAATGAATCAGGGTTGGATAAAGTAAAGAAATATGAGTTAGCAACAAGAGTTTACAAAAACGATGAAGTTGAACTTACGGCTGAGGACATTGTGTTGATAAAGAAATGTGTTGGTGAGAACTTCGCACCCATCGTGGTGGGTCAAGTATATGAAATGTTGGATTAAAGGTTAGAGGACGGAGCTTCTACCTCCTAAGTAGTTGAAGTGGTTATTTCAAGGATGAAAATTCACGGATGGATATTCAGGGATGGGTGAACCACTTTGGCTACTATTAAGGAAATATGATGAGTGATTTAAAATTAACATTCGATGATGTAGCGGTTAAAGTATCGGAGTTCTTGGGAACTGGCGGCACAGCCACTACTAAATCCAAAGATATAACTTATCGAGCCTACCGAAATTTTCTTTATCCAATTGATGCTAAAAGCGGTCAATTACATCATTGGAGTTTTTTGAGACAATATGATACATTGGTTACTGTAAGCGGTCAGTGGAAATATGTTCTTCCTTCGGATTTTGCAAATATTGAGATTAAGTTTATTCACGATAGTCAAAGTGGTTATTCTCCGATTTACAAAAAGAGTGCTGATGAAATTATGCAAAGGCGAGTATTCGCCGACCTTAACAGTTATCCAGAATTTTTTGCAATTGTAGCTGGAAAATATACTAAAGAAACCGGACAGAATTATGAAGCCTGGTTTTATGGAACTCCGAATGGAGCTTATATATTACCATATTGGTATATAATTGAGCCTGAGAAACCTACTGAGACTACTGATGTATTTGTAGGTGGAATATTGGCTTCTGAGGCAATACTTGAATCTGCTTTAGCTGTGGCTGAAACGCAGGAAGATGATGCTCCTGGACATCACGTTCAGCTTGCGGAAGCATTAATTCAGAAGTTGATTAGAGCAGATAAAGCTACTATTGCAGATAGTTTGGGAAAAATGTATGCAAAACCTGAGTTAGGGCGTGGACGATTTTTGGAGATTATTGATGAGGATGGTGTTTACACTTAAATATTATGAATGTTAAAAAATGTTTGAAATGTAAAAAAGTGAAACCCATATTAGAGTTTTATGAGGATAAAACTCGTAAAGATGGTTATCAATCGTGGTGTAAGAATTGTTGTAGAGAGTGGAGTAGAAATTATTATTTAAAAAATAAAGAAAGTTGTCTTGCTCGAAGTAAGAAATATGTTCAAGAACATCCAGAAAATTGTAAAAAGAATCTGTCAAAATCCTATTATAAACATCACGAAAAAAATAGAACACAAAAGAAAACCTATTACTATAAACATAAAGATAGAGATAGGGAGCTTAAATTAAAAAGAAAGTTCAATCTTTCGCTTGATGAATATGACAAAATGTTTCAAGAACAAGATGGTTGTTGTGCTATTTGTGGTATACACCAATCTGAATTAAAAAAAGCTTTATGTGTTGACCACAATCATAAAACTGAAAAGATTAGAGGGCTTCTTTGTTCAAATTGTAATTTAGCTATTGGAATATTGAAACATAATACAGGTATTTTGCATAATGCGATTTTGTATTTGGAAAAAACTAATTTTAAAAATATTTAAGGGAGATTAAGATGAGTTTAGGGAACATCCAGTTTGAATTAAGCAAAGGAACAGGTATGTTGACAGGAAGTGCTGCTCGTAGTTCTGCACAGATAGCCGATGGTGAGGATGAGCAGGTTGAAGTTACTGTTACTGGTGCTGCTTTAGGAGATTTTGTAATAGCTGTTAGTTATAGTGTTGATGTTACAGATATAAATCTTGTTGCTGCGGTGAGTGCTGCTAACACTGTTACAGTTAATTTTCTGAATGTATCTGGTGGGGCTATAACACTTGGAGCAGGAACAGTTAGAGTCATAGTTTTAAAGAGATATACTGAATTATAAGGGGTGAGTAAATGAGTAAGTATAAAACTGCGAGGACAAATATTATCTCTCAGTCAGGTGGGAGTGTGCGTGTAACTATTGATTCAGATAGTGTTGGTCAAGGCAATGGTGGAACTGCTTTGTCTTGTAAGGGTTGTTGGGTTTCACCAGCTTCAGCAAATAGTGGAATTACCAAAATGAATATTAGTGCTGCTGCTGAGTCTGATGTAGGTATTGAGCTTAGTGATTCTGATACAGGTGGTGGGCCTCTTTTTGTTCCAATTGATGATGTAGATAAATTGTATTTTTATGGAACGGCTGGCGACTATATAGACATCACTTATTTGAAGGGTTAATAGTTATGGGAATAAAATCACTTTCGAGAGAGATGGTAAAAGGTATTCAGGAGATTGAATTGAAAACAGAAAATTTAAATGAACTTGAAGATGTTTGCATTAAATCTCCCTTTGAAGGACAAATGCTTAAATATAATAATACTACTGAAAATTGGAAGAATGTTGAAAGCCCTTCAGCTTTATATTATGATAGAGGCGACCCTGTATCCGAAGATTTTTCTGTGGGAGATTTTACAAAAGATGGTGTATGGTACGATTTGGATTTAAGTAGCATAGTTCCAGAAGGAGCAACATTAGTTCATTTACGAGTTAAACTTTGTGCTCCTTCTTTAGCAGGAATACAGTTTCGTAAAAAAGGTAATGTTAATGTAGTGAATGTATCAATGGCAAAAACACAAGTTGCTAATGTATATTATTATCAGGATACTTATGTTATTTGTGATTCCAATAGAGTGATACAATATATTGTTGGCCCTGTGTCGTGGACTGTTATTGATGTTACGGTGAGAGGGTGGTTTAAAGAATGACGAAAGAAGAATTATACAGAATGTTTGGCCCTTTGCTTGTTGAGGCAGTTGTTTTAGTTATTAAAGATGAAATAAATCTTTTACGTACACAACATAGTTTGCCTGAAAGAACTGGTGAACAGTTAGTAACTGCTATAGGAGCTAAGTTGGAAACTTTATCAAAATATGATTGGATGAATGAGGAATTATAATGGCAAAATACCCAAAACCTACGCCGAAGGAAGTTAGCAAACGGTATAAGAGATATAAAAAGATAACCAAAGGTGCTAAAAGTCAAATGTCAAAAAAGCAGTTTACTAAGTTCAATTATCCGGCGTATCATAAAACTGCAAGAACGAGGGGAGTTGATGCTCAATTACGGAGAGCCGGAGTTTCAGAAGCAGAAATTAGAAGATTAGGGGGAGGGTAATGGCTGAAAGAAAACCAAAATGTAATGAATTTCGTAAAGTGCGAAAATTTTGTTTACATTGTGGTAAAGAATTAAAATTAGATAACACAAGGGATATAATAAGAAAAAAATATTGCTCATTCTAAAGATGATATAAATGTTTTGAAAAATGCTATAAAATATTTAAAGGAGAATTAAAATCGAATTTGGACTACCATATCGAGGAATAAACAAAGGTGCGGTTGTAGATAAACAACCTCCTGCGACAAGCGGTTATATGAACAATGTGCGTCCGAGAGATGTGCTTGAAAATCGTTTAAGAATTGGTCAACGTCCTGGATTAGATAAGTGGGGAGATGGTGATAGAATTGGTGGGGCTTCATTTCCTATAGTTGCTATTTGTTCAATTACAATTATTGATTAGGTGATTAATGGCTGCAAAAAAAATATATTATGATACCAGTGTTACTGGTAATTCATATCCGTATGGAGGGGTTTATTGGGGTTTTCAGACTTTCACTACAGTGGGTGCTTTTACTATTGCTTCTGTGAGATTACCCTTTAAAACTTTCCAAGCTCCTGGAACTGTAACAGTGAGTATAAAGGCTGTTGATGGTAATAGTGAGCCAACGGGTGCAGACCTTGCAGTAGGAACAATTGATGGGGATTCATTTCAATTAAGTTTTAATTGGGAAACTATAACTTTTAGTACTGCTTATGCTTTAAGTGCTTCTACAGAATATGCAATTGTTGTTAGAGCATTAGATGGTGATGGTGGTGGTGGTGGTACTGCTTGTTTTTATTGGGGAACTGATGTAAATGGTGGTTATGCTAACGGAATGACAGGCCATAGTACGGACTCAGGCGTAAATTGGGACTCCGGTTACAATACTTGGGATGCTGGGTTTGAAACATATTCTGGAACTCAGCAAATACCCGTTGATAAAATTTATTCTAAAAAACTTATAGCTGTTGGAAATAGAGAATTTTGGTATGAAGATTCTGCTGG
>Ga0315533_1003474_pt1 | contig 10338 bp, 8 predicted proteins | sample SalMarSW160130MG_FD_203081 | JGI IMG/M metagenome (GOLD analysis project Ga0315533, IMG submission 203081) | Salt marsh sediment microbial communities from the Plum Island Ecosystem LTER, Massachusetts, United States - Salt Marsh Sediment SW1601-30 ...
AATTTGCTGCATATAACCTGCTGCGAAACCGGAGCCTGATTTGCTTCAAATCCGGCAGCGATTTCTCTGACGATGTTGATAGCGGTAAGGTCGTTGGCTATAAAGTATTGTTCTGTTTTTTTCGCAGCAGCAATCTCGGCCGCGTCAAGACTTTTTAAGTGTTGAGTGGTGAATGTTAGTTGCAGACCGAACAGCACAATAAACCAGGTTATAAAAATCCAGAATACACATAAGGGGATAAGACCCAGAATACCATAAAGCTTGCTGTAGGGGATAAATTCCGTGACGTACTGGCCGAAACCCCACTTGGCAATGCTCCAGACCAAAGCTGCAACTAATGCGCCCCAAATGGCTGCTCTTGCCTGAACCCTTGTGTTTGGCAGGACAAAGTAAAGCAGGAAAAATGCAACGGTTGCTACTATATACGATAAAAAAGCAGGGCCAATATGTGACAGAATGGTTTTTTGAATCTCTCCAACGGCGGCGTACCGTGTGACGATGTAAATGCCGACCCCGACCAGCAAAGGCCCAAGCGTCAGAAGGGCCCAGTAGTTAATCACTCGATGTAAAAAAGTTCTGCCTTTGGCGACATGCCATATATTATTAAAAGCCCTTTCTATTGTCGATAGCAGAGACAATGCAACCCATACCACGATTACTATGCTAATAATTGTAATCGTGCCCTGACCGGCCCTTGTGAAAAAATTTGCGACGACTCTGTCGAGGTTCTCGGTGAGCTTGATAGTCTGCTCGGTGTTCTGCGGGTCAGGATACTGGATATTCGAGAGGTGAATCTGGTCGTAGATAAAACCTTTAATTTTCTCGCCAACTTCGCTGTAAGCAGGAGATAGCTGGAATATCCAGAGCATTACGATAAAAAGAGGAACTATTCCAAAGATGGTATGATAAGACAGTGCTGCGGCCTGTCGGCTTGATTGGTTCTTTATTAACAGGATGAAACAGTGTGTCCAGAGTTTGATTTGAAAAACTGCGAAACGTGTTGCTTTGCCGAATTGAGCAGTAGGTGTGGATAAAAGTTTCTTTAACAACTTCATCCTCGTTCCTTTCTAATTTATTATATATCTCATATATTTTTCTACGTGGACTTTTCTACTTAAATAACTCTTCAAGCTCTTCACGGAGTCTCTGTCTTAATTGTTGTTTTAATATCTCTCCCATGAGTTTGTCCCAGTCAAGCTTTGGCTTGTCAATAGTGCCAGTTAATGGAAGTTTAATTCTATCCGCAGTTGTTTGTTCGTCAATTTTTACTGTTTCCAGTTTGAAATCCTTTGTCAGGACATAAGGTGTTACAAGCTTCATATCCAGTATCCTGTTAGGTCCAATAGAGCCGATAAAATTGGTTGGGTATTTATCCAGGTTAACCTGCATATTATCATCATAGCTTAGTTTGTCTTTTCGTAAAACAAATTTTGTAGGAAGTACCGTCGCATCGATATTTTTACCTGTTTTTGTTTTGGACAGGATGATTCCAAGAAGGCCTTTTGTTTGTAATTTCATATTTTCAATTCCGACCGTTCCAATAATTTCCGATTGTATACTTGTATCTCTTCCAAGTGGTATAGCAAGTTTTTCGCAATGGAAATTTGCAATACCTGTAATGTCCGTCTGGTTTTTGAAAATGGGATTTAGATTCTCCAGAAGATTTTTGCCTACCTGCTCGTTGATTTCAACCTTATCAATTATTTGTATTGGGCCGGTGGTTTGCAAGACCATAGGTTTTTGCCTGAGGTCTATTTTGGCGGCAAAGTTAAATTTGCCTTTGTTGACTGTTGTCGAAAACGGTGCGATATTTAATAAACCGTTTAGAATTTGAATATCCAGCTCAGTTGCATCGAAAGTGAGACCTTTGTACTCGGCTTTGTCAAAACCCAGTTTGGCTTTTGTGTTGAGGTTGGCCAACAGTTTGTCTGTCTGGCCGGTCGGATATTCGCTGGTGAAACTGAAGGTATCTTTTCTCTTACCCTCCAAGCGTAGTCCTGTCGGCAGATATGGGGCCGTTACGGTGCTGACCGCTGACCAGTCGTATTCACAATCAACTTGCCCTTCTAACTTAGTTCTGCCGTCTTCATTAGACTGTTTAATTTCGCCTTTTCTAATCTTAATTTGAGGGCTTTCCAGTTTGAGTTTTTTGACATTGATGGTTTTCTGCTTAGGATTAATCTCAGTGTCGAAAACCAATGAGACCTCATTTGGCTCAAAAGGTTTCTGGTCCGGATAATGTACCTTTAGATTTTTAATCTTTGTTGAGTCGGTTTTGACTATGTAGGCGCCCTTTATAGAGCTGATAGATATATCCGATTCAGCGATACCGGCCAATTGCATTTGTTTCGGGAAAGATGTGAACAGAACCGCAAATGGTTGAAGCTTCTTCAAATCGATATTATTTACAGATATTGGCAGGTTCATAGGCATTGTGGCTTTTTCATTCAATGGCAGTACAGCATTATTTATAGTGAGCTGGCCAAGGGTTGCGTTGATATTTGCCGAATCAATAGTGATGAGGTTATTTTTCTGGTCGATATCGAATACAAAAGCTATATTAGCTTCCGGCTCCGAGGCAGTTGCTTTTTCTGATGATATTGTAACGTTTTTGATTGTAGAAGAGCCGACAGTTGCAAGCTTGCTTTTTTTGATAGACACCTGGCCTTTGCTGGATAGTTCGCCTGCTATTTTGTATGAGCCTGTATTTGCAAATTGGCCAAGTTCTGATTGGAATTTCCCCAAATCTACATCGGCATTAAAATTAAGCAATTCGGCGGTACCGGTGCAATTGATTTTGGCAAATGAAGAAGATACGTCTAATTTGTCGAATTTTATACCTGTTTTATCCGAGGATATTAGTGTTTGTGCCTCGATGGGCTGCGAAAGAGAGACTGTCTTTCCATCGACTGAGCCCTGTAATGCCGAGAGGGTTGCCTGGCCTTGAATTATCTTTTTATCAGCTTCGGTAATTTTCTCAATATTGCCTGTTAGCCTGCCTGAGTTTATTTGTACGCCTTCTTTCAATCCTAAGGTATGGGGCATTTGCGAACAAACAGCCGGCAGGTCATAATCGAAATCGGCCTTTAATTCATAAACTGAGTCCGGCTTAATAAACTCGGTGAACGACTTAAATGTTGTAGGAATAGTACCGGTGGCATTGACAACGGCCCAATCGCTTTTAAATCGTAGCTTTTCAATATTTATCACATCGGCCTTGCGGCTTAGTCTTGCATCCATATCCAGAGTACTTGTTTGCAGCCTGTCTCCTTTCAGTTTGGCTGAAGTTATGTCCAGATTTTTTGCCTTGATATTGCCGCTCAAATTTTCAATTTGACCGTTTTTAATTTGGCTGTCTATGACGACCGAGATTATGCCTTTGGCCTGAACCTCAAGTCCGGTTAATGCAAAAAACGGCCCAAGCGATTCAAGGTCTAAATCGTTGGCTTCAACGCTCAAATCACCGCTGGTTCCCTTGAGACTCCAGCCGGTTTTGGTTCGTTTTGGATTTATATTTCCGGTAGTGTGAACCTTAGACTTTTTACCTTTATCCACAACAGCCAGATTTATATCGAAATCTGTCTTTTGTCCGGGTGGCCGTAAATTTACTTTCGAGTTTATCTGTGAAAATTCAATGGTTTGGTCTTTTGAATCTGTTATTTTCACATTGCCGTCATTTACAACAAGGTCGACTTTTCTGATTGGCAGACCGAAAGGCTGTAACTTCTCAACGGCCGTCACTTTTTGCTGAGTAAGTTCAAATATAAGCTGCTGCTTAAGATTGAACCGGGCTTTCGGCTCATCAATAATCGTTTTGCCCAGAGACAAACTGCCCCATAAAATAGAACCATAGTGGGGCTTTGTGGCGATTTGCTTGGCCTGGATAGAAGTTTGGCCGGTACTATCGTTAAAATAAAAATCTGTTACCTTGATACCTTTGAGCCAGCCCATCGAGAGAGTTGTGAAATCTGTCTTGCCGTCGATTATATTGTTAATCTTGGACAGGATTACTTTCCGTCCTTTCTCAGACGATATAAATGCAGGCGCAAGCAGAAGTGCCGAGACGATGATAACGACTGCAATTACTAACATTAACTTTAGTATCTTCGTCGGGGTTTTTTTTCGTGGTCCGGCTTTGGATTTTTTTTTATCCAGCATCGTTTTATCCCCCAAAAAAATGAGTACATAAGCGTATAGAAAGCCGCTTATAGACTCCGCTTCCCGTGACCTGAACAGTGAGAAATCAATCGAGCATTATCTCGTCTGATTTGTGTTTGACAACCTCATCAATTTTGTCGGAATATTTCTTGGTGATGTCATCGATTTGCTTTTTGCCTTTTTCGAGGTCGTCTTCAGTGATAATTTTGTCTTTCTGCTGCTTTTCGAGTTGTTTGTTTGTATCTCTTCTAATGTTGCGAATTCCCACTTTTGCCTGCTCGCCTGTGTGTTTGACCTGCTGGACGAGCTGCTTTCTTCTTTCCTCACTGAGCGGCGGAATATTAAGGCGGATAAGTTTGCCATCCATTATCGGTGCGATGCTCAGGTCACTACTTTTGATTGCCGTTTCGATTGCCTTAATCGAAGTAGGGTCAAATGGCTTGATTACAATCATATCTACCTGTGGTGTTGCCAGAGTTGCCATTTGTTTTAATGGTGTAGGCGTTCCGTAGAAGTCGGCCTTTATATTCTCGACCAAAGCAGTGGAAGCCCTGCCGCTGCGTATTGTTTTTAACTCATCGTGCAGAACTTCGACGGCTTTTTTCATTTTGGATTCGTTCTCGGTGACTATTTCTTTGGTGGGCATCTTCAACCTCTACTGTTAACTAATATAGGTACCAACATTTTCACCGCAAATAGCCTTGGCCATATTGCCCTTCTTGAAAATATTTAAAACGATAATCGGGATATTATTTTCCCGACAGAGACTTATTGCCGAATGGTCCATTATTCTGAGATTTTTGTTGAGCAGGTCGTTGTAAGATAGTTTTTCAAACAGCTGTGCATCCGGATTTTTCTGGGGGTCATCACTGTAAACACCTTCGACCTTTGTTGCCTTTATTAACAAGTCAGCATCAAGTTCGGCGGCGCGCAGCGCCGCACAGGTATCGGTTGTAAAAAAAGGATTACCTGTGCCGCCGGCTAATATCGCAATCCTTCCAAGCTCAAGGTGACGAAGGGCACGCCTTCGGATAAACGGCTCACACATTGCTGCAACTTCTATGGCACTTAGGACCCTGGTTGGCTGGCCGAGTTTCTCAAGTGTCTCCTGCAGGGCACAGGAATTGATAATAGTAGCCAACATTCCCATATAATCGGCTGTGTTTCTGGGTATTTGGCTGGTCTGGGAGAAGGTCTCACCTCTTATGAAATTACCGGCTCCAACCACGACGGCCACCTGTGGGCCGATTTTGCATATCTCCAATATTCTTTCGGCAAGCGATTCGAGAGAAGAGCCGTCAATTCCAAATTCATCAGGCCCGCAAAAACTTTCGCCCGAAAGCTTCAACAACACGCGATTATATTTGCTCTTCACCATTTATTTCGTATATGGTATTTCGTATGTCCTATATCGTATTTTTACCCGACTTCGAAACGAACGAATCTTTTTATTTTTGCCTCGCCGCCGGCCTGCTTTGCTGTCTCAGTTAGAACCTGCTTGACAGATTTGCTGTCATCCTTGACGAATTTCTGGTCTAAGAGACAATTCTCCTCGAAAAATTTCTTCATCTTGCCTTCGACAATTTTTTCTATGATATTGGGTGGTTTGTTCTTTACCTGCTCGGCGAAAATAGCTTTTTCCCGCTCGATTGTCTCAGGGCTAATGCCGTCTTTATCCAGCGTTAACGGCTTGGTTGCGGTGATGTGCATTGCTATATCGGCTGTTATGCGCTTAATCAGTTCATTCTGCGCCACGGTATTGTCGCTCGTTTCAATCTCAACCATTGTACCAACTTTTTGATTGAAATGAATGTACGTGCTTATAAGACCGGGGCCGTCAAGCTTGTATTTTGCATAGTCACCGACCTGTGCTTTCTCGCCTGTCTTACTGGCTATTTCAGTCAGAATATCGCTGAATTTTTTCCCATTGATGGTGGTCTCGTGAATATTTTCTGCGCCCTCATCGGCTTGACAGGTCAGAGTGCAGTCAGCCAGGGCCTGTGCCGCATCAACAAAATCATTGCTTTTAGCTACGAAATCTGTCTCACAGCAGAGGATTGCCAGGCTTGCTGTTTTTCCATCGTCGCTGGTTTTGCAAACAACCAGCCCCTCTGTGGTTTCTCGCTCGGTGCGTTTAGCTAAGGTCGCAAGACCTTTCTTTCTAAGTATCTGTATGGCCTGTTCAATATCGCCGTCGGCTTCTTGAAGTGCCTTTTTGCAATCCATCATTCCCTGTCCGGTCATCTTTCTCAGTTTAACAACCATTGAAGCTGAAATTTCTGCCATCTCAAAAACCCCTAATTACGTGACTCGGTACCTGTGACTTGTACTTCCTAATTACGAAAACCGGCAAGGAAACGGTTCGACTAAGCTCAGCGAAGTCCGCCGGTAGATACCAACCACTTTTCCTTTATCATTGTGTTTGTTGTTCAATTTTAGTTTCTTGTGGGATTGATTCTCCGCTTTCTGTTGGTGCTTCCTCAGTGGTGCTGGCAGTCACGGTTTCTTGTTCGGGTTCCTTGGCGCGAGCAAGGGCCGGCCTTTTTGAGCGGACCCGCTTCGGACGTTGAGGTTCCTGGCGTGCTGCTCCCATCGTCTTGCCGATTGCCACCGCGTCAGCTAACCCGTTAAGTATCAGTTCAATCGCCCTGATGGAATCATCATTGGCAGGGATGGCCACATCCACTGTATCAGGGTCCGAGTCGGTATCGAGAATTCCAATCGTCGCAATCCCCAGCTTTTTTGCCTCTCGCAGAGCAATGTATTCTTTCTTGGCATCAACCACGACAACAGCCCCCGGCAGACGAGACATATTCCGAATGCCCTGGAGGTTACTTCTTATCTTTCGCATCTCGCGTTTGAGTCTTGAGGCCCGCTTCTTGCTCTCGCTCTCAAGCTCTCCATTTTCCTGCATAGCTTCTAATTGCTCCAGCCGTTGCAATCGGGAGCGTATGGTTCTAAAATTAGTGAGCATACCACCAAGCCATCGTTCAGAGACGTAGTGCATTCCGCATTTTTCCGCAACGACCTGGACCGCTTTTTGGGCTTGGCGTTTGGTACCTACAAAAACAACATCTTTACCGGAAGAGACAACTTCAGCAAGAAGCTTTCGAGCTATGAGTATACCGCTTAAGGTTTTTTTTATGTCGATAATATGAATATTTCCGCGCTTTGTGAATATAAATGGAGCCATTTTGGGGTTCCAACGGCTCACACCGTGCCCAAAATGTACTCCTGCATTAATCAGTTCGCGAGTCAGGTTTTTATCCACAAAAACCTCCAGACAATTTATAACTTACTTAATTTTATTAACGATAAACAAATACTTAAATTCATGAATTTAATACAAACTGCATACTATGTCAAGAACTTTTGTTAAGTATAAGAACATTTAGACCTTGTGCACTATTTTTCTCTAATTTTATCGGACAGGAGGGTACATTTATGATAAACTTTGTTTTTTTGGAGTGGTGACCTTATAAAAAGGCCAATTTAGTGATATCAGGGTACAGCGGGATTAAAATAGGCCAGAAAGTGTCTTCTCTGGCCATAATAACCTCATTAAGGTTTTTTATGGTGTGGATAAGATGAAGCTTGAAATATTAATTATAAGCATTTTTCAGGTGATATTGCCGTCTTCAGCAGGTTTTGTTTCTGCTGAGAATATCGACCCCAATAAGGATGGTAGTCAGTATGCTTATGGCGAAAATGTCGGGTGGCTGAACTTTGAGCCGAATCGGCCTGAGCCAAATGTGGGAGCCACGATAAGCAATGACAAATTGACTGGCTTTATCTGGGCGGAGAATATCGGCTGGATAAATCTTTCGCCCAGCATATATGGTGGTGTCATTAACGATGGAACCGGCCAGCTATCCGGCTATGCCTGGGGTGAAAATGTCGGCTGGCTCAACTTTAACCCCCAAGTTCCTGGCGATGCAAATCACTACGGCATAACTATCGGCAGTGAAGGAAATTTTGATGGCTGGGCCTGGGGCGAAAACATCGGCTGGATTCATTTTCAAGCCACTTTTATAGTTGATTGGGACGACCTGGCAAATTTTACGGCTCAGTGGCTTGAAACTGGAAGTGGTATGGAAGCGGACCTATACGAGGATGAAAAAGTTAATTTGGTTGATTTCAGCGTCCTGGCGAATAATTGGCTCGGTGATTGTCCTCTCGATTGGCGATTGGGCCCGACCAGCTATAAGGTTAAGACCTCCTGGCTTGAGACGCCATGAAAGGTCGCTGTACAGATAATAATATGGTTTTATGGAGGAAACAAGAATGGAATCGAAAGAAAGAGATGTCCTGTTTATTGTTGTTCTGGCTGCTTTGTTATTTATAGTTTTTGATTGTTTCCCGGGAAAAGCCGGCAATCTTGAGCCTGGTGCGGCGCCGCAACCGACGATGGTAACACTTGCCCAAATTAGTGCCCAGATTCAAGAGCTGTCTTCGCCTGTCAATAAAGTGGTTCGAGGAGTAATTACGTTTGATGATGAGCAAGGTGTCGAGATAACACAATTTTTCTCGCCGGTTGTTGTTGATCCTAATCGCAGCGTTGTTCTACTCAGCGATGCAGTAGTTCTCAACTATGATACTAATCCCGATGATGATTGGATATATCGCAATGGTGCATGCCTAATCGGCTTAACCAGTACGCAAATCACAGTTAGGATCGAAGAGCATCCAGCCAATCAGAAAGTAAGCTACCAGATAATCGAATATAAATAAGGGCAGAAAAGCAGGTCGTAGCTTGCAATCTATGTCTGATTCGCTATTAGGTTGCAATTAGCGGGCTTTTTTCATAATTCACAGATTATAAGCTAATACCAGACTGTAACGATAATATTAGGTTCGGTCTTTTTGGCCTGGACCTCGCCTGTGGTTGTGTTGGTCTGTTTTATCGCAACACCGGGATTTCCTTTTAGCCAGTTGACGATTTGCTCATCGAGAAACTCAATAGCACCGGGATGCAGTTTTGTAAAGAAGGTCTTTACGCCGGTGATTCGGTCGGAAGAAGCTGCTTCATTTGTAGGTTTATTTACTGTGGGTTTTGGCGTCGCAATCTTAGGTGCCTGCATTGTGCCGCTGCCGCCTAAATTCAACGGCTGATGTGACACACTCGCTTTGCTGCTATCACTGTCATCAAAAGGTATCGGCTTATCGAGGTCATCTTTCATGGGAATCGGTTTGTTTAGGTTTTGATTGCCCGGTTTATTGCTTACAAAATTGTCCATGCGCTATTCCTCCAATAAAAATTAGATTTTGTTAGTGCAGTATAGATATGCTGTAATTATTCGTCAAATAAAAAACAGCGTAATTTAATCGTTTTATTCTTATCTGAATAAAAAAAAATAGACTAAATAGAATTTTTTTGCTATTTTTTCCGTTTATGGCCCTAAAAAAGCAAAAAAACGCTATTGTGGGATTTGTATCGCTGGGCTGTCCTAAAAACGTAGTCGATAGCGAAAAGATGCTGGCCAAGATTGCCCAGGCGGGCTTTTTGATAACTGCTGAACCGGATAATGCCGACGTCATTGTCATCAATACCTGTGGTTTTATTGAACCTGCCAAGGCCGAAGCCCTCGATGTGATAAATCACGCGGTGGACTGCAAAGCCAGTGGCAGGGTTAAAAAAGTGATTGTAGCAGGGTGCCTGTCACAAAGGTTGGGCAGGCAGCTTTTCAACCAGGCCGGTGGCATTGATGCCGTTGTCGGCCTTGGCGAGCGGGATAATATCGCCCAAATAATTGAGAAAACTCTTCATTCCGACCAACCAGCCGCTTATCTGGGGAATTTACCGGAAAAATGCAGTGATGACAGGGCCAGATTACTTATTACCCCACGCCATTGGGCATATCTGCGAATCAGCGAGGGTTGTAATCACCGCTGTTCATTCTGCACAATTCCGAATATCAAGGGGCGGTTTAGAAGCAAACCTCTGGAGCTGGTTCTGGCTGAAGCTGACGAATTGGTCTCAGCAGGCGTAGTGGAATTGAACATAATCGCGCAGGATAGCACCCAATATGGCCGAGACTTGAAAATGAAAAATGGTCTCAGCAAACTGCTGAAAGAGCTCGAAAAGATTTCGGCTCTGAAATGGATTCGATTAATGTATCTCTGGCCAGCCGGTATTGATGAAAAACTAATCGATACGATAGAAAATAGTGAAAAAATTGT
>Ga0315533_1003480_pt1 | contig 10332 bp, 10 predicted proteins | sample SalMarSW160130MG_FD_203081 | JGI IMG/M metagenome (GOLD analysis project Ga0315533, IMG submission 203081) | Salt marsh sediment microbial communities from the Plum Island Ecosystem LTER, Massachusetts, United States - Salt Marsh Sediment SW1601-30 ...
TATTATATATCGGCTGAACCATAAACTTATAATCGTACAAACAACAATTCCTAAAATCGCAAGGAGCAATCGTGTCCGAAGCTCTTCAAGGTGGTCACCCAGACTCATTGTGCCGGAAAGGGGATCATTTTTCTTTTTGTTCTCACCCATTTTGATATGCAAAATTCTTCCCCGCTCTTGTCTTCAACAAGAAGACGCGGGGACCGAACCTCTAATCGGTCTTGTCGGCTTCATCAGCTCTGCTTGCATCCTTTGTTTCTTTGACTACGTCGTCCTTGATTTGCTTTACATCATTTTCGATTTCGTCTTTGGTTTCCTTCGCCTCGTTAAGGCCTTTTTTGAATTCGGTCAGGCTCTTGCCTATACTTCTGGCAATTTCCGGAAGCCGTCTGCCAAATATCAGCAGAGCCACGATAAGAATTATGATAATTTCTAAAGGCCCGGGCGTCCAGAAAGCCAGGCATCGAATATACTCAGCCATATCAGTCTCCTTATTTCATTCTCGACTATTATATCAGCCCGAAAAGAAGCCTGTCAACAAGCTTTATACAGTAACACGGGCTTCCAGCCCGTGTTAGCACGGCCAAGATGGCCGTGCTACCTTGAAAGCCTGAAATTGACAAAAGCCAAAAAATCAATTATAATCCCCGCGTTTTAGTTTAGCTGAACTGATAACAAAAAACTATGGAGCCTGTAATGGCTGAGACTCGCCGAAAAAAGCCTCGCCACGAATCAGTTATTAGCCTTTTCTTATTAGCCGTCCTTTTTATTATCGGTCTTTCCGTCGTCATACCGCAATTCAATCTTAGAACTTCCCGAACCGTTGTTTCCGCCGGTGCAGCAAAAACCCTTGACAGCCTCCTCGACTCAATCGTCCTCCGCAGGACACCTGACGGTGCTGCCGGCTTCGAGCCGCTTTCTGAAATCACCGTTTATAACGCTGAAAACCTCTATGAAAAGATTGACGGCAAGGCCCCGTTTTACGTCGATTCCGGCTTTGAAAAACTTCTGACAAACTGGCTGAAAAGTCAGCAGGACGACCAGTTGATGTTTGAGTTCTACGTTTATGATATGGCTGAGCCCGCCAATGCCTTCAGCGTCTTCAGCGTACAGAAAAGGCCGGACGCCTCACCACTGTCTCTTTTCGAGACCAACTTCGGTTACAGAACTGAAAACGCGCTTCTATTCGTGCAGGGCAAATACTATATCGAGCTCATTGGCTCCGCTAAATCCGAGCCCCTTTTCAATGCGATGACCGAATTCGCTAAGCAGCTTTCCGCAGCGCTGCCCGACCAAAAACAATTTTCTATGCCCGAACCGCTAATCGCTGCAGGAGATAATTTAATACCAGGCAGTATAAAATTCTATACGGCAAATGCCCTCGGCTTTGATGGTTTCGATAATACCTTCACAGCCGTTTATAAAATCGACAGCTCAAATGTTACTATTTTCCTCAGTGACCGGCCCGATGAGAGCAGCGCCGAACAATTGGTCCGCGATTATTGTAAGTTCCTTATCGATACCGGCGCAGAGGAAAAGTCTGCCGATATCGATATCGACAAAGCAAGGATACTTGATTTCTACGGCACAATTGAGTTCGTCTTCAATAACGGCCCTGTTGTGGCGGGAATTCACGAAGCCGATGATATCGAGACCGCTGTTAAGGTTGCCCGGCTGCTAAATGACATTCTCAAACCGGACACTGAAAAATGAACGAGCAAAATGACCGGAAGTTAAATCGAAGAAGGTTTCTCGCAAGGGCTGCAAAGGCCGGCCTGTCTATCGCCGCTGCAGGCATCATCGCTAAAACTCTCTACGACAAGCAGGGCCCTTCCGCTCAGCCGTCCTCCGAGCTTGTTACTATACCCGATTTTTCCGTCCCTGCGATGCCGGGCCGGACTATCAGTATTGTCAAAGGCCGCGACAGGGTAAAAACCATCGATAAAGCTATCGATTTGCTCGGCGGAATAGAAAGATTTGTAAAACCAGATGACACCGTCGTCATAAAGCCCAACGTCGCTTTCACTTCCGTGCCTGCTCTCGGTGCTACTACAAATCCCGAACTCGTCGCCGAAGTGATACGGCTTTGCTACAGCAGGGCTCAGGCAAAGCAGGTTTATGTCACTGATAACCCGATAAATAATCCGGCGAGCTGTTTCACAATTAGCCGGATTGGTAAAGCCGCCACCTCGGCAGGTGCCAAAGTCATCCTGCCCAGGGTAAGCTTCTTCAAGTTGACAACGCTTGAGGGTGGCAAATACATCGAAAACTGGCCTGTCCTTTACCAACCGCTCGCTAAAGCTGACAAGCTCATCGGGATTGCACCTGTAAAGAGTCACAGCAGGGCAGCTGCTTCAATGACTATGAAAAACTTTTACGGACTGCTCGGCGGCCGACGAAATATCTTTCATCAGGACATTAACACAATCATCGCTGAGCTCGTTATGCTCATAAAGCCGACCCTTGTCATACTCGACGGGACCGAGACTATGGTAACCAACGGCCCGACCGGCGGCTCGTTCTCGGATTTGAAAAGAACTGATACTATCATCGCAAGCTGCGACCCGGTCGCGGCAGATTCTTTCGGCTGCTCACTGCTCGGCCTTAAACCTGCCGACCTGCCGTACCTTGCGAAAGCGCAATCAGCAGGCGCAGGAACAGCCGATTACCAGTCTCTAAAACCAATTATCGCGAACGTAACCTGAAAGCTGTAATCTTATGAAAATCGTAACAGTAAGAAGAATAAGTCAGATTTTCTTTTTCACTCTGTTCGTTTGGTTCTGTATTGTTACTACCTACGGCGGCAAATTCTGGCAATTACGAAACTGGCCTGCAAATCTGTTCCTGAACCTCGACCCGCTCGTTGCACTGGGCACAATCCTCACAACACATTCTCTTTACTCACCGCTCCTGTGGGCTCTGCTGACCGTAATTTTGACAATCATTTTCGGCAGGTTTTTCTGCAGCTGGCTCTGTCCTTTCGGCTCGATACATCACTTTTTCGGCTATCTCGGTTCCCGCAACAAAACCGCTGCTCAGAAAATAAAGCTCAATAGATATCGCAAAGCCCAGTCAATAAAATATTTCATCTTAATCGTCCTGCTCATTATGGCCGCGTTCCCATCGCTGGCTGCAACATTGCAGACCGGCCTGCTCGACCCCATCCCGCTGGTTACACGCTCATTCAATCTTATCCTGCTGCCGATAGCCGACGGCTCCGTCAATATTCTATCGGTATCTCAGCGGTTCTACGAAACCACTTTCTTTATCTTCGCTTTCTTTCTTGCTGCTGTCTTACTAAACTTTGTAATCCCGCGCTTCTACTGTCGGTTTATATGTCCCCTCGGCGCCCTTTTCGCTGTTTTAAGCCGCTTTTCGATTTGGCGAATCGGCAAAAATACAAAAACCTGCTCGAACTGCAAATTCTGCGAGCAGCATTGCGAAGGAGCCTGTGAGCCGTCGGCAAATATAAAAATTGCCGAATGTGTCCTCTGTTTTAACTGCCGTCAGGACTGCAAAACAAAGGACAATGTAATCCGCTACCAGGCGAAACCTTCACTTGCAGGTGAAGTAACTAATCCGGATATCTCGAGACGAGGTTTTGTATTGTCACTCGCCTCGGGCTTTCTCGCCGTTCCTGCGGTAAGGCTCGCCGGCAAAATCAAGGCCAACTGGCCTCATAACCTAATCCGTCCCCCCGGCTCACTGGCTGAGCCTGAATTCTTGAAACGCTGTATCAGGTGCGGACAGTGTATGCGTATCTGTCCGACGAACGTCCTCCAGCCCGCTGGTCTCGATGCCGGCCTCGAAGCACTATGGACGCCGGTCCTTAACAATCGCATAGGTTCAAGCGGCTGTCAGCTCAATTGCATCGCCTGCTCACAAATCTGCCCGACCGCTGCAATAAGACCAATAACGCTCGATGAAAAACTCGGCAAAGGCAGCTTTGCCGACAAAGGCCCCCTTAAATTAGGTACTGCATTCATCGACAGAAACCGCTGTCTGCCCTGGGCTTTCGGCAAACCCTGCATCGTTTGCGAGGAAAACTGCCCTCTCAGCCCGAAGGCAATTTTTATACGAGAATATTTCAGTACCGTAAGAGACGGGTTCTTAACCGTGAAAAAGGTGGTTGGAAATACAATTGAGACCGTCGAAAAAAATTTAACGCTTGACAAATTCGCCACCGGTGATTACTATTGTAGTCTCGATGGGAGTCAAAAGGGTAAAATAGTAACAAATACAAATAACGCTATAACGATTTCAAAAGAGGTTAAATTCGCGAAAATCCCCGCTGAAGGCTCGACAATCCACATCCAGATACGTCTGCAGCGTCCCTATGTTGATATCGAACGTTGTATCGGCTGCGGCGTATGCGAACACGAATGTCCCGTCAGCGGTAAAAAAGCTATAAGAGTCTCTGCCGAAGGTGAGAGCAGAAGTGCAGATAGAAAATTACTTCTCTAATTTAGGAGAATAGAAAAATGTCGAACGAAAAAAATACCATAAACAGAAGAAACTTCTTGAAAACAGTAGCTGCTGCCGGTGCAGGTTCTGCCTTTCTTTCAAAAAACCTGTTAGCTAATGCAAACGACGCGAATGTCGCCGACCCTAACGCAGCAAAACCCAAAATCCCGGCTATCCCGCTGCGAAAGTTCGGCAAATATGATTTAAAAGTCCCGGCCTTTTCTCTCGGTGTAATGTTTAATGCCCTCGAGCAGCAGGCCGTCCTCAGAAAAGCCCTTCAGCTTGGCGTCCACTACTGGGACTGCGCCTACAACTATACAAACGGCAACTCCGAACTGGGTATCGGAAAAATTCTCGAAAAACAGCCTGAGCTGCGCAAAAAGATGTTTATCACCTCCAAGACCTTAGGAACGCCCGAAGAACTTGAAACACGTCTCCACGAATCATTCAAAAGAATGAACATAAACCATATTGACCTCTATTACATCCACGGAATCCGCGGTGCTAACCAGCTTACAGATGACATGAGAAAATGGGCTGAAGACGCAAAAAAGCGAAAATTAATCCGCTATTTTGGCTTCACCACTCATGCTAATGAAGATTGCCTTTTCGCAGCGGCAAAAACAGACTGGATTGATGCCATTATGACAAGCTACAACTACAACGTGATGCAAAATACGAAAATGCAGGAGGCGGTACAGGCCTGTCACGAAAAAGGTATCGCTCTTATCGCTATGAAAACACAGGCCAAAAGGGTTAGAGAACGAACCGATAAGGAAAAAGAGCTTGTTGAGTACTTCACTAAAAAAGGCTTCACCGAAGGTCAGGCAAAGGTGAAAATCGTCCTGCAGGACGAACGCTTCTGCACTGCCTGTGTCGGTGTCGGCAGAGGCAGCATAGAGCACCTTGTACTCAATGTCGATGCTGTTCTCGACAAAACTCCACTTGACAAAAAAGACGTTGCTTTCTTTGCAGACTATGCAAAGAAAAACTGCGATGGCTATTGCCCGGGCTGCTCGCAAATATGTGCGAGCGCAGCACCCGATATGCCCTACGTTGCTGATATTATGCGATACCTGATGTACTACAACAGCTATGGCGACCGCAAAATGGCTAAAGAGCTTTTCGCTCAGCTGCCCCCTGAAGCAAAAGCAAAATTAGTTATCGCCGACTACTCACTTGCCGAAGCAAAATGCCCGAACAGACTGCCGATAAGCAATCTTATGAAAGAGGCTGCAGCCAAATTAGCCTAATATATTCACAGAAGTAAGCACTTATGTAGTTTTGGAGAGTGGGCAAAATAATATGCTCGACAGAAGAAAATTTCTAAAATCCGTCGGCGCCGCGGGGGCCTTACCTTTTTTCACACAGCTCTCAAAGATACTTGCCGGCGAGCCAAACCAGCCTGACCCCAACTCACCGGCCGAGAGAGAATCGAAAATCCCTCTAAGAAAGCTTGGCAAAACCGGTGTCAAAATACCTTGTGTGTCACTTGGTGCTAACAGACTCGACAGTATCGTCATCTTAAAAGCCGCCATTCAAAACGATGTCACTTACTTCGATACCGCAAGTAATTATATGGGCGGCAACAGCGAAACCACAATCGGCAAACTGCTCGAAAGCGACTCGAAACTGCGAAAGAAGCTGTTCCTTGTCACCAAGGCTTCGCGCGCAAGAACCGTCGTGGATATTGAAAGTCGCCTGAAGGCTTCTCTGGAAAATCTGAAGACCGATTACATCGATTTTTATCAGTTTCACGGCCTATCAGAGCCTTCAATGCTGACCGATGACCTGAAACAATGGGTCGAAAAAGCAAAAAAGCAAAAGAAAATCAAGTTCTTCGGCTTCAGCACTCACAGCAATATGCCCCAATGTCTGACGGCTGCCGTAAAGCTCGGCTGGGTTGATGCAATAATGACCAGCTATAACTTCCGCCTGATGCTTGATGATGATATGAGGCAGGCGGTTGACGCTTGCCAAAAGGCCGGTGTCGGCCTGGTTGCTATGAAAACACTTGGCCTGCGGGTCAGAGGCAGCGAATTTACCGAAGAGGACAAGAAAGTCTATAAACAATTTATGGACAAAGGATACACCGAGCTGCAGGCAAGAATCAAATCAATCCTGCAGGACGGTCGAATCGCATCCGCCTGCATCGGTATGAAGTCTGTTCCCGAATTGCAGGAAAACATAAATGCTGTCATCGTCAAACAGCAGCTCACAAAAGCAGACCGGCAGGCCCTTAGTGACTATGCCAGCAGTACAAAAAGTGACTACTGTGCAGGCTGTGCCCGGATTTGTTCTTCTGCCTGTCCCGATATGCCGTACATCGCCGAGGTTATGCGATATATGATGTACTATAACAGCTACGGCGAGCCAAACCTCGCAAAAGAAAATTTCGCACTCCTGCCGTCAGCCGCGAAGGCAAAACTGCTCTCCGCCGATTATTCACTGGCTCAGAAACGATGCCCGAATAACCTGCCGATTGCAAAAATAATGAGCCAGGCAGCTCAAAAATTGACCTAAAATACTATATATTGGCACATCAACGCCGGCTCAAGCCGGGGTTTTCTTTTTACATAACTGCTTATTATATAGCAACTTAACACACGAAAAGCCCCCTTTTCTTGACTTGGCCATACCGTTTTTGATATAATAAATCTGTTAAGAGCCTGACTGTTTTTCGGAATGGTGATGAAAAAATTTTATTATGAATTCTGGATTCCCTTTACTATCGGTAAAAGGCGGATTATCCTTTTAGCCATTGCAAGCTATATCGCCCTCTGCTGATAGTTTTCAAACTTTTATATCTTGCTGAATAAAAACCGCTTATCCTGAGCGGTTTTTTTATGCGCATACTATTAACATTTGACATAAACCGCTCCCGAATTTAAGCTTATATAATACGGCCATCTTGGCCGTGCTTTCACGAGCTCCAAGCTCATAATACGAATTTAAGGAAGCTGGTTATGATAATCGTTACAGGCGGTGCGGGTTTTATTGGCTCAGCTATTGTCGCCGCACTTAACGCTCGCGGCATCGACGATATCCTCGTTGCGGATGAATTGGGCTCAGAAAAGAAGTGGAAAAATCTTCTCAACCTTTCATTCGCAGACTATATCGAAAAAAATGATTTCCTCGAGCTTCTGCTGGATAATAAAATCGCTCCGCCCGTCGAGGCTATCTTTCATATGGGTGCCTGCACCGACACCACCGAGACAAACGCATCCTACCTTATAAAGAACAATTACGAATACACCAAGCTCCTGGCCCAGTGGTCAGCCGACTCCCGGGTGCGTTTCATTTACGCATCGAGTGCGGCGACCTATGGTAACGGCTCAGCCGGTTTTAGTGACGACGAGGATAGAATTGAAATTTTGCGACCCCTCAATATGTACGGCTACTCAAAACAGCTTTTCGATTTGTGGGCGAAGCGTTCAGGCCTGTTGAAAAAATTTGCCGGCCTGAAATACTTCAATGTTTTCGGCCCCAACGAATACCACAAGGCCGATATGCGAAGCTTCGTCATAAAGGCCTACGAGCAGATAACTCAGACCGGCTCTGTCAGATTATTCAAATCGCACAACCCAAAATTTGCCGACGGCGAATACGTGCGTGACTTCATTTATATAAAAGACGCTGTTGAGCAGACGTTATTCTTTTTTGACAATCCTAAAGTTAACGGCCTTTTTAATATCGGCACGGGAAAGGCTCGAACCTGGAACGACCTTGTAAAAGCTGTCTTTGCCGCTATGGACAGAGCCCCGAACATTGAATATATCGATATGCCCAAAGAACTTCAAAAGCAGTATCAGTACTACACCCAGGCCGAAACCTCAAAACTCAAAAAAACCGGCTATAACAAAACCACCACAACACTGGAGGACGCAATCTCCGACTACGTGAAAAACTACCTGCTGAAAGGCGGCTATTTGGAGGCTTGACAAATGATTAAATATAAAGTGTCAACAAAAGTTAAGCAAGCCGCATAATCGCTGTTGTAATTTACAAGGAATCTTATGCCCTTTACACTTTATCATTTTGGTCCTGCAGGATTTATCGGCCTGCTATTCAAAAAAAGAATTGATATACCGGCCTTTCTGCTTGCAAACGTTGCCATCGATATCGAACCGCTGATAATTATGCTCAGGCATCTCGGCTGGCCGCATCATAGATTCTGCCACACATTTATAGGCGCAACCGCCGTCGCAATCGCTTTAGCTGCTTTTTTATATCCCCTGCGGAATCTGCTAAAAAAAATTATGCACCTTTTTCGCCTGCCCTACGAACCGACTTACTTGAAAATCCTTATCTGGTCAATACTCGGTGCCTGGTTCCACATCTTTATTGATTCATTAACTCACTGGGATATGAAACCGTTTTGGCCGTCAAAAGCAAGACCGCTCCTGCATCTTATCGCCTATAATGATATTATAAACCTTTGCCTTGCATTCTGGCTCGCCGCTATTATTCTGCTGCTGATAAATTTCATAATTGTTCGATTAAACGAATGTAAACAAAATCAAGCCGGTAAAAATGGATGACGCTGATTTACCAAAACCGAGAATAATAAACGAGTCGCAAATCGATAGTCACCTTGACTCTCTTATCAGAAAGAGCCTTTGCATCTGTTTCCCCTGGCACAAACACATCTATGAAATCCAGCGTCCCTGGCACGGCATAACTCCGTTATTTACTGCCTTCATCAAGAGAAACTGCGATATAATCGCACACGCAGCCGTCGTCGACACACGGATAAAAATCGATAATAAATCGTTTCGCGTTGCCGGCCTGCAAAACGTCTTTGTAATCCCTGATTACCGAAAGAAAGGCGTAAGTGACATCATTCTGCAGGCTGCAATAACAGAAGCAGAAAAATACGATTTTGATTTTGGCCTGCTCTTTACCTCGTATAACCCCGTATTAAAAGTCTATGCCCGTAACGGCTGGATCGAGATAAAAAAACAGGACTTCTACAAAATCGAGGATGGCAAAACTTCTTGCTTCCCGCCGGACAAGCACAAAATGTTTTATCCCCTGAAATTAAAAGATTTCCCTGAAGGCACCGTCCGGCTGAAAACCAACGACTGGTAAGTTTTCGTCCTTGAAAATGCATTACTATTTCGTATAATTGCCCCCGCTTGTTCTTTTTCCGTTTACGAAAGACTGTTATGAAAAACGAAATTGCTGAACAAATTAAACTGTTAAGGCGCGGCACTATCGAAATCTACACTGAAGCCGAGCTTGCTGAAAAACTGGCCGATGCCAAACAATCGAATCGTCAGCTTCGCATCAAGCTCGGCCTCGACCCAACCAGCCCCGACATACATCTCGGCCACACCGTAGTTTTGCGTAAGATGCGCCAATTCCAGGACCTCGGCCATAAGGCTGTCCTCATCATCGGCGACTACACCGCACGAATCGGCGACCCTACGGGCCAGAACACTACCCGCCCGATGCTCAGCCCCGAAGATATAGATAAAAATGCCAAAACCTATTTCGAGCAGGCCGGAAAAATCCTCGATACCTCCGACGATAAGCTCGAAGTCCGCTACAACTCCGAATGGCTTGCAAAGATGAACCTCGCCGACGTTATCAAGCTGACCAGCAATATGACCGTCGCACGAATGCTCGAAAGGGACACATTCGATATAAGATACAAAGCCGGTGACCCTATCGGCCTGCACGAAATGCTCTATCCGCTTATGCAGGGCTGGGACTCCGTTAATATTAATAGTGACGTCGAGCTCGGCGGCACCGACCAGACCTTCAACAATCTTGTCGGCAGGGACCTGCAGAGGCTCAACGGCCAGCCGCCCCAGATTGTCATCACCACACCAATCCTTGTCGGCCTCGACGGAAAAGAAAAAA
>Ga0315533_1003481_pt1 | contig 10332 bp, 8 predicted proteins | sample SalMarSW160130MG_FD_203081 | JGI IMG/M metagenome (GOLD analysis project Ga0315533, IMG submission 203081) | Salt marsh sediment microbial communities from the Plum Island Ecosystem LTER, Massachusetts, United States - Salt Marsh Sediment SW1601-30 ...
TAGCACTGGACACATCGCCAGATTATCGGCGAAGAGAGCACCTCTTTGCGCATCCCTAACAGGACCTCCCTGATGATTTTGCGGGGGTTGAACTCGGGGTCAACGGCCGATACGGGACAGGCGGCCGTGCAGGTGCCGCAGGCGAAGCAGAGCTTGATATTCTCTCCGCCTGGATGGGCGGCAACGTCGTATTTGAACTGAGGGTCGAGATTTTTGGCTTCTATCACTTCCATTTTCGGTTTCCAGCTTTAATTTACGATTCTTAATTATCGATTACGCAGTTCCGCTTTCTGCACAATTTCGGGGACCTTTTGCTCCCACTCGATTGCCATTATGTGAACGCCGGCGACACCTTCAATTTGCTTCAGCCGGCGGATTTGCTCGACACAGATATTGACACCTTCGGTTTTTGGGTCCTGCGCCTCTGTTATTCGCCGCAGGTAATAGTCCGGCAGGACGACACCAGCGACGTGGTCTCGCATATATTTTGCCATCCCTATGGATTTCAAAGGTGTTACGCCAGCGAGGATTTTGCATTTTTCGTGCAGGCCCTTGTCTCGAACCTGCTGCATCCATCTTTCGAATCGCTCCATATCATAGACACACTGGGTCTGAATGAAGTCAATGCCGGCATTGACCTTCTTTGCCAGACGAATAACCCTGAACTCAAATGGGTCGGCGAAGGGATTGGCGGCGGCGCCGATAAATACTCTCGGCGGTTTGATTTCCGCCTTTTTCGAGTTTTTAATCTCCCCGCCACTTGCAAAGACGCCCTTATCTCGCATATTTTTGACCATTTCAATTAACTGAACCGAATCAAGGTCGAAGACGTGTTTGGCTGTTGGGTGGTCTCCGAAACTCTGATGGTCGCCGGTCAGACACAGGACATTGCGAATACCCAGAAGATATGCGCCAAGGATGTCCGACTGCATCGCCAGTCGATTTCTGTCCCGGCAGGTCATCTGCACGACTGGCTCAAGGCCCATATCGAGAATGAGCTTACCGACGGCGAGACTCGATACGCGAACGATTGCGGTTTGATTGTCCGTTATGTTTACCGCATCCACCCAATCCTTGAGCAGCTCTACTTTGCTTTTGATAAGGTCAAGGTCTGCGCTTTTTGGCGGGCCGAGCTCGGCTGTTACGGCGAATTGGCCGCGAGAGAGCACCTGCTCGAGGTTGCTGTCGGATTTGTATCTATATTCAACCATTAAATTTGCGCTATATCTTCTCTCGAAAGTCTTCTCGGGCCGCCGTCGTGGGTCTTGCTGAAGTCTCTCGGCTTCTGATTTTCAGTCAGGACGTCAAGTTTTCCAAGTGCTTTCAGGCGGTCGTAAATCAACTGCCAGCCGCAGTCGATATTTTCGGGGTCAACTTCACACTTTCCGTCGATTGAGCCGCCGCAGGGCCCGTTCAACAGCGATTTAGAACATTTTGTTACGGGGCAGATGCCGCCGAAGACACCGAGCTTACAGTCGCCGCAGGCCAGGCAGTTTTCCGACCACTGGCCGGCACCATCGTTGGTGCCGCAGAACATCGTATTAAGTGCGGGGTAAACGGGCTTGTCAGGGAAGATGCTGGCCGCCATCTGCACACCGACTCCGCAGGCCATCGACAGAATCGCATCACAAGAGGCGGCCTGTTCCTTTATGGCGTCAAAGAACTCCGCATCACACTGCCTTTCAATGGTGTTTTCTATCACCTCTACGTTGGCGGACATCCTTAAAATGGGCGCAAGTGTAGCGACCTGCCTTTCGCCGCCTGCCAGACAGACGGTAACACAGGTGCCGCAGCCCAACAGCAGGATGCGCTTGTGGCCGGTGAGAAAACCCTTGATTTCCTCAATCGGCTTTTGCTCTGCAACTATCATCTCGTTTTCCGCTCCATTATTTACTACTTGATATTAATTATTGAGTTCTAAAGCTAATTTTCTAATCTTCGCCCGTCAATTCATGCGCCCTTTTTGCGGATTCGACAGTGTTGTAAAGCAGCATAGTTATCGTCATCGGCCCGACGCCGCCCGGCACGGGCGTTATCAAACTTGCCTTTTCCTTTACGTTCTCAAAATCCACGTCACCTACGAGGCGATAGCCCCTTTTCTTCGTTGCGTCCTCGACGCGGTTGACGCCGACGTCAATCACCACGGCACCATCTTTTATCATATCCGCCGTAACGGTATTCGGTCTGCCTGCTGCAGCGATGACAATATCGGCCTGCCTTGTGTGGTGGGCCAGGTCTCTGGTGCGCGTATGACAGACGGTTACGGTGGCGTTGCCCTTGGGGTTTTTCTGGATGAGCATATTCGCAAGGGGTTTTCCCACGATGTTACTGCGGCCGACGATTACGACGTCGGCCCCCTCGATTTTTACACTGCTGCGAAGCAGCAATTGAATAATCCCGTGCGGTGTACACGGTAGAAACGCCTTTTCGCCTACCATCATTTTGCCCACATTCATCGGATGAAAACCGTCGACGTCCTTAGCCGGGTCAATTGTCAGAAGAACCTCGGCCTCATTGAGCCCTTTTGGCAGCGGCAGCTGGACTAAAATGCCGTGGATTTTGGGGTCGGCATTCATCCTTTTTACCAGCGTTATCAAATCCTGCTGCGACGTCTCTGCGGGCAGGCGGTTGTCATCGGAATAAATCCCTATCTCTTCGCAGGCGCGCTCTTTGGCGGTAACATAGGACTTCGAGGCAGGGTCTTCACCGACCAATATAACCCCCAGCCCCGGCACGATGCCTTTTTCTTTGAGTTTTGCTGTTTCGTCCTTCAGTTCCGCCCGCATATCTGCGGCGACCTGTTTGCCATCTATAATTTGTGCTGTCATTTGTTACCGTCCTTTACAAATTGTAGAAATTTGGTCGGCTCAACCGAGGCCAATTGTCCAAATATTACTTGTTTTTTATCAACGCCTGCCTTTGCCAGCTCGCTGTTAAGGTGCTCGAACCTTTTTGCCGCCCCGTCCGAGCCGGTCAGATATTGACAGTTCTCCCGGTGACAGCCGAGAATCAGGACCTTCTCTGCGCCGGCCTGCAATACCTGCAAGACCTGTCGCGAATCAACTTTGCCGGCACACGGCACGCGAATCAGCCGAACGTTTGCCGGGTATTCGGTGCGGTTAATTGCCGCCGCTGTTGCTGCCGGGTAAGCCGAGTTTTCGCAGGCAAAGACAATTATCGTACCGCCTACGTGGTACTGCGTATCGTGTATCTCTGCTGTGATTTGCTCATCGGTATATCTCGGCAACTGGATTGCCGCCGCCGGGCACAGGGCTGCACATATTCCGCACCGCCGGCAGGTTACCGCTGAGACCGAGGCGACCTTATTATCAAGGTCGATACTGATTGCACCGTGCGGGCAGACGCGCATACAGGTCAGGCACAGGACGCATTTGTCCTCATCAACCACCGGTGCATCGTCGAGGACCTCGATTTGCTTATCTTTAAGCAGTTCGTGAATCCGGTTTGCCGCTGCCAAGCCGTCGGCCTGGGCGTCCCTAAGCGAGCTGTTGCCGCGTGGCCAGCCCGCAACGAAGATGCCTTCCAGATTTGTCTTTGTCGGCAGAAGCCATACATTATCGTATTGCAACGCCCCGTCCGGACCGGCACGCAGAAACTCAATCAGGTTTAGAAGCTCGCTATTACCGTCTGCAACGGGGGTATCAGCAGCAATGACAAGTTCAAACTCCTCGGATATTTCCTTTCCTATTGTCAGCTCCTCGCAGCGCACTACCTTTTTAACTCCCTGCTCAGAGATTACCGGCGGTGTCTCATATTTTACAATCACTACCCCCGCCTCTCTGGTGCGTCTATACAGATGCTCCAGGCCTGTCGAGGCGACCCTGATATGATGGCAATACACTTTCACCCTGACTGCGAAGCGTCTTGCCAGCAATTCTGCTGCGGACAGCACCTGGGCGGAGACGGCCCTGCCCTGCTCACCGGAGAAATCCATCACTATGGCGATGCGCTTCGGAATGTCCTGGTTACCGTGTATTAGCTTCGCCAATTCCGCCGACAGTGGAGAGGATGCTTCGTCTGTGGCAAGAACAATCGCCCCTGCGGCGACGGTCTGTTTGCCGGCCCTGGAATCAACCGTTGCGGTGAAACTGCCGAAGCTGCCCCGTATGGATTTCAAAGATGCGGCGGTCTGAATGTCGATACGTCTGTCGTTATTTACCAGGCTAATAAGCCGGTCTATCCGACTTTGAACAAGTGCCTCGGCGTCGTCAGGCGCGTCGGCTACATAGGCGTAAAGCTGTGGCGTCTTTGCCGATTGGCCCCCCAGCGAATTTGCCTTTGTCGCCAATGTTACCCGATGGCCCAATTGCGAAAGCCCGACGGCGGTCTGCATTGCCGAAACACCTCCGCCGATGACCAGCACAGCTTGATTGACGGCGGTCTTTTTTGATTTGACGGCTGAGGCCAGACCCACCCGCCGAACAGCGGCGGAGAGAATCTCTATCGCCTTATCCGTAGCGGCATCCGGTTCAGACGTGACCCAGCCACAGTGTTCGCGAATGTTTACACACCACAAAAGCCCCTCATTTAGAGAGACAGATGCCATCGCCTTGCGGAGATTTTCGTCGAAGACTTCGCGGTCACAGGCGCCTATTACCAACCGCTTCGGATGCTTTTTCGAAATGGATTCTATTGCCTTAAAGCATTGTTTCTGCCGGCAGAGATTCGAGCAGCAGTGGACTGCCGCCACTTCGCTCATCCCGCTTATATGCTTCTGGAGCCGGTCAAAGTCGAGCCGGCTGCGTAACGTCCCGCCGCAATCACACAGCACAACAGCTATATCCTTATTTGCCTGTTTGGCTTCTTTAATCACCTATCAGACCTCACTTAACACGGCGGCACTGACCGCTTCGGCCTGGGCGATGGCGGCCTCTATGTCCTTTGGCCCTTCACAGGCGCCGGCCACAAAAACACCCTTACGCTGCAAGTCGGGCAGGGGACAGGCATTCTTAAATCCGAAGAATCCCTGCTCATCGACCGGTACCAGCAGTTTCTCTGCCAGATCTGCTGCATCCGGTGCGGGCCGAATTCCGACCGATAGAATCAGCAGGTCGAATTCCTGCTCGCAAACTTGGCTGGCCGCTTCCTCGGGGAGGGACTGCGGGACGAACTTGACACGGACTGTGTCATTCGGGCCCGGTTTAACCTCGTATGGCCGAGAACGGATGAAAGCCATACTATCCTTACATTTGTTGTAGAACCGGTCGAATCCTTTGCCGAAGTTCTGAATGTCCATATAAAAGATTGTAATGTCTGCATCTTCACTTTGATGCTTCAGCAATTGTGCAATTCTCAGGGCATAAGCACAGCACACGGCCGAGCAGTAATCCGTATCCTCAGGCCGGCGATGGACCTCTTCGCTTCTTGAGCCGACGCACTGAATAAAAGCGATGCGTTTTGGGGGTTTGCCGTCCGAAGGCCGGGTAATTTTTGCGTCGGCGGCGAGCCGGCGTTCGGCCTCGATGCCCGTGATGATATTTGCCGAGGTTCCGTATCCATACGAGGCGTTTACCGCAGGGTCATAAGGTTCGTAGCCGGTCGCTATGACCACACTGTCAATGTCTATCTTGCTCTCAGTGGTCTTGTCCTGCATATCGATTGCATCAACGGGGCAGGCCTGCTCGCAGGCCGAGCAGTCTTTACCGCCGGCCCGCAGGCACAGTGAGTAATCAACCACCGGCACAGCGGGCGAGATTGCGAGCTTCGGGATAGTGACACACTTTTGCGGACAGGTATCTACACAGGCCCGGCAGCCGATGCACTTATTGCGGTCTATAAATGTCGGCTGATGCCTTAATTCGGCGGTATAACGTGAGCCGTTTGTGCCGGCTTGAAGATTTATCAGCTCTGTGCGTGTATGGATTTGGATATCGGGTGAGACAGCGACGGCCCGCAAAAGCTCGTTTGCCACGCAGACATTGCACCGCAGGCAAACGTCTGTTGCTTTACAGCCCATCTCGGTGACATGGCCGCCGATTACGGCCTGTCTTTCGATAAGATGCACCCGGCAGCCGGCCCTGTTTAGCCGGTCGGCAACGGTCGCCCCTGCGATACCAGCCCCTATAACGCAAACGGATTTCTTATCTTGCATCCGGTATCTCAGTAAGAGTTTCCAATTTCAGAATAGCCCCTGCACCTTTCCGGTGTTTACGTCCACATCGATACGGCGAAAGGCAGGGTTCGAAGCGGTGCCGGGCATTAGTTTGATTGCGCCGGCGACCGGCACGATAAAGCCGGCACCCTTATAGACCATAATATCGTTGATTGGAAGCTCCCAGCCGGCGGGGCGGCCCTTGATGTCAGGGTCGTGCGACAAACTAAGGTGGGTCTTGACCATACAGGTTCCCAGTTCGCCGGCCTGCGGGTCGGCCTCGAAGGCCTTCGCTTTTTCCAGGGCCTCATCGGTGTAGGTTACACCGCTGGCACCGTAAACCTCTTTTGCAATTAGCTCGATTCGTTTCCTCAAAGGCGTATTCAGCTCGTAGAGAAACTTGAAATCGTTTTTCTCATCGCAGGCGGCCATCACCGCTTCGGCCAGTTCGATGGCGCCTTCGCCGCCTTTCAGCCAGTGCTCCGAGACCGCAGCCAGAGCGCCGTTTTGCTCAGCTACTTTTCGCACGAGTTCGATCTCTGCTTTAGTATCGGCATGGAAGCTGTTGATGCAGACTACCGGCCGAACGCCGCTTTTCTTGACAGTCTCGATATGGGCGATGAGGTTTTCACAACCCTTCTCGAGCAGTCCGAGGTTCTCTTTGGCGTATTCCTCGGCGAGCGGCACTCCCGGCTTTACGGTAGGGCCGCCACCGTGCATTTTCAGTGCGCGAATGGTCGCAACAATGACGATAGCATTTGGAACCAGGCCGGACATACGACACTTTAAGTTCCAGAATTTTTCGAATCCGATATCGGCGCCGAAGCCGCTTTCAGTTACGTGGTAATCGCCGAGTTTTGTGCCGACCTCATCGGCGATAATGGAGCTTTGACCGACAGCGATGTTGGCAAAAGGCCCTGCGTGGACGAACACCGGCTGGCCCTCGACGGTCTGCAGCAGGTTCGGGTTAAGTGCCTCGACCATCCAGGCGGTCATTGCACCGTCAACCTCCAAATCAGCGGTGGTAACCTCGTTTCCTTTTTTGTCGTATGCGACGACTATTTTGGCCATACGTTGGCGGAGGTCTTTCAAATCCTTTGCGACTGCGAGAATAGCCATTATCTCGCTTGAGACGGTGATTTGAAACCCCGACTCCATTTCGTAGCCGTCCATTTTCCCGCCTTTTCCGATGGTGATGTTCCGCAGTGCCTGTGCACAAAAGTCTATGGCCCACTTCATCTGCACTTTTTCGGGGTCGATGTCGAGCCGTTTTGTGATATTGCTTTTTGCAAGTCGGGCATCGTCGTAGTTTCTTTCGTGCTGCATACGTGAGGTAAGGGCCACCATAGCAAGGTTGTGGGCGTTCGTTATAGAGTCTATATCACCTGTAAGCCGGATTGAAAACGGGGTTAGGGGGATGCACTGTGCAAGTCCGCCACCGGCGGCGGAGCCCTTGATGTTAAATGTAGGGCCACCACTTGGCTGACGAATTGCACCGACCACACGTTCTCCTTTCTTGCCCAGCCCCTCGATAAGGCCGATAGCTGTGGTTGTCTTACCCTCACCAAGCGGGGTGGGGGTGATGGCGGTAACGTCGATATACTTTGCGCTGGGGGTATCTTTCAGCCGGTCGAGCACTTTCATATAATCGACCTTGCCGAGCTGGCGCCCGACGGGCAGCAGCTCATCGGCTTTCAGCCCCATCTCGTCAGCCAATCGACTGACAGGTTTCATTTCCTGCTCGGCAGCTTCCGCAACCTGCCAATCCTTCATTCTTGTCGGGTCAAGTTTCATAGTCGTTTTTCCTCCCTTTCAGCTTGTCTTACCGATTCGGCCACAAATATCGAAAACCTACATATTAGCTTTTATTGTCGAGCTTGTCAATTGACAATCAGCCCTTATTTGCAGATGCGTAAACCTTTAAGAAGCTGTCCGAATATATCTGTTTGTTCATCAGCATCTCTGCAGTGGCAAGCACATTCATCAGTTTCTCATCGAGCACATCGACGATAGCCGAATCCAGTCCGTGCGAGACAGCTATAGCAAGAAATGTGCGATTTATCAGACTTCTCTCGGTCGCTCCCTGGGAGAGATTCGACAGCCCTACCGTTATATGCGGCGGTGGGTCCGCAAGGTATCTTATCTGGTCCATTGCTGCGAGAATACTTCCCGGCTGAACCTGTGCGTTGGGGACCTTGACCGGCAGAACAATAGGGTCGATAAACAGCCGTTGAGTGTCAAAGCCCTTTTCCATCGCCTTCTGCGTGATTTCCGCCGCTATGGCCACACGGGTATCAACATCCTGAGGCACGCCGTTTTTGTCCATAGTAAGGGCGATGATACTTGCTTTTGGGCCTGCCTGTTGAGCCATCTCTATGTACTTGTCGAGTATCTCTTCATCGGTTTTCCTATTGAGCGGCGACGAGTTCAAAATAAGCCCGTTCTCAGCGTTAATAATCTTCAGCCCGGCCTCAATGACGGCGGGTTTTTGCGAATCCAGCGATAAGGGGGTGGAGCAGGTCTCCTGGATTGCCTCGATGAGCCATTGCATAGCGGCCTGCTGGTCTGCGGCGGCGGTGCCGACGTTGACGTCCAGATACGTGGCACCCGCCTCGGTTTGCCTGGCGGCCAACTGCTGGATTACCTGCTTATTTTTCTCAGCGATGGCCTGCTTGACATCGGTGAACATCCCGTTAATCCGTTCTCCGATTAGTATCATAACTGCCTCCTTCTGAACTTTATCTATTGCCAGATTTGGTTTATGAAGTTCCTGATGGTAGCTACCGCTCTTGGGTGTCGCATTCGAATAATATCTACTCCTGCCTGCAGCAGGCAGATTGCGGTGGCGGCTTCCCACATCGGCCCTCGGTCTTTAACATCTCCCCAGCCGGGGGCGTCTGCGAGCTTTGCCTCTTTCGCCCGCCAGGCCTCGTAGCCGACATCGCAGATAGCGGGCATTGCCATCATTTTATCACCGCCCAGCGCCGCCAGGCGCTGGCGTTCCTGAATCGAATAAGCGTATTCTATGCCGTATCCTAATGCGCCGGTGGCCTGAAATGTTACCACTCGCCCCAGCGGGAAGCCCATATCCAAGGCGAGGATGTTGACCTGCTTGGCGATGTTAATATCCAGAGGCGCCTCGGTGATAAGGTTGTGGCCATCGGCAAGCGCAATTGCGGTCAGGGCCTTGTAGTTGTCCTCTTTAACGGTTCCTATCAGGCAGTTTTCACCTTTGGCGGCCTCGCTTACCTTCGGCATAACCTGATTGTCTTTCTCGTCGTTTCCGCAGCCCCACAGCACAAGCGGCACGCCGACCGCTTTTAGCACCTCTTCAGTAATCTTGACGGCGTGGGAGGCATCCAAATCCTTCTTGTCGGGATGAATCCCTTCGAATTTCAGGCAGATTAAATCCGCCCCGAATTCTTCCACACACTTCCTGGCCCAGTCAGAGGGGTTATCCAGCACGTCCTTATAGGGTTCAGAAAGGACATCGGTCCAATCTTCGGGTCTTGCGTCGAGGACATCGATAGCAATAATCGGTTTTTCGCCGGCATCTTCCGGACTGCCGCCATAGACAACGTTACGTGCCCCACCGACGGTTACCGTTGAGGTTCGGGTGCCGCCGGCCTCCTTCGTCGCACCAATCGTTACACGATTTACCGTGCCGGTAAAGCCTTCTGAAATTTGCGGAACGGGCATTTACAATCCTCCAGAAATAATTTTACCCGCCACACGTATGGCGGGTTAAGTTTTTAGCTCTGAGTTTTTAGTCAGCTCAAGATTGTTTAGATTCAGTTTATCTTCGAGTATTTTCCGTAGCGCTGAAAAAGCAGGGCTATTTGCCTCAAGGTCGAAAATCGGTTTGCCCTGCATTGAGGCATCCAGTACCGGCTTGTCATAAGGTATGTATCCAAAGCACGGGATTTCGAATTTCGAATTTCGAATTTCGAATTTTTCGGTGTCGCTTCCGACGACATCGACCCTGGTATTGTTCCATATAATGCCGATTTCTTTTACCGATATTGGTAACTGTTTTGCAAGCTGGTAAATCCTCTGTACCGTAACTGAGCCCAGAGCCGTTTGCTCGGCCACAATACACAATAAATCAATGTTGTTCGTAGTTCTGCGGGAAAGATGCTCCATTCCCGCCTCATTATCTACGACGACGTACCTGTAGGTTGAGCTTAGTTTGTCCATGAAGATTCTGAGTGTATTGTTCG
>Ga0315533_1003482_pt1 | contig 10330 bp, 8 predicted proteins | sample SalMarSW160130MG_FD_203081 | JGI IMG/M metagenome (GOLD analysis project Ga0315533, IMG submission 203081) | Salt marsh sediment microbial communities from the Plum Island Ecosystem LTER, Massachusetts, United States - Salt Marsh Sediment SW1601-30 ...
CGCTCTGCCTGGCTTTGCATTCGCATACAGAACCACCAACGCCCTGTATCTGGTCAGCGATAAATATTACATCGAGATAGTGGGTTTTTCAGAAGCACAGGAGCTGTTTGAGGCAATGGTGGAAACCGCTGAGAAAATCACCGGCGAGCTTGCTGCCGGCAAAGTCACCGAGATAGCCGAGATGACTTTATTTCCGCCGGAGAATATCGTCCCGGATAGTATCAAGCTGTACGTGGCAAACGCCTTCGGCTTTGAAGGATTAACCGACACCTTCACTTGTCGGTATAAATTAGGTGACGAAACTGTTACCGCATTTTTAAGCAGGCGGGAAAATCCCGAAGATGCCCGGTCGGCCGCCGACGCCTATTATAATTTCTTGCTCAGTAACGGCGGCACCGCCAAATCAACAGCCGTTAAAATCCTCGAAGGCAGGGTCGTCGATTTCTACGGCACAACCGAAATCGTTTTTGCAACAGGGCCGTTCGTCGGCGGCATTCACGAGGCAGATAATCAAAAGACAGCGGAAGATTTAGCGGTAAAACTTATAAACAAACTCAGCGAGACCGCAAAAGCCGGTGAAAAATGACTGAAAAAACAACCGAAAAATTCGGGCGAAGACAATTCCTGGCACGGGCAGGCAAGGCAACCGCCTCGATTGCCGCAGCCGGTACCGCCTCGTACCTGCTCTATGACCCCGCCGGGCCGACAGCCGCCGGCAAGCCGGAAGAGCTTGTAACATTACCCGACTTCTCGATACCACACCGCCCCGGCCAAACAATCAGCATTGTCAAAGGCACAAACAGGATTGAAACCGTCAACAAAGCGATAGAATTGTTAGGCGGTCTAAAAAGATTCGTCAAGCCGGGTGAAACCGTTGCGATTAAGCCGAACGTCGCATTTGCATCGCCGCCGATGCTCGGTGCCACAGCCAATCCCGAACTCATCGCAGAGGTGGTTCGCCTCTGCTACGGCAGCGGAGCAAAAAAGGTCTACGTTACCGACAATCCAATCAACGACCCTTTAAGCTGCTTTACATTAAGCGGCATAGGCAAAGCGGCGGAAGCCGCCGGCGCCGAAGTCATATTGCCAAAAAACCACCTTTTCAAACACACCACACTCGAAGGCGGCAAGCTCATCAGGAATTGGCCTATATTCTTCAGGCCTTTCGAGAAAATAGACAAGCTGATTGGCATCGCACCCGTCAAAGACCATCACAGAAGCGGAGCATCTATGTCGATGAAAAACTGGTACGGCCTTCTGGGCGGACGACGCAACATCTTTCACCAGGACATCAACACCATCATCGCCGAGCTGGCTATGATGGCAAAGCCGACTCTGGTCATATTAGACGGCACCGAGGTTATGGCCACCAATGGCCCGACAGGCGGGTCACTGTCCGATTTAAGACGTGCAAATACACTGATTGCAAGCACCGATATGGTAGCGGCTGATTCCTACGGCTGCGGCCTCCTCGACCTGAAAGTCTCAGATTTGCCTTACCTCACAAAGGCCCAGCAGGCCGGTGCCGGAACAACTAACTACGAATCCCTTAAACCGGTATTCGCTGCAATAGATTAAAGGCGTAATTATGAAGATTGTAACGGCCAGACGGATAAGCCAGGTCTTCTTTTTCGCATTGTTTGTCTGGTTCTGCATAGTCGGTACCGTAGGCGATAAATTCTGGCAGCTACGCCACTGGCCGGTCAACTGGTTCCTACAGCTCGACCCGTTAGTGGCAATCGGGACAATACTGACCACCCACACGCTTTACGCATCGCTTTTGTGGGCGCTGGCCACCGTTATACTAACGCTCATCCTCGGCCGGTTCTTCTGTAGCTGGGTCTGCCCCTTCGGCTCGCTGCATCACTTCACGGGATTTCTCGGCAACCGAAAAAAATCGGCGGCACAAAAAATCCGCCTCAACAGATACCGATGGCCGCAGTGTATAAAATATCTCATCCTCATATTTTTTCTCGCTGCCGCCGCCTTCCCCTCACTCGCCGCCACCCTCCAGACAGGCCTGCTCGACCCGATACCGCTGGTAACACGCTCCTTCAACCTCGTCCTGCTGCCGCTCGCCGATAGCCCCGTCAACCTCGCCTCGGCAGGTGAGCGCTTCTACGAAGGCGCCTGGCTGATACTTGCGATATTTTTCACAGCGGTACTTCTTAACCTCGTCATCCCGCGGTTCTACTGCAGATTCATCTGTCCGCTCGGTGCGCTGTTCGGGCTCCTCGGCAGATTCGCCCTCTGGCGAATTGGCAAAAACCAGACCGAATGCTCCGACTGCAAACTCTGCGAAACCCATTGTGAAGGCGGCTGCGAGCCGGCAGCCAATATAAAAATAAGCGAGTGCGTCCTTTGTTTTAACTGCCGAGAAGATTGCAAAGATGAGATAATCAGCTACCAGAGCCGGCCGTCATTAGCAGGCGAAACCGCAAACCCCGATGTCTCACGCAGGGGATTTGTGCTCTCGCTCGCTGGCGGAATTCTGGCGGTGCCGGCGGTTCGGCTGAGCAATAAATTAGGAAGCAACTGGCACTACAGGGCCATCCGGCCGCCAGGAGCGCTGGCCGAGGAAGAATTCCTGAAAAGATGTATCAAGTGCGGCCAATGTATGCGCACCTGTCCCACAAACGTCATTCAGCCCGGCGGCATCGAAGGGGGGCTGGAAAACCTCTGGACACCCGTATTGAATAATCGAATCGGCTCGAGCGGCTGTCAGTTGAACTGCGTCGCCTGCGGACAGGCCTGTCCGACCTCGGCCATCAGGCCGATTACGCTTTCCGAAAAAAAGGGACTCGGCGAGTTCGCCGACGCAGGCCCAATCAAAATAGGAACCGCATTCGTTGACCGAAACCGATGCCTGCCCTGGGCGATGGACAAGCCCTGCATCGTCTGTGAGGAAAACTGTCCTCTCAGCCCAAAGGCAATCTATACGCAGGTGGTTTTCAATACGGTAAGAGACGGTGTCTTGACAGTGAAAAAAACAACGGATAAACTAATAGAAACCGTCGAGGAGAACATCGCACCTGATAAATTTGCCACAGGCGATTACTATTGCGTTACCGAAACCGGCGAACGCAGGAAAATCACGGCAAACACTGAAAATTCAATAGAGATTTCACCAGACAATCAATTTGAAAAAATCCCTGCTGCAGGCGGTAAAATCGAGATTCAGGTCCGACTGCAGAGGCCTTTTATTGATATTGAAAAATGTATCGGCTGCGGAGTCTGCGAACACGAATGCCCCGTAAGCGGTAGAAAAGCCATACGCATCTCCGCAGAAGGCGAGACAAGAAGCGCCAATAGGAGATTACTGCTGACTTGGCGACCCGTGATTTAACGCAAAATAAAGTCCCAGCAAATCATTTTTGGAGCTTAGCGCGATGAGAAAACAAAGTAAAATCAATGAAAGCGGACGCAAGGTTATGAAAAAGCTCGGTATATTTTTGCTCACAGCCGCGCTGGTTCTGGAGGCATCTTTGAGCATTACAACAGCAGGCGAACGTGACACAAGCGGTGTGCAGAAAGAAACCCAGCAGGTTGATGAATTGGTAATAACGGACGTCAAGGCCGCCTGGGTCGATGTAGCTTCAGGAGCGGAGAGTGAAATTGTGGTAGTGATGTCAACCTCAAATCCCAAAATAAAAGGAACAAGCGCAATATGGCACGGCGAAGAATGGTACGGTAGATTGCGATTGGCCGAAGTGTTGCGGCTCAGAGACTTTGTTATTGGAAAAAGCCCTTATGACGTCGAAAAAACCACAGCCCAGCTGCACTGGAGAGTTAACTGTTTCTACGCCAATGACCCGATAGAGGACTACGAAGCACTTAGAGAGAATGGCATCGGCCCAGCGAAACATGTATCAGCTATCGACCTGGCAATAAAGTCATATAGAAAAGCGGTGTCGATTCTGGAGTCGGCACAGTGGGACATAATCGGTAAAGCAGAGGGAAAACCACTCTACGAGCTTTTTGGAGGACCCGGAGGCAAAGTCAGAGCTTATATATCCTCAGGGACTATAGGGACGCCGATAGAGCAGCGAGTTAAGGAAATTCTGGATTATTCGAAACAAAACTATACCGCCATAAAAATTAGAACAAGAGATGTCCCGAACCCCGAAAGAGCGTTAAAATTAGGTAAAGCGATAAGGGCTGCGGTGGGAGATAAGATGGACATATTGGTTGACGGACAACAGGATGGCGGTTACTCGCTTGAAGAAGCGCTGGAAATGATAAAAGTCTTTGAACAGCTCAATGTCCGTTTCCTTGAAGAGCCGTTAGCGAGAAGGAACAGAAAAGCCCTGGCCATACTTACGGCCTCCACGGACATTCCAACAGCAGGTTCCGAGGTGGGCACGGCCTTCGCACCTTCCAGACATATCTGGAAGACGGCCTGTATGATATAGCCCAGCCGGACCTCGACATCTGCGGGGGATTTACCGAGGCCAGAAAGATAATGTTGATGGCAAGGTCAAAAGGAAAAAAGGGCATCCCGCATCTCTGGTTAGGCGGACTCGGAATGGCTACAACCCTGCAGATGATTGGCTCTATCAAGCAGCACGAGGAACTCTGTCCATACATCGAATACCCCCTTTCACAGAGAAGAACGGTAGAAATACGAGATATGACTATAAAAACCCCCCTTCGCATTGACAAGGATGGCTATATCCATATCCCCAATAAGCCAGGGCTTGGAGTAGAGCTCAAAGACGAGATACTGCAGCTAATAGAACAAGGCAAGACGGAAATTCATATAGATAAAAATGGTAAAATAATTAAAACCCGTCCCTGACAGAGTAATGATAGAATGTTATTGATTAAATGCTGATTATTTTTGGAGCTTAGCGTGGTGAAAAAACAAAATAAAATCGACAGAAGAAACTTCTTAAAGGCGATAGGCGCAGCAGGACTTGCCCCCGCCTTCGCAGGGGCGACAAATAACGAGCCAAATGCCCCCGAGAAAACACAAGAGCCAAAATTCCCCCACGTCCCTAAACGAAAATTAGGCAAAACAGGCGTTGAGGTCTCCTGCCTGTCACTCGGGACAAACCGGCTTGACAACCAGACCATTTTAAGAGCCGCCTTCCAGTGGGGGGTTAACTACTGGGATACGGCCAACAGCTACGTAGGCGGAAACAGCGAAATTGAGATAGGCAAATTCCTGTCGAAGAATCCCGATGCCCGCAAAAAATTATTCATTGTTACTAAGGCATCAGGGGCAAGAAGTGTAGCGGATGTGGAAGAACGTCTCACAAGCTCTCTTAAAAAAATGAATACGGAATACATCGACTTGTACTACGGCGTTCACGGCCTGAACGACCCGGCACGGCTGACCAACGAGCTAAAAAAGTGGGTCGAAAATGCAAAAAAACGCAAGCTGATACGGTTCTTCGGCTTTAGCATCCACAAAAATATCCCCCAGTGCCTCACCGCCGCCGCAAAGCTCGGCTGGATTGATGCACTAATGACAAGCTACAACTTCCGCCTGATGCAGAACACCGAAATAACCGACGCCGTCGACACCTGCTACAAGGCGGGCATCGGCCTTATCGCTATGAAGACCGTGGCCCTGACCTTCAATGAGCGTAGGAAATTAGAGGCGGGTGAGAAAATCGGTACCGAAGAGGATAAAAAACTGGTCAGTCACTTCCTGAACCGTGGCTTCACCGAACAACAGGCAAAGATAAAGGCCGTCCTGGAAGATGAAAGGATAAGCTCCGCCTGCGTCGGTATGAATAACGTTGCTGCTTTAACCTCGAACGTCGCCGCAGTGCTCGATAAAACCAAACTCACACAAGCCGATAAGGGTATTCTCAAGCAATATGCCGAGGCGACCTGCAGCGGCTATTGTGCCGGCTGTGCCGACATCTGCGACTCGGCCCTGCCCGATATGCCCTACGTCAGTGACATTATGCGATATTTGATGTACTATAACAACTATGGTGACAGACAGCACGCAAGGGAACTTTTTGCTCAAATCCCCGGCGAGGTAAGAAATAAGTTAATCAGCGTCGATTACAGCAGAGCAGAAACCCGCTGTCCGCAGCGGATACCGATAGGAAAATTCATCGCCGAAGCAGTCAGCAAATTGGCCTGAACGTCAATCATTTTCGGAGGTTAACACGGTGAAAAAAAACAAAACAAACTCGATAGAAGGGATTTTTTAAAAACTGTGGGGGCTGCCGGGCTGGCCCCTGCCTTTGTCTCAACCGAAGCAATGGCAACAACAAATGATGCAAACACTTCAGAAGCACAAGAAGCAAAATTCCCACAGGTGCCTAAACGAAAATTAGGCAAAACCGGCGTTGATGTCCCCTGCCTATCTCTCGGGGCGTCGTTTAATACCGTCGAGAACCAGGCCGTCTTAAGAGGCACCCTTCAATGGGGCGTTAACTACTGGGATACCTCTAATATCTCCGCAGGCGGAAACAGCGAGCTTGGCATAGGCAAATTCCTGCTGAATAACCCCAAGCTGCGAAAGGACCTGTTCATCGTCAGCAAGGCGGCAAAGGCGGGAACCGTCGCAGAGGTGGAGGAACGTCTCGCCGGCTCTCTGAAAAGAATGAACACCGAGTACATCGACCTGTACTACGGCGCTTATATGCTGTCCGACCCGGCACGGCTAACCGACGAATTAAAGCAGTGGGCCGAAAGTGCAAAAAAACGCAAACTGATTCGCTTCTTCGGCTTCAGCACCCATAAGAATTCCGCCCAATGCCTCGCCGCAGCCGCAAAGCTCGACTGGATTGATGCCATAATGCTAAAATACAACTTTCGATTGATGCAGGACGCCGAATTGCAGGCCGCCATCGACACCTGCCACAAAGCAGGCATCGGTATTATCGCTATGAAGACCCAGGCAAAAGGGGCCGAACCCGAAGAACCCAAAACGCTGGTTCAGCATTTTCTCCAAAAGGGCTTCACCGAGGGACAGGCAAGTGTAAAAGTCGTTTTGCAGGATGAAAGGTTCAGCTCCGCCTGTGTAAAAATGGAAAATATCGCCCTTTTAACCTCGAACGTCGCCGCTGTGCTGGATAAGACCGAACTTACCGCCGCAGATATGAAGGTTTTGGCTGAATACGCCAAAGCGACCTGTACCGGCTATTGTGCCGGCTGCGCCGACATCTGCGACTCGATTTTGCCGGATACCCCCTACGTCAGTGACATTATGCGGTACTTGATGTATTATAATAGCTATGGTGACAGACAGCACGCAAGGGAACTCTTTGCTCAAATCCCCGGCGAGGTAAGAAATAAATTACTCAACATCGATTACAGCAGAGCAGAGGCCCGCTGCCCACAGCGGATACCGATAGGAAAATTCATCGCTGAAGCAGTCGCAAAATTGGCCTGAACGTCAATCATTTTCGGAGGTTAATACGATGAAAGAAAAACAAAACAAAATCGATAGAAGGAACTTCCTAAAGGCGATGGGAGCAGCGGGACTCGGCTCCGTTGTTACATCAGCAAAAATAAAGGCCGGCCCGAACGAACCAGCCGCCCCGGAGAAGACCAAAGAGCCCGAATTACCGCAGGTGCCTAAACGAAAATTAGGTAAAACCGGTATTGAAGTCCCCTGCCTGGCGGTGGGAACAATGTTCGATGTCGGCGAAAACCAAATCGTACTAATAAAGGCACTGCAGTGGGGTGTCAGCTACTGGGACTCCGCCTACGGTTATTCAGGCGGAAACAGCGAGCTGGGCATAGGCAAATTCATCTCGAGAAACCCGGAAATGCGAAAGAACTTGTTCATTACCTCAAAGGCATCGAGCGCAGGAAAAGAGCCGACTCCACAGGCCATCGTAAAGAAGGTTGAAGAACGTCTTCAGGCCTCTCTCAAAAGAATGAATACGAACTACATTGATTTATACTACGGCGTTCACGGCATGAGTGACCCCGCTCAGCTAAATGACGAATTAAGGCGCTGGGTCGAAGACGCAAAAAAACGAAAGCTCATTCGCTTCTTCGGCTTCAGCACCCACAGAAATATGGCACAGTGCCTCGAAGCCGCGGCAAAGCTCGACTGGATTGACGCCGTAATGACAAGCTACAACTTCCGGCTGATGCAGGATGCCGAACTGCAGGCCGCCGTTGACGCCTGTCATAAAGCAGGTATCGGCGTTATCGCTATGAAGACCCAGGCAAAAGAAATTCAAACAGAAAAGGATAAAAAACTGACCGAACACTTCCTCAAGAAGGGCTTCACCGAAGGCCAGGCAAAGCTAAAAGCCGTGCTCGAAGATAAAAGAATCACCACCGCCTGCGTCGGCAGGGACAACATCGCTCATCTGACCCTGAATATCGCCGCCGCACTGGATAAAACCGAAATCACACAGGCGGATATGGATGTCTTCAAGCAATACGCCAATGCAACCTGCACCGGCTATTGTGCCGGCTGCGCACGTCTCTGCGATTCGGCCCTGCCGGACACCCCCTACGTCAGTGACATTATGCGCTATCTGATGTACTACAACAGCTACGGCGACAGACAGCACGCAAGGGAATTATTCGCACAAATCCCCGGCAGCGTAAGAAACAAGCTGCTCGCTGTCGATTACAGCCTTGCAGAGGCCCGCTGCCCGCAGCGGATACCAATAGCCAAAGCGGTCGCTGAAGCGGTCGGAAAACTGGCCTGATACAATTGATTACCGGTAGAATGTTGATTGCCTTTTAACGTTCTCTTCGAGCCGTCAACAGCGGTCAGGAAGTGATTTTTAGGCGGACAAAAATTTCGCAGAGGCCCGCCGCACAACCGCTTTATTAAAAAGCACTTACGTCGAGACAAGATAATTTCCCTTGCATTTGGCGACCACTTTAGGTTATAATAATACCGTAATAGAAAAAGCAAAACAAAACAGTTCTGGCTTTCGAGTAGGGTGATGAAAAGATTCTACTATGAAATCTGGCTTCCGTTTACTTTCAACAAAAGGCGGATTCTGATTCTGGCGATTGCCAGCTACCTCGCTATGTGTTAATAAACATCCCGGCCTTTTCATTTTTCTTCCTTACCGCCCAATTCGCTGGGCGGTTTTTTTATGCACACAAAACCTGCCTGGACCGCACTTAAACATTTGACAAAGGCCTCGTTTTGCGATAGATTGCAGACCGAAAGGACAGGAAATTAGCAAATGATAATAGTTACAGGCGCCGCCGGCTTCATCGGCTCGGCACTAATCGCCGCATTAAACAAACGAGCAATCACCGACATCCTCGTCGTTGACGAGCTTCGCTGCGACCAGCGATGGAAGAATCTCGCCAATCTGTCCTTCGCCGATTACGTGGAGAAGGACGATTTTCTCGAAATGGCGGTCGAGGATAAAATCACAGGCCCCGTCGACGCCGTCTTCCATCTGGGCGCCTGCACCGATACAACAGAGACAAACGCCTCGTACCTCATAAAAAACAATTACGAATACACCAAACTACTGGCCCAATGGGCAACCGACGCCGGCATCCGCTTCATCTACGCCTCAAGCGCAGCCACCTACGGCGACGGCTCAGCCGGCTTCAGCAACGACGAAGATAAAATCGAAAAGTTAAGACCGCTCAATCCCTACGGCTACTCCAAGCAGCTTTTCGACCTCTGGGCCCGCAGGACAGGACTGCTTAAAAAAATCGTCGCCCTGAAATACTTCAACGTCTTCGGCCCAAACGAATACCACAAGCAAGATATGCGGAGCTTCGTTATAAAGGCCTTCGAGCAGATAAACGCAACCGGCAAAGCTCGACTGTTCAAATCATATAAGAGCGAATACAAAGACGGCGAGCAGATGCGAGATTTCCTCTACGTCAAGGACGCCGTAGATATGACGCTTTTCTTCTTCGACAACCCGAAGGCTGCCGGCATCTTCAACATCGGCTCAGGCACCGCCCGCACCTGGAACGATTTGGTAAAAGCGGTCTTCGCCGCTATGACCAAAAAACCGAAAATCGAATACATCGATATGCCCGAACAATTGCGCAACCAGTACCAATACTTCACACAGGCCGACATCTCCAAACTAAAGCAAACCGGCTATAAAAAACAACCAATCCCACTCGAAACCGCAATCACCGACTACGTCCAGAACTACCTGCAAAAAAACGGGTATTTGCAAGGCTACCGAGAATGACAAAAAAGAAAGTTACTAAAGAGAACTGGCCAGAAATGCCATGGGATAGAGTGGTTGACCTTGCAGAAAGGATAGTCTTTCAAATTCGATCTGGAGATTCAGCAGGTACTTGCTTTGCAATTTCTATAGATAAGCAAGCCAAATCAAAAAGTAATCACTATATGTTCGCAACTGCTTGGCATGTAGTGAAAAATGCAACTGATGCTGCTCTT
>Ga0315533_1003483_pt1 | contig 10329 bp, 7 predicted proteins | sample SalMarSW160130MG_FD_203081 | JGI IMG/M metagenome (GOLD analysis project Ga0315533, IMG submission 203081) | Salt marsh sediment microbial communities from the Plum Island Ecosystem LTER, Massachusetts, United States - Salt Marsh Sediment SW1601-30 ...
CATTGTCAAAATAGAGGTCAAAAAGATCCTTTTTTGATACTTTTCCCTTAGACAGTAGGTCTGAGTGAAAATTTCGGTTCAACCTGAATGGCTGATGAACCTCAAACATTAAACAAACATCTGTCATGGTTGACCACTAAAGCTGAAATGGAATAAGCTTCCGAAAAGCAAGTGTATTTCTTTCCCTTTTATAACTTCTTATTTACCAATATATGAGTTTAGCATGTTCAGGATAAAATTAAAATGGGTTCATCTTCAAAGCACAACTATATCAACGGTATCCGCACTTTCCACAAAATACCTAGAATAACATGTTAGGATTAGTTTACGGGATTTATCAACGGATGGTCGTCTTTATTGTATGCGTCTATAGTGTATGGTGTATTCCATGTTCCTGATTGATCTAATTCTTCAGCATCAGGATACTTTGTTTCGTAGTCACTCCAAAAGTTACCCATGCTCAGGTTTTCATTATCCCAAACGTTGTTATCAGAATCGACGGTATATACTTGGTTTGTGTTATTTAGAAAATCATTAGCGTAAATGCTGTTGCCCGATGTTGAATTCAGGTAAACGCCATATTCATTCTCACTTATTGTGTTTCCTGTTATCTGATTGTTTGAAGATTCTGTAATCCCAATAGCAAGTGTACTGTTTACTATTGTGTTAGCATAAATAGAGTTTAATTCAGAATCTAAGATTATGCTAATACCATAATCGTTGTTTGTGATGGCGTTGTTTGCGATTTGGTTATTTGATGAATAAGTGAGACCCACTGATCCTTCACAATCTGTTATCAGATTCCCAACTATGCTAATTCCTGTAGAATTATCTAACCTGATGCCCTCTGTGGCGGCTTCAATAACATTTTCAACGATGCTATTGTCATCCGAATTGTAGCCTAGTCCAAGTGCTGTTTGACTGTTTTTTATATTGTTATTTTGAATATTATTTGATTTTGAGTTGAAATTAAGAAAGATGCTGTAAGTGTTGTCCATCAGATTGTTGTTTGTTATCTGGTTATTTGATGAATAAGTGAGACCTATTGCTCCTTCAGAATCATTTATCGAGTTCCCAACTATGCTGTTGTTTAAGGCCTGACTTAACGTTATTGCTTGTTCATTTCTTTCCAAGATATTGTCATGAATACTGTTATTGTTTGATGATTTATCTAGAAACATACCGCTTTGGCTGTTGGTTATTGTGTTTCCAGAAATTGTGTTATTGGAAGACCCATAGTCCAAGTTCAATCCATAGTCGTTATTGTCCAGATTGTTATTCAATATGGTGTTATTCGATGATATAGCGAACAAAATTGCGCCCTCACAATCTGTAAAAACATTGTCAATCACCGTGTTATACAAAGAAGAATCAAGAGCAACACCATACTCGGTTGTTAAATAGTTTTTAGACAAAACAATATTTGTTGATGAATTAAGAAAAACTCCATACCGAAAATCATCTATTTTCAAATTCGTCACAGTGACATTACTTCTTTTCTTCAGTTCGATTCCAGTGGAGTTAGTGTCAACATCGCCATAAAGGACATTATTAGCGCCATCAATTACTATATTGTCCCTTTCAACAATAATCGAGCCAAAAATGTCAGCAGTAAACGTATACTGATTATCACCCAAATTCGTTAATGCTGCCGAAGAAGGATCAAGAGTTCCATCTGACCTGATGTAAATTATCGTGAAAGTTTTTGTGTTAAGTTGCCAAACCAAAATGGCTCCAACTACTATTATAATTAATGAAATTGCCAGTAAAACCTTCTTTGACGGCAATTTTCTTGGATTTTTCTTAGCTTTAGCCTCCCTGCGTTTTCTTTGAGCCTCATCTGAACTTTGCTGTTTATTTTGTCTTTCCTGTTGCCTTTCTTTCCAACTTTTTTTGTTTGTCAACCAAATTCAACCTCTAAGTTTTGATCTTACAACATTAGTAATTAGACTCTTAAAAATTGAACTCTAAAATATTAAGGATTTCAAATTTAGACCCAACTTGAGAAAGAATCATTAACAACATACACGTAATGCGGGGAAAGGGATAAATGGCAACTTGGGTTTGAGGATTAAATTTTAACCCTTAAAGCTTACTAATACGCAAGATTCTCTAGAACTTCTTTTTCGTGTGGAGGTCTAACAAAAGCTATGTCCTCAACGTATGCTCTTAACGGCTCAGCTACGCTCCAAGCCTGAGAAATACATCCTCTGGAAATGTGCGGCTCATTGCCATCAAAGATTTCGCTGATTGTTCCTAAACCCGCTCGGCGTATTTCTTCTCGGAAAAGGGGCTGCAAGAAACTCTTGAAAGCGAAATCTCGCCAATATTCTTCATGATTTTTTGTCTTTAAGAAGGCGGTGGTGAAGGGTCCTAGAAGCCACGCCCAAACCGTGCCATTGTGATATGCACTATCACGATGAGTCCAGTCACCAAGATATTCTCCTATGTATCGCGGATCATCCTCAGGGAGAGTTTTAAGCCCGTACCTTCCCCACAAATTTTTCCAGACCGTCTCAACAATCTTGTTTCTTCTCTTCATGTCAAGTATGGGAAAATCCAACGATGCAGCAATCACTTGGTTTGGTCGTAACGTTGAGTCAGCGCCATCATTATTTACCACATCGAAGAGGCATCCTTTCTTGGGGTTCCAAAACTTCTGTGAAAAACTTTCTCTAGCCTTCTCAGCCATGCCATAGTACTCTTCTGCCTTGTCAGATTGATTGAATCGTTTTGCTAGCAACTGCATGGTTTTCAGGGCGTTATACCATAATGCTTGAATCTCCACTGCCTTCCCGTCTCTAGGCGTAACAAACCTGTCAATCGTGGTTGCGTCCATCCAAGTCAATTGTGGACCATGAGCAATCAAGCCATCTTCTTCCATGTGTATACCAAAGGTTGTTCCTTGGACGTGATATTCAATAATCTCGTTCAATGTTTTCCACAATTTTTCTTGAACAAATCTGTAGTCGCCAGTGTACTTGAGGTATTGAAGAACAGCGTTGAAGAACCATAAGGTGGCGTCAACGGTGTTGTAGAGAGGAGTACCTCCAGCCTTATCTGAGAAACGGTTTGGGATGATGCCTTTATTGCAGTAGTGCTCAAAAGTCAACAGTATCTCTTGTGCATCCTGAAATCTTCCTGTGACAAGCGTTAGCCCGGGCAGGGAAATGAGTGAGTCCCTTCCCCAATCATCAAACCAGTGGTAGCCGGCGATCACGGACTTTTTTTCGGTTGAGGCTCTAGAAACAATGAACGAATCCGCGGCTTGGATAAGCCACTTCATCCAGTCCTCCATTTCTAAGTCAGCGTGGCGTTCCCTGAACTGTTCCAGCAAGCCTTTTCGCCGCTTTATCTCCTCACGGTATAGCAGCTCAATGTCCTCTATTTCTTTGCCAAAAGATGAAAAGAGGCTCTGGGTTTCTTCCCCATTTTTTCCAGCTACTGCGAGAACGTGAAACAGTTTCTTCTCTTTAGGATCAACAGAAAACTTGAACCAGCCAGGTCCAAAATAGTCGTCAACACTGCTCTCCCTTCTAGAAGCATCAACTCTGAAGAAGATTTTTTCAACCCACCAGCTATCCTCCACAAAAGAGTGGTCATTGCCTGAGGATAGAATCAGGGATGAAAGCGAATCTGAGGACTCAATTACCACGGCTTCTCCGCAGCGCTTCTGAACAAACCTCCACGGTAACGTGTCCTTATCCGTTATGTTATAGATGTGTCTTGAATTGACAAGCGGTGAGACGCGGATAGATACTTTTTCTTCCAAGGGATTAAAGACTTCGTAGATTACTGCTGTTGCGTTTTTCATGTAAGGCATAAAAATTGTTTTCTGGAGCTTAACACCCTCCACAGCATACTTGTAAGTTGGAAGAGGACTGAGAACAAAATCGGAGAGAAAACGGTATCCTTCAGGATGCATGACGTCCCGGAACTCGTTTGCCCCGAGGGCGTAAGTTTCATTTCCGATCTTTATCTCTTCATCAAGTTTTGTTAACAGAACCCAGCGATTAATTGGAGGATTAAAGGCTGCAACAAGGAGACCGTGATATTTTCTTGTGTTGATTCCCAAAACGGTTGAGGAAGCATATCCGCCTAACCCGTTGGTTACAAGCCATTCTCTACCTAGAGCCTCGTTAACGTCGGAGAGAACGTCTCGCCCAAGACTTATTTTGGGTAAGTCCACTTTTGTGACATCCGTCAGGATTAATGTAAGAGCTTGGCTATGTTTTTTCCTGTACCCACCTTGAAGTGATTGGCTACTGTACAACATTTTGTCCGCAAAAGTAAAGCATGAGGAACTGGAAGCTCAAGTTCTGTAAGGGTTTCAGCGTGACCCATACCCTTCGCCACCACCAAATCCACAGAATTGTAAAGGTCTAGGAACTCGTCTGAACATTCGTTAGGAAACAAACCAACGGCATCCGAGCCTGTGGATATTACCGCGTCTGCTACTTTGTCCATTCCAACAATTTGAGCGTCTTCCAATGTGGCGTCGTTGAGTATCGGACCGTCTTTAACCGCTACTGTAACATGGGCGCCAAGATTTTTCAGTTCTTGTACAAGCAGCGTGTCTAGGGCTATCTCTCCGGCGTTGTCAGTTAAGTAGAGAACCCGTTTCGCATTCTTTGCCTTATTGAAAATTTGGGGGATATCATCCAAGGCTAGGTCCTTTTCAGCCTGTTGAATCAGCTTCTCAAGATCCGCAAACTTGAAGGGGTTATCGGGGAGATCAAACTCCATGATGTTGCCGACAATGGCGGAAAGACAAGCCTTCCGAAACCGTAACTCCGGTGAAGTTTCCTTCGAGATTATGCTTTTTGCTAGGGGAACGACTTTTAGAGCTTTTTTGTTGCTGAGCTGTTTCTTTTGTTTGTATGGGTCAGGGTTGCCGGTTATCTTTCGTATCAGCCGGTCCCGTTTTGTGCCTAAATCGGCGGGATTGGCTGTTGCTTTGAATTCTTCAGCCAAAAACCGTAGGATAGCTGACAGAGTAGTGAATCGGAGAGCCTTGTCGTCTGTGGCTTCTTGGATTTGTAGGTAGCCACGATTGAGAATACATGAAATGCATCTGAGTTCAACGTTCAATCATAATCCCCTAGACCAACAATGTTGACTTGTGAAACTTAACGCGGTTAGCTGTTTTGATCACGTAGAAGGGAATGAAGCCAGAACAGGGGATATAAAGGTTATCAATCACCCGACCGAGTTACCGTAATTTACCTGTGAGTTTAATTCCTGTACCCAATAAACCAATTAAAACCAGAGTTAATGCCAGTACCTGCTTTTCAAAAGGAATCTCCTGCCATGCTGTAAACATGCCTGAAACAGGAGCGTCTGACTTCAGCAAGATTAGAACCTGCTCACCCGGTTCTACAACAAAATCATAACTGGCACAATCGCACATATACTCACTATCGATGTAGAGTTTCACAGTGTCATTAGTTTGTAGGGCTAAGTGAAGTCTAGTATAGGCTAACCATGGTATCTGAAAAGTGTAGTTTTCGGCTTTGCTAAGAGTAACCCTCTCTCCGCCACCATAAGAAGGCACGAGACCCGGAAAAACAACATTCAAATATAGCAAATAACCTAACCCTGCAAAAATCATTAATAAAGAAAAAACGAAAACGATCCAACCCGTTTTCGATTTCATTGAAAACATGACACTCCAATAAACATTTAATGACAACACGATTAAAGGCTTTGCGCGCCTTTGTTATCCCCCTTTCAGTATCTTGCTAAAGCGACAATGTGATCATTCAGAATTTTTATACGCAGAATCATGTTGGAGACTGAAAGGGTGAAGGCTTCACTGCAAAGCCTCCTAAGAGATGATCATAATCTATGATTGACTATAACGTTTTAGTTATGGCTTCTGTGAATTCCAGCAAGATTTTGCGTGGGTCTTTGGCTTTCACTATGCCGCTAGCAACCAAAACTCCCTCAGTGCCGAGCCTCAATGCAGCAGTTACATCCTCGCCTCTCGTTATTCCCGCCCCGCAGAGAGTCACAACATCAGGGTTTATACGCTTGACAAGTTCAACCGTCCCAGAGACCACCTCAGGCTTAGATTTAGAAACAGGAATCCCAGTTCCTATCAGTTCAGGCGGCTCCACTGCAATCATATCCGGTTTAAGGGCAGCTGCAGCGGCGCTCACGGCAGCGTTGTTAGTGCACACCACCGAAACCAGATCAGATTCGCGGGTCTTTGTGATTATGGCTTCAATGTCAAACATTTTTAGTCGTCTCTCCGAGTGGTTAATTAATGTTCCAACGGCTCCAGCCTCCTTCACTGATTCAAGAAGTATATGCCCTGTGAAGCTGCCAGGCGCTATGGGATCAATATGCTGTGAAAACACCGGAATTGAAACGGCGTCAGCAATGGACGCTATGTCTACGAATTGAGGAGCCACGCACACGTTAACCCCGGACTCCATGCTCACCTCTTCTGCAATTTTTGACAGTTTAACTGCTTTTTTTCCGGTGGCTTCAAAATATGTCTTATAGTTCACGATAATAATGGGCACTTGAAGTTTGCTCATACATATCAACCGCTTAATGCTACGTGTCAGGAACTTAAAGTTTTAGCCTTGATTTAAAAGACAACTGAACCAACCTCAAGAAAAGTTCCCTTGATTTCTTTATGACAAATTATTTTTGGTAAGGCGGTCGATCCGTAGTCGTAACAGCAACTGAAGATGTTACACCGGACCTCCAGAGAGACAAAATGGCAGATTGGCCAGGCGACACTTCTACCTCCATATATGCAATCCAGTCTTCTATGGTGAAAGTAGGATGATCATCAACAGCCAGTATAATATCCATAGCGATTAAACCTTGAGCACCGCTTACAGCAGGGTTTAATCCAGCGTCATCCGCTGGAGAGTCTGGAACTACATCTCTAACTAGAAGCCCTGTCTGGTAAGGGTCAACATTAATGATATTCAATGAACTTATAACTTCTGGAGTTAGTGCTTCTATGTAAACGCCTACAAAAGGGTGTTTATACTCTCCTTCTTCTATAAGGGAGGGAATCACTCGCTTCATGATGTTTACGGGAACTGCAAAGTTGAAGCCTACATCGGTGCCCGCATTTGTTATTCCAACAACGTTTCCCGACATATCCAGTAAAGGTCCTCCTGAGCTACCGGGGGCAACAGTCAAGTCCAGCTGTAATACAGGCACGATTATGGGTTCAATGTCAAGGAGCCTGTTGACCTGACTTATGTAGCCGACGGAAAGGCTTTCTGTAAGCCCAAGAGGGTTGCCTATGGCTACTACCTGCTGTCCGATGCAGCATTGGTTACCAAAATTCAAGGGTTTTGCCTCGGCTGGAACTGTTGGTACTGTTAGCACGGCTACGTCGGCGTAAGCGTCGGAGCCTATCACTGTTGCCTGTGTTCTCGTTCTGTCGAAGAACTCGATTTCGATGTCGGTTTCGTCTGCAACTACATGGTAATTGGTGAGTATCATGTTTGAATTATTGAATAAGAATCCTGAACCCTGTCCTATAGGGGTTCTGATTACCACAACGGATTTGTATGCTGCCTCGTAGACTTCCGTTGGTGTCAGGTTAAGCAGTTGGTCAACGATTCCCTCTAGATTCGAAAGATCTGATATGAGCCCCTCAATTGTTTCAACGGCGGTTGCGATTTCAGCCAAGCCTGTAGATGTGCTTTGATTGAGAGCATTAATCTGATTGGCTAGATTCGATAGGTTTGACTTGGCTTCTCCTATATTGTCTCTTGTTTCGTTTAGGGCGCTTTGCAGTTCACTAATCTGTTCTTCCTGTGTATCAAGCCGTTCTAGAGCATTTTGCAGTTCTTTAATCTGTTCTCCTTGGACGCTAAGTTGCTCTAGGGCGCTTTGTAGTTTACTAATCTGTTCTTCCTGAGCATTAATCTGTTCTAGAGCATTTTGTAGTTCGTCAAGCTGTTCGTTCTGGATGCTGAGCTGTTCTAGGGCGCTTTGTATTTCGTTAAGTTGTTCTTCTTGGGCGTTAAGCTGCTCTTGAACGCGAATGCTGTCAAGTATCAAATAGGTGTTAAAAGCCGAGAAGGCAATAGCGACAATGGCTATTATGGCTACTACCTTTAAGGTCCTGTTAGACATATGTTCATTCACTCATCTATGGATTTTAAGAGTTTTGTATCAGAGTCAAACATGTGTCTAGGTCCTCAAAAGAGACGTAAAAACCTCCAGATGTTTCACAATCCAACGGTTCCCTATTCAGATTCCCATTAGAACGGAAGCCCCGTCACATTATATTCAATCGTTAACTTGGTTAGAACTGCTCTATTTTTGTTGCTATTCTCCGCAATATTTGTGTGACGGGATGCTCTGTTTTTTCAAAAGCGAACAGGTATTCTCCTCCAGATCGGAGCACATCGCAGGAACAGGGAACAAGGTCAACGATGGGTAACTGGTGCGTATCAAGTTTGATGTGGGTTCTCTCTGATAAGATTGTTTGGGGAACTTTGTTAACTATGATTCCTGTCTTTTTTTCATAGAGGTCATAGAGGTCGTGTATCATCCTCTGTGTTCCATCCACATCCGACTTGTCTATGGAAGTTACTACCAGCACCATGTCCGCTGCGACAATTGCGTTGATGGATGAATATTGAAGTCCCGGACTGGAGTCAAAGATAACGTAATCAAAATCCATGTCTCTTAGAAGAGAGTTTTTGAGCGAAAGAAGCCTGCAGAGAGCTTCCAACCCCCATTTCCTGTCCTTGGACGCCATCTCCCGAATAGCTGCTGTTGAAGGGTCTGCCAAACCAACAAACAGCCGTCCCTCTTTTATGTAATTGGGAGTGCAGTCTGTCAGAATGCTGTCTATCTTGCAGGCTTTGTTCAGGTAGTCATTCACCCAGTATTTCTTGTTGTTCTTGAATGTTGAGCTAAGGCTCGGAGCTCGAAGATCCAAATCCAGCAGACAGACCTTTTTGCCCTTGTCAGCGAAAATCATTGCCAAATTCACTGATAGCAACGTCTTGCCAGTTCCACCCTTATACGAATGAAGCGTTATGATCAAAGATCCTTTAACTCCTCTACGGTTTTCGTGAGGTCTAGATACTAACGAAGTATCGACTTTCCCGTCAACATATCCTTTCTTCTAATTACATATATGAAATATGTGAATATCAAAATCAGACGCACACATTCACTTAGAAACAAAATAAGAAAAAATGATAATCCCGCGGTTGAACTGAAAAAATTCGCTGGAGAATAGAAAGCTCTTTCTAACTTCGTTAACAAGTTATTTTCTGATCTTTTCCGGCGGAGTAAAGATGAGGAGACCCATTGGAGGAAAGAGAAACGCTAAGGTTATAGGGCAGGTGAGGAAGCCTAAGCCCTCTTTGAAGGATAATCCGTGGGTTCTGCAGCTTCTAGATGATCCCAGCCTCGCCGCAGACCTGAACTACAGCAGAGAGCAGCTAGTGACTAAGACTCGGGGAAACAGTTTATGTGTGGCATGTAAAGGCGGCAAGTTTCTGTGCGGCAAAACTAGGTGTCCTCTTGTTGTTAGGTTCAGTTCTTACTTCAGATCTGCGCCTCTTCTTCAGGGCACTGATTTGGATGGAGCTTGTCCACCAGGGGTTTTTGTGGGTCGAATCGGCTATCCTTACGTTTATGTAGGACCTCTTGTTCCTCCCATCCACGAAGACACGAGCCATTATGACCAGCCCGAATCATGGTTTGGAAAGTCCATCGACGAAATTGTGGGTTTCCGCTCCTTGCTTGTAAGAGGTAAACATAGGGTTCATGTGAAGAAGTTTGAGGAATCTGGGAAAATCATGGATCAAACCATCGATTTAGCTTTGTCCGTTAACCCCGTTGATGTTGAATTGTCCCTCAAGAAGAAGCCCACCAAGACCCTTGTTCTTGATGATCAAATTCAGCCCTTCGGACCCTCCGCCGTCCTCAGGAACATGAGAGTCTCAAACTCTAGGTGGGACCAGCACATCCAGAAAGCTTACTTCGACGATGATCTGAAAGCCTCCGAAGCCATCACAACCCTATTCCAGAAAGGAACCATGGTTACAAAAATTCAACGTGCCTTTAGCGTCGGCGCCTTTGGAATGAAGGAACAAAGACGATTGGTTCCAACCCGCTGGAGCATAACAGCTGTGGACAGCATCATCTCAAAGGATATGATGGAAAAGATCAAAACATTTCCTGAAATCAACGAATATCGAGTCTACGAGTCTAGCTATCTGGACAACCGATTCGAAGTTTTGATGATGCCTAAAGAGTGGAGCTACGAAGCCATGGAGGCTTGGTATCCGGGCACAGTTTGGAACCCAAGCAGCAGAAATATAGTGC
>Ga0315533_1003484_pt1 | contig 10328 bp, 9 predicted proteins | sample SalMarSW160130MG_FD_203081 | JGI IMG/M metagenome (GOLD analysis project Ga0315533, IMG submission 203081) | Salt marsh sediment microbial communities from the Plum Island Ecosystem LTER, Massachusetts, United States - Salt Marsh Sediment SW1601-30 ...
AATTTAGAACCTCTTTTCTTAAAATTTAGTTCTATATTACATCTTTTTTACCATTTCAGGTTAGTCCACTTTTATCTTTTAAATCATTAAAAAACAGTCCGGTTTTATCTTTTAAATGACAAAGTTATACAAAGAGTTGACAAAATTAAAGTTCATATTGTATAATATAAATAACATAAAAATAGAATCATTTTCTATAATGTAGAAAGAAATAAGGAAATAAGATGAAAAAAGCAAAACCTAATTACCCCATAAAAGTTCTGGATAAATCTCTCTCCGTTCTTGAGCTCCTACTTCAAAAAAGTTCCTCTATGAATATGACTGAGCTTAGTGAAAAATTAGGGTTCTATCCCAGCACCATTCACCGTATATTAGACACCTTAAAACACTGGGGTTATGTAGAACAAGATCCCCATACCCAGAAATACCAATTAGGTCTGAAGGCATTAGAATTAGGTATGGCCAAACTTCACCAAATGGACCTGGTAAGAGAGGCCACCCCCTATTTAAAAGAGTTAGTAAATCAGTGTAATGAAACTGTTCATTTAGGAGTTTTGGAAGAAGGAGAAGTTCTTTACTTAGCCAAAGAGGAGTCTTCTCAAACTATAAGGATGATCTCCTACGTGGGTAAAAGAGCCCCCCTTCACTGTACTGCTTTGGGGAAGGTGCTATTAACCTATCTTCCAGAAGGAGAAAGAAAGAAGATATTAGGCAAACGAGAACTTCCTCGCTTTACGGAGAAGACTATAACTAATAAAGAGGAATTAGAAAAAGAACTTAGTAAAGTGAAAAAACAGGGCTTTGCCTTAGATAGAGGAGAAAATGAAAAAGATGTTCGGTGTATAGCTGTCCCTATAAGAAATCATCAGGGGAAAGTAATAGCAGCCCTTAGCATCTCTAGTCCCGCTTATCGGACAGATATTAATCAACAAAGTCACTTAAAAGAAGCTCTTCTTACAGTCAGTAAGAAGATATCTAAACGATTAGGATATGATTTAACTTAAGAATAGTGAAATTGTATTTCTTAACGGAATTTAAGCAGAGTTGTTTATTAGGCCGAAGGGCAGAATACGACGGGTATGCCCTTCCGTGGATGAATGTAAAAATCTCCTGAAAAAAGGCATAACCGAAGCTCGAAAATTGGAAAGTGCCATGGACTTGTCTATAAGGTTTCCACATTATTAATATTATTATAGAATAATAAGAAAAGGGCGAACAGATGAAAATAAAAGTATCCAAAACAAAGCAGAAGATGGGGAGGGCCGCAGCAGAGGAAGCAGCTAGAATATTGATAGATGCAATAAGGGAAAGAGGTGAGGCTACTTTTATAACAGCAACTGGTACATCACAATTTGAATTTTTGGAAAATCTTACAAGCATTTCTTCTATTGATTGGTTAAAAACTACGATGTTCCACTTAGATGAATATATAGGTTTTCCAGAAACTCATCCAGCTAGTTTTAGAAAATATTTACGAGAAAGATTGATTAATAAAGTACATCCAGGAAATGTTTATTTAATTAAGGGAGATGCTAAAAGCCCAGAATCAGAATGTGAACGTTTAGGTAAAATTATAAAACAAAAGGAGGTCGATGTTGCCTTTATTGGTATTGGAGAAAATGGACATTTAGCCTTTAACGATCCTCCAGCTGACTTTGATACTAAGAAACCATATCTTGTAGTTAATCTCGATGACGCCTGCAGAAAACAACAGCTTGGTGAGGGCTGGTTTAAAAGCTTTGATGATGTCCCTGAAAGAGCAATTTCAATGTCCATTAATCAGATTATGGAGTCAAAAAATATAATTTGTACTGTTCCAGATAGTCGTAAAGCGCGAGCAGTAAAAGATTGTTTTGGGGATCAAAATATTTCACCTAAATATCCTGCTTCGATATTAAAAAATCATGAAAGAGTGTTTTTATTTCTTGATGAAGCTTCTGCTAGGTTATTTAAGAAAAAATAAATCAAAAAAAATTTCTAATTACAGAGGAGGATAAATTGGCGGATACTTTAGATATGTTTAATCTTAAAAGGGGAAAAAGCTGTAATTATTGGAGGATCAGGTATTTTAGGTTCTGCCATTGCCAGAGGATTGGGGAAGGCGGGAGCTGAAGTTGCCATATGCGATATCATTAACACAAATAAAATAGTTAATGAATTTAAAGAAGAAGGAATAAAGGTAAAAGGTTATTATATAGATGTTATAGATATTGAGAGGATAAAAGCCTGTCATGATGAAGTAATTAATGATTTTGACAGGATAGATATACTTATTAATGCTGCCAGTGGAAATATCAAAGAGGCTACCAGCTCCAAGGAGCTCAGTTTTTTCGACTTACCTCTATCTGCATTTGAAAAAGTTGTGGGGCTTAATCTCTTTGGAGGATCTATACTTCCTTGTCAGGTATTTGGAAAGTCTATGATAAAGAATAAAGAAGGTGGCACTATCATAAACATATCCTCAATGAGTGCTTTTCGTCCCTTAACCAAAACAGCTGGATATTCTGCAGCCAAGGCCGCAGTTACTAACTTTACCAAGTGGCTTGCAAATCACTTTGCTAAAGAATATAACAAGAAATTAAGGGTTAATGCTATCGCTCCAGGATTTTTACTAACTCAACAAAATAGTTATTTACTTTTAGATAAAGATGGGAATTTTACTCCTCGAGCGAAAGCTATAATAGCTCATACTCCTATGGGTGAGTTCGGCAATCCTGAAGACTTTATTGGAGCCTGTGTCTGGCTTGCTTCTAATGCGTCGAGATTTGTAACGGGAGCAATTATTCCTATAGATGAGGGATTTAATACCTATTCAGGAGTATAGGCATATGATAAATCTAATAATTAAGTATATTTATTAACCCGAAGGGCAGTATACCACGGGTTTACCGGTGGATGAATGCAAAATTCGCCCGAAGGGCGTCGAGCGAAACTCGAAAGGTGGAAAATGTGAGAAGAAGTTATTTTTGACGGTACTTGATTTAATTTGAGGGGGGATAGATATGGATAGAATAAAGATAGGGATGATAGGAGCTGCATTTATAGCTGAGATACACATTGATGCCTATAAGCGTTCAGCTGATTTATGTGAAGTTGTAGCAGTCTGTGATAAAAACGAAGAATTGGGCCGAAAATTTGCCAAGGAATATGGGATAGCCAGGGTTTATGCTGATGCTGATGAGATGATGGCCTGTGATGATATTGAAGTCATAGATATTTGTCTGCCGAATTTCCTGCATAGCGAAATGACTATTAAAGCCTTTGAAGCAGCTAAAAATGTTATTTGCGAGAAACCATTAGCTACAACCTTGGAAGACGGTAAAAAGATGTTGGAGGCGGCTGCTAAAGTAAGTAAGCATTTATACTATGCTGAAGACTGGTTATTTGCCCCTGCTGTAGTTAGAGCAAGAGAGATTATTAATCAGGGCGGTATCGGTAGACCCTTATATATAAAGGCCAAGGAGGTTCATAATGGGTCTCATTCACCATTTGCTAAAAAGATTAAATTTTGCGGCGGAGGGAGCATGATCCATCTTGGTGTTCATCCTATCGGTTTTCTGTTGGCACTTAAGGGAGGCGTGAAGGAGATTATTGGCATGACCACAGGTGGTGAAGACCAAAATTTTGTACACCGTGATTTTGAGGGTGAAGATTGGGCCACTGCTTTGATCAAATTTGATGATGATACCACAGCACTGGTGGAAGCTAACTATATTACTACTGGAGGTATGCAGAGTCAGATAGAGATATATGGTGAAGAAGGACTCTTAAATATAGACCTAACAATGTCCTCACCTATTAAAGCCTATTCCAGACCGGGATTTGATTACGCCGTCGAAAAGGCAGATACTACCAGAGGCTGGACCAGACCGGCAGTTGATGAAAGGTATATATTAGGCTATATTGGTGAAATCAGGCATTTCCTTGAATGTATTCATAGAAATGTTCCTGCTATGAAAGGGCTGAGGGGAGAAGATGGTTATATGACACTGCAGGTAATATTTGATATCTATAGATCAGCAAGAGAAGGGGTCTCTATTAAATACTAAATATATTTGTTTGAGGATTTCACAAAATTAATGGAGCAGGATAAAAAAGGATTTTTTCACCTCCACCCCTCTTGAGATTAGTATAAAGGAGACTTTTTGAGGTTCTAAGGGCTTCTAAACTATTATCAGATAAGGGTTTGCGAGGTGGAGGTGAAGTCTAAAAATGAATGTTCGCAAAGCATTTTGTAGCAACCGTTTCCGAATTTTGTGAACGGCACTAAGATATTTAAAATGAGGTGATAAGAGTGAAGGACTTACAAAATAAGCAATCTATAAAAAGATACATATACACCGTTCTACCGTTTTTCATTGTTTTGGGGATCTGGTGGTTATTGTCGAGAGTGCTTCCGTCATATATTTTGCCTTTTCCGGAGTCTGTAGTTGTTGCTTTGCTTAATCCCAGGTGGAGATGGTCTTATCAGATTTTTATTACTTTACAGGAGGTTCTTATGGGATACGCTATTTCAATAATTCTTGGAATATTGTTGGGAATTATTATTACCTGGAATAGTATCATTAGAAGAATGCTAATACCAATAGTTGTTTTTACTAATAGTATACCTAAGATTGCTGCAGCACCTCTAGTACTGGTCTGGTTTGGTTACGGTATGATACCGAATGTTATAATGGCCTTTTTAATATCCTTTTTTCCAATTTTATTAAATACTACAGTGGGCCTGACTGCAGTACCCTTTGAGATGATAGAATTGGCAAAGACCTATAATACCCCTAAATGGAAGATATATTTAAAAATAAGAATTCCTTACTCCTTACCTTATATTTTTGCAGGACTTAAGCTTGCTTCTTTAATGGCTGTTACTGGTGCTATAATTGGGGAATTTATTGCTTCTGAAAAGGGAATTGCCGCCTTGATTATGCAGGCACAAGCCTCTATTGAAACTGCTGTTATGATTGGAGCCTTATTATGGATTGCGGTAATATCATTGGTTCTATATGGGTTTGTTGGTCTTGTGGAAAAGATCTTTATGCCTTGGGCTGACTCGGAAAAAGAGTAAATTTATTTAAACGGTCTTTTCTCGGTTAGCTCCAAATAAGAGACTAATTGGAACCGGATACAATGGCCCAGAAAGGGGGGAAAATATATTGTTTGGCCGAGAAGAGTTTTTAATGAGGGGGTGAATTTTATAATAAATAATTTTATTAGAGAGATAAAAATGGTTGAATAGGATATATAGAATATAAGGAAAATAATATAATATAGGAGGAAGAAAATGAAATTTTTTAAGATTGTTTCTTTAGTTTTCTTAGTGTTATGTTTAGTTCTGATGCTTCAGATTACTACAGTTTTTGCTGGTAACTTAGAGTTAGAGAAGGTTAAACTAAAATTGAACTGGATTCCGGGTGGTGATCATTCTTTCTATTTTGTCGCTAAAGAGCTTGGCTATTATCAAGATAATGGTTTAGATGTAACGATAGAAAGAGGTCAAGGTTCTTTAGATACGGTATCAAAGGTAGATGTTGGGACTGTAGAAATAGGTTTAGCCGATACCCCGACAGCTATAATAGTACGCTCTAAAGGTGCAAAAGTAAAAATAATCGCTATGGTTTATTCCAATTCTCCCAATGGTATCAAGACTAGACCAGATACTGGCATTAAAGAACCTAAAGATCTCGAAGGTCATACAGTTGGAGTGCCGGCAGGAGATGCTCAAAGAACCTTATGGCCTGCTTTTGCCAAGTTGAATGAAATAGATATGGAGAAGGTTACTCTAGTAAATGTGGCTCCTGGTGCCAAGTTCCAGATGCTAGGTGCCAAAAAAGTTGATGCTGTTTTTGACTGGGTTGTAGGTAATATTCCTTACTGGGAGACATTTGGTAAAGATAATCTGGTTTTAATACCATGGTCTAACTGGGGATTGAATCCCTATGGTAATGCAATTATTGCCTCAGAGAATACTATAAAGAATAATCCAGAGATGATTTCTAAATTTCTTGATGCAACCCTGAAAGCCTGGCAGTGGACTATAAAAAATCCAGAAGAGGCTATAAAAATCTTACAGAAAGACATTCCTGAAGTGGGTTTTTTAACGGGACTTTCAAGATTAGTTGAGGATATTTATTCTCTGGTCGATTCAGAATCGTTTCGTAGCCATGGACTTGGCTATATAGATCATCAGAGAATGCAAGACAGTATAAATATAATTGATGAATACTTTAAGCTAGAATCAAAAGTTAAAGTTGATGATATGTTTACAACAGAGTTTTTACCCTATTACGAAATGCCATCTCTGGAGAATGTAATTACTGTTGAAGAAGCCTGGGAAAAATACGGAAAGAAATAGTAGTTTAGGAGGTTTATCCTCCCCGGCCTGTATTGGCCGGGGAGGAAACTATGTAGTAAAAAGAACGTTTTTTAAGGGGGTTTTTATAAAAATGTATGATCTTACTAACACTTCTTCCGAAATTCGGGAGGCAAAACCTCAATTGGCAATTTTTGGTATTGGAGCTATTGAACAACATACGAAGAACTTGCCTGTTGGTACAGACTGGATTACTGTAAGTGAATTATCCAAAAGGGTTGCCAGGGAGATAAATGCTTTTCTGGTGCCTGCATTACCCTTCAGTATGAGCCAGTGTCATGGTAGAATGGCGGGTACTGTCTGGCTTAAACCTGAGACATTAGCCAAAGTTATTGAAGACACTGCTTTATCTTTATACGAACAGGGTATAAAAAAAGTTGTTATACTTAACGGACATGGAGGGAATTTTATTCTAGAACCAGTTGTTCAGGAATTAAATATAATATATAAGGATTTGTCTATAATATTAATAGAATTGGAATTTGCAGGGATAACTGATATCCATGCCGGGACAATGGAAACATCCTTGCAGCTTTATTTAAATGAAAAAAATGTCAGAACAGATTGGGTTGATTATGTTCCGCCTGTGGGTCGTGAATTTTTAGACTATGCTGTTATGGAATTAATTAGCCCACAAGGTGTTTGGGGAACACAAAGCCGGGGAAATAAAGAACTTGGTAAAAAAATAATGGATACGTCTGTTAAGAATTGCATTAAAAAGATTCATGAGATTTTTAATACCCTGGAAGAAAAAAGGAGTGATTAGCATGCTGTATTATAATAATTCATATATCGATATTAAAAAAACTAATCCACAAGTTGCAATATTAGGGATTGCATCGATAGAAAAACATGGCAATCATTTGCCCGTAGGAACGGATTATATTATTACTGAAGAAATAACTAAACGAGTTACAAAAGAATTAAATGAAAAAATATACCTTCTCCCCACCTTTCCTTTTGGAACTTCTATTGGACATGCAGGTACAGGTGGTACTATTTATATGAAATATTCAACATTAATGAAGGTGATAAAAGATTTAGTGGAGTCACTATATTATCAGGGTATTAATAAAGTAGTTTTAATTAATAATCATGGTAGAGCAGGTGGTTCGTGTATTGTACCGCAGGGGAATTATATTACTAAAACGGCTGTTAGACAACTTAATTATGAATATCCAGAATCATCGGTTATCTGGGTTCAACCTTTTAGTGAAGCTGGAGAAGATTTATTAAAGATTTTTGATTCATGTGAACATGATGTTCATGCTGGAGAAATAGAGACCTCCTTAATGCTCTTTTTAAAGGAAAAAATGGTTAAAAAACAAAAAGACGGTAATATTCCAGATTTTTCAGTAGAATTTTTAAATTATCTGCCCTTTAATCAGATAAGTAAAGACAGTGTATGGGGCAAACCAGAATTAGGCTCTTTCGAAAAAGGTGAAAAGGCGTTAAATATACTAGTTCAAAAAACAGTGGAATATATTAAGAATACCTTTGAACAGTTAGATAAAATGAAAAGCAATAAAATATAATGTTTTTTCGATAGATTGTCGTTATGATCAGGGGTTTGGCGGAAAATACATTTATAATATTTGATATTACTTTTTTACACGGGGAATAAAAATGCAACAGGAAAATAATGAAATAAAAACCAATGTGGAACAAAATGAATTTAACAATATCCACATAAAGATCTATTCTGTATCAAAAGTTTTTAATCAGCATGCAGATAATGCAGTGACGGCCTTAAAGGATATATCATTGGAAATTAAAGAAGGAGAATTTATTGTAATATTAGGACCAAGTGGATGTGGAAAATCAACTCTACTTCGTATAATTTCAGGTTTGATTAAGCCGACGAATGGAAGTGTATATATTAAAGGAAAAAAGGTAGAAGGGCCGATAAGTGATATTGGTTTTATTTTCCAGAATCCAACACTCTTTAAATGGCGAAAGGTCATAGAAAATGTACTGTTTCCGATTGATCTGATGGGTAAAAATGTCTCCGAATATAAAGAAAAGGCACAACAATTATTAGATCTTACAAATTTAAGTGGATTTGAAAATAATTATCCTAAAGAACTTTCAGGTGGTATGCAGCAGAGAGTTTCATTATGTAGAGCCTTGATTTCCTCTCCGCATTTATTGTTAATGGATGAACCCTTTGGTGCACTGGATGCCCTTACGCGTGATACAATGAACTTGGAGTTATTAAGGATATGGAGAAGTAGCAAAGAGAAGACAGTAATATTTGTAACGCATTCCATAACAGAGGCCCTTTTTCTTGCTGATAGAGTTATAATTTTAAGTTGTAGGCCTGCTGTTATTCAAGAAGTTATATCAGAAAATTTCCCCCGGCCCCGTACTATGGGTTTAAAATCATTAAAAAAGTTCAACGATATTACCCAGAAAATTTATAAAATTATGCTTGGTAACAAAATGTGATATGTCTTTCACTTCCAGACCTATGAAAACAAATTAAGAATAACATAACGAAGGAGGAATAATAGGTTAAATAATATTTTAATTACATTAAAATTTCATTATCGCATCAGAGATAAAATGCTACTTTATATTAACCCGAAGGGCAGTATACCACGGGTTTACCGGTGGATGAATGCAAAATTCGCCCGAAGGGCGTCGAGCGAAACTCGAAAGGTGGAAAAGGTGCCACGAACTTGTCCGTGGGATTTCCACATTGCTCTTCAAATTGTAATGGATATATATGAATCAGCAAAAAAGGGAGAGCAATAAAACGAAAAATAAGTAAATAGTTATATAAAAAGTACTGGGGTTTAAATAGTGGGTATAAATGAAGAAAATATTTTAATGCCTATTGAATTGGCAGGAATAAAATTTCGCAATCCATTTTGTGTTAGTTCTGGTCCAGCCTCAAAATCAGTTGAACAACTAATAAAAGCACAAAAATGTGGTTGGGCAGGTGCAAGTATTAAATTAACTTTTGACCCTGCTCCTTATATTAATCTAGAGCCCAGATATGGGTGGTTTCAAGATTTGGGTTATCTTTCCTTTTCTGCCGAGAAAAGGCTTAATTTCGAAGAGGGTTTAAAGTTAATAGAGGAGGGTAGAAAACAAACAAAAGACTTTGTCCTGATAGCTAACATTACTTATTCTGGCAATAAAGGGCTTGAGGGTTGGGAAAATATGGCTAAAAAGTTTGAATCTGCAGGTGCTCATATTATTGAATTAAATATGTGTTGCCCAAATATGTCTTTTAATGTAGAAGTTAGTGGAGAAGTCGCGGAAGGCGAGCCACTTTCTGGGGCGAGTCTTGGCGAGGATGAGAAATCAGTAAGTACCATTATTAAAAAGGTAAAAAAAGCTGTTTCTATACCAGTTTTCGTTAAGTTAACCCCGGAGGGCGGTCGGATTGCTCAAGTGGCTAAGGCCTCTTTTGAAGCGGGCGCTGATGCCGTTGTTAGTGTAGCCAACAGGTTGGGAATTCCTCCCATTAATATCCGCAACCCGAAACAATCGGTTTATAATCTTCAGAAAGAACCAAGTATGTCTTGTTTTTCAGGTCCCTGGATAAAACCATTAGCATTAAGGGATGTCTATGAGATTAGAAAACTGGTTGGATTGGAGCCTGTAATTGCGGGATCAGGCGGTATAAGTATGTTTCAAGATGCAGTGGAGATGGCTATGGCTGGCGCTGACCTTATCGCCATCTGTACAGGTATATTAGTTAATGGTTTTGGATTTTTAGAGGAACTTATGAAGGAGTTGAAAGAATACTTAAACGAGATGGGCTATAGCTCGCTCAGAGATGTTCGTGATATTTTAGTTGAGAGTATCACTCCTTCCTCTGAGCTTACCATATACAAAGGTTATGCTCAAATAAAGGATGGAAATCTTTTTGCTCCTTGTACATATAATTGCCCAGCGCATGTGCCTATTCAGGCTTGTATAAAAATGGTTAGTGAGGGTAACTTTG
>Ga0315533_1003490_pt1 | contig 10318 bp, 9 predicted proteins | sample SalMarSW160130MG_FD_203081 | JGI IMG/M metagenome (GOLD analysis project Ga0315533, IMG submission 203081) | Salt marsh sediment microbial communities from the Plum Island Ecosystem LTER, Massachusetts, United States - Salt Marsh Sediment SW1601-30 ...
TGGGGGCGGATATTATGGTTTTGAGGTGCAGCCGTTTATAAGCGAGATAGCATTTATGATAAGCACTTCGGACCCAAATAATGAGTCTTTGTATGTACTTGAGCTTTATAATCCGTTTGATGTGGACATTTCTCTGGATGATTTTAAGCTGGCCCTTCGCCCTTTAGGCAAACAAATAGACCTAAGCGGCAAAGTGATATCGGCTGATGACCGATTTGTAATAACCAACACCTTTGGTGCCTCAGAAGTGTTTGGTGTTTATGATTTGATAATAGGGGGTAAGGGCAAAATTGACAACAATTTGAAACTGGCAGATTATCGATATATACCGGGAGAAGGAGCAGGTACGTACGAAGTAAGACGGAGTAACATTGAACTAACTATGAATATTGGAGGTAAAAACATTTGTCTTGACAGGCAAGTGACCGTAAATGAATGGTTTAGCTGGAACCCGTCGATCGACATGTACGGTTATTATTCAAGGCCAGACAATAACTGGAACATTGTATACCAGGAAATGGTTCAAGATTTTAACAATATCGGTTCGTTGGGTGGCCCTAATGGTGGAGGTTCAAAAAAGAACTACAATCTTGCCCATTCTATGGAGTCGTTTGTTACGGTGGGTGATATTGCACGAGTGCTCACTATTGGGCACAATACCGAACCGGAAGACACAATTGGCGCTCAGCTTAACTCAGCAGAGCCTTCCGAAGATGCAGTACGGCTTAATTTGCGAAGTGCGGCTTTCCAGCAGCTCTTTAATTATCTCACTGTTTTCGACCCGGCAGAGTACTCCGGGAACGACCCGAACGAAACCAGGGTCAAAGGCCGGATAAATATCAATACCGCCCCGTGGTTCGTTATAGCACAACTGCCGTGGATCTCGCAAAGAATAAACCGACCCCTTATTTATGAACTGGCTCAAGCCATAGTTGCTTACAGAGACAAGTTCGCTTTGCCCGCCGGATATGATTATCGTTTTCGAGATGGTGTTCCAGGTTTTAGGAGTATCGGCGAGCTGAATAATGTAGTATACGACAGTAATCCTAATTATCGCATAGATTATTATGCTCTCGATTTCAACGATTTAGATTCCTTTCCGGATTTGACGCTGGGCGATAATGCGGTAGATGATTTCGAGGAGCGGGATGTAATTTTCTCACGCATCAGCAATCTCGTTACTGTGCGAAGCGACGTCTTTACGGCCTATATACTCGTTCGTATCGGCGAAAACGGCCCACAGAAAAGGGTTATGGCCATACTCGACAGAAGCAACGTCAGGAAAAACCCGGATTACGATCCTATTACGAATCCTATCCCGTATATTGGGAAATTAAGAATCGTTGCACTGCATCCGGTCCCTGACCCGAGGTAAATCAGAACGACAATTGTGACAAGTTATTCTTTAAGAAGGTTTAGTAATTCTGGGTGGACTTTTTTGTTGGCGGTTAATATTTTAAACTTGTGTCCTTCGTAGCTGTCCAAATCGACAGGAAAAATTTTACCCCCCTGCCAGTCGGTCACAACAGCACCTGCGGTTTCGGCAATCAAGACCCCTGCTGCTATGTCCCAAAGCTTTGTGGCCTGAGTAATATCGGCAACGAGGCCACCCCTGGCGACATAGGCCAATTGCAGGGCTGCCGAACCCAAAATTCGGAATCTCGTGCGCTTCATAACTTCGCTTGCCCAGTGTGGAATTTGGTCATAGAAATGGCTGTCCAGACCAACGCTCGAGAATTCATCCATCTTCTCCTTGCCTGCCTCGATTCTCCTGCCATTTAACTGCGCCTCACGACCCTTTACAGCAGTGAACATCGACTCTGTTGCCGGCTCAAAAATGACGCCTACGATGGGCTTACCCTGATACATTGCCGCAATACTGACGGTAAAAAACAACATACGGTGCGCAAAATTGTTTGTCCCGTCTATCGGGTCGATGAGCCACCAGACGGCCTGGTCTCCGCGAGGTGGCTGTTTAAATATCTTGCCTCCGTCACCTTCCTCGGCGATAAAACCGTGGTCGGGATAGTTTTCCTTGATTCTGTCTATGATTATCCGCTGGCATTGAGCGTCGGCCTGTGTTACCAATTCGGTGGAATTTTTTATAGAGGCCTTGATGAAGTTGATTTGCTCCATCGCATGCTGGCCTGCCAAGCGTGCTGCCACAACGGCTGTCTCCAACATACTGCTCAAATTTCTCTGCTCTAATACCATTTTAAATCCTTTGAAGTATATCCACCTGTTCTTGACAAAAATATAACATTATTCTATTTTAGTCTAATTATGCAGTCAAACCAACAATTAAATAATAAGTGGAAATTGTTTGGCTATGCCACAAATCAGCAGCGGATTATAGCTGGAGTTATCTTCTTAGGGATTGCTGCAACATTTGGTATATTTGCGTTGGCGGCAAATGGCAAAATTGATATAAGCTGGTGGCTTAGGCCTTGTGGATTCAAGCAGAAATTCGGCCTGCCGTGCCCGACTTGCGGGATGACAACTTCGCTACTTGCCTTCAGTCAAGGCAAAATCATCGAGTCGTTTTATATTCAGCCAGCCGCGGGTCTATTTTGCAGTATCGCGGTTGTGGTGGCATTTTTGGCTTTATTTACAGCCGTTTTTGGTGTATATTTTGGTTTTATTAAGCGTTTTTTCGCTAAAGTAAAAATAAGATATATAATTGTCGCCCTGTTAGTGATTATTGCTGCCAGTTGGGCAGTAACTTTAGCTCGTGCTCTGGCAGCGAACAGCCAGAGATAGAAGAATAATAAAGTATACGTTTTTCGGAGTTCCACAATGATAAAGGTTTTGATTACAGACAAACTTGCACAGGAAGGAATTGACCTGCTCAATTCAATAGAAGGTGTTGAGCCGGTCGTTAAAACAGGCATAAGTGAGGATGAGCTTGCCGGCATTATTGGCGATTATGACGGCCTAATTATTCGAAGCGGTACAAAAGTTACTGCCAAGGTCTTGGCCAATCCCGGAAAACTAAAAGGTATTGCCCGGGCAGGGGTCGGTGTAGATAACATTGACGTTGCGGAAGCCACCAGAAAAGGGATTCTGGTGATGAATACGCCCGGCGGCAATACCCTCAGCGCTGCGGAACACACAATGGCTTTGATACTTGCAATGAGCCGAAATGTTGTTCCCGCCTGTAACAGCTTAAAATCAGGCGCGTGGGATAGGAAAAAATATATGGGCAACCAGCTAAACAACAAAGTCCTCGGCTTGATAGGGCTTGGCAGAATCGGTATGGCTGTGGCAAAAATGGCAAGAGGGTTCAATATGAAAATCCTCGGCTATGACCCGGTTGCGGCGCCTCCTGATGCTGAAAAAATAGGCGTCGAAATTAGCGATAGTTTAGAGAGAATTTTCCGACAAGCCGATTACATCAGTGTTCACGTACCGAGAAATGAGCAGACACTGAATATGATTGGAGCCGAACAAATCAAGATGATGAAACCTACTGTACGGCTGATTAACTGCGCACGTGGCGGGATTATTAACGAAGATGCCCTATATGATGCACTTGCAGAAAAGCGTATTGCAGGCGCTGCGATTGACGTTTTTCCCAAAGAGCCGCCTGAAAACACGCGGTTTACTGAGCTTGAAAATTGCCTTGTTACGCCGCATTTAGGAGCCAGCACAGAAGAAGCTCAAATCGAGGTTGCTGTAGAAGCTGCTCAGATACTTGTTGATGCCATCAAGGGCGGCCCGGTGAGAAACGCTCTTAACGCACCATCTATTACCGGGGCAGTATCACCAATTGTAGAGCAATATGCCGAACTTGCTCGTCGAATAGGTACCCTTGTCAGCACAACTGCTCAAGGCCATATCAAAAACATCGAGGTCCAATATCGCGGCTCTGTTGCAGAGCTCGCTGTCGAGCCGGTTACTCTTGCCTTTGCAATTGGTCTATTGCAGCGGCATTTCGATATGCCTCTCAATATTGTCAATGTTCCTGTTCTGGCTAAAGAGCGCGGCATAAATATCGACGAAACGAAAAATACCAAGGCCAAAGATGTGGCTGCAAGCTTCAGCGCCAAGGTTGTTACAGATAAGGTTACGCGCACAGTAACCGGCTCAATCTTTGGTGGAACTTTGCCTCGTATTATTGAAATCGACGGCTTCAATGTAGAAATGACCCCTCAGGGAGCGGTTCTGGTTATCTATAATGATGATAAACCGGGCGTCATCGGTTCCGTTGGGACAGTCTGCGGTAAGCACAATATTAATATCTGTACAATGGGCGTTGGACAAAAACCGACAGAACAAAAGGCCATGCTCGCCGTCAGTCTCGACAAAGACCCGGATGCCAAAGCCATTAAAGAGATTAGCAAACTTGAGTTTGTAAATGAGATTTACGTCTGCAAGCTGGACTGATTCTCGATGCTTGATACCTGCCGCAACGGGCACGGCGGGCTGGATTCCGCCTCTGGCGGATAAATATCGACACTTGCCAAATGAACATTAATCAGGATTTTCGACATGCCTGAGCAGTTGATAATAAGTATCAGTGGGATGAGGGGAATTGTTGGTGAGAATCTCACTGCTCATATCGCTGCTGACTACGGTCGAGCCTTTGGTACATTTCTACAAGGAGGCAAAAAAAGTACAAAGGAAAGATTATTTGTGTGTATCGGCCGAGATTCCAGACCCAGCGGACAGATGCTAAATTCGGCTGTAACGGAAGGATTGTGCAGCACTGGAATAGACGTTATAGATTTAGGGATTGTAACCACGCCGGGCGTGGGGATTATGGTAAGAGAATTAGGTTGTGCAGGCGGAGTTGTTATCACCGCTTCACATAATCCTGCTCAATACAACGGTATAAAACTACTGCTCGGTAATGGCATCGCCCCGCCAGCAGACACGGCAGAAAAAAACAGACAAATCTTTTTTGATAAACGTTTTACCCTTGCTGATTCATCGAACTGCGGACAAGCAACATCTAATGAGCAGACCGACAGCACACACATCACAAAGGTTTTGGCAATTATTGATAAAGAAGCAATCGCACCAAAAAAATTCAAGGTTGCTCTGGATAGCGTTAATGGAGCAGGTGGACGGGTCACAAAAAAGCTGCTGGCCGAATTTGGCTGTGAAGTTGCCGCGATAAATGATGAACCAACGGGCAAATTCGCTCACAAGCCAGAACCAACGGCTGAGAACTTAAAAGGCCTCTGTGAAGAGGTAAAAATAAAAGAAGCTGAGATTGGCTTCGCTCAAGACCCTGACGGAGACAGACTGGCAATTGTTGACGAAAATGGGACCTATATCGGCGAAGAATATACCCTTGCTCTGGCGGCCGAATATATATTCAGCAAAAAGACAGGCAAAGCTGCAACGAATCTTTCAACATCGAGAATGATTGATGATATTGCCGCGAAGGCAGGTGGTCAGGTCATACGCACCGCCGTCGGTGAGGCCAACGTGGCTGAAGCGATGATAAAGAACAATTGTATTATTGGCGGCGAAGGAAACGGCGGTGTGATTGATTTGCGAGTTGGCCCAGTGCGTGACAGTCTTGTTGGAATCGCACTTGTGCTGCAATTGATGGTTGAGACGGGAAAATCAATAAGCCAACTGGCTGGCGAAATCGGCAGCTATTATATGGTTAAGGATAAGTTCACCGCTGATAAATCAAATGCCCAACAAATCCTAAACCTGTCTAAGAAGAATTTCACCAATGCCAAGGTTGATACCACAGATGGCTGTAGATTCGATTTTGAAGATGGCTGGCTGCATTTGAGAGCCAGTAATACCGAGCCCGTTATGCGAGTAATAATCGAGGCAAAAGACCAAAGTACCGCCCAAAAATACATCGATGCTGTTATGAAAATTCGCAAGAAAGTGTTAGGTTAATTGGCAGATGGACAACAACTCCAAACTGAAAAAAGCCGGTAAGCAAATAAAGTCGGTTACATATCTTGGCGTGGCAGTAAATACTTCTCTGTCAGTTATCAAAATTATCATCGGCATATTGAGCGGTTCTTTAGCATTGATAGCTGACGGGATTCACTCCGTTTCGGATTTAGCCACTGATGCGGCAGTATTACTGGGTGTTCGTCTGGGTTCGAAAGCACCTGACCAGAGCCATCCGTATGGTCATGGACGTGCGGAAACTTTCTCCGCAGGGCTGATAGCTTTAGTTTTAATTCTTGTGGGGGGATTTATGATGTACTATGCCACTAAGGTCATAGCCAGAGACGAAGTAACCGCGCCTCGACTTGCAGTTCTTATAGCCGCAATAGTATCGATAGCTTCCAAAGAATGGCTCTATAGAGTAACACAAAAAGTCGCTATTCGGTCTCATAGCGCAGCGCTTTATGCCAATGCCTGGCATCATCGCAGTGATGCTCTAAGCTCGGTTGCTGTTGTGATAGGTTTTATATCACTGGAATTAGGCTTTGGCCATGGCGACCAGGTTGCCGCCATCGCGGTCGGCCTGATGATTATGCTGGTGGGCGTCAGGATAATTGGTGATTCTATGCGTGAATTGACAGAGGGTGCAGTCGATGAGGAGACCATTGAGCATATAAGAGATATAATCAACGCCAATTCTTCAATACGCCAGTGGCATCGGCTGCGTACCCGTACGGTCGGTAGAGAGGTCTTTCTGGACCTTCATATCCTTGTTGACCCGAATCTGAATGTGGCCGCCGCTCACGAAATAGCAGACAGTCTGGAAAAAGCCCTGCATGAGCAAATGGCCCAGCCTGTTAATATTACTGTTCACATCGAGCCTGATATACCAGCGATGAGAAAATAAATTGCATAAGAGCATAAGTATTTGCCTTACAAATCATTCATTGTTATGGTCAAGTAAATGCTTGTTCATAGCCTCCGACAATAAAAAAACTTGCACTTAAGCACTGCATAGGATATAATTTTCACCTTCAGGGGCATTGTGTTTATTTAATAAAGACAGAGAATAATGAAACTTGTTACCAGAAAAATGCACTTTTCTACTCAAGGAAATAGTGACATTAGTAACTTAACTGATGAAGTAGAGAAATATCTTAAAGGTACCAATTTAAATTCAGGGTTCGTAAATTTGTTTATTCCAGGAGCTACCGGTGGATTGACCACCATGGAATATGAACCCGGATTAATAGACGACCTCCGGCAGACTTTTCAACGCATTGCTCCTGAGGAAATAGAATATCTCCATAATGTGACTCATAAAGACAAAAATGCGCATTCTCATATTTGCGCTTCCTTAATAGGACCCTTTTTGAGTATTCCGTTTGAAAACGGCAATTTACAGTTAGGTAAGTGGCAACAAATCGTTTTTATCGATTTTGATAATCGTCCTCGGAAAAGAGAAGTTGTTTTACAGATAATAGGCGAAGGATGAAACCAGTATTACAAGTAGCTTTAGACTTTGTCGATTTGACTCGTGCGCTCAAGTTAGCTGAAGAAGCAGTTGATGGTGGAGCAGATTGGTTAGAGGCGGGCACACCTTTAATCAAAAGCGTTGGACTGGATTGTGTGCGAGAATTAAGAAAAAAATTCCCTCATCATCCTATTATAGCTGATATGAAAACAATGGATGTGGGAAGGATTGAAGTGGAATCAGCTGCCAAAGCAGGAGCAGACATCGTTGCTGTATTAGGTGTGGCTTCTAACTCTACCATTAGGGAGTGTATTCAAGCCGGCGAGCACTATGGTGCAAAAATAATGGTAGATCTTTTGGAAGCGCCTGAATTCTTAAAAAGAGCGAAAGAAATAGAAGAGATGGGAACAGATTATTTAGCTCTGCATACTTCAATTGATGAGCAAATGCAGGGCAAAATATCTTTTGAGAAGGTTAGCCGGGTTACTCAAGAAGTAAATATCCCTGTTGCTGTAGCGGGTGGAATACATTCGGAAAACGCGTGGGAGGCCGTAGAAGCAGGAGCAACTATAGTTATCGTTGGTGGTGCAATAACCAAATCTGAAGATGCCCAGAAAGCGACTCGGGAAATAAAGAAAGCTATTGACCGTAAAATCAGTATAAAGACTAAACTTTTCAAAAGGATTACTGATGAAAACATTCGGGAGACCCTGAAGAAAGTTTCAACAGCAAATATCTCTGATGCTACACATCGTCAAGAAGCGTTAAGAGGAATTTTTTCTATTACACCGGGAGCGAAAATGGTTGGCCAAGCGGTTACTGTGAGAACATATCCAGGTGATTGGGCTAAACCGGTGGAAGCAATCGATCAAGCTGAAGCAGGAGATGTAATTGTGATTGACGCCGGCGGAGTAGGTCCAGCAGTATGGGGAGAATTAGCCAGCCATAGTGCAAAGGTAAAAAAATTGGCTGGTGTGGTGATAGATGGAGCAGTTCGGGATGTAACAGAAATTCGTCGGATTAAGTTTCCTGCCTTCGCCAAAATTATTACACCAACCGCTGGTGAACCTAAAGGATTTGGAGAAATTGCTGTGCCAGTGAACGTTGGTGGAACAAAAGTTTTCTCCCGGGATTGGATTATTGGCGATGACGATGGAGTGATAATCATACCTAATAAAAGAGCAGTAGAGTTTACTAACCGTGCAATGGATGTGTTGGAGAGAGAAAACCGTATAAGAAAAGAGATCGAAGAAGGAGGGACATTAGGAAAAGTAACCGAACTATTGAAATGGGAGAAAAAATAAATTCAAGGAGAAATAAATGACAGCACAATTAATCGATGGCAAAGCGGTGGCAGGAAGGATAAAAGAAGAAGTAAAGAAAACAATAGTCAAGTTGAAAGAGAAACATAAATCTTTTCCTCTTCTTTTAGCGGTTCAGGTGGGAGAGAATCCTGCTTCAGCAGCTTATTTGAAAAGTCAGAAGAAAGGTTGTCAAGAAGTTGGTATCGATTACCAAGTTCAGCAACTACCTCGGGAAATTAGTGAGGAGGAGCTTATTCAGTTTATCAAGGAAAAAAATCAAGATAGCAAGATAACTGGAATTATCCTTCAGATGCCTTTACCTGAACAGATAGATGCTGAAAAGCTAAAAGAAGCAATTGATCCTTCAAAAGATGTTGAGGGTGTGAACCCGCAAAACATGGGGTTGCTAATGTACGGCTGGCCGGGACTTGTTCCCTGTACTGCCTTAGCAGTGATGGAATTAATTAAAAGCACCGGTACTTCCATCAAAAGCAAACAGGTAACCCTTGTAGGTCATAGCTCACTTGTAGGCAAGCCTTTAGCTCTTCTTCTTTTATCTTCCCCATTTGACTCAGCTACTACGACTGTTTGTCACATTGCTACCAGGGATTTGGCTGCACACACAAGAAGAGCTGAGATACTGATCGTGGCTGTAGGCAAACCTGGTTTAATCAAGGCAGATATGATTAAAGAAGGAGCGATAGTTATTGATGTAGGAATAAATCGGGTTGAAGGCAAGCTCGTTGGCGACGTTGTCTTTGAAGAAGCCAAAGAAAAAGCTTCTCTAATTACACCTGTACCCGGAGGTGTTGGACCGGTAACTACTGCCATGCTTTTAAAAAACACAGTAGATGCTTGGAAAATCCAGTTGGATCCTGATATTAGGTGAAGCAAAAAATTGAAGCTAAGTTAAAAATATTAGAGGAAAAAATCTTAGACGAACACTTTAATTTAGTTCAAAAAATACAACCGGAATTAGAAAAACACTTTTTCTATGATGTGATGCCATCCTGGAAAGACTTCAGAGAATATAGAACGGAAGAATTAGCACATGAGAGTAAATAAAAGGGAGAAATCTTAGGAGACAAGAAGAAAGAAACATTTACTGAAGCTACGATTGAATGGCTTGCCGTAACAGCAGAGGTGAGACTGTAGAGGTACTATAAATAGACCGCAAAACTCTCAACGATAGCCGTCAAGATTCTTATGCACAATAAAGATAACCAAGTAAAGGCTTAAACTATCATCGAAAACTGAATATTGGGGTCTGGCATTGGGAGTAAACTACGAAAAAATTAGCGAAACTTTTAAAGCCATGGCTCATTCAGCGCGATTAAAAATCGTGGCCGGCCTTCCCAAGAACAAACGTAATGTCAGCCAGATCCAGAAGGCATTAGGATTACGTCAATCTACGATTCCTCAGCATCTTGGGATATTGAAAAATGTGGGTATCATTCAAGGCAGGAAAAAAAAGACCAGGACATAATCTTTGGCAATGAGAAAAGCCGCTTTTATATATTCAAAGGAGCTGGAAAAGTATCGTTATCCACCGGAGCATCCTTTTAATACAATCCGCGCACAAAAAGTACGAGAGATTGTCAATTCACTCGGTCTTCTATCGGGTAACGATAGAAGAGAAGTGCCGCCGGAACCTGCTACACGAGTAGAGCTG
>Ga0315533_1003493_pt1 | contig 10311 bp, 11 predicted proteins | sample SalMarSW160130MG_FD_203081 | JGI IMG/M metagenome (GOLD analysis project Ga0315533, IMG submission 203081) | Salt marsh sediment microbial communities from the Plum Island Ecosystem LTER, Massachusetts, United States - Salt Marsh Sediment SW1601-30 ...
GACAGGGCTTTAATAGATACCGGGCCCTATATGAACAGATCCTTCCGAAAGAAACTTTCGGAGAGCTGGAAAAACTTGCCAAAAGCAAGCCCATGGAATTTGATTTTTCTTCAAAGCTCTGGAGCAAGATTGTCTATGACTTCCTGCTCACTTTTTGCCTCAGCAAAAGATTCACCAAAGGAGACATACTGAACGCCTTTATCCCGATCTTCCAAGGAAAAGTAGCGGGCTTCGCCAACACACTAAGGGAACTGCAAGAGGAACTGAGAAGCCTTGACCCTGACCGGGGAGACCGCCTCCTTTCTCTCGAGGCTGAAAGAGAGAGCGAAGAGCAAGTCGATGAGTTCATCAAACGGAAGTCAGCTTTTCTCACCAGATGGCAAGAGAAGGAAGAGACAATTAAACCCCCTCTTCCTCGAGTGACCTATCGCGAGTTTATTCCTGGCGTGCCTTTGGTTTTGCCTCAGGAGTTCACATCTTCAGCGGGCGAGGCAGTCAACACTGACAACATCCATAAAGCTATCCTTGAAAGGCATCGCAAGGAGTTTGAAGAGTTCGTCCATGAAAGGCTGAAAATGCCTCGCTGGGCAACCTCGTTTGAGATCGCTGAAAGCATAAGGGCGTTTATGGGGCGAGCGGAAAGAGAGCTAGATAGACTTCTTCAGGGAGACCTTCAGTCTGTAGAGGGGGCACAAGAGGTTGCAGAAGCTATATTCAACCATTTCCCCCATCAGAGTACTTTTGCTTTGAAACCCGAGGTAGCATCGTGGATTCTAAGACAAATCCCTCCTTCTAACCTGCTCATCAAATTTGGCAAGGCTACCATCAGTGAGCTCGAAGAGGAATACGAGCCAAACGGCATTCTGGCTCTATCCAGTTTCTCAGAAGAAAGAGAACACATGGAGAAGATCTGGGGCTGGATACTGGAAAATGCTCGCCCAGAGCACTTCGGTCACTTGGCTCTCAAGCCTCTGGTCGTGAGCTATGATGATTTCCCCTCTCTAGTTGAGATGAAAGAGGCATCGGCTTTATCTAAGCTCAGTGGGAGGATTGTAATATGTAACCTCCGCAAAGGCATGGGAGGAGAGTTTCCTAAGCTACGCTACTTCACCATGATCTCTAAGAACATTGTAGAGGCGGAGAGGTTCGGCGAGATCTGGGGGGAATTTTCCCTGAAGAGAAAGGAATTTGGGAGGAAGGTGATAAATTCCCTAGAAGGACATTGGGGGAAAGAGACCCTGTCGGCCCATAACGTCTTTGAAAATAAGCACCAGAGGATACTGGTCCAGCGGCTGAAGAAGATGGCAAAGAATTTCGAGAGGAGGAAGGAATTGCTTTCTCTGGCCAGAATCCTGGAGGATATAGCCGACTCTTATCATTTGGCTCTGACCCTTCCCGATGGCAAGTTTGTCCCTTGCTCTGCCTGGACGTGGGCCAGCTACAGCTTCAAGGGTGGCAAAGGTTTCCCCACACCGCTTTCTTTACATGTGGAAAGGGATTGGACATCAAGGGAATTCCTGGTAGAGCTTTACCATGCCTTGGGTGGCAGCGAGGAGATGCTCGATGAGAAAATTGTCGAACTCATGGGCCAGGGGAGAGAATCAGAAAATTTGACCAAGATAATACTCCCTGGGGTAAGGGAAGCCGAGGAAGTTTCGCCCGAGCGAATTGTAAGCCTTGAAGTACCTCTAGCTGGGGAACTGCATAGATTCAAAGGCAATCCGATCCTTGAACCAGTAAAGGAGCACCCCTGGGAATCAAAATATGTCTTTAATGCTGGCGCAATTATGCTAGAAGATAAGGTCTACATCATTTACAGAGCAGTAGGAGAGGATACGGTCTCTCGTCTCGGCCTTGCCGTAAGCTCTGACGGCTTTCACATAGAGGAAAGGCGGGAAGCGCCGATATTTGAGCCCAAAGAAGAGTGCGAGAGGAAAGGCTGTGAAGACCCTAGGCTAGCTCTGCTCGACGGCCGGATTTACATGCTCTATACCGCTTATTCAAGCATTGCTGCCCAGATAGCCATGGCTTCAATCAATATAAAGGACTTCTTGGGCTGCCGTTGGGAGAAATGGGAAAGACATGGCCTGTTTTTTCCTGGCTTTTCAGACAAGGATGCTATTTTATTCCCACAGAAGTTCGATGAGGGATACGCAATGTACTACCGCATCGAGCCGAGTATCTGGGTTTCCTTTTCCGAGGCTCTGGACTCACCTTGGCCGCGTAAGGGTCACCGAATATTAATAGGACCACGGGCGGGTATGATGTGGGACGGGGTAAAAGTGGGCGCTGGTGCCCAACCCATCAAGACCAAATATGGCTGGCTCCTTATCTACCACGGTGTAGACTTTGCCCTCGTCTATCGGCTTGGCGTGCTGATAGTAGATTTGAATGACCCAGGTAAGGTGCTCTACCGCTCGCCTAACTTCGTCCTTGAGCCGAAAGACAGCTACGAGGCAGGTGAAGAGGGCATTAGCCAGGTCACTAACGTGGTTTTCACCTGTGGGGCTGTCTCTATGGCTGACAAAGAGATACTGGACGATAATGACGAAATCATTGTCTATTACGGCGCTGCTGATACTGTCATCGCCGCAGCCACAGCAAAGGTTTCTGAACTCATACCTAGAGAGACCTTAGCAACACTTCCCGGGTAGTTGGCACGTAAGCATTGAGGAGGTGATAGAAATGCCTATTTACGAATATCGATGCCGAAACTGTGGTTACGAATTTGACAAATTTCTTCGCACTTTTGAAACAGGCGACGTGAACTGCCCTCGAATACTCTGCCAAAAGCGAAGAGATCGGTTATTACAAGGACAAAAAAGACTACGAGCGGGCAGCCAAGGCAGCCGAAAAGGCTGGCAAAAGCCACTGGGAAATAAAGGACTTGTACCGCAAGGCGGGGAGGGAAACGGAGGAGGTGGAAAAATGAAGATAGTAATGATGACTCCGTGGAATAGGTCCTGTGGAGTAGCCATGCACGCCGAGCTGATAGGTCGCGAGTGGATTAGGATGGGACATGAACTTAATGTTCTGGCTCCTATCGAAAAAGAGACTCAGCCTGTCACCAACACGAATGAGCCGTATGTCACTCGCTGCTACACTATGGATCGTGAGTTCATCAAAGGGATGCTGAAATCCCTCTCCCTCAACCCACGGCCATTCCTTGACTTGGACTATGAGCTTTTCATCGTCCAGAACTTAGAGCCATCAGTTGCTCAAGCTCTGGTCCGGTATCAGGGAGGAGGCAGCCTCTAAGGTGGCTTCCTCCTTTATAGAACTGTTTTCGAGTTGGGGGTGAGAAGTCGGAGGGGATTTAGAATGGAGAATAAACTCCCTCGAAAAATAGAAAAGCCCTGGGGTTTTGAGCTGTTATTTGCCCATACCCCCAAGTATGCAGGTAAGTTAATCTTTATTAGAAAAGGGCATAGGCTTAGCCTTCAATATCATAAAGAGAAGGATGAAAGTACGTACATATATCAAGGGAAAGCCCTGATAGAAATTGAAGGAAGTGATGGGCAGTTAGTATCGTCTGTGGCTCAACCTGGTTATTGTCTCAGGATTCCCCCACTCACTAAACATCGCTTGGAGGCAATAGAGGACACAACCCTATTTGAGGTCTCAACCCCTGAGCTGGAAGATACAGTCAGGCTGCAGGATGATTATGGACGGGCCAAGTAAAGAACCTTTGGTATCAATAACTATCCTAGCTAAAGATTCAGGGAAAAAGTTAAGGAGGTAATAGGGATGATAAACTTCGTGTCCACTTTCCCACCGATGATGTGTGGCATCGGCACTTATACCGAGTATCTAGTAAGCAAAATGGCTAGGGAGAACTGGAGCGTAACCTCATTCAAACTGGACGAGTTCCTGAGAACTGGCCAATCCTCCCAGTTTAATGACCGAGTCGCATACGAAATCTCCCTCTCCGACCCACATCTCCCCGCTTCAAAGGCTGAACTCCATTGGTTTCAACATGCCTTTGGTATGTGGGGGGAGGAACTCCCTGCTTTTCTTCACCTGGTAGAGGAAGCAAAAGGTAGGAAAAAGAAAGTCATTGCTAGTTTCCATACTATTCACTTTGAGTCAGACGAGACCGATTCGGGGATGCGGAGACAGGAAGAAGACCTCTTAAGGGATGCCCTGCCCCTGCTTGATGTGATGACGGTCTTTAGTGACGGAGCTTATCGGGCAGTATCGAGGGCATTCCCTAAGTACAAAGATAAGGTTATCGTTCTAAGACACGGCGTTCATGTCTATCCTCAGATTAGCCAACTACAAGCCAAAGAGGGCTTACTACGATATCTAATTAATCAGGCAGATATCTCTCAGGATAAGAAGCAAGAACTTAAGCAGATGTACCACCACTTTTTCTCAAATGAGACGATTTTGCTGGGAAACTTTGGTTTCATCACTAGTAACCAAGACCGGCTTAAGCTTTACGAATTGGGCCAACTGGTTCAACATAGACTTCCCAACCATCGAGTGGTCGTTCTTTATGCCGGAAGGATTCAAAAAAGGAACGATAAGAGGATAGAAGAATACTTGCCTGCGTTGGAAGAATTGAGAGCTGTTCATGATGGAAAGGTGAATCTGTTCATTGAAGATTACCTCCCGGAGGAAATTTTCCCCCTTGGCTTTGGAGCCCTGGATTTCTCCGTCTTCTGGGCTTCCGATGCCACCCAGTCAGGAAGAATGGCTCATGCCCAGGGAACTGGAACTTGTATAGCGGGTCGAAGGATAGAGGGGGTAGGGGAGACTTTAGACCTCGCTGGATTGTCCTCAGCGGTTAGTTTAGAAGATCTGGCGGAAAAGATAACAAGGCTTGTCTTAGAACCCGGGCTGAAAGAGGAAGCTAAGAGGTCGAGCTGGCACTATGCCCAAGAGTTCTCCTTTCAGAGACAGGCTCAGAAACACATCTTATTGGCAGAAGCTGTTCTGTCGGGAACAACATTACCGGTTTTGGACCGAACCAAGCCTGTTATTACCTTTATCCTGGACAGGTTAGCCTTAGCGAAGAGGGATGGTTTGGAGGGAACTCCTCAAGAGATAACTGCATTCCTTAACGTAGCAGATGTTGCTGACCTTTATCCACCTCCGAGGATATATCATAAGATTCCCCTCAAGGATGGGACACCAATTCCGGTTGAAAGAATGTTAGAGGCAATCGCATGGATACAGGAGAACATAGTCTCAGGTAAAGTGCTGGTATTTTGCAGATATGGTCGGGGAAGGTCTGCTTCGGTCATTATAGGTTATCTATGTAGCATTGGCTTTGATTACAAAGAAGCGCTGAGATTGGTCAGCTCAAAGAAGCCTGATATTAACCCCCTTCCGGAACTAGCTGAGACTATAAGGAAGGCCTTGGCGGGCCAGGCAGTTCTCCTGGGAGAAAGCGGCAAGAGAGACCATGGAAGTCTATGAGAGTGTGGAGCATGTTTCTGGACAGAGGTTAGGAGAAAGCTATGGCTAACGACAAGGGTGTGAGAGTAGTCAATTGTCCGTTTGGTGACGAATTCTGTTATCCGTCCTGCTACTGGCATAAAGGCAACGGGCGGATAATCAAACTCAAAAAGGAAAGGGGTGAATTGCAGTCCACACAAGCCTTGGTGAGACAACTATTAAAACTGTGACTCCCTTGCAATGCTGGCGGGCTTTGCTGTGCCACTGAAATAGGTGAAGGAGACCATAATGGACGAGCGTAAAGCGAAAAAGATGTTGGGTGTTGCTTTACTTAGGCTGCTAGTGTCGATTACGCCTGACGATGTGAATGATTTAAAGGCTGGTGGGTGTGCGGATGAGGCGAAGGTTTTGTTAGAGGCGTTGCACAGGGTGCATGTGAAATGGCAGGGGATGAGGCCAGTAGACCCGAGGGTTTATGTTAGTATCGGGATAAGGCTTATCCAGTTGGAGGCAGCGCTGCGTGGGGAATAGCCATGACGGAAAAGAAAGAGAGCAAGTATCAGCGCTGCGATGAGTGTAGTGGACTATTCCTGATAGTGTTTGAGTGTATAGATAAGAAAAAGCGCTGTGTGCGGTGCAAGGAAAGATTTGACACAAAGGAGGGAAGGGATGAGAGAGGAAAAGGAGATTAGAGAAGCATTGAAGAGGGTAAAGGATGAGCACTTGAGAAGGATGCGAGACCCAGACAGCTACTCTCCCCCCATGTTGGTAGCTATGATTGGTGCTCTGGAATGGGTCTTGGGTGACAGACAGAGGTTACCAGATTTTGTGTAGGGGAGAGGAAGAGAAAGCCCCGGGATTAAGGAGGTAAATATGGGTCTATTTGAAAGGATATTCAGAAAGAAACAGCGACCTACCACTACCGAAAAGGAGCGGCGTCGTTCCACTACCGAATTAAAATGCCTTGTGGCGGGGTGTCCTTTTACCTGCAGGAACCCTGCTACCCTGAAGAGGCATACAGACTGGAAACACCCTGAATTAGCAAAGAAAGACGATAAATAAATACCAGCTACCTTATTCGGTAACGACAGGATGAGACCGGTTTTTGTTATCCTATTATGGTATCTGTAAAGAGTGTAGAGAGGATTTGTCGCGCAAAAAATAAAAATGGGTCGGGGGATTTGAACCCGCGACCCCCTGAGATGGAGGTCAATTATGGAAAGGGTGGTTTATGATGTTATCGTTAGTTGTGAGCTTGTACAGTCTAAGGATAGGGCTAGTATGTGGACTGTGAATGAATTAAAGGGTCAGCTGAGTGAGAAACTTAGGCTTTGGGCTGAGAAGGTGCGAGGTGAGCTGGAAAACCCGAATATCTCGATATCCCCAAAATCACAATAAATAAGACTTTATTAAATACTCAGTACCGAAGTTACTGGAGTTGAAGTAAATGACTGGCTTAGTGTCAATAACCACCTTCTTTGATCCACGACAAAAAAGGCTGTTTAGTGGGTCAAAGTTCGCGGTTTTTCACACTTAGTCCTGCGCAAAGTGAGAAGCGGGGGAGCGCTGAAACTGGTCCCGGTCGTGCCGGGACCGATTGGTGGAGGAGTGGTGAAGCTGGAGCGGGTTCAGGTCATCTGCCCTGCTTGCGGTCAGCAAGTTGAAGCTGTAGCTAGGGACGGCCGGGTTAAAGGATACTGCGCAGTTGCTAGGCAGTACGTCAACTTTCTAATTGAAACACAGCTAGAAAGAAGGTGACGGAGACAGCTAGACGTCTCGTCTGGCGTCACTAGGGGATCTTCTCGAGCATTACGGCTGTGAGCTGATGTTCCGTATATGCCATATACCCTAGCATCGGCTTTACCGTACAACTCGTACGTCCAATTACCTTACGCACGTAACAAAAGTCCGTAATGTCACATTCACTCAGTTTGTGACATTTATTTCGAGTAAGAAAAAGACCTTTTCACGCTTAAGTCCATGCAGACATTCCGAGGTTTGTCCAATGGTAGCGACTATTTAAGGTTAAAACGTGGAAGGGGAGCGTCAATGCTCCCCTTTTATATGCCTTCAAAATAATAAGCTGATGACGTATACAGGGTATTGACAATTGAATTGTATAGGAATAGAATTTAAGCCTCAGAAAAACCTTATCCTTTTCATGTTAAAAATACGTCAATATCTCCAGATAATTTCTCAGGAGGAGCAAAATGAAAAAGGACAAGAAAGTATACACTACCGGATTTGGTGCACCAGTTGATAATGACCAGAACAGCAAGGCCGCAGGCAGTTACGGTCCGTTGCTGATTCAGGACACACATCTACTAGAAAAACTCGGTCACTTTGACCGGGAGCGTATTCCAGAGCGTGTCGTTCATGCCAAAGGAGCCGGAGCGCACGGTTATTTCGAGGTTACTGCTGACGTAACCAAGTACACCAGGGCAAAGTTCCTTTCCGAAATTGGGAAACGCACCGAAGTATTTGTACGCTTCTCCACCGTAGGCGGCGAGAAAGGCTCGGCAGATGCCGAGCGTGATCCCCGCGGCTTTGCCCTGAAGTTCTATACCGAAGAAGGCAACTACGACATGACGGGGAATAATACTCCTGTCTTCTTTATCCGCGATCCGCTGAAATTTCCTGACTTCATTCATACTCAGAAACGCCACCCGGGTACCAATCTAAAAGATGCGGATATGTTCTGGGATTTCCTTTCCCTAACACCGGAATCTATTCACCAAGTTACCATTTTATTTTCCGACCGCGGAATACCAAGGACATTCCGACATATGAATGGATATAGTAGCCACACGTTTAAGTGGTACAACGAAAAGGGCGAATACTTCTGGGTAAAATATCACTTCAAGACGGAACAGGGTATACAGAATCTCACCCGTGATGAAGCCACCGAAATTAAAGGAAAAGACCCTGACCATGGCACTCGCGATCTTCACGGTGCTATAGAAAAAGGTGATTACCCATCCTGGCGGTTAGAAATGCAGATTATGACCCCGGAGCAGGCTCAAGAATACCGCTTTGACTCGTTCGATGTCACCAAAGTCTGGTTCCACGCCGACGTTCCTCCAATAACCATTGGTCGGCTAGTTCTTAACAAGAACCCGAAGAATTACTTCGCTGAGGTGGAACAGGCTGCCTTTTCACCGGCTAACTTCGTGCCCGGCATCGCAGCATCACCGGATAAGCTGCTCCAGGGACGCTTGTTCTCATATCACGATACCCACTTACACCGCTTGGGACCCAACTACCATCTACTTCCCATTAACAGACCTAAAGCTGCTCAGGTGAACTACTACCAGCGCGATAGCTTCATGGCTTTCGGTGATAACAGTGGAGATGCACCGAATTATTACCCCAACAGCTTCGGCGGCCCAGAGCCTGACCCGAATATGGCAGAGCCTCCTTTTGATGTTTCCGGGCAAGCAGCACGACATCCCTACACCCATCCCAATGATGACTTTTTCCAGGCGGGTGAACTCTACCGGCGGGTAATGACCGATGAGGATAGAGAGCACCTGATTGGGAATATAACGACGCATTTATGCAATGCCCAGAAGCACATTCAATTACGCCAGACCGCCATCTTCTACAAAGCCGACGCCGAATATGGCTCCCGCGTGGCTGAGAGTCTGAAACTTGATGTGAAGGAGGTAGTCCGCCTGGCAGAGATGTCTCAGGAAGAACGGGCGAAGGCTACCACTTAGAATACAATAGATAACATACATGACATCATAAGGTGTGAGATGCCCAGTATAAAGGACTTTTTCACCAATATGTCTGTCCCCATGCCCCTCCATAAAAAGCTCTACCTCGTCTTTCGCAACAATGCCATCAAAATCATCAAACGGCAGGGTTGTTGCGGGCATCCCGGCGAGCCCGGCTGTTGAGAATCAGCCAAATAAACCCCCGTGAAGGGGTGAAGGACAAAGGAGGTCACATGAGCTACGAACGTCAATTCGTCAGGTTACGTCTTTACAACATTGTCATGGGATTTCTGCACCTGGCACAGGCAGTGGTTGTCTTTATTATCAGCAATGACTTTTCACTGCCGATTACCACATCCTTCGTCAGATACATGCCGGAAATGGGTAAATTATGGCCATCTACAGAAACGGTGATTAACCTGCCCCTGGGGCCACTTGTCGCTATATTTCTGCTTATGTCAGCCATTGCGCATTTTACGGTTGCTTCCCCGGGTATTTTCGGACGCTACGTGAATAATTTAAATAAAGGCATCAACTATGCCCGCTGGTACGAATATGCATTCAGTGCTTCCCTGATGATTGTGCTTATCGGCATGCTGTGCGGTCTTTATGACCTTGCCGCACTTATTATGGCTTTCGTGTTAACGGCGGTAATGAACCTCTGCGGGCTTATCATGGAGATTCATAACCAGACTACAAAAAAGACAAACTGGACATCTTATACGGTGGGTTGTATAGCCGGCGTCGCCCCGTGGATTGCCATTGCTATTTATTTTTTCGGTGCGCTGTTAACTGCGGAAGACGCTGTCCCTGCTTTCGTCTATATTATTCTACCGACTCTCTTCGTCTTCTTTTTCTGTTTTGCAGTCAATATGGCTCTCCAGTACAACAAGATGGGGCCCTGGCGCGATTATCTATTCGGTGAAAGGATGTACATCCTGCTGAGTTTGATAGCCAAATCAGCTCTGGCCTGGCAGGTATTTGCCGGTACACTAAGACCGGTTTAAATAATTTTACTTTCATGGCAATTTAAGCATAAATCTATTTTTATTATGGTTGGACAGACATCCCTATGTTCGTGCAATGGCGAATCGGCAGTTTCTCAAATATATAATTTAATGGGAGCATCACTGCTCCTATTCTAGATTTAACAGATTAGTACTTTGTTACCTCATTGCACAATGTAGCG
>Ga0315533_1003496_pt1 | contig 10306 bp, 9 predicted proteins | sample SalMarSW160130MG_FD_203081 | JGI IMG/M metagenome (GOLD analysis project Ga0315533, IMG submission 203081) | Salt marsh sediment microbial communities from the Plum Island Ecosystem LTER, Massachusetts, United States - Salt Marsh Sediment SW1601-30 ...
GTGCCATAATTATTACACCTCGTTGATGATAGTTTTGTTTTACTAAAACTACTCTATCACCCTGTTTTTACAGGGTCAACGAGGTTTTTTACTTTTTTTTGATGGTGAATCAAGGTTTTTTTAATATGTTAACCCAGATATCGAACTTGATCGTAATAAACTTAGGCTAGGGACTTTGTCGGTGTGCGCTCGTTTGAAGCGGCCTACCGACTCGTCTTTGTGGGGGCATGATGAAAAAAAGACACCCTCATGCCCATTTACCAGTTAGTTTCAAAGAACTAAAATGTTACAAGAAATCTAGTTTTATGTCATTCTAGCGGACGCCTGAATCCAGTGTTTTCAACGTCTTACAAAACACCTGGACCCCGGTTTTCACCGGGGTGACGACTTTTTATGAGACCATCACTATTTTACTTTTTGAGAAACGGAATGTCCAGGGGGTGTCCGCGCGGACCTCAATTGACAGCCGAGCAAGCGGCCCCGTTCCCACCGTCACTTCCCTTTCACCCAGACCCTCGCCCTACTTGCCGCGCATCCTGCCCCTCCAAGGGCCGCCCTGGGGACACCCAGGGCCCTTCTGGAACCTGAGAGGAGGGGTGGTAGACTCACGGGCCTTTTCAGAAGGGCGATGCGACCGTAATCAGAGTCATCCAGGGAAACAAAGCGATGATCACCCAATGGATATAGAGGACGAGGAGGTACAGTGGCAGCCACCTAATCAGTTTCCCGTAAGGTTCCCCTGTAATTCCGGACGCCACAAAGAGGTCTAGCCCAAAAGGCGGTGTGATGAACCCGATGCATAGTCCCGTGAGGAAGATGATTCCGAAGTGCGTAGGATCGAAGCCTAAATGTATGGCGATGGGCGCCATGATCGGGGCCAGGATAATGGTAATAGAGATGGACTCCATGATCGAGCCCAAAAAGGTGATTAGCAACATTATTGTCCCTAAGATGACCCATTTGTTTCCTAACGATAACAGGAACACTTCAATCATCTTCTGCACCCCGATGATGGAAAAGTTCTGCTGCAGTAAGACGGAGACAGCAACGACGGGTGTGAGCATGCCGCACACCCGACCACTGGACAGGAAGACTGCTGGTATTTTCTTAAACTTGATCTCTCGAGTGGCGAATACGCCGATCAGAAAGGAGTATGCTGCGATTATGCCTGCAGCCTCTGTGGGAGAGGCAATGCCATTATATATAATAATCAGGATGAGAGCGATAGCCCAAACGCCGTAATGGGCCTCTAACAAGGCGCGGAGGGCCTCTTTCAGGTTAAAGGGCCTTATTATACCCCACTTGTGTATGGCGCTTGTGGAATACGAGGCAACCATGAGCCAGAGGGTCATAACGATGCCCGGAATAATGCCGCCCATGAACATATCCATCACGCTGACGTTGGCCGAGAACGCGTACACGATCATGAGGATGCTGGGCGGAACCATGATCCCCGTGATCCCGCCTGCCGCCGTAGTCGTCGCTGCGTAAGACCTGGGGTACCCCTCCGCCTCCATCTCGGGTATCATGATCTTGCCGATGGTAGCCACCGTGGCTGAGTTGGACCCGGAAACCGCGGAGAAGACAGTGGTGCTTATCTGCACTGCCAGGGCCATCCCCCCTCTTATGCGACACACCAAAGCCTTGGAAAAATTGGATAGCTTCTTCGCAACCCCCGCTTCTCCGATAAGATCCCCGGTCAGGATAAAGAGCGGCATGGCTAAAAGCGCATAGCTGCTGATGCTCTGATAACAGGTTATCCCTATGTTCTCCAGGGTGAATCCGGTGATCAGGGATGCGCCAACCGACCAGTACGCCGCACACAAGAAGACAGGCGACCCCATTACAAACATGGCGAAGATAACAAGGGTTAAGATCCAGAGTAATATGCCATCGCTTATGCCGAACATAATGTTTTCTCCTACGAAAACTGGTTTTGGTGTCCCTTTCCAGGGTGATGGGGTCAAGCATGCCTCAGTGGGCAGCCAACCTCCCTTGTGAGCCCGTTCACCGAAATGCCGTTTAGGCTTGTATTCTTACGGTGGCATCTGGTGTGACCTTCAACGGCTCGCCGCGCTTAAAAGCCAATATGTCCTCTCTGACGTTTTGGATCACACGGAAGACGATTAGAGAAAAGGCAACGGGGATACACAGGGGCTCGGTCCACTTGGGGATGATGCTGGAGCCATAGATCATAGAATCCATTTCATGAAGCTGAGAGATATGGGGGATGACATAGTAGGACGCGATAAAGGCTAAGACTATCCAAAGAGCGTAGTCCAGCATCAACAGGGCGAATTGGGCCGTGCGCGGCAGGTTCCCCCGAACCGTGTTCAGGCTCAGATGGGAACGGTTCTTTACGTTTAGGGCGCAACCTATCCAGGAGAACCAGACAAACATCGACACATTTACCTCAATGGCCCAGTGCCATGAGTAATGGAAGAAGAAGCGCTGCACGACCCCAATGGCCATGATCCACATGGTTAAAAAGTACAAGGGGAAAATGAAACTATCCTCGAAATGCTCATCCAACCAGCGAACAATCTTCATTGTCTAACTCCTTTCTCCAGAAACCTCGCTCTCATCCAAAGCACAAAATGTTTACATAATAGCAGCCCAGGGTATGGGCTGCTATTATGTTTTAAAAAAATCGGCCGAGGCCTTAGAATAATCTATCAACTATGTAACTTTTTCAGGTTCTTAACAAAGTTCCCCTCCCCACGCTTCCATACGGCTGATCTGCCGGTCCACCAGGGCGGGTTGGGCTTCCACCATCGGTGAGGTTGCACGTCGATGGCAAAGGCGCCAGCCGGTACCTCATGGGCTATCTCGTACATCTTCTCGAATATATCCCCCCGCCCATAGAGCTGATTCTGCTTCTTCATCTCCTTCTTCCAGTGATCCGGATTATACTTGGGGGAGATCAGCTTTTCAAGCTTGTCCATCTCTTTAGGGGAATAGATGATGTTCCTGATGCCGCACCTCCAGTGTTCACTCCCAACTGCCGGCACCGCTGTGTCTGCGCCGGACCTGATGGCAATGGATGCCTCTTCCTTACCCTGGACGCCCACCTGCACCAGGTAAGAGGCTTCCATGACATGCTCCTGCATCTCTGTAGGAAGCTTATTCAGGCTCTTGACGTTCATCCCTGTCACCCAGTTGCCTGAGCAGTACTTGAGGTACAGAAATTGGCCCGTATACTCGGTGAAGTGGATCATGCTAAAGGGGATTTCCCACGCATCGGCCCCGTCGATAGCCCCCTGCCTGACCGCGTCCACAACCTCCTCGTATGAGATGGCCACAGGGTTCACGCCCATAAGCTTCATGCTCATCAAACCGTAATTGGTCCCTGTGGTGCGGATCTTGGCGCCCGTGGCTTGGAGCTTCTCCACGGTGTCGAGGGCCGGTTTCCCTTCACCATACTTTTTCTTGCCCATGTATAAACCGCGCAACCCATAATCGCCGAAGAGCATTTCCAAGCCATAGAGCCGGCGTATCGGCTCCTGCCACAGGTCCTCCCTTCGGTGATCATACGCGAAGGAGTAAAGGGAGGCTCGGTTTGGCCAGAGGGCGCCCCAATCCAGGTTGAGCATGTACGGGCAGATGGTGCAAGTATTATTGGTGGAGGCCACATACAAGTCGATGATCCCATGGACGCATTTCTCTGCGCAGGTCATTTCGCCGCATATGGCGTTGGAGCCGAGATGGTCCACACGGATGGCGCCATCAGTCCGCTCCTCCAGCTCATAGGTGAAGTCGATAGTCCCGATCTTGGCAACCCAAGTAGTCTCGATGTCGTGGCCTGCGGCTCCGTAGCGAAGGGTGTACTTGGGCTTAGTCTTTTTGCGCTTCTTCTCCGTTTCTTTGGCAGTCTGGGCGAGCTGCTGGGCGCTCGGCCGCTCTCCTGCGTAGGCGAGCCCTCTGAAGGCCAGCAGCGTGGAGGTCACGCCAAAGGTCGCCGCAATGCGAGTGAAGTCCCTTCGTGTGATCTCTGGATCTTTTCTTTTCCCTTTGTCAGTCTTTTCCTTGTCCATGTCGTTCCTCCTTTCGGTTTTTAGATATTATAGATTATAGAGGGCTTTCCATATCCTGTGGTACCCTCTCTGACCTTGTCCAAAGATGTGGAAAAAATGGTAACCTTTCCTTTACATATCTCCGCTTAAGAATCGCCGCGGAGAAGACCCCGCATGGCCTTACTAAGACAGTATAGCCCACAGTTTCTTTGCAATGGGAACGGCCGCCGCCGCATCATAAGCCCAACCATCCGCCCCGATTCCGTTGCAGAAATCCTGCTTCACCGGGGCACCCCTAACCTGACCTTGATTTTATCGCAAGGCCCCTCAATTCATTTATTTTCTTATTACCCCCCCCTTTTAAAAAGTCAAGCATTTATTTTTAGTTTATTTTTAGTTTTGTAAGTTGACAGCCTGTTGCCCAAACCCGTTTCTTATGGTTCTGTTGCAGGGTAAAATGGTGCCAGGGCTTGACATGCTTTCAAATAAAAACCTTATTGTCAGGGTATACGTCACAAGGGTAATCTCTGCCATCGAAGACCTTTCATAAAAAAAGAGAGCTTGGAATACAAAACGCGATCTCTTCATCTCAAATAGATCGATGTCTGCTAAGCAGCAACTCGTCGTGTAGAGCCCCGAGTGCCCTTGGTAGACCTACTTAAACTGGGGTTTTCTCTTCTCTAAGAAGGCCTGATGCCCCTCTGCAGGCTCTGTGGACATGTATACTCGCTCAACAAGCTCCGGTTCACAGGTAGATATGTCCCCAAAATTCGATGCCATAGCTGCATTGATTATCTTCTTTGTCATCCTAACGGCAAGTGGGCCATTACCGGCAATCCTATTAATTAACTGGTGGGTTTCATCCATCAGGTGTTCAGATGGGACAAGCTTGTTGACTAACCCTATTGATAGGGCTTCATCAGTACTTAATCTATCGCCGGTCAAGGTTAGCTCTTTCGTCTTGGCAGGGCCAATAAGGCTAGCAAGTCTTGGGAGCAATCCCCACGTAAAAAAGACCCCCACGCTAGTATTCGGGAGTCCCCAAATGGAAGATTGAGAAGCTACTCTGAAGTCACACGCTATAGCCAAACCAAGACCAGCACCCAAACATGGACCATGAACCGCTGCAACTGTAATTTGCTCAAGTTCGTACACAAGCCTTATGAATTCCTGCCCCTGGCGTTGCTTTAATCTAGCTGAAATGGGGTCTCCATTCTTAACCATTAGTTCGTCCCTCATGTCTTCCCCCGCCATAAACCCATTCCCTGCACCAGTAAATATCACGAACCGGCAGTCAGTATCCCATCCCAGCTTACGACATACATCTATAAGCTCGCCAAGCATCTCCGTATCAATAGCGTTGTAAATTTTGGGTCTGTTGAACACAATCGTAACAACTTCCCCTGACCTTTCGACCAATATTTTATTGTAATCCATATCCTCCCTCCCAAGAAAATCGGTTTCTTCCAATACTACAGGTTGAGGTTTGTTTTCTTTGTTTTCTCCGCCTTCTCCTTGGTTTCCCAGGTGTGCCCCCACATTTCAACCATACATCGAATGGCCTCAGCGCCGGGTAGAATGGGCAACCGTTTTGGCACCCCAACCCCACAGACTGTAACGTGTTAGCTTAGGTTGAAACTTCCTCGATGGGCAATTTCTCCATGCCGTACTTCTTTGCCCTTGCCCGAACGACTTCGATCAATGCCTTCTTTTTTTCCTGCGGTACTTGCCGAGATTCCTTCTCGGCAAGAATTTTCTCCACCTCCTCGTGAGCTCTTTCGATAGCTGACTTATAACCAGCAGACTCGAAATGCGTGCGTGTGCCACGATCGATGATTTCTGACGGCATGAGGAACTCCTTGCGGAAGTTTTCTAAGGTGTGCTTCGACTCAAGGAAGCTCCCATCCTTGCTAACAACCTCCTTGATAACATCTACTGCACGAGTGACCTCAGAAAATTCGATTCCGCCCTTCACCATCCTGAGCGCCTGCCCTGCTATCTCGTTGTCTACCAACAGCTTCTCATGACTCATGAGACTGGCATATTCGAGTATCCCGGCTCCGCGCATCATGTTTACGCCTACTAGAGACCCCAAGGTGTACCCTATACCGGTCTCGAAACCTCCCTGGATATCCGGCAGCTTGCTATCTGTCCTCCCTATATTACCTTGCACTGGTATCTTCAAATATTTGCCTACCTCAGCCAACATGCACATCATCAAAAGAGATTCTATGGCAGACTGAGGCGCTGTGCCAAACCTAAAATCGAAAGCCGTCGGTCCGCCGCCCCAGATCAAAGGGCCCCCTTCCTTCGCCAACTGGCCTATCACCACACCAGAGAGGTTTTCAGCTGCGGTCTGCACCACAGTGCCCACAAGAGTGGATGGGGAGTTTGCCCCGGCAATTGGAATGCAAATTATTATAGGAGGAAGCCCTACCTTCATACAGTCTATGTAATTTTGAATTACCACCGGGCTCCAAAGGAGAGGAGAAGAGGGATCGTTGGGATGTACGTGGGCGTAACGTGTTCTCGCGTCCTCCTCGCCATCTTCCATGATGGCCATCATCTCCACCATTGTATCAAAACCCTCTTTGCTCCACATGGAAGCGATCGGGGGCTTGAATGTGTAAAGGTAGTTAACCAGAAAGCGGTAATTATCCGCCACCTCTCTCGGAACATCATAGAGAGTGAAGGGATCAGAAAATGACAAATACTCGCAGGCTTCGACGAGGCGAGAATTAATGATCTGGTCTTTGGTAACGGTCTCTCGACGATAGCCGGGTTTATCGAAATCCTGGATATAGATTCCTATGCCACCACAAGACATGACGCAGTTGTCTCCTCCTAAGCTAAAAAGTAATTTCTTTCTGTCTTGGTCGTAAATATCAATATTAGACGGTACTGTGGAAAGTGCTTTGTTGATGAGGTCGGCGCTGATCTTCACAAGCTCTTTATCCCTGTCCACCCGTGCCCCACCGGCATCAAGGAGGTCTAATGCTGGCGGATAGCCGTGTATCTTTACTCCAACCGAGTCAAGTATATAGTAGGCATCCTCTATAATTGTCCTTATTTGCTCTTCCTGCAGAATTTGCAGTTTGGGTCGAATCTTCATTTGTTTCTCCATTGAATGATTAATTGCCAAGAAGTGAATCAATCTTATTCTTACCGTCCACTGCATCTGCGCCATAGGCGTCTGCACCAATTTCCTCAGCCCACGCCTGGCTTGCGTTTGGTCCACCCACGATAACCTTGATTTTATCTCGCAGCCCCTTATCCACCAAGGACTGAACGAAATCTCTCTGGTTGAACATAGTAGTAGTCAGCAGTGCTGAGAGTCCAACCACGTCTGGATTCTCTATCTCAATTGCTTCAATCAGTTTTTCATTGGGAACATCAACGCCAAGGTCAAGAACCTCGTAGCCTCCAAAATTGAGAAATGTCCCCACCAAGTTCTTCCCGATGTCATGCATGTCGCCCTTTACTGTTGCAATCAATATCTTGCCTTTTTTCTCAATCCTCGAATCCGTATCGAGCTTTGGCTTTATCATCTCCATGGACTTATTGAAGATCACACCTCCATAAACGAGTTCCGGAATAAAAGATTCGCCGCGGGAAAATTGCTCGCCAAGAAGCCTCAGCCCCTCAGTCAAATCATCAATTGTCTCGGTAAGACTATGGCCATTATCTAGTTTATCTTTTACGAGGTCAAAAACCTCCGTCTCCCGACACTCACTTATTGCTTTAACTAATTTATCGTCGAACATAAGCTTTCCCAACATTAGAATTTGTTTGAATTTTAATTTAGTTCATATTCATAAAATAATAAGAAATTGTTTTTTGATAAACGGAGAACCGAAAAAATACGGTTGTTTGTCAGGGATAAAGCTCAATTAGAACTACTTTATTGGATTAACGTCATCCGTCAGCAGACATCTTTTTCAGCAAAGTGCTGAACATCCTCATTAAGTCTCTCCTGAGTTAATGGCTTATAAAATTTGTCATCTTGGGTTGCTAACTATTATGGAGACAATGCTGTCCTTGAGTAACTGCAACACAAATTCTAGAGGACCTTTCGTTATACGGTGAGGTGTTTTTTGACTACCTCTTCATCTTCAAGCCATTCTTGCGTGGTTAAAATCCTTTTGATCTTGCCTTTGACATCCATTAAATAATGGCGGCTGGCAAGTTTTAGGGGTACGCGAAAGTTCTGTTCAACCAGAAGGAGAGCAATTTCGTGTTTATCGCAGAGATTCTTTACAATATCCACAACCGTGTTAACCAAGATAGGAGATAGACCTTGAGATGGCTCATCAAGTAACATTATCTCGGGATTACCCATTAGTCCCCGACCTACAGCCAGCATCTGCTGCTCTCCACCACTTAGAGTGGCACCATCCTGCTTTCTCCTTTCTGCTAGTTGAGGAAAGTACTGATAGACTTGGGGAATATTCCAGACATCCTCCTCGGCCGAAGCTCGTTTTGCTAATTTGAGGTTCTCTTCAACGCTTAGCCCGGGGAAAATATGTCTCTCTGCGGGAATATAGGCGATACCTTGTGCCACAACTTTATGAGGAGGCCAACCTGTTGAGTCTTTTCCAAATATCTTAATGTGTCCCGACCGAGGTGGCGTCAGTCCTACAATAGAGCGCAGTGCTGTCGTTTTTCCAACCCCATTTCGCCCCAAGATGGAAACAGCCTCACCCTTCTCAACATATAAGGAAAGCCCTTGAATAACGTGACTATCACCATAGTAGGTATTTATGTTTTCCAGCTCTAATACTTTCATCTCATTCCTCATCCCCTAGGTATGCCTTCCGAACCTGTTTATCTCCGCGAATCTCCTCCGGCGTACCCTCAGCAATTATCCTTCCTCGATCCATAACTGAGATTTTATCTGAAACGGACATAACTACTTCCATATCATGTTCTACTAGCATTATAGTGGCCTCATTCGCTATCTCCCTGATTAGGCCTATAGTGCGATTAGTCTCCCCCTGTGACATCCCTGCAGTAGGCTCATCTAGGAGTAAGATCTTTGGTTCTCCAGCTAAAGCTATGCCAACCTCCAGAATTCTCTGATCGCCATAGGCAAGGGTTTGGGCTGGCACGTATGCCTGATCCATTAATCCTAGCCTTTCCAGCATGAGCAAGGTTTCCTCATTTACATCCTTTAGACTTTCCCTGGCTGAAAAAACTCTGAGAGATCCTCCCCTTTTAGCCTGTTTTGCAATGCGCACATTCTCAAACACTGTGGAACCAAGGAAGAGGCTACTTATCTGGAAAGTGCGACATATGCCCAGTTTAATAAGTTCATGAGGATGTTTATTGGTAATGTCCTTCCCTAGATAGAATACCTTGCCTGAGTTGGCAGGCAACCGCCCTGTTATAACATTGAAAAGTGTTGTTTTTCCTGCACCGTTTGGGCCAATGATAGAGTGGAGCTCATTTTCCTCAACTTCCAAGCTAATATCTTCGATTGCCTTTACCCCACCGAAGTGCAGGTTCAGTTTATCTATAGTCAGAATTGTTGACATGGTTATAGCTATCCTGTTCTTTTTGTTTTGGATGGGTATACCTGGTCTTTAATCCCAGCGATGCCTTTTGGCATGAAGAGAACCAACAAGATTACGACTAATCCAAGAAATATCATCCAGTGTTCAGTCATCGTGCTAATAAAATCCTGGCCAAATATGAAAACTCCGGCTCCAATATAAGGCCCCCACAGCGTTCCCAGTCCTCCTAGGAGCGTCATCATCAGTACTGCCCCACCAGCGTTTGCATCCATCATCGTTGGCGAGACGGAGCCTTTCAGGAATGTGAATAAAATGCCAGACATCCCAGCAAGTGAGCAAGCCAACATCCATCCCAAAAGCTTGTATCTGCGTACATGGATCCCGATAAAGGACGCCCTTTCTTCATTCTCCCTAATGGCTTCAAGGACTGCGCCAAAGGGCGAATGAATAATCCGCCAGGTAATTAAGAAGCAGATGATCACTACAGAAAGTGTGAAAAAATATGCGGTTTTAGGGTCGCCTGTATTTCCCAGAACCCAATTTGCGACGGCTATCTCTGGCCTGGGTATGCCGATCAATCCATCGTCACCTCCTGTAATGTTTCGCGCTTTCCAAGCCACTGTGTAGTACATCATCCCAAAAGCAATGGTAAGCAGGGCAAAGGCAAATCCTCCAGTTCGAACCTGCAACCACCCAATTGGCAAGGCAATAGCTGCTGTTAACCCGATTCCTAAAACGATGACCAGCCACAGAGAAGAAGAAGGGTCTACATACTTAAGG
>Ga0315533_1003498_pt1 | contig 10301 bp, 11 predicted proteins | sample SalMarSW160130MG_FD_203081 | JGI IMG/M metagenome (GOLD analysis project Ga0315533, IMG submission 203081) | Salt marsh sediment microbial communities from the Plum Island Ecosystem LTER, Massachusetts, United States - Salt Marsh Sediment SW1601-30 ...
GGGAAGTACCACTACGACGGACACCGCGCCTGCGGGATCGTCCTCTCCCCGCGTGAGGCAATGGCCAACAACAATCTCTGCCCCGTTTGCGGGAAGCCGCTCACAATTGGAGTGATGCACCGCGTGGAGGAGCTTGCCGATCGTCAACAGGGAGAGGGCCCCGCACAGCAGATCCCGTATCGCAGCCTCGTCCCTCTGAAAGAGATCATTGCACAGGCACTCGGTATAGGACCGACGACAAAGGGAGTCGCCCGCGAGTACGAACGACTGATCACCCACTTTGGGAACGAGTTTCGCATCCTCCTTGACCTGCCGGAGGAAGACCTTCGCCAAGCAGTTCCCAGAAGGATACTGCGAGGGATCCTGAGGGTTCGCGCGGGGGACCTTCAGATCGAACCGGGTTACGATGGGGTCTACGGGAAGGTAACGATTTCTCTAGATGATGCCAAGGACGATGAACAACTGGGGCTGTTTTGACGGATGATGATGCCGGAGTTTTACGCGGATATTCTGGCAGGGGGTTCAGGGCTTCCTGAAAATGACTGCTCCCACATCAGGGTCACCGCAACGCGTATCGCTGTCGAGGCGAAACGCTAAGAATAAAGACCTCGATTTCTCGAAGGGAAGGAGGATCGCTTGAAGGTATTCGTAACGGGTGGAACGGGGTTTATCGGATCGAGCATCGTGCGGGAGCTGTTGAAGGCGGGCTATGAGGTCCGTGCACTCGTGCGCCAGGGCGCGGATACGCGCAATCTCGACGGCTTGGAGATCGAGCGTGTCCAAGGGGATATCACCGACATCGACTCCCTGCGCCGCGCGATGGTGGGGTGTGAGTGGGTCTTTCATGCCGCTGCCCTCTACTCCTTCTGGGTACGGGAACCGGGGCTGATCGACCTAGTGAACGTCGAGGGGACGCGGAACGTACTCGAGGTATCAAGAGAGATGGGTGTGGACCGCATCGTCTACACGAGTTCGGTCGCTGCCCTGGCGGTGCCAGAGGGGAAGACACCCGTTACCGAGGAGATGCCGGTCGATCCCAAAAAGATCATCAGCGGGTACAAGAAGAGCAAGTACCGTGCTGAACAGGTCGCACTTGGCTACGCGCGCGCGGGCCTTCCTGTGGTGATCGTCAACCCATCGTTCCCTGTCGGGCCGCGCGACATCAAGCCGACCCCTACCGGAGAGGTTATCCTCGACTTCATCAACCACCGAATCCCTGCGTACGTGGAGACCGGGATGAACGTGGTCGATGTCGAGGACGTGGCCCGTGGGCACCTCCTCGCCGCTGATAAGGGCCGGATTGGGGAGCGCTACATACTGGGAGGGGAGGACATGACCATGGGAGATCTCCTTGGGCTCCTCTCGGAGATCACCGGGATTCCAGCGCCACGCGCGAAAATCCCCTATTATCCTATCCTCGGGATGTCATACCTGAACGCGGCCTGGTGTCGTCTGACCGGAACAACCCCACGGATGACGCCGGAGACGATCCGCATGTCGCGGCACTATATGTATTACGACTCCACAAAAGCGATCCGTGAACTCGGATTCCCCCAGACTTCTCCCAAGGATGCACTCGAGAAGGCAGTCTCCTGGTTTCGCGAGCACAGCTAGATCACACGTGAGGCGGTCGCTCACGAAAGAGCGTGTTGCATAGAGGTATGCAGGCGAGAAGAAGAAGGCGACTAAGGCCGCTCTATCCAGTTATATCGCTATCAGGGATCGATGCGAGGAAGCCTTGCTTGCCCGCAGAGTACATTCGCCTTTGTATACCAGCCATTTTGGCTTGGGATTGCTGGAGAATGAGCCCATCAGCTCGATCATGGAGTTCATCGAAACCAAGCAGAAAGAGTTTCTGGGGATGACTGAACGATGTGGGACAGAGGAGACAAACCTTGCCTCTTGCGTTCCTTCCCTCCTTACCGTGTTTTGCAATACGACTCAGGATAGAGAACCGTAACCCCATATGCTTTTGGAGTGCTGGCAACGTATAGCCCACCGCTTCGTAAACCCTCTCGTGAGTTCCCTATTTCCATAAGGGCCTCCTCTTAACGAGAATCGCGAAGAGTGCCCCGCCTTGTAGGCAGGGAGCTTCACTTTCGTGGTTAAGGTCCCCAAGGAGATGACCCACGAAAGGGAGAAGTTCGATAGTGTTCTTCAGCCATTCACGGACGGAGTCGCCCCACTCGTTGCCGCTGGCCAGTTGGGAGATTTGCTTGCCCAGTTTCCATACTCGTTCAAGATTAATCCTCCAGCACTGGATCACCTCAAACGTCTCGCAGGTGAATTTGCCCACCGTGATGTTCCCATCAACGTCGAGTTCCGACACACGAGCTGGTATGATGAGACTGTACATTGGAGGTAGGGATTCCTGACTAAGAGAGTGCAGAAACGGTTTAGGACGTGAAAACACCTTGCCTGAGAGGAGGAGGGCCAATGAACACCCAGGGTATCCGGCGGTGCATCGACAATGAAACGATAAGGTGGTGCGACGCTCTGCAACAAGCGGATATCCCGCTCCTTCTCAAGATGTTCTCCCCAAATGCAGAGATTCTGACAGGCTGCGGAACTGTCATTCGCAGAAAAGAAGGGATTGAGGCATGGCTTCGAAAGACACTATTGAGCCGCGGGCCACTTGACATGCGAATTGAAACGATCGCATTTTGGCACATGGGAACTCTAGCGTGTCAACACAACAGGTTCACGTTCTCGGTGCAGCTTCGAGGGCGGCGGACAGCATCCCGTAGTGGCGAATCCATTGTAATGTGGGAAAAGCAGCATGATGATTGCTGGAAGATTCGCTGGGACATAGAACTTACGCAGCTCCGTAGTGTCCAGGTTCCTAAGGAGAGTACGCCTGCTGGATGATCTGATTCTTGCTCCTCTCAGGACGGATCTGCGACTTGGCATGGTGCATGCCAGCCCAGACCATCCTTCCACGTATGTAAGAGACCTCCCTCGCCTGTGGTCGGTGATGTTTCAGTGAAGACCACGTGAATGGATTCGTCCTCAGTAATCGCAATAGACAGTGGAGCTTGATCTGCCTGGTGCACCTGTTCAACTGTCCAGTTGCTGCTCGAATAGCATGTCCATTCAATTGCGCACAATAGACCAGACACGAACACACGATGACCTGCCCAGCGCTCCCCCGCATCCCCCAAGAACGATTTTACAGCACGCGCACCTCTCAATACCCGATGCAGACCCATTGCTCCCTCCTGCGGGGGATCTGCCCGTTTACTTTCGAACTTGCAAACCGCACCTTGGTAAGTAATATATGAACGGTATATTGTCAGTTTAGTGCCGACTGCTTTGTCAGGCTGCAATGTAAATAGGCAATCCTTAGAAAAGGAGTGGTTCTTTTCGCCAAGTAGGTAAAAGACCTGTCTTAAGCATTATTGGCATTGTGTTAATTCAGTTAGGAGGTCTTGGAATGTCGCACAATTATGTAGCTCCAGTTGGCGTTGAGGGTATCTATATCATCAAGACAGGGAAATGGCGAACCCAGCATCCTGTACTTGTTGAAGACAAATGTGTCAAGTGTGGAAAATGCTTTATGTTCTGTCCCGTAGGGGCCATCAAGCGAGAAAATGATCGGTACCGTATTGATCTAGAGTACTGTAAAGGTTGTGGAATCTGTTCCCACGAATGTCCAACCAAGGCTATTAAGATGGTAGGAGAGGAGGGAAAATGAGTCATGTTGAGGTAATGACCGGAAATCGAGCTGCCAGCACAGCTGCTTGTCTTGCCAGACCAGAGGTTATCGCAGCTTATCCTATCACGCCACAGTCTTCTGTCGTCGAGGATATCTCCAAGGCAATTGCCGTGGGAAAACTCGACGCGCTTATCTCAGAAGTCGAGTCCGAACACTCTGCTATGAGCGTCCTCGAAGGTGCTACACTGGGTGGCGTTCGAACGTTTAGCGCAACCAGCTCCCAGGGGCTAGCCTTTATGTATGAGCCGTATTTCAGGGCCTCTACCTTACGTTTACCCATCGTTATGGCCATCGCCAATCGCGAGATGATTTCCCCTCAAACACTTTGGGCTTCCGCGCAGGACTCTCTATCCGTTCGGGATGCAGGGTGGATTCAGTACTACGTAGAGAACAATCAGGAGATCCTTGACACGATCCTTCAAGCGTTTCGTGTCGCTGAGGATAAACGCGTCCTTTTACCAATCAATATCTGCTACGATGGATTCTACCTTTCACATATGTCTGAACGAGTCGATGTTCCGGATCAGTCCGAAGTGGACGCTTTCCTTCCGCAATGCTATAAGCCAGAGCACATCTACCTGGATCCCGATCGCCCTATGGCAGTCGATCCACTGACGAACGGAGACTTGTTAATGGAGTACCGGCAAAAGCACCTTGAGGCCCAGCAGCGCGCGCTTACAGTGATCGAGGAGGTAAGCGAGAACTTCTGTAACCTATTTGGACGGCACTGGGACGGCTGTGTCGAAGCATATAAGATAAACTATAACACCAAAGGAGCAATCATCACCCTCGGTTCGATGACCGGGGCAGCCAGAGAGGCAATCGATCGGCTACAATCGGAAGGCTTATCCATTGGTTTGATCAAGATCCGGGTAGTGCGGCCCTTTCCAAAGACGGAATTGCGCGAGCTCCTGTCCGGGATAAAGGCAGTCGGGGTAGTAGACCGAAACGTCTGCTTCGGTTGGAACACTGGCATCATCTATCAAGAAGTTCTCGCAGCCATCAGCAGCTCGCCAAGTATTATCCATCAGCCTTTCATTGCCGGCCTCGGTGGCGAAGATATCACAATCGAGATGTTTGAAACCGCCGCACGACAAGTGGTTGCCCTAGCCCAGAAGAAGGATGGACCCAGAGACCAGGAAACCATCTGGCTTCGCTCAGTTTCAGAGGAGGTGGATGAATGAACGTTCTAGATGTACTAGATCAACCAGATGTTATCTCTCCAGGAATTTCAGCATGTATTGGTTGCAACGTAGAGCTAACCTTGCGTACAGTAATGAAAGTCCTAGGAAAAAACTCAGTCCTCGCTATTCCACCCGGATGTATGGGAGGCGTCGGTGTAGTAGGATGGGACAAGAAATCTGGAGCCGAGATCCCCGTTTTTTTTCCTCTGTTGACCAACACCGCCTCGATGCTGACCGGACTCAGGCTAGCCTATAAGCGCCAGGGACGAGGAGACATACATGTTGTTGCCTTTGCCGGAGATGGGGCTAGTGTAGATGCCGGATTTCAGGCACTCTCCGGAGCTGCTGAGCGAAACGATCGAATCATCTACATCTGCTACGACAATGAGGGATATATGAACACAGGCTATCAACGAAGTGGCTCGACCCCAAAGGGTGCCTGGACAAGCACAACTCCGTACGGCAAACTGCAAATCAAAAAAGATATGCCGCGTATCATGGCAGACCATAGGATTCCCTACGTCTCAACGTGTTCACCTGCGTACATGAGAGACCTCGTCGAGAAGGTCGAGAAAGCTAAGAGAAATGAAGCGGGATTCTCCTACCTACACATACTTAACCCGTGCGTAAGTGGTTGGGGTTTCCCGCCAGAGGAGAGTATTGAGATTGCTCGACTGTCCGTGAAGACAAGGTATTTCCCGCTCTATGAGGTAGTGAATGGTAAATACCGAATTACGGTGGACGTTCCACACTCTCTTCCGGTCAGTGACTATGTAAGCCGCCTGAAGAAGTTCTCTCGTATCAGTGAGCCTGCTCTTGCGGAGATGCAGGAGCTTATTGATCAACAGTGGCAAGAACTGAAAGCGCTAGAGAAGGTAGGAGTGAAGCCATGCAGCTCAGCATAATTAATGAAGAGTACACGGAATAGAGGCGCCTATAGAGGAGTGACTATGTATGAAGAAACTTTAGGACGATACTTCAACATTACAAAGCGATTGTTGGATGACAAGCTAGGGCAGAAGTTCGCCAACCACACTGCCTATTATTGTTATGACTCGCAGCAAGGTAGAACAGAGGTTACGTATGCGGGCCTAGCAAGACTTGTGAATCAGCTGGGGAATGGCCTAAAGAAGCTTGGAGTTCAACCTGAGCAACGCGTGGCAATCCTCCAGAACGATTCGATCGAGGCTGTAGTCTCCTTCCTTGGTGCCATTCGTATTGGTGCAATACCGATCATCCTCAATACCATGCTCAAACATGACAAGCTCCAGTTCATCCTTGAAGACAGTCGCGCTGTGTGCCTTATTGTCGAGCAGGAATTCCTTTCGGATTTGCAAGAGGCTTTAACCATGCTCCCTTCCATACAATATGTCATAGTGCGTGGAGGAGCTGGAACAGGGCAGATTGACTTCGAGGAGCTCGTTTCTGCGAGCTCATCAGCTTTGGATCCGTTCAAAAGCTTCCGAGACGAGGTGGCTCTTTTGCAGTACACTTCCGGGACCACCGGTGAACCCAAAGGAGTCATGCACACCCACCGACAGATTGCGTTCAGCGCTTCCACGTTCTTCAACGAAATTCTCCATTTGTCGCCAGAAGATCTCACCTATTGTGTGAGCAAGCTCTTCTTCGGCTACGGCCAAGGCAATAGTGTGTGGGGACCTTTGTGGTACGGCGCAAGCGTTATTCTGTTCCCAGGGCGGCCAACACCGGATAAGGTGGTGGAGATCGTTCAAACCTGCAAACCCACGGTGCTGTTTGCCGCGCCCACCCACTACAGCAAGATCCTTCACACGCCAGAGCTTGCTAGCTTCGACTGCTCCTCCCTGCGCCTTTGCATGTCGGCCGGGGAAGCCCTGCCCCCAACGATTTATGAGGAGTGGAAGGAACGCTATGGGCTAGAGTTGTTAGATGGGATCGGCTCCACTGAAGCGTTCCACGTGTTCATCGCCAATCGTCTTGGCCAAGTGCGGCCTGGCAGTTCGGGAAAACCGCTTTCCGGTTATGAAACCAAGATCCTAAGTCGGGAAGGCAAGCCGGTCCCAGTTGGCAATGAGGGTGTACTTCATCTGAAAAGTGGAAGCATCGCAATAGGCTATTGGAATAACTATGAAAATACGAAGGCAACTTTCCTCGGTGAGTGGCTCAGGACAGGGGATATCTATCGAATTGACGAAGACGGATACTACTGGTATAGCGGTCGCGCCGATGATATATTCAAAACCGGTGGTGTGTGGGTGTCTCCCATTGAAGTGGAGAATGCACTGCGGGAACACGAGGCCGTCATGGATGCTGGGGTAGTTCCCTTTGTCAACCTGGAGAACTTACAAAAGGGAATGGCCTACGTGGTGCTCAAAGCCGGTTACGTCAGTTCCGAAGAAATGGCCAAACAGCTGAAGAACTTCGTCAAGACAAAGATCGAACCGTACAAACGCCCAGAAATCGTAGAATTTGTGGACGAGCTTCCCCGCACGACAACTGGGAAGATACAACGAAACGTCCTAAAGGAGCGAGCCAAAACTCGTTGCCAATAACTCGTTCAAGCCACTCCGGCGTTCGCCAGTGCATGCAACGTAGCACAGACTTTCATGGATGTGGAGCTTAGAGGTGCTACATGCACAACAAGCACATGATCGAAACTCAGATTGAAAAAGACCGTGAACGGCTCATTGGCGCCGTCGTCGAATCCATTCAGATTCCTAGTGTAAAAGAGCCATCTGTTCACGGCAGCCCTTTTGGCGAGCCGGTGAACGCGGCGTTTCAGCACGTTTTGGCAATTGGCTCCGATCTCGGATTTGAGGTGGGAGGATGTATGGTTATATTGGTTGGATAGAATACGGTAAAGGGAAGGATCTAGTGGGCGCTCTTGCGCACGTGGATGTAGTTCCTGCAGGGAACCTCAACGCTTGGTGCTTCCCTCCGTACGAGGGCAGGATTCACAATGGCTTCCTGTTTGGAAGGGGAGCAGTCGATGACAAAGGCCCCCTCTTCTGCGTTCTCTTCGGCCTTAAGGCACTCAGAGACGTAGGGCTGCCAATCTCCAAGCGAGTACGCCTGATCATTGGTACTGATGAAGAGAGTGGATGGGGCGGTATCAGACACTACCTACAACACGAGGAGATCCCTTCATATGCGTTTGCCGCTGACGGTATGTTCACCGTGATCAACCGCGAAAAAGGGATCACAGCAGTCACTCTTACAATGCCATTCCATCATCGAGTCAAGAACGGACTGCGAATTGCGTCTATTCAAGGAGGCGAGGCAGCAAACAGTGTTCCCGATTCGGCGCAAGCTACTCTCCTTGGTGACACGGCTCAGCGAAGTATTACACAACGCACACTTGGTCGATTTCACAGAGCATACCCCGAGGCAACAATTAGGGTGGAATGCAGTAATGGCTGCCTTACATTGGTATCGAGCGGGCAATCGGCCCATGCAATGGCGCCAGAGAAGGGGAGGAATGCTGTTGCATTCTTGCTTCGGTTTCTTACCCAGCTTCCGATTGAACTAGACGATCCAATGCACTTCGTGCAGCTAATCGATCGGAAAATCGGACTGGATTATACCGGTGCCTCGCTTGATATGTCCTGGTGCGACAAGGCGTCCGGTCCACTCACGCTCAATTTGGGACCGCTCACACTAGACGAGCGGAACGCACAGGTTTCGCTTGACATTCGCTCACCAGTAAGCATCCCATGCAAACAAGTGGAATCACATCTGAGAGCCCAATTCCGCCGTACACCGATCATGGTGGACATCAGGACGAGAAAGGAACCTCTCTACATTCCTGAGGAGCACCCCTTGATACGGACCCTTTCCCGTGCCTATCAAGCTGTGAGTGGTCGCGAACCCGTGCTTCATGCCGTTGGTGGCGGCACATACGCACGCGCGCTGGACAACTGCGTCAGCTTCGGTGCTGTCCATCCGGGAGAGGAGATCACCGTTCACCAACCGAATGAACGGGTCTCTATAGAAAACCTATTGCTAAACGCAAAAATCTATGCCTACGCGCTCTACGAACTGCTAAAATAGATGACGCCAAGCACAGAGGGAAGCGGTCGAGGCAGTAACGGCGTATTTAAGGTTATGGCTGGGCAGGAATCAATGGGGTGGGAGTGGGGAATGAGATCGCTTTGTAAACGGGCACGCGGCGATACAGTTGGAGCAAGAAGCCCCGTTTTTTTGCCAAAAGGCATAGCAGCGATCCGCGTTGACTGCCCAGCGTTTGATCCCGAAGTTGTTAGACACACACGCCACACTGTACGAGGGGTCGCGATCATACGAAATGGCATTTGCCTCACACGCCTCAGCGCACTGCTTGCAGGTCTTACAGATCTCCGTCAGGCCAAAGTCAACCGGTTGGTCTGGAACAAGCGGAAGATTGGTCAATACCTTGCACAGACGGATGCGTGAGCCGTACTGCGGGGTAACCAGCAGGCCGTTTCGTCCGAGCTGCCCAAGACCAGCGTCAATGGCAAGGGGAATGCTTAATGCGGTATCGTTACTCATCGGGATCGCTCGATAGCCAAGATTCCTGATGGACTGCGCCATGGCAATTGTAACATAGGCCATCTCTCCGTATCCCAGTGCTGTAGCTGTGGCGGCCAAATAGGAAGGGCTAGTCTGAATTGCTTGGTAGTCCATGGTCACAGCGATGACAACAGCATAGCGACACTCTTCCGGAATCTCTATCGCATCGCCATTCTCATCTTTGCTGTAGACCCAGAGCGGATTCACTTCCGTGATTCCCACAAGCGCTGCTCCGTAGAGCCTTGCCGTCTCCTTGACTTCTTGGCTCATTCGAGTTGGATCATCAACCGCGAACTGTCCAAGTTCGAATAGGGTCTCGTTGTCGGGAGAGAGTTTCTTCCACGACTGGAATTGCTCTAGGATGTGAGGAAGATCCCACGCAGCCATTAGGCGGGCGTAGCCGATTCGGGTATACTTGGAGTTACGTTCTGCAATTCGTTGAAGTGCGTTGGAGAGATAGTCTGGTTTTCCGTAGAATATGCTACTCTTATCCCACAGCTTTCTCACGAACACTGTGTTACGCTCATCGAATCGCTTCAGCGTCTGCAAATCGACTTCATATGGAGTTTTCTCGACCATTTCGATTGTTCCTCCCCTTCTGTAAACGATCAATTGGTACACCATGTTATACAGGAAAGTTCTTATACTTTCTTTAAGTACAGTGACTTTCTCTTAGCCTAGAAGTGTACCTTGCGGCAACACAATCGTCTAATCTTTGCCGGTATTCTCCGGTGAGGTTCGGAGAGAGAGTCTTTTCTCATTGGAAGATGAGCATGAGCGTGCAAGTCGTTAAGCCAATATACCCGGTTTGGAGAAGGAGCGAAAGAGCTCAGACTTCTTCTCCTGCACCAGCTTAGCATACTCGGTGTCACTGC
>Ga0315533_1003501_pt1 | contig 10300 bp, 16 predicted proteins | sample SalMarSW160130MG_FD_203081 | JGI IMG/M metagenome (GOLD analysis project Ga0315533, IMG submission 203081) | Salt marsh sediment microbial communities from the Plum Island Ecosystem LTER, Massachusetts, United States - Salt Marsh Sediment SW1601-30 ...
CAAGGGGATGCCATTCTTGAAACAAAGGATATAAGACCTGGGTGGCCATTTCAGCAACGAGATATGTTTTTGTGTGGTCTTCAGGTGAGAGCTCCTGGCCACCGGTGTTGAGCATATTACATGCCTCCAATCCTTCCATGGCAGAAAGCTCGAGATTACTGAGATCAGGAATCGGCCACTTAACCGTAACTTTCTTACCTGTCAAGACACGATAAGGTCCGGTAAAGGCTTCGATTAAAGCACCTAAAAGAGGACCTAAACTCAAGCCAATGCCGAACATATTTTGTGTGACCTGGAGGGCTTCAATAACCTCGCCCTTTGAGGGCTTAAGCTTTTTCAGTCGTTTAGCCCTGGTGGCTTTTGCCTCCTTGCAAAAAGGATTCGTAGCAGAGGCTCTAGCTAGATCTGCTTTGGCGGATAAATAGGTAACAGGAGCATTTGAGATAGTCATGGCCACGTTAACAATATCAGCAGCTGTTAAAAACAAGCCTGCAGGGCCCATAAGGGCCTTAGCCGCGGCCTTTGGGAGCAGATGTGATGCTAGTCTACACACAACAGATAGCGTGCCTAATGAGTCATTGATATCATCAAGCAATGTCATGGTAGTTCCGATATTCTGGATCCATGTTGGGGTTGGTGATCCCATCATCCGCAAAAAAGATTCTTTCTTGGCGGCCATGAGCTTCTTGATTTGTTCGTAGCGGTGCGCTCCCAGGGAAGCAATATCTTTCTTTCTGTAAAGCTTTGTCTCTGCTTCAGTCGGTGGGGTGATGGTGCCAAACTTAACAATATCGGAAAACCCGGGAATGTTCATCGTGTAGCCATACTTGGCCACATACTCGGCTTTCTTTTGATTAAATTCCGAGTCGGTGAAACGGTGAAGCTTTACCGGGAACTCGTATTTCATGGTTTTTGGATTTTTTGCATGGATCCAGAAATTAGGAAGCTCAAATTTGCCCCAGGATCAACGATATAATGCAGGCGAAGGGTAAAGCAAAGGTCATAATACGTAAATAGATATGCCGTACATGCTGGCCGCGTCAAATAAATCCTCGTTCGGTGTCTCTGATACAAGAATCATCCTCTCAAGCTTATTGATTTTGGGATCACGCAACCAAAGGGCGCGATACGTTTGGAGCTGGCCGATAACCCGGAGACCTGGATCAGGCGCAACCTCGATAATCCATACCTCGAGCTCGAGCTCCGCGATCGCGTCCGCGCGTTTTGCAAGGTTAACCCTCCACATGCGTTTGAGAGGATCCTTTTTTTCCTCGAGGGTAAGGTAAGGGCCTCCAAGCAGGCAATCATAATAAAGATTGATAAACCCGGATCCCCACGATTCAAGAAACCGGTACCACACGGGGACGTCCCTTTTCAACATATGAGGCGGATCACCGCGCCAGTCTAGTGAGTAAGGTCTTCCGAGGTCGGTTGGCACTCTTGGCGCTCCTTTTTAAGCCAGGATACATCCGTCTCAATTCTGGTTAGCCTGTGTTCAATCCTAATGAAAAGAACAAGGAAGAAGAGAACATAAGGTGCAGCCTGCTTAATGCTGTCTATCCAGTCCATGAGATATCAACAAGTCACTCCATATATATAAGTTGGATCAACCTTCTCTCCATAAAACTCGATCTTTTGGATTGTACAAGGCAGCGTATACTCGATCTCAATTCGGAAGAGGAAACCGTCTACGAACGTACAAGGACGGATAGTGCCCGAACCGCAGTCATCACACTCAGCGATAACATTTTCATAATAGTCAAGCACCTGGTAGTTCAGGTGATCAGCGGTGTGCGTAATCCGCATGTGCGTGGGTCGAAAATCCTGATTCCACATATCGGCACGTTCTAGCATGGATTCATCTTCATCAGATACGTACTCGCAGTCCTCGGAGTAAAAAGTCGCTCCGTAAACAATCCTCCAGTAATTAGATCCGGTGTAGCTGAACCAGCCGACACCTATCCTGTGAGGATGCGGGGGATAAGGCAAAGGAGAGCCGGGACCTGGTTGGATAAAGGGAGGGATCCCGAAAGGATCCGGAGGGATATCCTCTTGCCATTCGGGAGGGATTGGACCGGGAGGGGGTAAAGCCCAAGGCGGCAAGGGTGTCCCAGGAGGGACAAGCGCGGGAGGAACTAACGTCCCCGGAGGAAGATTCTCAACGGGAATCATAGTACCGGGAGCTAGGAACTCAGAACAGATATTGGCAGCCCATGGCAAATCCGACGGAGGAATTTTGGCGCCTGGGGGAAGGTCGGCAAAAAATTTGAGGGTTGCGGGATCTAAAGCAGAAAGGGGGATATATGTGCCGAAAGGAAGATCATCGGAAGAAATTACAGTGCCGGGTGGTAGTTGCTCAGATGAGATAAGAGTCCCGGGCGGGAGAAGCTCAGCTGGAATGGGTTCGACGGGAGAAGGAAAGGCCCAGTCATGAAATGATAGACCTGGCGGCCAGCCTGAAGGAGGGGCCATGTCCTCTCCGAATAAAGCCTTGAGTAGTCCCCTCGGTAAGTTCATTGAAACATACCAGGGCATGAGAAGCATGAAAAGTCTGACGGCAAATTCTTGCTTTGTCAAAGCTCAACCCCCATGGCTGCCTTGAGGAGCTCCTCGAATGAAAAAGGCTGCAAGATCTTCTTAGGAAGCACGCCGATATTGAGCCCTAAGAGTAGGGTGTCGTCATCACCGGTGTTCCAGGCCTTCAACATAATGATGTTGGTAGAGGACGTGAGCTCGTAAAACTCCCTGGTTGAGATCACCATATCATCACCCCGGACCGCCTCGAACAGATTCACCGGGATAAACTGGTATGATCCACAGAACACCTGGGCGTAGACCTCACGGGAAGATGCTGCGGGAAAGATAAGATCGACCTGGTGAATCACGCCGGCGCTAACCTCAAGCTTCTCGGTAATCGGATCTGCCTCTGTCGAGCCGGACGTAATGATTTTATTGATTGAATAGAACATGACGGAAACCTCCTGAATTTATACGAATTCAACAACCTCGTAGGAAACTGTAATAGTGCCGGCGACTTCTACGCGCTCGGCCCTGATCGTAGTGGAGTCGAGCAGGTAAATATTAAGTAACGCACGATAAAGGGCAGTCTGGGTAGATTCAACGCCCAGATGGCTGACAAAAGTCTTGTCCGTATCAACTTCCGTGATCGTGGCGTCATGGATAACTGCTGAGGATAAGACAATGGTGCCTCGCTGGATTGATTTTATACCTGCCGTGCACTCGATAACAGAGACATTACCATATAGAGCAACACCCGTATACCCGCGAGTCGCAAGGATATGGATAGCGTCAAGCAATTCTATGCGAGCAAAAGTGATTCTGCCCTCTCCGCTATTCGACCTGGTTCCGCCAAAAATCAGAAAGGTATTATCCGGATCAACTTCATTGATCAAGATTTGAACGGACGTGTCGGCAATGGGGATCGTGATTGAAACGTGCTGGATTGCCTTGATAACTATCTCAGGGCACCTGGGAATATAGACGATAGTATCTGAGTCCTGGTCGAATGACAGTACTTTCCCATCGGCCTTGTCGGAGTCATCGACAGTAACGCCCTTGATCAATTGCGCGTCATGGATGATACGTCTGCTCATCTCGGTCATAAAAATACCTCATCTCACAAAGTAAGCTTCATATCCCATCCGATCGCTACCATCTCGAGACGATCGTCATCAGAGGTACCGGTTAAGGTTGCAACTAATACGTCGGCCTCCTGGAGGATTATGTCCTCTTTCGCAACGGCGAGCTCGTTGGCGAGGGGTTTGGAAAGCTCATCAAGGTCAAAATGAGTGGAACCGTCGAAGATAGACAAGCGAACCAGGTCATAATTAGAGGAAAGATTAAGGACGGTAACATGGGTGATATGCCTGAGCCAGCCAGTTTCAACGCGGTCAAGCGAAAGAGAAACGTCCTGGCCTTCGACACCTATACCGTATATCTTCCTACGGTAGAGGATATCAAAGACATTCATCCCACGGCGAAATAATCTAGGCAAGCGTCCTCAATTGCTGTGCAACGACCTGACACGTGGCTGCAGCGGCCTGGCCCAACACGAGGTCTATATCCTCGTAGAGCTTGGGGTCAAAATAGGTAAGAGGATCATTGATGAGCCCCAGGGGAACATAAAGACAGCTGTGGAGGCCATTACCTGAGATAGTGGCACGAATCCAACGCTCGTCAGTAATAGCAGCCCCGGAAGCGTCCAAGAGATGGAGCTCAAAGTATCCGCTCCATTGATACATTGCGCGAGCCATGCCGTCTGATTCGTCCATGGTAAGCTGAGCCACCGGCTCCTTGAAAATAGGATGGTATACGGTCTCACCATCCTTACGGTCAAGCTGGGCTCTAATCTCCAATACCCCGTAATCCTCCTCATTAGAGGTCAGAATGTCACCGGTGTACTTGTCGATAGGTATGTACTTCCCAGCATCGCAGCTGAGTTTGAGCTTGTTGATATTCTCATTCGGATCGTTCCCGGCGACCCACGCGCGGAGAAGAATGCCAGCATACATATAATCCCTGGGAAGATCCACGTGCTCATCGCCCGAGGTCCCGCTTGTGAATGAATAGATTTCCTTGCACATAAAGAAACCCTTGGATGCCTCGGCCCCCTCATCGATCACGTGGAGATTAATGGTGACCTTGAAACTGCCAGTGACAAACCCGTCAGCGCCAATGTCCCTGATCGCATCTTCATCGGTGGTAATTTTGAGCTGTGGATTCGTGAACTTTTTGAGATCAAGGTAATACTCCTTGTCATAGAGATAGCGACCAAACAGCAAAAGGACTTCCTCCCTGACGCTGCCTCCTCCCCTCTCCTCGATCCTGATAAAAGGGGTCTTTTTGGTCTGGTACCACTGAAGAGCCTGGGCCTGTTTCATGTTTAAACTGCAGAGCTGGTCACTCCCGTCAACAATCTCGATCTTGGTGATGACATCGTCCATCAAATTAGACTTGTTGTACGATGCACCGTTCGTGCCCTTGAACTCCAGACGGATCGCTGAAAGCGGGTCCGTGGTTTTCAAGTCAATGATCTTGGTCCCGGTATCATCAAGCGCGAGCTCGTAGTAAAGCTCAATTTGTCGATACTTCATAACGATAAACCTCCAGTGCTAAATTGTTAATGAGACAAAAAAAAGGCTAAATCCCGATGATTCCTCGAACCATCATAACAAGGAGGTCATCAAAGGGATTAGGCGTGGCCTTTGCCTGCTTCTCCCAGCGATCGAGCAGCTCAACGAGTTCTTTCGCTACCTCAGGGGTAGCTTGCTTCAAGACCGCCTTAAGGAGATTAAGGAAAAAATCTGCCCACATGATTTATAAAGCCTCCAAAAGCTTACTTAAGCTTTTCTACAATCATCGCGTCGACAACCCTCTTTACGCGCTCAAGGTTCCGGGGATCCCTTTTAGGGAACCTGGCCCCAAGATCCACTTTTTCAATAGCGGCATGATAGGGTGCAAAGCCCTTTTCATAGTCGGGGCCCGCGATATACACACCCTCAGCGAATCTGCCCGGGCCTTTCTTCAGGGCCTTCTCTTTCCACTTCGCAGATCCTGCCTTGGTGACGCCTTTGCCAAACAGATCTTTAGCCGCGGCTGCATCGATACCAGCCTTCCAGTTGGCCGCGCCTGCGAGGGCCTCCTCAGCCCAGTCCCGCCTGGGATTCTGGATACCCAGCTTGTAGTCCTCTGTTCGTCCCGGAGTAACGCGAGTCCACTTCTCCTTGATCGCCCCAATGGATTTTATCTCTGCCATAATCATCCCTCCGAAAAATAGGTTTAATATGGCCCTCGTAGCGCAAATAAAAGCCCCTCGCAAATATCCACGCTACGAGGGGCTTAAGATTAGGGAATAGCTGTACTGTGGTAAAAAAACCACAATTGACAATCAATGTCAAGTAAAATAGGGTTGGTGATTATGCATACAAATGAAAACATTATAACCACGCAACCCTATAATGGAGGGCCAAGATGAAATACGCTTTCGGCACCTCAAAGGTTCTTATAACCTTAAATGCAATATGTGTCAAGTATGAGAAATGGTATGCATATCCCTCCCAGGAAACCCTCCTGAAATTACTAGACAAGTTCCAACACCTGCTAAGAAAAAGGCGAATGCTGAACTACTATCTCAGAGCTCTGGAGGAGCTCAAGCTGATCGTCCGGAAAAGGAGAATTGGGTATCACAAGGTATACGGCCTGGTCTTTAAATCAACGATGTACCGAATCACGCTCAAAGGCTACTACTATCTAGCGAGGGAGGGGGTTGATTGCTGGGATCGGATCAGGGCGATAGAAGCATGGCTCAAAGATAAGAAGGTTACCGCACTGAAACCACCTACTACAGGCAAACGCCTTAAGGATATAGCCTACCTCGCTGACCTAGCAACCTACAGGGAGGGACTGGGTCCACCAGGCTGAGAAAGAACCGTGTGCAATTTTATTGCACACGGTTCTTAAATGATTTTATTTGAATGGAAGCTTGCTGCAAAACAGAGTCGAAGAAGGAGTCTATTTCGGAGTCGGTGAGGTCTCTTCCAAGCTCACGCCGTCTGTTGAATAGCTGCTCTGAAAACTTGTTTATATGAAACTCTACCTTATCAACGAGTTTGTCAAAAGCCTTTACAGGCTTTTTGCTTCCGGATTTCAATATCTCCATAAACATCAGCACAGCTATAATCTTAACCGTCGGACCTTTAAACTTCATTGACATTGCTTAGCCTCCTGTTTTTAGTGTAGCCTCCATAGTTAAACATCCCACCTGGTCACGTGTTTAAATACTCGAATAAATACGCCTGCAGGTCGCCATGATCGAATTTAGTTCCCCTGGCCTTTTCCCTATTCAAGATGTCTTCCAACGCGTTCCAAACAATGCGAGATAGATCATTCTGGACGGTGATGACGCAACTAACAACGTCCACGTAATCGCGGGTTAAAGCCTCGGCCAGGATCAAAGATACAATCTTTTTCATAATGGATTCCTCCTTTCTGTTAAAAATCAAAGCTATTCGCCGAAATATCAAGATCGAGATCCCGGTGATGATCAGTGGCGCCGGCGTCCGGATCGGCTCAGCTGAGCTCTGCCGGCTGCCGGCGCTGCGAGCTCCTCGATGCTCCAAGATTTGAAGTGAAAACCATAGGTTAGACCAAAGTCCAGGAATAAATTGATTTTTGTCAAATGAAGTGGCCATCTCATCATCACCGTAAAGTTGGAAAATCGCTAATCGGCCTACAACTCCTCTAACAGCTCGATACAGCGTGTAAAGGCTGCAACGAGCATAAAAAGACCGTCCCGGATGTCAAGTTGAACCTCGGTCTCGGCCATGGCCATAGAAGAAAGCACCTTGTTTTGTGATTCTAATCGTCTGGTTTGAACAATTAGATCTTCTAAAATAGCTCCCTTCGTTCTCATTCCCTTGCCTCCCCTTTAAGCCTCTCGGCCTCCGTGTATGCCTCTCTGTACATCTGAGCGCGAAATGAAAGATTGACGATCCTCTGAAAATTAGGTTGGCTCATCTTCTTGATGTATTCGATCTCCTTATACGCCTCGGCCCTTAAATGCTTCAGCTCATCAATAGAGTCGGGGTGGTTTGATATCAGAACTCCGTAAAAAAGGGCGTCTGAAGTATCCTGAAATATAGGACGTCCTGAGCCGTCTCTATGCCAAAGAACGATTTTGGTTTGTATCTCGCTCATGTCTTTTCATCTCCTTTCTGGCTATACTTGCTCTGTTTAATTGTACTGGTTTCGTGCGCGATACTTTTGTTATTCCTCCCCCTTTCGATAACGTCACCTAGCGCTAAATGATGTTGCTCAAGCGTGTAGCCAACGCGGAAAAGATTATCAACGCTGATATGAGCTCCGAACTTCTTGTTTGAGAGAGCCCACTCATAATCTGTTACAACAGCGCTCATGTACTGAATAAAAATTGCTCTCATATCAAGATCATAATAGCTACAAGCTGCCTTAAATTTCCTCATCAACTCGGGATCAATCCGGGTAATTCGAAACGTCTTTGCATTTAACATAGAGACCCTCCTTTCTGTTTGTTGTTGGTGAAATCGATTCACGTTCATAATAACCAGCCCAAAAAAAGACCCACGGAAAAGATTAGGATAAGGATAACAAGGTCGAAATATGTCAATTCGGCCAATCTCATTTAAGACTCACCTCCTTTCGATGTGTGTGGAATCTGACAAATAGCATAAATATGATATGTATGTCAAGAGTTTTTTTATACTAGAATAATTAACGGGGGTTCAGGGGGTTTCCCCCTGATAATTGATATCGGTTAAAGATAGATAAAGCCGGCCATTAAAATTGGCACGGATTTTGAGCTTTTGCCCCTAGAGGATATCCCCCGTCAACCTTTAGCGAAGTGTGGTTGACGGGACTGGAATAAATAAGGCCGCCCTGCGGCCTTTCCGCACAATAAAAGACCTCAGTGTGAGCCCTTGAAAAGGGGTCTCACTGGGGTCGTATAATCTTTTTACGACGAAGTCGTTCATTGTGTGCAAGAAATTGCACACGGCAATTTATGCGGGTTTGCGGGCGACCGTTCGGGTAGGTGCGCGAGTCTGTGGCGTCGATTCTGACGACACAGTCTCGCCCTGGGCGTGCTGAAATGTATTTTAGGTGCGAGTCTGTGGCGTCGATTCTGACGACACAGTCTCGCCCTGGGCGTGCTGAAATGTATTTTAGGTGCGAGTCTGTGGCGTCGATTCTGCCGGCACACTCTCGCGCCGGTCTTAAATCTTAGGGGTAGGTGCGCGAGGGTGTGACGTCGATTCTGACGGCATACGCTCGCGCCGGTCGGGGCGGTATGTGGCATACGTAAAAAATATACTTGACCTACCCCTAGTACTAGGTGTACGAAAGAGGGTGTTGTGAAAGAGAAAATATGTCCGGGATGCGGGAAGAAGTTTACGGGGCGGTCTAAGTACCACAGCTACGAGTGCGCGCTGCCGGCAATGGCTGAGGCTGTGAGACAACTACGAGAAAAGGAGGGGCCTATATATGAAAAGTGGAAAGCAAGTCTCAAAGCCGCAACGGAGCGGCTTTAGAGAAATAGCGATAGAGCTGATCGATCGACCTGATGAGATCGTGAGGATGGATATATCTGACAATGCAATAAAGGAGCTGGCCGAATCAATAGAAGAGGTTGGGCTGCTGCAGCCTGTAATCGTCCATCCAAAAGGTGAGAGGTTTGTAATAATAGCAGGAGACAGGAGATATCTCGCACATGAAAAGCTAGGGCGAAAAAAGATAATGTGTTCAGTAAGGAATATTCAGGCTGAAGACGCAATATGGCTAAGGGGCGTAGAAAATATACAAAGAGAGGATATGACACCCTTCGAAGAAGGACATTTTTATGCAAGAATGAATCAGGAAAAAGGGTTTCCCCTTGAAGAGATAGCAAAGAGAGTAAGCAAGAGCGCTGGAGTAGTTCAACGGAGACTTGATATTCTGAGAATGCCGGACAGTTTCCAAAAGGCAGTACATGAAAAAAAGATAGGAACTGGCGTTGCAGAGGAACTGTGGAGCTGCCCTGACGCTGCAAAGCGAGAGTATTTTTTAGATCTCGCAGTAGAACATGGAATTACCGTTGCAGTAGCGAGGATGTGGGTGGATGATTTCAAGAAATCACTCCGGAGTACAGGGGCCGACGTCGAGGGAGGCAGGGGACCTCTTTCGCCATATGAAGATCAGCCTATTTTCAGGGCCTGTGATCTATGTAGAGGCCCCTCGGAATATAAAAACCTGGTTGAATTGCGTGTTTGCCAGGAGTGCGGTAACTTAATTAAAGAAGCAATGAAAGGGAAAAGTTAATTATCCAGGAGAGCTTGAAAAAAATAAGGGGTTCGTGGCAGAGCTTCTAAAAAAGAGCTTTACTGGAAGAAAGGAGGTGATAAAAAAATGGATGCTCCTACAGTTGCAATGGAAGTAGAAAGGGTAATGAACCTGGTTAGAGGATTTGGGTGGGAGAAGACAAGAGAGGAGATTGTTGGTGATGAAATACATATCACCATTAAGAAGAAATCTCTCGCTGCTGAAATATCAGGTCCACCACCAGGGCCGTCATAAGCTCCCCTGGAATCTTAGAAAACCAAAACCTAACCAAATTGATCGCAAAACAACAGCGATCCAATGTGTGGGCTTTAGCGTTTTTTTGCTTAAGCCCACACATTGGATCGCTGACGGCCAAGCATCTGTTAGCTTGGCCGTGACCGTATAGAATGCCAAAGCGGACGGGCCTCTCCATATATGGGGAGGCCCGTCC
>Ga0315533_1003502_pt1 | contig 10298 bp, 7 predicted proteins | sample SalMarSW160130MG_FD_203081 | JGI IMG/M metagenome (GOLD analysis project Ga0315533, IMG submission 203081) | Salt marsh sediment microbial communities from the Plum Island Ecosystem LTER, Massachusetts, United States - Salt Marsh Sediment SW1601-30 ...
CCTCCTGAATTTAACTGTTTATGGGACAAGCACTTGTCCCTCATTCAGAATATCGGCAAGACAGCATAAATTTATTCAATATTAAAAGGACACAAGGGCCTATCGCCATTTATCATAAATAAGTCGATAAAGGAACTGTTGCAAAAACGTAATGATGTAAAAGTCATTAAGGCTTATATCAAAGATGGTAATATACCTTCTATTAAGTCTTTCGAAAGAGCTGGATTCAAGTTTTTAGAAAATAAGAGAGTTAAGGGTTTTAAATCCAAAGTCTATACAAAGAATTATTGAATATGAGCATAAGTAGTCCTTTTGGTGCGGGAGTAAAAGAAAAACAATCCATATTTATTGTTGCAGAGATTTCTGCCAATCATGGCCAGGATTTCAACCGGGCCGTAGCGCTGATAAAAAGAGCAAAAGAGTGCGGGGCTGATGCAGTCAAGTTCCAAGCATATACACCTGATACCATAACCATAAATGCCGACAATAAATATTTTCGGATTAAGCATCCAAAATGGGGAGGACAAACATTATATGAGCTTTACAAAAAGGCTTATACCCCTTTGAAATGGCTTAAGAAACTTAAAAAGGTCGCAGATAATTTAGGGATTCTATTTTTTGCTACGGCTTTTGATAAAACCAGCGTAGATTTTCTGGAAGAGCTAAACATTCGGATCCACAAGATTTCGTCGTTTGAACTGGTTGATTTACCCCTTATAGAATACGCAGCAAAAACAAAAAAACCCTTAATCTTATCGACCGGAATGGCAACTGTTTCAGAGATCGAGGAGGCAGTCAGTACCTCAAGAAGTGCGGGAGCGAAAGAGATAATCCTTTTAAAATGTGTAAGCGACTACCCAGCGAAGCCGGAAGAAATGAATTTGAAAACAATCCCTCATATGAAAGAGTTATTTGGCTGTCCGGTGGGCCTTTCTGACCACAGCTTGGGAATAGGAGTATCTATTGCAGCGGCAGCTTTAGGCGCGAATGCTATTGAAAAGCATTTCACATTATCAAGAAAATATAAAACTCCAGACAGTTTCTTCTCTATTGAGCCGCAAGAACTGAAAGAGCTCGTGGAAAATATAAGAGTTGCCGAAAAAGCATTGGGCAAGGTCCATTATGGGCTCACAGGGCGGGAGCAAGAAAATAGGGTCTTCAGGAGGTCGCTTTTTGTAGTTAGAGATATGAAAGCAGGAGAGGTATTTACTGATGAGAATATGCGCTCTATCCGACCAGGCTACGGTTTGCCCCCCAAATATTGCAAGAGCATCTTGGGGGAAAAAACCGCTTGTAACATCAAACGCGGGACGCCAATGAATTGGGAGATTGTCGATTGATCGTGATTTCCGCCTTAGAGAGAAAGTGAAATGCCTTGATAGTTGTTTTCCACCACCTTAAGGCCTTCGGCGCGAGGGTACCTTTTATCTTTTTTGTAGGGTATGTTTGCTTGCGGCCCGAGAGAGCAGAGAAACGTAGTAAACGGAACGCTTAGGAAGATGTCGAGAATAGCAAAAAGACTTATTATTAATACCGCCTCCAATTATTTACTTCGTTTGGTCCATATCTTATTAAACCTTATTGCTATACCGATCATAGTAAATTCTCTTGGTCAAGAAGCATTTGGGCTTATTGTGCTCGCTAATGTAATAGTCGGTTATTTTACCGTGTTCGACATAGGTGTTCCACAAGGGGTCACAAAATACGTGTCCGAGTACCTGGCAAAAAGAGATAAGGCCAAAGTAAGTGAGGTCATCAATACTTCGATAGTGCTATTCTTTTTTATAGGACTAATTGTATCCCTGCTCGTTGCATCATTTGTCTTGCTCGGCGGCTTGTCGGTGTTCAATATATCCAGAGACAACATTCAGCCTGCGCGTAATGTGTTGTTTATTGCAGCAGCCCTTTCAGTGTTCTTTTGGCCAAGACATGTACTGGAAGGTGTTTTCAAAGGAATACAAAAATATCATAAGCTCAACATTACACTTGCATTAGGAAGAATCTTGGGTGTGTCTCTTGCAATAATCACTTCACTATTAAAACAACCAATTGAAGTGGTTTTTCTGGCATTTAACATCGATCGCGCTCTTACGGGAATCTGGCAATATGTGTGGCTAAGACGTGAGATTCCTTTCTGGAACTTTAGAATCAAGGATGCTCACATTTCTGTACTCAAAATGATATTCTCCTTTAGTATATGGCTTATGTTGTCACACGTGGCGGTGATGCTTGAGTATCAAACAGATCATATCATCATAGGGGTAGCACTCCCCGTGGCTATGATAACTGTTTATACAGTTATTGTTTATCCATTCAGAATTATACAGCAAATATCAGGATTAGCCTGTACGGCGGTTATGCCGGCAGTAAGTGAAAATCAAGTAATAAGAGGCAAACAGGGTGTTGATGTTTTTATATACAAAGGGGTCAAATATCACAATCTCGTTTTTGCGCCCTTCGCGATAATTGGGGCATTCTTATGTGGTCCCTTCATTAAATTATGGATGGGGCCTGAATATCTGAGGTATGTCTGGATTGCTCAATTGTCATGTGCCTTCCAACTTATATGGCAATCCAATGCACTCCTCGGTCAGGTGTATCTTGGCACTGGTAGATCAAAAAAACCCGGTCTTATAGCGATATTTATTGGTGTACTAAATGTGTTGCTCAGCATATGGTGGGTAAATATATTCGGTTTTCCCGGAGTAATTCTGGCAACAGTCGTTGCCGGCTTATTGGGTATCCCATTGGTTTTTTGGCTGCTTCTCCCGGATCTTCAAATACAAAGGTGGGCCTACATAAAGAATGTATTATTGAAGGCTCAATTACCACTGTGGATAGTAGGCATAACGTTTCTACCATTCTGGAGCCAAATACAACAGATCGATACTTGGCTTGGGTTATTTACGGCAGGACTTATAATGGCCTTTATCCTTTTTTGTACTGGATGGATCTTCGTGGTAGATAAAGATTTCAAAAAATACGCCACACTACTATTAAAAAATTCTCTCTCTTTTGTCGGTATTGGTAATTAATTGAATGATAGATCGTTAAAGCTGCTTTTTGCGAACTTTTAAGCGTAATTATGAAAATATCTCCCGGAAATTCAAGCATTAGTTTCGCAATGACTGCACTGGAAGAATTCTGGGATTTGTCCAAACCCATCGTGTTTCTTGGAGAGTGGTGTCGTCTTTACGATCGCCGCCATGTATGGGAACCTTTGAATGCGCAGGTTTTGCCCTATCCTTGGGATGATCGGCAATGGTTGCGCGAGGCGATTGAGTACACTGACAATATGTACGAGCGGCTTCTACGCATTTTAGCTGATTGGCTAAACCAAATTCACGGCACTCACCATGGCCTGCGGTATTGGCGGATTGTAATTGGTTTTTATCTTTATCATTATGTCCAACTTCTTTATGACCGTTATCTCTGTTTGCAGCAAGCTCGCGAACTTTACCCTGGCCTGAGTACCATCGGAATGTGTCACTTCTCTTATAGAACCTGCTGTGACGCATTAGAATTTGTCCAACTTTGTCGTACAAGTGACGCGTTGAATCTTCAGCTTTATAGCCAGGTTGCCACAGCGTTGGGCATTAACATTGAGCAACGTCATTATGTCTGGCCCGGCAAGACGGTTGAGCCAACAAAGCAAATTAGTTCCTTTAGGAGAAATGCTTTCAAGCTAATTGATGCATTTATGAACCGTGGTACAAAGAGCCCTGTGGCGCTATATCTAACACTTATGAGACGAAGTATTTTGATTCGCTTAGTGTTTGCTTCTGGTCTGAGAGTATGGCCGATTCTCTCCTTCGACGCGCAGCCTCTAGTGCCCGATAGACGTGATAATGAATTGCGTGAAGAACTTAGAAAAATGAAGGGGCCTGACAATTTTGGAACTCTCGTATTGAACACACTGGCGATCAATATGCCCCTACGATATGTAGAAGGTTTCAAGACCGTACAAGATGCGGTAGAACCACTTGCTGCAAGACGATCACCCAAAGCGATTGTCACAGGCCTTGGTACTCTTTATGACCCATCGTTTGCAGTGTGGGCAGCAGAGTGTGTAGAACGGGGAGCAAGAATGATAGGAGTACAACACGGTGGCACTTATGGTGAATCCGTTGCCTCAACGAGTGAAAAGTTTGAACGATCTGTCGCAGATATATTTGTTTCATGGGGATGGAATGAAGACAACCGGGTTGTAGCGCTTCCAGCCGCTAAGCTTATAGGCATATCTGCCCCAAAAAATAACCTTAAAAAAGATAGAATTTTGTGGGTGACAACTGCAGACTCACGTTACCCTTATTTTCTCTCCCTTTTACCAATAGGTCCTGATTTTCTGCGCTACTTTCAGTTCCAACAGGAGTTTTATCGCTCAATCAGTGATGAACTGCGGCCTAAACTAACTTTGCGTCTCTATAATCGGGACTATTTCGGATGGTCCTGGAAAAAACGGTGGATGGATAGGTTTCCAGATTTAGAACTAGATGATGCTGAGCTACCATTTAGAGCTAAAGCCCAGCATGCGCGTATGATTGTGATTGATCATTTTGGAGCTACGACTTTCTTAGAGGCAATTGCTATGAATATACCGGTGATTGTCTTTGGAGACAAGAAAACATTTGAACTACGGGATTCTGCAGTGCCTTACTACGAAGAACTCCAACGCGTTGGTGTTTTTCACTGGGCTCCTGAAACGGCAGCAGTTACAGTAAACGCTATTTATGAAGGTGTGGAGGTATGGTGGAGTGAACCAGAGCGACAAGTGGCAGTCAGGAGACTTGCTCATCGTTACGCTCGTACGTCTCCACACGCAGTCAAAGAGTGGTCCAAGTTTGTCGATCACCTAGTACACCGCAAAGCATTATAGGGTCACTGGTTGTCCAGAGCCCAAGCTCTGCGATTGAAGTATGCCACCAACAGTTGTTATAGTTATTGACTCCCTTATAAGTATTCATATATTGTGGATGACATATTCGATTCCGAGCCTGAAAGGAAGAAAGTTAACAGAACCTTCTTTAGATTCTTCTGTATTTGATTTACTCAGCGATGTGTCTTTAACAAGGCCTAGGAACCGTCCGCATTAATCGAGACAGGGAAATTGATTAACCTGCTCTGATAAAAACCCATGCCAAAGAGGGGGCAGGCCATAACCCTCATGGATATAAAGCAAAGACTACAGGAAGAGGAATATTTTTTGCCCTATCATTATTTTCTGAGTAAGGATGATTTGCCCTGGGGGATGAGTTATCATGCTTGTATCGACTACTTGGTTAATTTTGTCTTGTCATTTCCTATAAAGAAAGCAAGAATTCTTGACGTTGGCTGTGGCGATGGTTTTCTCTGCTATAGGCTTTCCAGATATCCTCAATTGAGCGTTACTGGTTTGGACTGTTCAAAAAGGGCCCTAGAATTTGCGAGAATATTGAATCCAAAGGTAAATTTCATTCATGCAGACGCATCAGAATTTCACTCTGCAACTAAATTTGATTTTATATTTATGAGTGAAGTCTTGGAGCATATTCCCCCTCCCAAAACTTTCGGATTACTTCGCAACTTGAGCAAATCACTAAGAAGAGATGGTTATTTAGTCGTGAGCGTTCCTTCGGTCAATCTTCCATTAGATCCAAAGCACTATTCCCATTTTTCTCAGCAGAGCCTATATGAAGTATTGAGTTGTTGTTTTGATGTCGAAAGAATTGTCGGCTTCCAGAGCAAGAATCGTTCCTTATTGGTCCTCAGACAGTTAATATCTAATTCGCATTATCAGCTAAAATCAAAGTTACTTCTGAATTTGTACAGACACTTTTTTCTGCGGAACTCAATATGCAGCCCCAAGGATTCGTATAGGTTAATTGCTTTCTGCAGGTGGAAGAAATGTTAAAGATCTGTCCAGTCCGGCATCATCAAGCACCTATTTCGTGATCTCAATTGAATCGAATGTGGCGTACCACCATCTGCGGACAAGCAGACATCGAGGATTCTGTTTGACAGCGAGGAATTCAGCCAGTTGGCTAATGAATCTTTGGGCAGAGTTGCATAATTGTGGCCAACCTTGACGGGGTCGATCCAGTTGGCAGCAATTTGCCCTAAATCTCGATCTTGCCCCATATTATGAACAGTATGAGGATTATCCATCTAAGTACAAATGACTTTCAAGGGGGAGCGGCGCGCGCGACGCATCGACTTAACGGGGCTGTGAAAAAACTTGGGGTCGATTCCACAATGATGGTTAGACACAAAGTCACTAATCATCCATCTGTTGTGGTGTCAGTAGAATCACGATTTCATAAGTTTTCAAGCAATGTTCTGCGTGCACTCGGCTCAAGGTTACTGTCGGTGTCATATAAGGACGATAATGAACAAGGAAAGTTCTCTTCCTTATTGTTCTACCGCTCAAGGATACCTTTGGGATATCTTAATTCTTTCGACATAGTGTGCCTATACTGGATTTGCGACGGACTGTTGAGTCCTGAGAACCTATCTGGGATAAACGTTCCGATTGTATGGCGACTATCTGACATGTGGCCATTTACCGGAGGTTGCCACTACTCTGGGGGCTGCAACAATTATATTGATAAGTGTGGAAATTGTCCTATTCTTGGCAGTAGATCCCCGAATGATGTTTCAAGAAAATTGTGGGAGAGAAAAAACAAGGCATGGAAAGACCTTAATATGGTTATTGTTGCTCCAAGTCACTGGATAAGCCAGTGTGCACGAAGTAGCTCCCTTTTTAGAAACAGGAGGATCGAAGTAATTCCAACAGGAGTTGATGTGCGTGTGTTTAGACCAAGAAACCGTCAGTCCGCGCGTAAAAAACTCAACTTACCCACAGATAGACAGCTAATTTTATTTGGCGCTGCCGGGGCAACGAGTGATCCGAGAAAAGGATATGTTTATCTTAGAGAAGCAATAGCAAAGTTGGGAACACACAGAGATAAGATTGAGCTAGTCGTTTTCGGAGATACAGAGGCAGACAAGGAATTGGTGAAAGGTATTAAAACCCATTTTATGGGCCGTATTGATAACGATGTTCTGTTGTCCTCTATTTACAACGCTGCCGATGTGTTTGTTGCGCCATCAAAGGAGGAAAATCTTCCAAATACTGTTATAGAGGCAATGAGTTGTGGCATTCCCTGTGTTGCCTTTCGCATCGGAGGTATGCCTGATCTGATCGAGCATAAAAAAACTGGTTACCTGGCACAATCCCTTGATTCTGAAGATCTGGCCCAAGGTATTCTCTGGGTGCTTAATGATTCAAATCGCTGGCAAGCCCTTTCCCATCAAGCTCGTGAAAAGGCAGAGCAACAGTTCGCATTAGCGAAAGTAGCACGACAGTATATGGACCTCTATGAAGACTTGCTAAAGGGAAAGGGATAATAGTGATGGCCTCTCGAATAAAGTATGTGGAAATTATATAAGAAACCCAGACTTCAGATCCCGACCATAGAAGACTACATTAATAAGACTCCACATCCAAACCGTATCGAAGGCGGTCTTAGAACTCGAGGTAGGCACAAAAAATGTTCCAAACCTAATCAGCCACTTGTCAGTGTAATAACTATTGTGCGCGATGGTGAAAAGCACTTAGAGCAAGCTATTCAGAGTGTACTTAGCCAGACCTACGACAACATTGAGTATATCATCATCGATGGCGCCTCTACCGATGGGACTCTTGATATTATACGTAAGTACGATGATCAGATTGACTACTGGATGAGTGAGCCGGATGAAGGACTCTATGACGCCATCAACAAGGGGATCGCTTTGTCCAAGGGTACGATTATAAAAGTACTGAATGCTGACGACTGGTTACCCAGAGGATCCGCTTCGATAGCCGTGAAGAATTCGTTAGGCAAACCTTCCGAGTTCATCCTGCTTGGCAAAATGACCGCCATCGACGAAAAGGTTGGAGTTCGAATAACGTGCCGACCGGAACTCCAAAAACGCCTGTTTCCTATTTTCCTGCATCCGACCTGGTACGTCTCACGGGGCTGTTATGAGTCACTCGGACTATACATGGCGCAATACCTAATATCAGCCGACTACGAGTTCTTCAGAAGAGCCAAATCCAAACTCGTTTGCTTTCTGAAGGTCGATGCAGACCTGGCCTGTTTCAGGATGGGAGGGGCATCATGGGGATTCCGGGGCGCGTTGGATGGTTACGACATAGATAGAATGTATCTTGGGGCCCTCACCGCGCTCTACAGGTTTGTCCGACATTCTCTCATGAAAGGGCCCCCTGCAATGTTGATGATACTTATCGGAAGAAAGGCGGCCTGGAATATAAGGTGCGCATTGAGGCGAGCGATCCAAGCTATCTACAGAGCAAAACATGCCGGAGGATCTATAGATTGAAGTTCCTACTCTACCTCTATATCCTTTCGCTTCCCTTTGAATACCTGTGGTATGAACTCTTTGGCTCTCTAACTGTTTGGAAGCCATATAGAATAATTGGTATCGTCCTAATTCTTTATTGGTTGGTGAGCGCAGTGGCGAAACGGACAAAAGTAGTTATAGATGTTTATGATAAATTGTTTATTTTTATATTTTCTACAGGCTTAGCTCTCGCTCTTTTTTGGATGATTTTAGGCTATGGCAATCTTGTGTGGGCCATTAATGACCTACTCCTGATTTCGTTCTCGTTTTTGATTTATTTAACTGTAAAAAACATGCATCTTTCTCAAAAAGAGATAGCTCAGATACTTTATATTTTTGTGTTTACGTGTACGATAAATTCGATATTCATGATTTACAATTTCGCATCGAGTTCTTATGTCTATCAAGCTAGAGGGTTTTATAGAAGTGCGGCTCAAGCTGGATACGTAGATGGTATATCATTATTAATACTAATCTCGATATGTCTCTTTAACTTAAGAAAATTATTAAGCTTACCAGGGGTATTCTGTACTATTTCAATCTTAATCTTATCTTATGCTCTTTTTCTATCAGGGGCACGAGGTTCGATAGTAGGCTTTTCTGCAGGACTAACGGCGATCACATTTCTGATTTTTAGGATACGGTATGCTTGGGATATTCCCATAAAACGGTTTGTATCTATTTTTGCCCTAATATTAATACTGATAATGCTATGTGTGGCGAACATGGGTTTTTTGATAGAAAAAGAAAAGTCCCCCACAATAACGCGTTTTGAAATTGAAAACCTTAAGGTGGCAGGGGGAAGACCAGACATCTGGCGTAGCGCCTGGAACTTGACTTTAGATCGTTACTTTATAGGGGTTGGATTAGCTCAATATAGATACTACCATACGAGTTATATTAAGAAGTTGCCTAACGTGCTTTCCGATACCGTCTTAGAATATGATTTAGTAACTCACAGTGATTATGTTTCTCTTTTAGTGGAATTTGGAATTATTTGTTTGGTAATTTATCTGTTTATATTAGTTTCGCTATTTAGAAAGTTATTTGTTGCTGCTGAACGGTTCGGAAAACAGTCTTTTATTTATCCGGCAATGTTAGGCATTTTTGTTTTGCTTATCACCTGTGGTGTATTTCGAGTTTCCTGGCTAACCCCCGACTACTGGCTATTTTTAGGACTTACAACCACAGCTATTAAAATCCACGGGATACAAACTTATACCAGCCGAGGGAATCTAAGCAAGTTTGCTAACGATCCTGAGAAGCCGGAGTTGCAACGGAAGGATAAAAATGCATGATCGCTTATCACAGTTAAAGGAAAGGGAGGCAAAGTGGTGGGACCAGCGCCGTGACGGTCCCAATGTCCTTCCCTTGGTAGATGTAGAAGAAGTCCATAGGACGTTGCTTCAGCCATGTTACACAACCGGCAGCGACTATTACTCTGACAACAAACGAGCTTTTCATCAGATTATCCACGCGAACGGAGGATGGGCCGGCAAACATGTGCTTGACTATGCGTGTGGAATTGGCACATGGGCCGTCTATTATGCTCTTACTGGGGCTTCAAAAGTAATGGGCTTTGATTTATCGGAGACATCGATTCGGCGTGGATGCGAACGTGTTAAAGCCCAGGGACTAACGAAGAAGGTTAAACTCAGAGTCATGGATGCGGCAAACTTAGAGTATCCTGATAACACTTTTGATATTGTGATTGGCCATGCTGTCATTCACCATGTGATAAAATATCCAGGAATCTTCGAGGAACTCTATCGGGTGATGAAACCGGGGACGAAAGCATACTTTCTGGAAGGTCTGGCCGACTTTCCTCTTTTCAAGCTTTGGTGGATATTGAAAGGCGAGGTTCCTCAGGGTGATGTGCCGATCTTTTCCTGGCAGATATACGAAAAAACGCG
>Ga0315533_1003504_pt1 | contig 10296 bp, 9 predicted proteins | sample SalMarSW160130MG_FD_203081 | JGI IMG/M metagenome (GOLD analysis project Ga0315533, IMG submission 203081) | Salt marsh sediment microbial communities from the Plum Island Ecosystem LTER, Massachusetts, United States - Salt Marsh Sediment SW1601-30 ...
TCCTAATTCTTTTGCCAGTTTTTCAGCAGCTTCTTTCCCTAAAATTCTAAACATCTTAGTACCGCATTTCGGGCACGTACCGGTTGCTGCTTTTCTTTCTACTTTTCCCTTTCCTTTCATTGATACTACCTTCGGGTCTTTTATTTCTCTTTTTGCTTTACACTTTACACAATAACCTTCCATAATATTATATTTTAAGTTACCAATTTTAAAAATCGACCTTTTCACCCAGTTAAATAAAACTTGAAAGATTTTAATTTGCGAAGCAAGTTATTTAGCTGGATAAAGTTTTCCACAGCTTTGCTCTACATTAATATATCTTATTTTAGCTTAAAGTATTAGTCAAGCCCTAATATTCCCTAATCTCAATCTCTTTGATAATTTCCCTAATTATTTTAGCGCTATCTAATCTTTTTTCTAGCTCTTTTACCGTTTCAATTCTACCTTCAGCAGTCTGGTTCTTTGAAGCAAACAAACTGCAACAATCTTCATGAGGCCTTATAGAAATATCGTAACTTCCTATTTTTTTAGCTATTCTAATTATCTCCTCTTTATCATAAGCGATCAAAGGTCTTAAAATAGGGATATTTACTGCACTTTTGACAATTCCTATATTAGGCAAGGTCTGAGAGCTTACCTGTCCTAAGCTCTCCCCAGTAACTAAAGCCCCGCACTTATTCTCCAAAGCAACCTTTTCGGCTATCCTCAGCATCATTCTCCTATAAAGCAAAACTCTGTAGCTTAAAAAAGTTTTCGCTCTAATTTCAAAATGAGCTTTCTGAAAGGGAATAAAATAAACTTGAAGGCGAGGCTGATATTTTAAATGAATTTTCACCAAATCCTTCACTTTTTCAATACTGGCCTTTGAGACTACGGGGAAGGCATGGAAATGAAGCCAAACGCTCTCCAGGCCCCTTTTAGCGCTTAAAAAAGAAGAGACAGGAGAATCAATGCCCCCAGACATTAAAGACAAAACTTTTCCGCTGCTTCCTATCGGAAGTCCGCCTGCTCCCTTCCCTTTCTTAAAATAGAGAAACCATCCCCTTTTCCTAATTTCAATAAAGATTTCTCTTTTTGGTCTATCTAAATCAACCTTTCTATTAATCTCTTCGGCAATCTTATTAATAACCTTTTCTCTATCCTCTTCCAATATTCCTTTTTCTAATTTTAATCTAATTGCAAAAGTTTCGTTTTTTTTAATCCAATCGGGATAATTTTTACTGATAAAATCTGAGAATTCCTTCAGGTTAATTTTGGGGAAAAAAAAGCTTTCAGCTGCCCAAGCAATCCCAAAAACTCTTTTTATTATTTTTAAGGCTACTTTAGTTTGTTCTGTTTCCTGCCTGTCTGCAGGCATGGCTATAAAAATCCTCTCCCGAGAAGAAATCAAGCTAAAATTAATCTCCCCCTTTCTAAGAAAAAAGCGAAGATTGTTAACTAATCTTTTTTGAAAAAGTTTCCTTACTCCTTCTGATTTTAAAAACAATTCTCCGTATGCAATTAATATTCCTTTTTTGGGTTGATTTTTCATGACAAGATCATCAGAGATCCGTTCTCTGTTAGCTAACAGAGAACGGATCTCTGTAACTCTTTGTAACTTTTAGTCTATTATTCCTCCTCCTAAAACCTCTTGGTCTTTGCCCGCCTGCCGCCCGCCTGCCGGCGAGGCAGGACGAGGCAGGTAAAAAACAACTGATTGGCCGGGAGTAATCGCTCTTTGAGGTTTATCAAATTGTATTTTGTACTTTGTATTTTGTATTTTATATATGGTAGCTCTAGCCGGCTTGTGCCTATATCTTATTTTAGTTTTGATTTTCAAAGGAAGTTTTGGCGCTTTTCCCGAGATCCAATTAATATTTTTAGCAATTAATTCTTTTCTATAAAGGTCTTTTTCATTTTTGGTCACAACCAAAATATTTTTGCTTATATCTTTATCTAAAACATAGAAAGGGCCTCCCGGCAACTTTATTCCTTTTCTTTGACCAATTGTATAAAAATGTAACCCCTGGTGCCTGCCGATTATTTTTCCTTTATTGTCTACAATTCCACCAGGTTTTTCTTTAAGATGTTTTTTCAAGAAGTCATTAATCGTAGTTTGAATAAAGCAGATTTCCTGGGAATCAGAAATACCTTTTATGGGCAGTTTAAAATTTTTGGCTAAATGCTTCACTTCTGTTTTAGTATATCCTCCAACCGGAAATAGAGCTTTATTTAATAATCTAGGGGTCAACTGCCATAAAAAATAGGATTGATCCTTATTTTTATCCCTTCCTTTTAATAATCTGCCATTTTTAACCCGGGCATAGTGTCCGGTGGCAAAAAAATCCGCTTTAATGCTTGAAAGCTCTTTAAATAGAAATTCAAATTTTATTTCTTTATTACAAATCACGCAGGGATTAGGAGTTCTTCCTTTTTCATATTCTCTAATAAAGGGTTTTATTACTTTTTCTTTAAACTCTTTTCTCAAATCCAAAACCTTAAAAGAAATACCAAGTTTTTTAGCTGCTGTTCTGGCTCTTTTTTCGTTTTCGCTGGAAGATTTCAATTTGTCTAATTTCATAAAAATTCCTCTAACATTAATCCTTCGACTCGGCTCAGGGCAAGAACCAGCTTCTTTTAATAAAGCCGCAGCCACACTTGAATCAATCCCACCCGACATTGCTATTATTACTTTCTTGTTTTTTGATTCTATTTCTTTCATATTAGAGTTCGAATCCCACACTCTTTGATTTAATTTACTTCTTTTTTGCTTAAAAAACAAGCCCCGTAGGAGAGTTTTGAATGGAAAATTTCTTTGAAATTTTCATTTGCCCCCGAAGGGGTTTTCGAAATTCCTCTACGGGGCAAGTAAAAAGACCCAAGAATTATCTTGGGTCTTTTATTTTTTTACTGTAGGATCCTTCTTCTCGTCTTCAAACCTAAAAAACCGGGCGTTATATGCTTGCCACTGATCGCGATTTTTAATATGTTTTTTACGAATATCCGACAAAAGAACATAAATCCCCGGCTCTGGATCGCTATCTTCCTGCCATACGCCGTTTTCTAAAGAAAAAGTTACTGAATCTGTAAATCCTTTAGCCCTCGCCACAGCAAATTTTCCGTGACGCCCCTTAATTATACGTTCAACTATCGCTTCTATTAATGTATTTTTGTTCATACTGCTATTGCTCCTTTCTTTTGATTCTTTTTTCGTCTTTTTTAATGAACAATATTTTAAATAAGATAATATAGATTAATATATTTAAAAATTTTGTCAAGGATTTCCTCCGCGAGTTCAAGAAAAAAAGGGTAATGTATTTTACATTACCCTTTGACAAAAATGTCTTTTTTATAACCAAAGCCAGAAAAGATTTATTTCTGGATTTGAGTTTGCGTAATTACAGCGCCCTGATACTGAGATTGCTTTGCGCATATCCCGATCTGTCCGCTGATTTGACCGATGCCTGCAGTCTGAGACTGGTCGTTATTGCCGGCAGCGCCCATATTTACTTGAGACTGATTAACATTAGCTACAGAAAGCTGCTCTTGTTTGGCGTATACACCAACCTGAACCGCGGCTTGTACGACGCATGCTTCTTGCTCTTGGTCAACATTAGCACATTTGGTCTTATTAACCTGGCTCTGATCAACCATTGCTGAGAGAACTTGGTCCTGCTTGGCTTCTTTACCTATCTGGGCAGCAAGCTGAATAATACAGGCTTCTTGATCCTGGTCAACCTTACCGCTACCCGGAGTCTTTTGAGTTTGATCGATTTGCGCTAGAACTTCTTGGTTTTGCTTTGCGCATTTTCCGAGTTGTAAAGCGCCCTGGATAATACAGGCTTCTTGATCTTGATCAATATTCGGCTTACAAGGCATTCCGCATCCCATCATCGCTCCGTTAACTACTTGGTTCTGATTAATAACCGCGGATTCGACTTGATATTGCTTAGAATTTTTGCCTATCTGGCCGGCAAGCTGAATGACACAAGCTTCTTGATCCTGGTCAACCTTACCACGTCTAATATCTTTTACGAGCTGGTCTTGTTCGATAGAAGCCAACTGCTCTTGAACTTGCAGTTTTGGCATACAAACACCAACCTGCAAAGCTCCCTGTAAAACACATGCTTCCTGGTCCTGGTCAATATTAAGTTTTGGTCCGCAACCCGGTCCGCCGCCTTTCGCAAAAGCCATACCAGATGTTAGCGCCACGATCATAATTAATACAGCTATTCGTTTCATTTTTTGCTCCTTCTTACATTACAATAGAAATTAACGTTAATTTTCATTACTAGCTACACGCTAGCAATCTCCATTTTTGAGTCCTGACAAACTCGAGTTAAAATACCTCCTTTCTCTTGTTGTTTCGTACAACACTGCTTAACTATTCAGCCACTGCTCAGCAAATTGAGCAAGATCCGCAAATTTGCCGGTTTCTTTGCTTAAAGAAGCTCCGACTTCTTGGGTTTCCTCTTTTGGAGGGGTTATTGGTTTTATCTCTACTGGCGCTTCAGGCGCTTTTTCTGGAACCACAAGTTCCTCAGCCCCTACTCCAACTGCACCCTTGCCATTTTTCTTAAACACAGCCAGAATTACAGCAGATTCTCCCTGGGCTTTCGTGTCGCTAAAGTTAAATCCTAAAGAGCCTGCAAGAGAATTATTCTGGGTTGCTGTACCAACACTGCCACCAGGGCCAACAGAAACACCATTCATGATAATGTTCATCCCGCTACTAGCAGGATTTAGGAGAACCATGTCACCACCGTTTTTCATAGCTAACTTTAAAGCGTCCATCAAGCAAAGAGCTTCTGTAAAGCCTTTATCCGCTTTGACGTTAACAAAACATACGCGGCTGTAATCCTCAGCAAGTTCTTTAAAGCTAGCCTGAATCCTTAAGTTAATCTTCTTAGTGGCAGGATATTTCGCAAAAGAGGTAACTACTTCAGTAAATCCCCAACCCCACTCAGCTCCTAATTTGCCGGTATTCTTTAATGCTCTCATGGCCTCTTTTTCGCTCCATTTTCCTTCCATCATCTTATAAGGAAATCCAAGTGCATTCCACAGAGTTATTTGTTCTGGAGAAGGCCCAACGTGCAAGTGATATGGAATATAGGGATTAACCAATCCCATTTTGGGAGCCTCATAATTAGAGGTAATAGATTGATTACCGCCAGTAGAATTACCCACACCCATATTCAGTTGCCACTGCTGATTATCAACATCTGTTAACTGGTCCTGTCCCTGCGTAACATCTGCAAAAGCGCTGCCAGTAGCCAATAGCACGACCAAGCAAGTTATAATCACAATACTATGTTTCATCTTTTTTTCTCCTTTTTCAATTCACCAATAACATTTCAACAAACACAATACGTCTTCCTATAAACCTACCTCATAAACTATCTACTTTATTCACTTATACCTCCTTTCTTACTTAGAAGTTTTTTCCTTTTTACTATATTTATTTTTCAAAGAGCTGTATTTTTTAGATACGATTGTCGAGATTAACATATTAGAAAAATCTTGTCAAGCCCCGTAGAAGAATCTTGACAAAGATTTTCTTTGGGAAATCTTATATTGCGGAGTGAGTCAAAATTTCTCTACAGGGTCAAGGACTTACAACAAAAAATGCCGAGAACGGTTCTCGGCATTTTTTGTTATGACTTTTTAGTTCTCACTTCGAAAGATATTTTTGGTATTCCTTAATTAAAAATCGCCATTTTCGGCGAGCCCAATAAAGACCGGCGTAGTCAATACCGATTCTGGCAGTTGCTAAAATTTGCGAGGGCTTAATTTTTTCGCCCCTATCCTCCAGCCAAATCCTTTTGCTTTTAACCAAATCCTCTCCATAAAAAGACTTATCTAATTTTAAATAGCGACAGAGCTTGCCCGGACCATTAGCCATAGAAATTTCTTCTTTCTCCGGCTCAATAGCTCGAACAAGCACGCATTCGGGTTTTCCTTTACCGGCAGTAATAATATTTAATTGCCAGTACATTCCATAAACCAAATAAATATAGATATACCCGCCAATTAAATATTCAATTTTATTTCGAGGAGTTATCTTCCCATTATAAGAATGAGCTGCTTTGTCTTGAGGGCCAATATAGGCTTCAACTTCAATAATTTTCCCCACTAACTCTCTTTTTCCGACCCTTCTAATAATATACTTCCCTAAAAGCTCTTTGGCTACTTTTAGAGTCGGCTGGGTATAAAAACTTCTAGTTAATTTTTTTCTCATTCTAAACTCACCAATTTTAGGAAGAGGTGTCTGTAACAAGAACGGATTCGCAGCCGTCGGACATATCACTGTTGCTGTCAGTAAACCCATTAAAGCAGGTATAAAGGCAGGTGCCGTCTGGTTGGCAAGAGTTGTCAGTATTGGCAAGCGCTTGGCAAAAAGCGCCAGCTACTTCCTGGGTCTCGTCAGCCGGTTTGTCTTGCTCAATAGCGCAATCATTAGTGTCAATATATGTTCTGGTCTGGGTAAAGGTTGTCCCGCAGGCAGTTGTCTCAACAGTTGAACCTGACTGCCAATCACCAGGCTGCCAATCAGAGATACAGGAAACTTCTGTTTGGCAAGCAGAGGAGCAGCCATCTCCATCTTCAATATTGCCGTCATCACATTCCTCACCCTCATCTAAGTTGTTATCTCCACAATAAGATTCTGGCGCTATATTACATATACTATTATACCAATAACCCTCGGCTGTTAAGCAGTCGGCTTCAATAGTACATAAATCTAAATGCTCTGAATCACAAACCAGCGGAGGAGGATCATTTTGGCAATCCTCGTCGTCAGCATCTGTTTTCCCGTCACAGTCGTTGTCTATCTGGTCATCGCATATCTCTAAAACCGGCTCGCAAATCTGTTCTGATTCTATATTACAAGAATTATTGTACCAGAAACCTGCAACATCTAAACAATCCGCCTCGGTAGCACATAGATTTAGGTGATCAGAGTCGCAGGAAGAAGGTTCCATTTCTCTATGGCATTCTCCGCCGTACCAGAAAAGGCTTTCGCCTTCGCATAATTCCTGAGAGGTGCATAGATTAAGATGTTCGTAATCGCAGTATTCCGAGACTTGGCCTGAAATAATCATCTGACCATTAAGATATTCTATCTGGTCGCATCTTGCTTTTACCTTCTTCATTTCTCCTCTTTCAATCCAGGTGCAGTAGATGTCGCCGGTTATGGCGTCAACCATTTCCATTTTTTCAATTCTGGCGGTCTTGGCCGTTAATTTATCAGTAACAACTTCTTTCAACTGAGCTATACCATTTTCCACAAACAACCCGAGCGAAGCGAGGGCTTGTTTTATCTTTAGGACAAACACCGACTGCTCACCTGTTGCTCCGTCAACCGTTCCGTCGCCCATTGTCCCATCTTCTTCAACAAGCTGACCGTCTTGGAACTCTTTTACAAAGTCAGTGCCGAATGTATCGTCAAGATATTTAACTAGTTGTTCCATCTCAACTCTTAATTCTCTTCCTGTGATAGTATTCTTTGAGAGGAATATCCATTCTCCTGTTTTAGGGTCATGGGGAGATAGGAGAGTTGCAGTGCCTGAGGAGTCGTAGACATACATTCCTCCAAGCTCAACATAGAATAGAGCAGCACTTACTGGGTTGGCAGTAGGAACAGTGACAGACTCACCTATGCTGAAGACTCCTTGACCTCCACCAAAAGCTGTTTCACTTGACACTCCCAGGCCCATATTGCCAGCTGAGTCAACTATTAGGATATTGCCATCTCCGTCAGCATAGGAAGATATCATAAAGTAGTCGTCACCTGCGCTGGATACTTCAAGGGCTGAATCAGGGGTGGTGTCTCCGATGCCGACATAGCCAGTTGAGGCTTGAATGGTAAAAACAAGATTAGCATTATCAGAACAATTAATCCTTATGTCATCTAAAACCGGCGTGTCAGTTCCGTCAGAAGTAAATGCTATTTTGTAATAAAAGTTGGGTCCTGACCAAGCTAAAACAGACAAATCAATTGTATTATTAGCGCCCATGGTTAAAGTATTTGTACCGCCTGAATCGCCCGCTGAATTGTACCAATTGGTGTTATCTTGGCTAAACTGAATCGTTGCTCCTGTGCCATCTGGCTTGGCAGAAAGATTATAAACAAAACTGTCTATGCTGGAAACCGTTTTGCCTGTTAAAAGATTAGTTGAAGTCAAAGTACCCGAAGTATGGTAGGCAGCAGCCAAAACTTCTTTAACCGACCAAAAACCAGCTAAAATTATGATAGCACTAAGAAGAATTAAAAATGTTTTCCGAGAATTTAATGTCATAGTTACAATTTGTTCAATTTTACGGTTTTTTTATCTTCAACGAGACATATCCAGGTTTTGGTAAAAAATTTCTTTGTAAACTTCCTAAATGATTTTCATAAATATCTTTCCTTAGATTAAAACTGAAAGCATGTTTAAAATGTCCGTAATAGGAATTTATCATTGCTAAAATTTTTGAGTCCGGAATTCGGACATTAGAATCTGGAATTTGGCTCGGTTGATATAATTTATCTTTTAACTTCTTGACCACTCTCTGTCGTATTAAAATATAACCCGGTTTTACAAAATATCCTAAAAAATCTATTCCTTTATCTAGAGATTGAATCTTAGTTTTATCTAAGTTTAGTTGTAAATTTAAATTCTTTTTCAAAAAATGATTAATTTTATCTCTCGCATGTTTTATTTTTTCTCTGTCTTCATTTAGTAAAACCAAATCATCAACATAACGCACGTAATATCTGTATTTAAGCTCTCTTTTTACAAACTGGTCCAGCTCATTTAAATAAACATTGGCAAAGAATTGAGAAGAATAGTTGCCGATAGGAAGTCCTTTAAATCCTCCAGAGCTAAATAAAGATTTTCGAGAAGGAATAAGTTTAAACAAAGAGAAATCACCCTTGGTAATATAATTTTTAGTGGGTTTGTGAAAAATAATAGTTTTTGCCAACCATAAAATATCTTCTTTCCATTGGTAAGATTTATTTTGTTTAAAAATTATTTTTTCAAGAAGGGAATATAAAATACGATGATTGATAGCCGTAAAAAATCCAGAAATATCTAACTGAAGGTAAAATGCTTCTTTTTTACAATTTTCTGTTATTTTCCCAATAAAACTTTTTAATCTTTTTATCGCCAAGTGCGTTCCTTTGTTTTTTCGGCAAGAAAAAGTGTCAAAAATGAAATTTTTTTCTCCCATCTCTTCTATTTCATTAATCAAAAGATGATGCACCACTCTATCTTTAAAAGAAGCTGCAAATATTTCTCTGGGAGAAGGGTCAGTGATTACGAAATAAATAGAGCGTCCCGGACGATAACTTTTATTCTCTAATTCTCTTTGAAGCTGAAAGAGATTTCTTTCTAAGTTCCACTCAAATTTTAAAGCATTGACGGTTTTTCTTTTTGTTCTCCGACAATTCAAATATGCTTGATAAAGTTTTTCAAAAGTAAATATAGTTTTGCTCATATTATTATTTAAGAAGCCCATTTTAACCATCCACCAATCATCTCTCCAATTTCCTTAAGATAATATGTTTGAAGATGGACAAATTGTCTTTTAGAAATTAAATTTATTTCTTGAGCCATTCTTAATCTAATTTTTAACTGGTCAAAAGTAACACTTAAATCCGAGATTTTGGGCTGTTTTTCTTTATCGGGTAGAGCATTCACCTCTAAAACTAAATCCAGACATTGCCAGCTTAAATTTAAGATATTTCCTCCTAAAGCATATTTATACTGCTTAGGAAAATTTCTTACTCTCTCGTACAAGAATTTGATAAGTTGATAGAGTTTAAGATATAAGGGAAGCTGTTGGGAGTTAGACATATTAAATTTTTAATTATCGCGAGAGGCAAATTTGGAATTTTTGGTTTACCCCTCAGGCTAAAAATCAACTTCCCGCGGACACAACGCACATAGTTACCGTTGTTCTTATTGTTGTTGTTCACACCGCCATTGTTGAAATTCACGTTCCAGGCGTTGTTGCTATCGTTCTCGGTAGAAGACCAATAGTTGTTGGACTGAGCGTTAGCACCCCTACACTCATCGATTCTCCAAGGGCCTGACTTTCTTTAGAAAGATCCTCTGACTACTAATGCCTCACGTTTTATGAGACGGCAGGAGCCGCAATAGATTTTTAGCCGCTCTCTTCCAAGGGTCATTTGTTTCCACAAATCAACTCTTTAGAAATCTGGCGATTTAATTTTTAAATTTTTTTTCAATTTCAAATTTCAAATTTCAAATTATCTACTTCAAGGAATAAAAATTTATTGCCCGCGGACACAACGCACATACCTACCGTTGT
>Ga0315533_1003509_pt1 | contig 10285 bp, 9 predicted proteins | sample SalMarSW160130MG_FD_203081 | JGI IMG/M metagenome (GOLD analysis project Ga0315533, IMG submission 203081) | Salt marsh sediment microbial communities from the Plum Island Ecosystem LTER, Massachusetts, United States - Salt Marsh Sediment SW1601-30 ...
ATCTTTTTGTAACCATTCTTCTTAAGGTATTCAGCTACTGTTAGTACATCAACCTTAACCTTTTCATTCTTAATGGAATAAAATTTACTCATTTTCAAGCTCTCCATTATTTACTTTCACATAATGTTCCATAAGGAATGCCTGAATGTCTTCAGACCGGTATCGAACCTCTCTTCCAAACTGTACGAAAGGCAATATACCCTGATCCCTATAAGTTTGTATGGTGCGGGTGGATACTTGTAGCAGTTTTGCTACATCTTTTGTTGTTAACCACACTGCTGTATGTGGTTTTTCTTTCTGCAAAGAATCGATTTTAGATTCAATGACTTCCAGATGTGTTCTTATCCGAACCAGCTCTGGTAGATTTAAATTAATTGTACTCATTTTAATAAATTTTAATTAAAATGAAAACAATATAATGGTTGGCGCGGCCTAAAATGCACATAATAAGCCACATACGAGGTTGCATCTCGCATACATCTGAAAATTAATGAAATGAAGTGCAGTTTGATTAACTTAATATTCTCGTATTTCGTGAATACGAGGTTTAATTCATACTAAGTTTAAATGGTTGATAGCATTGTCGATTACTTTTGTGCGAGATAAACTAGTTAGTGTATGACTCCTGGATATTTGATTGTTAGAAATTGGTTTACCATTTAAAAGGAATACGTTACTGGCTTCTTTATAATGGTCTCCTTTGACTATGATTCCGTTTTCAATTAATTTTAAGATAAGGTATTTCAATGATGATATTTTCTTGAACCAATTTATTTTCTCACTGATTAATTCTCCGGAAAATGCTTTTTTAAATATTCTAAGATCTGTATCTTCCATGTATTCATTTTCTGTAAGTTCATCTCTGAATCTACTGAAATTATCAGTTTTCAAGAGTAATTTGTCACGAAGCCGAAATGATGAAATAGCAAGATGATCTGGTTTCTTTATTGATTCTACCAGGACATGATTTAAGATATTTAATATTTCTTTCACAAATGAAAGCTTTCTCTGCAATAAGATTTTTAAAGTATCTAATTCATCATCTACATTCAGAGCATTACCATTTTCAAATTTGACGAATATATTGGGAGAAGTAAATATTTTACCTTCTGTCATTCCTGAAAATCCAATCTTTCTTTCGTATTGCTTTTCGAAGTCTTCTAAATTCATTTTTAGATAATCTTCTGAAATAATTTTATCAATAGTTTTAAGATATCTGAGAGCCTTATTACCTAAAGAATTAAGTACAGGGTTGCTATATATGAGACCACGGAATGAGTCTATTAATTCTCTCATTTTCTGAGAATAATTATACTCACTATTTTCACCATCAATATAAATGTCATAACCATACGACATTCTGCCTGTATCAGTTTTATAGTGTAAATCAGCATCTGTTAGTCTTGGTATCGTTCTGTTTATTTTGATAAGGAAAGAGGTTTTCGAAATGAATTCATATACCTCTTCAATAACTTCACTCATCGGATTCTTTAATTAATCAAATACGTTATTTAATGTTTCATCTACAGCAGTTTCATCAAATGAAGCAAGGTATGCTTCAGTAACCTTGATACTGCTATGGCCTAAAGCCTTGCTCAAGTTAGAAAAATTAGTATTATTTTCCAATGACCATTGCGTTAGCATCATCAATTACGTCATTATCAAAGCTATCAAGGTATATTTGAGTAGTATGTTCAGATTCATGGCCTAAACCCTCACTTATTACAGATGTGGATATACCCATACGTTTTGCTATAGTTGCCCAAGAATGCCTACTAACATATGTTGTCAAAGACATATCTATTTCTGCCTTCTCTGCTATTTTCTTCAATTTCTTATTCATCAATCTCATTGCATTTTTATAGTCCAAATATTCTTCGCTCTTTCTCTTTATGATGGGGAATAGATAACTGCTGGGATCTTTAAGGTCATTATATTTTTTTATAATCCCTTCTGCTTGTGAGGTAAGCTTAATTGAAAACTTTTGGCCTGTTTTCTGTCGAGAATAGTTTATTCTACCGTTTTTGATATCTTTTACCCGTAGGTTTACAATGTCAATAAACGACATCCCTCTGTTATAAAATGAGAATAAGAATATGTCCCGGGCTTTATTCATTTCATAATCCTCAGCCAGATCAAGTCCTTTTATCCTATCAATATCCTCCTTCCGCAAAGCTCTCTTTTTGGTCTTCTCGGATTTAATACTGAACTTCTTGAATGGGTAGTATTCTTCTTTCACAGCACCAACTTTTATTCCCTTATTATGTATGGCCCTAAGAGTTCGCATATGGACTGAAATTGTATTCACCTTGTTTCCTTTTTCTATTAGGTAGTCCTGGAAATCAATCAGAGTTTTAACGCCAATGTTTTTTAATAGAATATCTCTATCTTCTCTGAATGCTTTGAAAACATTTAAAGTATTCTGATATACTTTAGCATTACCTTGTTTACCTATCTTATAAAGCTTTTTTATCTCTTGCTCAGTGAACTTAAAAAATAATTCAGATTTTGATCCTGAAGTAAGTCGGAGTGCAATATCATCTACTGTGAAGGGTTTATTGTCATTTTCATAATCCAATATTATTTTCTCAGCCTGGTTAAGTTTATCTCTAATTAATACTGATAAACTTTTTGCATTTGGGTGCTTAGCCTTCGGCAATCCCTTATCTTCATCCCATTCATCGTATTTTGCATAATGTCTGAGTGATATTATTTTCTTTTTCCTTTCATGAATTAATTGAATTATAATTGGGTGTTTACCATCAGATGATTTCTTGTTCTTATTTAGAAATATTCTTACAGATGCCATAGTCAAAATTGTTAAGGGTGAAACATAGGTGAAACAATTATTACAAATATATACATTTTATTGCTTTTTATTGCTAAGTTGAATATATTGTTATACAGCGGTATATAGGATATTAGAGGAATCATAAAGAAACAGAGAGAAGCAAAATATCTGCCTTACAAGCAGGGGGTCACTGGTTCGAATCCAGTACTACCCACAGAAAGAAAAACCGGTCACGCAAGTGATCGGTTTTTTGTTTTCGGCTCCGTCAAAAGCTTGCTTTTGTAAGGGGGGAGAATCCGGTGTTAGTGAGCACCCTATTCCGGTTTTGAGAGAGCAGTCCTTAATTATATAACTTGTATTATAGGTTTGTGCTGATATTGCACTGTTTACATTCCGGTTTATGGTGCTCAATCATTTCCGGAACCGGTTGCTCAGTTGATCCGGAATGTGCTGCTCTGAGTGACCGGATTTTCCAATGTGACACAGAAATGGAAAAATATTTGATTGCATGTGTTGATTTAGGAAGGAAGAATCAAGAAAATTACTGATACTGAGATAGTATCTTTGATGAACCTTTTTTGTCTATAACTGATAAATATATAAAGACTTCGTAAACCAGCCTTTTATAGGCAGTCAATCTGAAAGAAACGGTAGTAAACCATCACCTCTTTATCAGGGATAAATAATATAAATCTACCAGGGAGTATCCCGTTGCCCACATTTTTTAGAAGCAAGTAAAGGCTCCATCAATAATGAAATCAGATCCGGTTGTAAAACTACTGGTATCACTGGCAAGGTAAACAGCTATCCCCTGAAGTTCATCGGGACGTCCCATCCGGTGAAGAGGAGCCATATTATTCCATTGTTTAATCAAGGGCTGAAGGTCAGGTGAATTTAAAGTAAGCTCAGTGCCAATATATCCGGGGCTGATGCTGTTTACCCGCACATTTTTAGTAGCCCATTCAATAGCCATCGATTTAGTAAGTTGGATGACACCTGCTTTAGAGGCATTATACGCACATTGTGGTTGCGGAACATTTACAATGTGGGCAGACATGGAAGCCGTATTGATAATTGAACCGCCTGTTCCCTGTTTTATCATTTGCTTCCCGGCTGATTGTGCTGATAGAAAAACCCCTGTGAGATTTATATTGATAACTTTCAGCCATTGTTCCAATGTCATTTCCTCTGCTGATATATTCATGCATATCCCTGCATTGCAGAAGGCTATATCTAAACGACCAAACTCTTTTACAATTTTTATCATCATGTCATCCATATCAGTCTGGTTGGTAACATCGGCCTGAATAGCCATCGTTTTTGTACCAGTTCTATTCAGTTCATTAGCTGTTTTCTGAGCTTCTTCAATATCGATATCTATAACAGCTACATCGGCACCAGCTTCCGTTAGAGCCGTTGCAATACTTTTCCCAATACCACGAGCTCCCCCTGTAACAAAAGCTTTCTTGCCATCTAATCTCATTTTTTCCAAAATTTTCATAACAAAATTCTCCTATTATTTAATGTTAGTTCCAGACTCAAACAACTATTTGTTAGTAATCTGTATTAATTATTATTAAAAATACTAGCTACCAAAGTGACTGTAAAAGAATCGCCAGCAACTTTATATTTTCTTTCCATAACCTATAAATCGATGATTACTTTCATTATTTTATCTTTTTGTTCTTCAATGTATTGATAAGCATCATCATATTGATCAAACGAAAAATGATTTGTTACCAAAGGAGCAAGGTTAATCTTACCTGAAGCAATTGCATCCACCGCCTCAAGGTAATCTTCATGTAAGTACATCAGCGAGCCAATTAACTTTAGCTCATGCTCTCCAAGGTAGAACATGTTCACACGGGGATTTTGCGCATATACGCCAAGATTTATGATTTCACTTCCCTTTTCGATGTATTGCAGCAATACGTCCAATGAGTCCTGAAAGCCTGCGGCTTCGAATCCTACCTGGAATCCATCACCCCCAAAAAAGTTATTTATTTTCTCATCAAAAGAGCCTTTCTCAACATTCAATACGCCTCCGATGTCACATTCTTTAGCTTTGTTTAAGCGATAATCACTGATATCTGTAATAAGAATTTTACGTGCGCCCCTCGCTCTTGCAAACTGGGCCACCAAATTCCCGATTGTCCCAGCCCCGGCAACCACCACATTCTTCCCCTGCAAAGACGAGCAACGCCCTGTAGAATGGGCAGCAACAGCTACCGGCTCGATCATCGCCCCGTAATTAAAACTTACATTTTCCGGGAAAGTAACGACCCTGTCTTCCGGAAATACGAACAACTCCTGGGCTACCCCCGGCGCCTGGAAACCCTGGACCTTCAATTCCTGGCATACATTATACTGGCCTCTTTTACAGGGCGCACAAACACCGCAAACCAATTGCGGACGTGCAGTTGCCCTCATGCCCGGCGAAATGTTTTTTACATTTTTACCAATAGCTTCCACAACAGCTGAAAACTCATGTCCCTGCACAACGGGATAGGGTGTAGCCGGATGTTGCCCATGATAAACATGGATATCAGAACCGCATATCCCAATTTTCTGTATCCTAAGTAAAACTTCATTTTCTTTTAGCTCTCCCGGAACAGGTACTTCCCTATATTCAATTACTCCTGGGGATATCATTACTGCTTGTTTCATAACTAATTTCTTTGTTTATACAATATCTCTGAAATGAAAAATAAAAGGCATATTGTCACACAACTCATTTAACATAAAAATATAGAATGACTGCTGTTAATTACCTTAACGTACCTGGTGCTGTTCTAAATTTGATGTCGCTTTATTGGTCATTCCATAACATAAATCCTTCCATAATAGGTCAATGAATGCAGGATTAGATACAATTAGTGTCCTTGAATAAATACCAATCTATCCATCTTATAATTATTTTGTCAAGTTAGCTCCATAGCTTATCAAGACTTTCCGAAGTTCAGCAATATCCACTTCTGAAACATCAAGCCCTGACCGGGCACATAAAGCAGCTGCTACACCTACTGCCTGACCAAGCCCCATGACCGAAGCCTGTACACGGACTGATGCAGAAGATACGCCATCTGCCGAAAGCGCACGCCCACCTACCAATAAATTGGGAAAGCCAGGAGCGATGAGACTCCTGTATGGAATAAATGCTGCATCCTTTAAAAACTCACATCTTTGATTGTTTGATTTAGATGAATGTATATCCACAGGATGACAACCTCTTGATATAGCATCCGGGAAATTAAAGGCTTCTATATATTCTTCTCCTTTAAGCGTATATACCCCTTTTATCCTACGAGTTTCCCGCGTTCCTGCCTGTGGTGCAGTATTTACAAGATAAACTTCTTTGAATGCCGCAATATTCTGCTTAAGAAATTTCACAAAGGTAAACACATCTTCCCGTAGAAGACATTCAGCATTTGTGGACTGACGATTATCGGCCATATCCGCGTGGGTGCGGGTTATATTTACCAATACAAGTCCATTTTCAAGTACTCCGCAATACCACGGACCGCCAAATTGAGGTAGTTTTTCTTTTTTGCCCTGCTCTTCAAGTACCCTTCTCATGTCTAAGTCGTGATAATTTACTCCCTGCTGGCTATGACGAATTTTTGGAAGCAAATCGGTATTTACTCCTCCTAACATGAATATCAGGGTTGCGGGCTGCAGCTCAGTGCTTAAGGATTGCATCGGGACACCTGACTGGAATGCCAGGTCGGCATCTCCGGTACAATCGATAAAATACTTTGCAGCAATAGCTTCCGTGCCGTTTTTATTTTCGATGAAAATATGAGTCAGTCTGTTTCCCGATTTTTTACAACCGGTAAGATATGAATGGAAATAGAGGGATACTCCTGCTTCAAGAACCATACGCTGAGCAATGAGTTTATATTTCTCAGGCGAAAAGGTTATATTCCCAAGTGGCTTTTCTTCTCTGGCACCATCTATATCAATGAGTCGTTCAATAAATTCCCAGGGAATACCATCGATGACCCTGCGCCCGTTATAGTTAAAAACGCTAATTGGGGCAACAAGTGCCGCTGTTGCCATACCTCCAAGAAAACCATAGCGTTCAATAAGTGCAGTCCGGGCACCTCCTCTCGCTGCTGCAATAGCTGCGATGAAACCGGAAGGTCCGCCTCCGCATACAACGACATCATATTGTGCAACAACTGGAACTTCCTTGATTTGTGTAATTCGTTCCACCTGCGAAAGCCCTGATAATTTTTTATGGGAAGAGGTTATTCGGTTTGTTATCTTTCTTTCTTCTTCAACCATACTATTTAAGTATTGTTAGTTCTTTTTTACATTTTTGAATTATAATTATATCTCCGGTGCATTCTTCAACAAATAATCTTCAGCCTCGATATTCCACAGCCCCTTGGTATTAGACACTAATCTTGCCAGTTTAGCATAAAAAGGATCATCTTTACCTAATTCAGCAAAATCGGAAATTGGTGTAAGCGGAAGATTCTTATGCGTATATATCAATTTTTTTCCGCCAGGAATATCAGGCAGGTTCAGTGTGGTTTCGATTACTGAATTTAGGCCGCCGATGTGAGTAATCAGTCCAGCCGGATCAAGCCCAAGACTCATCATATCGAGCGCTTCCTGCAGGTCATCTTTATTACCACCGGAAGTACCTACGATGTGTGTTGCAGCGTAATGTACATTATAAAAATTCAATTTTGCGGTAAAATTAGAATCAGAAGGCCCTGCAAAAAAGTTAAGACAACCGTCGAATGCCAGGATGTTGTCGGCCTGTTCCACAAGCGGGGCCACCGGTGCAAACACAAATATATCATCGTAACCCTTTCCACCTGAAACTTCTCTCAGTATTGAAACAGGGTCATCAACGTTCCGGGTATTTAAATAAACCAGTTCAATACCATTTTCTTTTGCCCACTCCGGTGAGTAAATTTGGCTTGCATGGTCGAGACGATCCTGGGCAATATCAGTAACGACAAGCAGTGATGGTTTTCTGTCTTTCCGGCTAACCACATAATTAATTGCAGCCAGTCCCATTGGACCGACGCCGGCGAGTATCGCCATTTTACCACCCTGTTTAATTTCCATCTGGTGGACATACGAACCTGGTTTTGTGTGATAACTGGCATGCATGGCGCCAATAACGCAACTCAGCGGTTCGGCAAGTGATGCCCGGTAATAACCCTCTCCATTGTAAGGCAACAAACAATCCTGTACAAGTACATCTTGCGGAACAATAATGTAGGTCGCATCACCCCCGATGTACGAATAGGTGTAACCCGGTGCACTAAGCACGCCCACTGGTCCGTCCTCGTAAAAAATTGCGGCTTGAATAGAATACTTTTGCCCCGGCTTGAACTTATCCTTTAGTTTGATTCCCACTTCCACAATCTCTCCGCAAATCTCATGGCCGATTATAGTTGGTTTTTCAGCTATATTATCCGGAACTCTTTTGTGATCCGGTCCCTGGATTGCCGCTTTGTAACTCGACATGCAAATACTATCGGATACTATCTTGCTTAAAATCTCGTTGTCTTTAATAGGCGGAAGTTCAAACTCGTCTAACCGTAAATCCTTTTTCCCGTGAATCCTTACTGCTTTTGTTTTCATATATAAGCCTCCCATAATACCTCCGACATAGGGAGCTTAAAATTTCTTCCATCTGTTTTAGTTCTCTTGGATTTCAATATTTGTATATTTAATAATTCTTAAATTTCCTTTCCTATGGTTACCTCGTAATAGTCAGTTACCAGGGTGGAAATCATCCCGGCAGCTTCTGCAGCCTTGATTCCAGGGTTACCGTCTTCAAACACCTGGCATACTTCGGGTTGAACCCCCATTAATTCCGCACATTTCAAAAAAGTATCCGGATGGGGTTTCGGGTGTTGCACATCTTCGGCTGACACCAATATTTCAAAATACTTGTCCAGTCCCAAAATTTCGAGCGACTTCCAAGCCAGCCGTTTATATCCACCCGTGCCCACAGCCATCGGCATTTTACCGTGGCATTCTTTTACCAATTTCACCACCGGTTCAACAGGCTTCATTTTATACATTATTTTTTCATACTCGCGTTCTTTAAAATGTCCGACTTCCAAGGGATTCATGTTAGTACCGAACTGTTCATTCAATTTTCGGATAGTATCGACTGCCGGGACTCCCGCTAAGGAGCCAAATAATTCGGGAGTAAATTCAATACCGTAATTGCGTAAAATATTTTTGAATGCCCAGAAATGTACCGGCATGGTGTCGGCAAGGGTTCCGTCCAGATCAAATATCAAAGCCCTTGCTTTCGGGTCGATTTTTAATATCTTCATAAGATTCATCTTATCGGAGTTTAAAACTCAATAATAAAGCCTTAACTGGTGGTAAAGCTTTTCCTATAATCTTCAGTTTAAATGCATAAATAAATTGTTTGTTTGTATCTATCTAACCATAAACTAAAATAACACCAGATACATTTGATATCAATAAAACTATTGTCCTCACAAAAACCATTTCTTATTCTATTAACTGATTGACAATTTTCTTTATACCACTTTCGCGAATATTTTCGAGACTATTTAAATAAGTCTCAACAAAACGATCATTATTAACTAAATCCCCAAAGACATTGCTGATTTGTAAAAACAAAATTGGACCATCCTCTGCAGAAGATTTTGCATTTTTTTTAAGTATATCCAACATTTCATCATGAAACTGATAATTATTCCCTTCCTGTCCGTGTAATTCCAAAAGGCGGCACCATGCAGCCAATATCAAGGCACTGTACTCTACCGGGCCATTCCTTTCCAATTGCTCTCGTATTGTAGGAATAAGAAACTTAGGCAGTTTAGCCGAACTTTCAGAACAAATCCTTGTAAGCTGGTCTTTGATGTTCGGATTTTTAAACCGCTCAATCAGACTGTCTTTATATTCATTCAGGTTAATATTTTCAATAGCTCCCAGAATAGGTGTTACCTCAGTGTCAAAAAAAGCTCTCAATAATTTTTGTATGTCAGAATCATTTACAGCTTCGTCAACAGTTGTATACCCGTAAAGCAGACCGATCATCCCAAGCAACGAATGCCCTGCATTAAGCAGTCTGATCTTCATTTTTTCAAATGGCCCAATATCCGTTGTGAACTGTACACCCACCTTTTCCCAGGCAGGGCGACCATTTGAAAAGTTGTCTTCGAGAACCCACTGTATATAAGGCTCGCAGGTAACGGGCCAGGAGTCTTCTATCCCGGTTTCCCTGTACAAACGTTCAATATCATTTGGGTTTGTAACAGGTGTAATGCGGTCAACCATGCTGTTTGGGAAACAAACATTGGCCTGTATCCATTCCGATAATGATTTGTCAATTATATTGGTAAAACTCAGCAGCATCTTTCTGGCGACATCGCCGTTATGCTGGATATTGTCACACGAGACGATGGTAAATGCCGGAATATTATCTTCCATCCTGATCTTAAGTGCAGCAGCAATCAAGCCGAATACCGTTTTGGGCGCTCC
>Ga0315533_1003511_pt1 | contig 10278 bp, 7 predicted proteins | sample SalMarSW160130MG_FD_203081 | JGI IMG/M metagenome (GOLD analysis project Ga0315533, IMG submission 203081) | Salt marsh sediment microbial communities from the Plum Island Ecosystem LTER, Massachusetts, United States - Salt Marsh Sediment SW1601-30 ...
CGCCTTCGCCCTCGCCTTCGCCCTCGCCTTCACCTTCACCTTCGCCCTCGCCTTCGCCTTCACCCTCGCCTTCGCCTTCACCCTCGCCTTCGCCCTCGCCCTCGCCTTCGCCCTCGCCCTCGCCTTCGCCAGAGATTTCGACAAATACTACCGTGACCGTCTTGTCCGTGTCCATCGTCACGGTGGTTTGGGCTGCATTCGGATCGGCTACCTCGCCTTCCCAGGAGTCAAATTGCCAGCCGGCGATTGGGTTCGCCGTCAAGGTAACCTCGTCGTTCAGATGGTACGGTGGCTCAGGGACCTTCGAAACCGACCCGGAACCCACGATGTTCACCGTCAACGTGTATTCGACCTGCGTGAACGTCGCTGTGACGGTTTTGTCACCGTCCATGGTGATGGTGTCGGGATTGGTGGTGCCTGTCAGGTCCCCGGACCAGGAGTCAAATTGCCAGCCGGCGTCTGGGTTCGCCGTCAAGGTAACCTCGTCGTTCAGATGGTACGGTGGCTCAGGGACCTTCGAAACCGACCCGGAACCCACGATGTTCACCGTCAACGTGTATTCAACCTGCGTGAACGTCGCCGTCACGGTCTTGTCGCCGTCCATGGTGATGGTGTCTGGATTGGTAGTACCCGTCAGGTCCCCGGACCAGGAGTCAAACTGCCAGCCGGTGTTCGGGTTCGCCGTTACCGGCACCACTGTGTCCGCGGCATAGTAGTATTCGCCGGCCACCGGGTCAACTGTGCCGCTGCCAATCGGTGTCACGGCGATTGTCAAGGTAAACTTGTACTCAAACCCGCTGGTCAGCGTAGCTTCGCCGCCTGCCGCGACCACGGTCACATCAACGGACTCCGCAGTCGGATACGGCGGGGTGACGGCGCGAATCTGGGTATCGCTGTCGATCACGAGGTCGGAAGCAGCCGTGGCCGCGCTCACAGGACCGAGATAGACCCCCATAGCCGTGGCCAAGGCGTTGCCGGTGATGGTCACGAGCGTGCCACCGGCCGTGGGCCCTTGATTGGGCTCAATCGCAGTGAGAGTGGGCGGCGGGCTGAATGGGGCAAACAACGACAGCGAGGTCAGCTCCACGGTCATGCTGCCGTCCTCGACCGTGTCCCAGGGGTTCTCATCGCTCCACTCGTCGGCGTCGGACACGCTGAACACGAGGGGCTCCGACGTGCTGACATCGGTCGGATAGGACAAGAACCGCGCCCCCGTGCCATCTGCGACATCGATGCCTTCCATGGTGAGTATGACAGGGAATTCCCCGGGCAATTGCTCGATTTCCTGGAATTCCTCCGCGCGCCCGTCATCAGCCCGGTTATAAACGATGCTGATCTCGACGTACTGGGCAAAGGTGCCTGCGGCGACCCCGAGCACTCCTCCAGGCTGCTTGTCGGTTATCGCATCCGCAAGTCCGCCCACGTCCACATCACCGAGCACTTGGCTCACGTCCTCGCCAAGACTGACGATGATGAATGCATCGTCTTCCACGGGAATATCCAGTTGCTCCTGTGACGGCGCCACGACCTGCACATTCTCAAATCCAAGCGCCGGGCCCTTCGCTGCGCCCATGTTCAAATTCGCCACGAGAACCAGGGCGTTGGAGGGGTTCCGGCCGATCCAAGTCTCGCCCGGCCCCACGATAGATATGAGATGGTCCGGGACACCGTTCAGATCGCCATCAACCCATGCTACGGGCAGGGACTGCAGGGAAAACTGGTGGCCAGTCATCAGGCTTTCGTCACAAAGCCAGTTGAGCGGTGGGTCGCCCCCTCCCAAATCCTCCGGCTCCGCGAAGGCGTAAACCCAGTGGTCCTCACCCGAGGCCAGCTCACTCAAATTCAGGTCCCGCGTATACGGTGGATCAAACAGGACCTCGCCCTCGTCCCCTTTCCATGTATACGCCCCCTCCCAGAAAGGCTCGAGCACACCATCGATGCCCAGCGCAATACACTCCGGGCTATCTGAGGCCAGGGGTGGTTCCGCATTTACGCGCAGCCAGAGCGGTTCAGCTTCCTCGCCCGCCGGAACAACCGGTATCTTGAAGGTGACACCGTCCGGTGGCAAGATGATCACAGGCGCCTCCACGGCCTTCAGGCCTAGGATCGCCCCCAACAAGTCGGCCATGGCGGCCTTGGTCGTTGGGTCAGACTGCTCTGCCTGTGAACCCGCAACGGCCGCATAGCCGATCCCCACAACGGATGCAAAAGCTATCGCCAGTGCAAAAAACGTGAGAACCCAATACTGCCTGTTCATGTCTTCGCTCCTCGTTAAAGTTGCCCCTGACTAAAGAAACGTCCTTCCCTCTATAAAGCACAATAACAGTATACTTTATGGCCCAAAGACTGTCAACCACACAATTCGACCCCGGTGGCGTAGTCGAAGCCGCATGAAAAACCTCATCGGCGAACGACTCAAACAATCCGGAATGGAATGGCCGGTCCGAGGTGCCAACGCCATACTCGCTCTGAGGTGTGCCAAGCTCTCTCGAAGATACGAAGACTTCTGGGAACAGCGCCCAGCATGAAAACCCCAAAATCTGACGCAGGCCCCCAATAAGCCAAATCCAACCTGCCCGTCATTGCGAGCGAAAGCGAAGCAATCTCGCCTGAGTTAAGCCACTGTGCCTAAAGAGATTGCCGCGTCGCTCCCTTCGCTCGCTCCTCGCAATGACGCGCAAGGGAATTGCGTATTCTATCACCCGGTCCGCCGCCCACTCGTCATTACGTTCGCGGTGCAAACGCCGTACTCGCTCTGAGGTGTGCCAAGCTCTCACGAAGATACGAGGATTTCCGGGAACAACGCGCCTCATGACAAAAACCCCAAGATATGACGCAGGCCCTCGACCCCGCGATTTCGGCTCATTTAGCTCATTGCCGGGACGGCATCGGTTCGGGTAAGCGAGTGGAATTCACAACCGGGCATCACTAATACCGGACATTATCAGCCTTGCCAAGGGTGGGCAAAATCGGTATGGTAAGCGGACCATGGGAAAAGATATCGTTCGGTTCAAATGTCACCATTGTTCCTACTGCTGCACGGCGGTAGTGTGTCTGCCGACACCCTGGGACGTGATCCGCATAGTCCGGGCGACGGGATTGCGTGCGACGGAATTCCTCGAGTTTCCTACGCCGGAGGAAGTCAGCGGGGTTGCGAAGTCCGACCTGACGTGGCTCGAGTGTAAGGGTCAACGGTACGTCATGGCGCTTCGGCGCGATGAGAAAGAGGGGTGCTATTTCCTCGACACAAAGAAGCGCCGTTGCTCCATTTACGAGTCGCGCCCGATTCTCTGCCGGCTCTTCCCATTCAAACTCCATGAAACCCGCGACGGGGAATTCAAGTCCTTCTCATTGCACAAGGATGTGCAATGTCCGCGGTACCGCGATGGCGTGGCACTTACAAGGCCGCTCTATAAGCTATGGGTCGAGGACTTAAAACACCAGGAGGATTACGATAACCTTGTGAAGGTATTCAACCGGAACAAGAGTGCGAATAAGCAGCCTGCTGACTTCATCGAACTGTTCGCCGTGGAACTGGCGGTCATGGAGGGCAAGCACCGGGTCTAATCCCGTGCGCGGGCCGCCTGGCCGGGATATTTGAGGCTAAACGGCCTTTTCGTGAGTTGACTTCGCGCAGTGCCCGTGCTATAGTGCGGCACAGGCGGTGGGAATTATTCTGCGTGCTTCGTACGGTATTGGCTACGAAGACACAAAGATGCCGCTGAAGGAGGCTTCCCCGGCCACAGGCGCGATTCACGGCCCGCCATGAATCATTCCAGGGAGCTGTTCCGTATGAAACGATGGACCGTCATGCTCATTCCCCACAATCGGGGGAAAACGCGCAACCTGGAGATAGCCGGGTATCAGCTTGCCCTAGTGGTGGCGCTACTGGTGGGCCTGTCCTTTTCAACCGCATTCCTGTTCAAGCGCCATCAGGTTGTCTCAGTGGAACTCGAGCAGTTGCAGGAGCTTGCGCAAGAACTGGAATTCCAACAGGCCAACGCAGCCAACCCCGACGGAGAAAAGCTGAGCCCGGAAGAACGCGCCGAAATCGAGCAACGCGTCCGCGCGGAATATGAAGCGAGCGTGGCCGCAATTACAGCGGAGTTGAGCGAGTTGTACGAAATCGAGGCGGAGGCCCGTGAGTTGGCCGGATTCGCCCCGCGCACGCCGGCCAATGCCCACGCAACCGCCGCGATGGGTAGTGGCAAAGGTGGCGCACCCGGTGACTTGGAGGAGGTTCCCTATTTGGGCGACGATCTCATGATCCGCCCACCGCATCTGATTTACGGCCTCTCGCGCCCCTCGGCAGACTTGATCATTCAGGAGATCAACCTGCGCACGGCCAGTCTCCAGGAGTTAGTCGCGGACCTCCACGCCGAGCAAAACCGCATGGAGCGAACGCCGTCGATCTGGCCTACCGTCAGCCTCAAGCGCCGGATCTCCTCGCGCTTTGGCTACCGCAAAGACCCGTTCACGAACCGCGTTCGCCACCACGATGGTACCGACATCGTGGCGCCGTATGGCTCCCCAATCCAGGCTACGGCCAAGGGCCAGGTCATCTTCGCCGGGCGAGAGAAATACCTGGGCAAAATCATCAAGATCGACCATGGCAACGGTATGGAGACCTGGTACGCGCATCTCAAGGAGTGCCTGGTGGAGGAGGGCGACAATGTCAAGCGATTCGACATCATTGGCACGTTGGGGAATACCGGCCGGAGCACCGGAGCCCACGTGCATTACGAGGTCCATGTCAACGGTAAAGTCGTCGACTCCGGCAAATACCTCAGGGATTAGCCATGCTGGATTCCGGGAAAAAGAAGAACTACAGTGAGACGAAGGTGGTCACAATTATCGGCCAGGGGACCACGGTCACGGGCGAGATTAAGTCGAAGGGGACCGTGCGCATCGAAGGGGTAATGAGCGGGCGAATCCACAGTGATGACACCATCGTAGTCCAGGAATCAGGCCAGGTCAAAGCCGATTTAATCGCAGGCCAGGTGGTGATCAATGGCGAGGTAAGGGGCAACGTGTTTGCACATGATCGGCTCGAGGTGTCCTCGAAGGGCAAACTTATCGGGGACATCACCGCGCCTCGGGTCAGCATCGCTGAAGGGGTGCTGTTTGAGGGCAAGTGCACCATGAAGGCCCCGGGCCAGGCCACGCCGCCGGCAGCCGCCACCAGTCCCCTGCTTGCGAAAAAGGGCGTACAAGAACCCGCGCCGTCTCAAGAACCTCATGCCGCCAAGTGACGTGGCGTGTTGCATGAGCATGTTCCCCGTGATCCTACCCTTGTTATCACCCTGAACGAGTCGAAGGATCGCGCCTTCATAGCCACACCAGCGGCGTAGATCAAGATTCCTCGCTTCGCTCAGAACGACACACTGAAGGGCGCGTGCCATGTCGCGAAAACCCAGGGTCATAGTCGCGATGAGTGGCGGCGTGGACAGCTCCGTCGCAGCGGCCCTCCTGCACGAGCAAGGCTGCGAGGTCATCGGCGTCACGTTGCGCGTTGTTCCCGAAGCCCACTGCTTCCGCACGGCGGCCGAGGACGCCCGGCAGGTTGCCGAACAACTTGGCATCACGCACCGCGTCGTCGACGTCATAGACCGCTTCGAGCGCGAGGTAATCGCCCATTTTGCCCAAGAGTATGTGGCTGGACGCACGCCCAATCCCTGTATTCGCTGCAACCTGGCCATCAAGTTTGACGCGCTGCTAGAGAAGACCGACGAGTTCGGCGCGGACTTCCTTGCAACAGGCCACTATGCGCGACGCGTGCGCCGCGAAGGGCGCGTGGCGCTGCAGCGGGCTGTCCATCGCGCGAAGGACCAAAGCTACGTCCTCGCGGGGCTCTCACAAGAGCAATTGGCACTCTCCTTGTTCCCGCTGGGTGAATGTGCCAAGGGTGAGACGCGCGAACGTGCGCGCACCTTGGCCCTGCCGACGGCAAATAGGTCCGAAAGTCAGGAGCTCTGTTTCGTACCTGAAAATGACTATCGGCGTTTTCTGGCCGAACGAATCGGGTCTCCAGCCCCTGGGCCCATTCTCTCGACCGCGGACGAGGTGCTCGGCCAACACAAGGGCCTCATGTACTACACGATCGGCCAGCGAAAAGGATTGGGCATTGCCGCGCCACGGCCGTATTACGTGGTTAGGCTGGATGTCGCGCGCAACGCCGTGGTCGTCGGGCACGAGGAAGAGACCTATTGCACGAGCCTGATTGCGCGCGATGTCAACTGGTGCAGCATCTGCGCGCAGACTGAGCCGTTCGACTGCCTGGCGCAGGTGCGGTATCGGCATAGGCCTGCCGCCGCCACGGCCATCCCCACCGGGCACGGCTTGATGGTCCAGTTTGACGAGCCACAGCGCGCCGTGACCATAGGGCAATGGGTGGTGCTCTTTGACGAGCAGGACTACGCCCTTGCAGCAGGCATCATCGACACGGTGTCCTTGGTCCAGCCTGGGCAGGGCCGACGCGGCAGACCGGTGAAAACGCTCGGGGGCTCAGGCACTGATTGTTGAGAAGACGTTGTCAGCGTGATTACCCTATCCCGTGCTCGATTTTTCGACCACGTCCACGAGCACGGGCACGGCGCCCTGTTTACGAACGTGTGCACGCACCCGGGGAGGAAATCCAGCAATGAGAACCTGCTTACAAGCGACGATCGTTTGCCTTTTGGGGGGTATGATCATGCACCCGCGACTGGAAGCCGAAGAACGGCAGCTCACCTTCTCGCCGAAGAACCATCACCTGGACGACAACGACAACTTCTCGCCGGACGGCCGATTCCTCTGCTACGACACGCGGGAGACCATCGGCCCGGGTATCGAGAACTGCCAGTCCATCGAGAAGGTCGAGATTGCCACCGGCGCCGAAACGGTGCTGTACAGACCACCCGCCGCGGTCACGGGGAAGGAGGCCGCGCCCGGCATGGGCGCAGCGACGTTTTGCCCGGTCGAGAACAAGGTCGCGTTCATCCATGGGCCGCCGCTGGACGAGGTTGCGCAGCGGGGGTATTACGCCAAGCCAAACCGCAATGGTATGGAAGTCATCGCCGACGGCAGTGGCACGCACGCCTGGCTGGACAAACGTGACGTGGCGACCACCCGCGACACCATACCCGGCGCGCACCGCGGCGGCACCCATCGCCATGAATACACCCTGGAGGGAAAGCGCATCGGGTTTACCTACGATGACTCGCTCTTGCCTCAATATGACCGCACAATCGGTTATATGGAGAAACATCGGAAAGCGCCTGAGGGCGCCACGCACTACTTCGCACTCTTGGCGCCCGTCGTGCCCAGGGGTACGGCAAAGCCCGGCCAGCTCGAGCGTGCTTCGGGCGATTCATGGGTGGGGCGGCGGGGGTTGATGCGGGCATTCATTGGGAAGGTGCGCGCCGAGGACGGCATTTCCTACCAACAGTCACTGTTCGTCGTGGACATCCCCGATGATGTGGACATCACGACCGCCGACCCTGGCTCGGCCACACGGTTCCCCAGCCCGCCGAAGGGCGTCCGCGTCCGCCGGCTGACAGACGGCTACGCGGAAGGGATCGTGCGTGGCAGCATCGAGGGCGACCGCATCGCCTACTACGGCCGCGCCGAGGACGGTTCACTACAGGTGTTCATCATCCCCTCTGACGGTTCGGATAAGGACCCCGACCCTGCCAAGCGCCCGGTGCAAGCCACCCGCTTGCCACACGGCGCCGGGCCGGGACTGCGCTGGCACCCCTCCGGCAACACGGTCTTCTGTATTGCCAACAATGGCATCGCGGCCACCTGCGTCAAGCCCGGACCCCACTTCGGGGCGTCCGTCTTTCTGACGCCGCAGGGCGACAGCCCAGCGCGCTTTGCGCCCGTCTGCTCACCAGACGGCAAACACCTCGCTTTCAATAAGACGGCGCCTACTTTCGACGCCCGCGGCAACCGCGCTACCACTTACAACGGCCAGGACTTCGCCCAGATATTCCTCGTCGACTTCCCCGACGCCAACGACGACGGCATCGCCGACGGCATCAGCGATTAAGTTGAGCAATGGCCGCGGACAGAACCTCAGCCGGTTTCGGGCTTGTCGGGGAGGTAGGCGCCGCCGGAGACGATGAGTTTCATGGCGTCCTCGACGGAGATGTCCAGTATAGTGATGGCTTCCGGAGGCACGTACAGCAAGAATCCGGAGGTCGGGTTGGGCGTGGTCGGCACGAATAGGGCCACGAGCTTCTTATCCATAGCCTCCTGGACGACGCCCTGCTCGGACGACGTAACAAAAGCGACGACGAGGGTTCCGGAGCGGGGGTACTCGACCAGGCAGACCTTCTGGAAAACGGTGCCGTCACGGCGGACAAAGACGTCGCGAATTTGCTGAACGGCGCGGTAAACGGTGCTGATGAAGGGGATGCGCTCGAGGATGTGCTCGCCAAAGCGAATGATCTTGCGGGCAACGAGGTAGCGGGTGACCAGTCCGGTGGTAAGAAACACGGCCAATATTAGGAGGAAGCCCAAGCCGGGTCTATATTGGACGTAGGTCAGGAAGTGGAGGTGCTCGACGCTTTCGCCCAAGCCTGTCAAGGCCGAAACGAACCTCTTAATGAGGTTCTCGAGACCGAATCCGAGCCGGTAAATAACGAGCCAAGTCACCCATAGGGTGACGATCAAGGGCACCCAAACCATCACGCCGGTGATGAGGCAGCGCCAGATCTGGCGCCAGAACTGGCCCAGAAACCCCTTGGGGCCGCTCGGGGGGTCGCCCTGTGCCGTAGGCAATGAGCCCAATACAGTCAACGATCCTTTGGTTTGGGCGCGTTTGGATTTCTTCTTGCGTTGGGAATCTGGCATCATGGGTTCGTAGGCTCCTCTGGTGGGGTTGGTGGTGCGGCCTTCTTAGGTTTGAGCGCCTCGGGGAGCACCTCGAGGCGAATCTTGGCAACGTGACTGGCGCTGCCGTCAAGCACCGTCATCCGAAGTCGCCCGTGGGTAATAACCTTACCCTGGGCGGGGATATGACCGGCCACGTGCATGAGCCAGCCGCCGATCGTCTCAACCTCTTCATCTGACATCGGCACGTTGATAGACTCGGCGACCTCGTCCAGGGGCATGAGCGCATCGACGGTATATGCGTTGGTCCCTACCTTCTGAATGGGGCTTTCCTCGCGGTCGTATTCGTCCTGGATTTCGCCGAATATCTCCTCGAGGATGTCCTCGAGCGTTACAAGGCCATCGGTCCCGCCGTACTCGTCGGTTACAATGGCCATGTGGTGTTGCGAGTCCTTGAGCGCCTGGAGCAGGTCGCCCACCTTGAGCGTGTCGGGCACGTGCATGACTGCCCGCACGAAGCGGCCAATGGCATCATTCGCCGGGTCCTCGTCCAGCAGCAGGTCATAGGCGTTCACGACGCCGATAATGTTGTCGATCGTTTCCTCATAGATTGGGATTCGCGTCAGCCCCGTCTCATCGAACAAGGCCACGAGTTCACGGCGAGTTGCAGTGTCGGGCAGGGCACGAATGTGGATGCGGGGGACCATAATTTCCTTGGCTTGGGTCGTTTGCAGGTCGATTACACTGTGGATCATCTCCTGCTCCTCGGGCTCGATGGCCCCATGGTCTACACCTTCGTCCACCAACGCCCGCACATCTTCCAACGATGCCATCAACGGACTGATATAATGCTCTACGCCGCCTGTGGTCCGCAAGAGCAGCCGGGTCAACCAAGAGATGGGAACCACCAACGGGGCCAACACCGCGTAGAAGAACTCGATCACCGGCAGCAATGCCAAGGTCAAGCGGTTGGGATGGGTGCGGAACACGCTCTTGGGCAAAATCTCGCAACACACGAGGAGCACCGGCGCGAGAATGACCGTGGACACCAGGTCGGAGATCGGGCCGGTCACATCTTCCGAGAAGAGGTGGGCAACCTGCAACGCGAAAACGGTGGTGGCCACAACCATAGCGGTATTGGTTCCGATGAGAAGCGTCGTGAGCATGGCGTCCGGTTTCTGGATGTGAGATAAAAGCCGCGCGGCGCGAGACGACTTTTCCTGCTGGGCCATGTAGCGAATCCGGATCGGAGTAGCGGAGATAAAGCCGGTCTCATACCCTGCGAAGAAGCCACCGAGCAGCACCGCAATCAGAAACACACACAACGGCAGGAGAATACTCATAACGCGTCCTCCTCGCGGTTGGGCTGACGCTCCATCTCCATGCGGACCGTGGCCGCACGCTTGCCATCCACGGCCTCGACCGTGAACAGCACCCCACCGTGTCGAATCTGGTCGCCGACCT
>Ga0315533_1003513_pt1 | contig 10273 bp, 9 predicted proteins | sample SalMarSW160130MG_FD_203081 | JGI IMG/M metagenome (GOLD analysis project Ga0315533, IMG submission 203081) | Salt marsh sediment microbial communities from the Plum Island Ecosystem LTER, Massachusetts, United States - Salt Marsh Sediment SW1601-30 ...
AAGTCCTGATTCAGGCAAATCTCTTACCCTGATAAACAGGGAAGAATTCAGGACTTTCTTACCCGGAGGTGCTTTCATATCTCCTGCCAGCCTGTTAGTCCACTGATTAGTGACTTTTATCTCAATAATGTTTGTTCCCTTTTTAAGCAATCCGGAAATATCTGTCTGGAAAGGAGCCTTCCATAATAAGCCCGCCGGAGCGCCGTTTACCGTTACTTCAGCAATATCACATACTCTGCCCAGATCAAGTATAAGTCTCATACCTTGGTGCAACCAGCTTTTTGATACTTTAATTGTTTTTGCATAAGTTGCACTACCCGAAAAGTACTTTACTCCTTCATCATTGTTGACGGTCCATGACTCTAATTTGTCAAGAGTGGTTTTTTCAGGAGCTCCCATATCAGGAGTAAAAGATATTTCCCATGGCCCGGTAAGAGTGGTAAGTAACACGGGAGAGGTCCTGGTTACAGATCTTGAAGTAATATTTGTTTTCTTGCGGAAAACTATTATAGTCACTAAATCAATGAGTTACATAAAGAAGGTACATACAGGGTACAATGAAAACCACTATTTAATACTATGAAATAAAGATATGGTTTTTATCGTAATAGTAAAAATATTTCTGATCATCCGTAAATGTTGCTATTGGCAACATATTCCAAATGTTCCGAATCGGAACAAATCAAAGAACCGACCTTGTAAATAATTTAACGAGGTTACCTATTTGGCTGACAGATTCATCAGCCAAAACATTACATGGAATAAATTTGAATTTTGTCGCCGCTACAACTACGACTTCATATAAAGCGATTTAAGGCACGATCTCAGGTCAAGTGGTATCAGGGTATTACTTTGTTATTAGATTCAATAAAAATAACGTTATATTTGTAATTATGGAATTACCGGCACCATGTAAGACTTATAAACCGAAATTTGAACCTGGATACAAGTATTGCCCGCACTGTCAGACTGTCAAAAGAATATCTGAATTTTATGATGGTCTTGACTATTGCAGAAGTTGCGTCAATGAGCAGCGTAATTTGATTGATAGATTCATTCGGGACGCATTCTAATAAGGGTAGGGGGGATTGTAAAATATTTTCGCTATCTGCCTAAACCATCGACGCCTCTTCTTTCCACATACACGTACAAGTTGTACTGAAAAAAGGCAAAAAAAATTACTATTCCATGCCCATATCTTCCCTCCATGCCCGCTCAAATTCCCAATCTTCCTCACTTTTTGGCATATATGACTTAATATTATGCGTTCTATGCCAGGTCCCGGGCCTATATTCCCGATTTTCCAATGCGTTTTTGATAACGCTTGATTTTGAAACGTTTATATAGAAAACATTACCGATTTGTTCACCTGGTAATAAGCCAGATTGAATCATATTGTCCAATGTTGACCGGCTGATCCCATATTTTCGGGAAAAATCACTTTTTGAAAGTAGATCATCCCTGATTATTACTTTTTGCTTTGCCATGATTTCGATTTTTAAAAAGAGTGGGTGCCGGAGGAATCAAGGCACCCACTCTAATGACTATAAAACAACTAAAAGAAAATAAAAACCTATTTAATTGATAAAGCTGAAAACGAAAGAGCGTACTCGTCTAAAGTGGTATCTGCTCCGGATGATCCACGTAGTCCTTTTGCATCAAAATATGCATTTATAACCAGAACAATCTGATTGGTCTTTGCAGCAGTGTAAGGATCAACAGTTATATCATAACCTCCCCATTGACCTAAACAAAGGTCTTTCCAGTTACCAAAACAAACCATATTACCATCACCACCGGCTCCGTAAGTGTCTACAATGGCATTAGTAACGAGAAGTGGATAACCGTTGATTTTGTTATCCTCGCTACAAAGGAAATCTCCTGTATCATTAGCAGCTCCCTTATCAATACCTTTCAGAATCCCACGAGCAATCGAATTTGTGATATAAGCCAGATTACCATCAAGTGCGTTAGCTGTATCAACAGCAGTTTCAAGTCCAATCAATGCAACATTGGTAATCGTTGCTCCCGTAAGAACAGCATCACCACTATCATTGGCTGCATTGAGTTTATAACCGATACCTGAAGGATATGTTGCAGCAACCGTAGCAGGACCTAAAATAGTAGCCTCTAATTTACGAGCAACTGCATTGGCAATATTATCCAGAAGTAAACGCTCTGCACCCACACCATCCTGAGCCAGAAATGTCTTAGAGACATTCACATAACCTGTAAGACGTTTGGGGGCAAATGATACTTCAGTAAAACCAGCACCACCATCAGCAGCAGCGGCAACTTCACCCTTCCAATCAACAACCGTTCCTGCATAACTCGGAATACTGAGATTCCCGACCAGGTTAGGCATATAAGTAGCACCGGCTTTTGAAAAAACCAGCTTATCGACCAGTGGAGGAAGTATTGCTTTCTTTTTCTCTGCAACTATTTCCTGCCCCTGATCAGCAGTACCGGCAAGAATATCAGCACGTTTTTCATAATCAAAATTGGGGATCATAATTTCACGACCAACATCCATAATACCGGCACGGCCAAACTGTTCATGCCCAACGTTGAAAATTTCCTGAGCCGTTTTAGCATAGGGTTGATTATCAAGACGAGCTCTAATCGCTTTTATTAACGAAAAACCATCGTTTTCGAAAAACTTATTATAGTAATCACTTGTGATCAGCGTATCCATTGAATTAAATATTAAGATGAAAAATAAAATCATCACATGACAACTGCCATATGGTTGACCTATTGTTCGCTCTTTCGTGGATAGGCTGTCGCCGGCTACTCACCGACAATGCTTCTTTGAAACGAAGCTGGAATAAATCGGGTACAAAGATAATAATTTATTTTTAATTAGTCTTAATAAATATAATAAAAGCAGGAACCAGGCGTAAGGTGAAAACAGAAAAAAAAGCCCTTTCGCCCGGCCTGCCGTGGTCATCGGTTACTTGTAATTCGAATCGGTTCATCTTGTGGAAGATATCTTAAAATGTCTCTTAAAACCTCAAGCTGTTTACTTGAAAGCTCTTTCGTCTTTTTATACTGCCGTTTGCATCCATCAATAAATGATGATTGCGAAGCTGTCAGATGATATGAGTTTAAATAAAAACTATCGAACATATCCCGAATTTCTGCTGTTGTTGTGTTAATTTTATTTATTTTCTTAAAACTTTTTTACACTTTTTACACTTTTTACACCCTAACTCACTAAAAATCTGTATTGTAAAAAATGTAAATTATTTTTTATATATAATGTCTTAATGCATATTGTATATAGAGTATAGAATATAGAAAAAAAAGTATGTATATAGTTTCATGGTTTTTTCTTTACATTTTTTACATCTTTGTATTTTATTGTGTATCAATTTATTATCCTGTAAAACGTCCTTATAACTTTTTTACACTTTTTACAAAATCAGATCGTTTAAAACAATAAGGCGTACCAACTTTAGAATTAATCATATTTTCGTTAAAGGGAAAATATCGTTGTAATTTCTCTGGTTGCATATTAAAATCAATTTTTAATACATATGGGATATAACCTGATCCGATACGATTATCATATTCGAAAAATTTATTCTTTATATCTTTCGCTGTTGCGTAGAAAAATTTCAATTCATTATTATTAAAAAAATCAACGATTTCGATTTCCAGGTCTTTAGCCAAACTTGATCGACTTTCTAAGACAACGTTATATAGAGCCTGGTTCACAAGTTCTTTTCCTGTGAATCCTGAACGACTGACAGTCCAGTCCACTGGAGGAAGGGATTGAAGGTAATCCAGAAAGGCGGGTATTTCCTGCAATAAATTAGATTCAATATTATGATTTGTAAATTCAGGTGTACCTAATTTTCTTACAAAAAACCTTATTTCTTCGTCATCTATTTGTGCAAACCTTTCTTCGTTGTTTGACGTTAAAATTATTTTACCATAAAAAGGTATCTTATAAGGCACAACAAATTTTTCATTAATCTGGATATATTTGGCGGTTGCAAGAGCCTTTAATTTTTCAATGGTTAGTCGTTTTTCAAATAAAGTTTCCTCAATACAAACAATATTTTTTGTTGCGTAATGACTATTAAAACCACTTAGGAAGTCAGTTGAGCTAATTAGAGCTACATTTGAACCGAAAATCATATTGATCCAGTTTGTAAAAGTTGTTTTTCCGGTGCCTCGCTCTTTACTTACAAGACAAAGAATTATCGTTGAGTGATCCGGATGCAAGTATAAAATTTGCATGTAACGAAGCCCTAAATCATATTGTTCAGCAAATACATGTTTTAACAATCTTTCAGTCCACAACCAGGGGCCGGGTGACGGTGTATGTCGAAACTCCGAATAAAGATTGTAGCAATTATTTATAACTGGCTTTAGTTGTAAATTATCAGGTATCATGATAAAATCATCAAAATGGGGTATGTTTTTTATGTAATTTCTTTTGTGATCCTGAAGTAATGTAGCCTGATTCCATATTTTTAATTCTTTTCGATCAATACCATGGCGGTCTGTTTTTAGTATTATTTTATAAAAGGTTGTGCCCACACGTACATAAGGATTGATTTTTTTTTCAGCTATACTGGCATAGGCAGCATTATTATATATGCTCTTTATTGTTGCGTGTATTTCCTGGATTGAAAAACCATTTTCTGCAAACTTTATAAGCTGGTCATAAACAAACTGCTCAGATAAGCCAAAGCGGTGACAGCAAGCAGCAAGCTTAGTGATATATTGATTTCTGCTTCCTTCCATAAAGGTTATTTGTTTATCAGTCCATTTCTTTGCATTGTTATACCTGGCTGTTTCATCTATTGCAATCTCAGTGAGTTCAGGTACAGAAAAGATAAATTCCTGATCCAGGATGTCTGGATTGTTTGATAGATATACATTTTCATCGTGGCATAAAAAGCAAGCACGTGATACATCCTTGCAAGCTTCATCAATATCAACGCCAATTTCTTTTTTAAAGAAGTATCTGAATGCATTAAAAAAATCAAGGTGTGTACCAGCATCAGAGTCAATCTGAAATATAACTTTCAAACCATCACCGGAAGGACTGATGAAAAACATTGCTGGTGTAAAAAACTTGCATACATGAGTTACTATGGCTTTAATTTGATCTTGGTTTCCGATATGGTCAATATCCACGACAAAATATTCAGATCGTTCTATTAAGTTTTTAACAGCCCTCTTTGTGAAAGTTCCGGCAAAAGTAACATAAGGCAATAAAGATTTTTTTATTTGCCTGGTTTCAGTATCTGCCCGAAGCTCATTAGTCATTTTCATTAGACTTTCACTGGAACGGATAAGGTTAGCGCAATCAGTTAAGTTTATCGTCCCTGTCGGTTTTACTTGTTTAATTCCAAGTTCAGAGTAATATATTGAAAATTCCTTCATATATTCGTGCATTGAAAAAAGAGAAGCTGGCTGTAACTTTCTGGTGTCTTCCGCGCCGCATGAGTCGCAGCCAGCAACTCTCCTGTCCTAATACGGCAAAACATCTTTCTTAGCATATGGATCAACAGGATCCTTCTTTTCCTGATATTCCCAGGGCAGATCAGAAAATTCAGGTGCAGATACTTGTTTTCTTGATTCCTTAACCCATTGGCCATTAGCCTGTATTTCCTCAACAGTTTCAATCTTTGGAGTTTCTTTTTCCGGCTGTAATGCTTTATATTCTTTCAGGTATTCCTGCAGTTCTATATCCATGCTGAAAGCCAATTGATCTGTATCAGGAGACAATTTAAAAGCCTGAAAGACCGGTACTTTATAATTTATATTGCCGTTTGTCTCTTCCCTGAAAGAGAGTATACCAGTAGTACATTCGTCCGGATTGAATTTCTTTTCCAGCCACCCAGAAAAGGCGCTGCCATGAAATTTGAAGTTTACAAGTTCGGGCGTGACATTTTCGCCTACCAACATAACGTAAACGCTTTTTGTAAAACTGCCTCCCAGCGCTATTATTGAATCTTTAATATCTGCATAAATGCCGGTAATTGATTCTCCTCCTTTAAAGGTTTTTACACGAAGGATTTCTTCAGTGGTTTTTCGCACTTCATTAGAATAGATTCCGCAGTCATGTTTTTTACAGTACCCCGTAATTGTTGCGAGCTCATCCAGCCATACGAAATAAACCGGCAATGGCATGATTACTTCTTTTTCAGTTTCTTTGTCATAATAAACAAAATGTCCCTTGTCACCTTTCCAGGTAATGAATTTCTTACAAGGGTTTTCGATTCGCGGATTACTTTTACTCATGATAATTTAATTTTAGTGATTATTAATAAAAATTAATTGATTGTAATAATTCATAAATTCATCAAAACTTCGTACAAGCCAGTACAGACCGCCAGCACGTTCAACTGATGTTTGGTATGCTTTCTGATCTTCAGATTGCCTGTCACGCATCTTGATTTCAATCTTGACTGCACGCCCCTGGATCACAGCACTAATATCAGCGGTTCCTTTTTGTCCACTTGTTGGCAACCATTTAACGCTACCAATTCGGCGAGAATCACCAAGAACATCAGTGATAACTTTACTCTGATCGATAGGTCGGCCAGTACAGTTGATCCTTTCAGCCTGCCAACCTGACAACCTTAGAAAATCAATAATAGCCTTAGTTAAACTGTTAGCGGTGTTATCTCTGTATAGCCTGGGTGCCAAGAATGGCATATCGGGATGCTTGCGGCGAGCTTCATCGTTAGCCAGCTGTTCTAAGAGCTTGACAGATTCCGATTTTTTATATGGGGGTTTCCGATTCATTTTTTTTAATATAATTATCGGTTGCCTGTTCGGTTTCAGCTAAGCTTGTTTTCCGGCCTGTTCGTATCCAGTCCCGAATTTCTAATTTTGAGAAATAAAGGCGTTTTCCGCGCTTACAAACGGGAATATCTTTTTTATGTACCAGTCCGTAAATTGTTGGAACAGAAAGATTTAAGAGTTCCGCAACCTGTAAAACGGTTAAAAATTCGTCCTGTGCAGGTTGTGAAGGTTCGTCAATGTTTTTGCGGATTAGCCGTTCAATCGAATCCAGTTTTACGGAAATTTCACTAACGGCCTGGGGTAATTGATCAAAAGTAAAAACATTCATATTGCTCATTTTTTAAAAATTTTGAGCAATATATACTATTGATGGATGCTTATTTATTTCCGGACAAAACGGGCAAGAAGAAAGGTAAAAAAGACAAAACTTTTTTTATTTCAAAGGTTCTTTTACCTTGTTTGGTTTGAAAAAATATTCAATACTTTTGGCTTCCCAGCCTTCAAAACAATCAGTAAGAAGTTCAATGAACGGAGTTTTTTTATTCGGGTAATAATATGTATTACGTGCCAGGACAAAGAAGTCATAAAAAAGACCGATTATCCTCCCTTTCTCCCCAGGCATATAGTCAATACTTTGCTTTGGCTGGGTTTCATCATTCAAGAATCCACGTTTCAGGAATGAGACAAATTGTCCTTCTGTTAAGTAATGCCTGTTTGCCTTATTTCTGTCTGTTATCAGAGACTCAAAATGTTTTATGACGACATCCATTCCCATACCTTTGATGAAATTGTTTTCAGATTTAAGAATAGCGGAAAGCTTTCCCTGTTTTTCAGATTTGGGTATTAATACATCAGGGGAAAAAACCTTTAAATACTTTCTTAATTCACTTATTGCAGTATCAATCAGAGTAAGAATCCCGCTGTAATATTCCATATCCTTATCATATTCAAGTACTTCAGTATAAGGCAGGGTATTTAAAATTTTTCTGTCTTTACTTGATAGTTGTTTATGCCACTCTAAAATATGTTCTTTTTCCTTTGAAATTTGACGTAAATTATAGATAACAAAATGCTTTAACGCTATATCATTTTTTAGAGCATATTCATTTATAGTTCTTTGCAAGTCGAAAAAAGTGTTTTCTAATTGCTCAGGTGCATTCGGGAATGCATCCCTTTTATATCCAATATGTTTCAGTGTTATTAAAAATTTGCTGTTCATTGTCGTAATTTTAAAAGTCCAGTTTAATTCTGTTTGTTGCTTGAATTTTCAACTTATCCACTAATTGAGTATAGACCTGAGTTGTCCTAAGGTTTTTATGTCCCAGCATTTTTGAAACAGTGAAAATATCCGTTCCTGCACCTAATTGCAGAGTTGCGTAGCTATGGCGAAAGCAATGGAATGTAATTTTTTTATTGATCCCTGCCATTTTAACCCATTGGCTAATAATTGTACTTACAGAATTTGAATATTCCATCCCTTTGAAAATCCGTTCCCCAGGTTCCCCCGGATCACCAAGTAAATCGTAAGCTTGTTCAGGTATTGGCAATATTTCAAATTCCCCGGTTTTTTGTTGTCTGTACCTGATATAGATGTTTTCCCCGGAATGTTCTAACAGGTCCCAGGTAAGGTTTCTAATATCTGAATATCGCAGTCCTGTAAGTACGGCAAATAATGCCTGTGTTTTTAATGAGGTGCTTTCGCAGGGTGTTTTAATTAATTGGTTAACTTCCTCTATTGTCAGGAAATTTCTTTGTGTAGATACTTTTTTTATTGATTTAATCCTTCCATTCAGGTCTATTGGTAGATATCCATCCCGATAAGCTTGACGCAAACCAGCTTTAAACCTGTTAAAATAACTGGCTGCGGAATTTTTTGAAAGCCCTGTTGTATCACTTCTTTTACTTTTTACCGTCAGTAGATAATTCCGAAAACCATCACAAAATATTTCATTCAGGTCCGTAAATGTCAAATTCCCTCCGGTATAATCGTTGAGGTATTGAAAAGCACAATTCCAGGGATCGTTTTTTAATCTTTTGCGTGCTTCTGTAAGCTGGCGAAAATACTCAATGAATGAATCCCCCATCCGTTGTTTACTTTTTAATTGCGTCTTTTCAAAATCAGCATATATTTCAGGCTTGTTTATTTCATTATACCGTTTAAGTCGTATCATTTGAGCAAGCTGTAAAGTATTTACATTATGCTGCTTATCGATAGGATTTGAAGGTTTGTCAAAAATATGAAAACCTAAAAATTCACGTCTTGACATCTTCCCGTTTTTAGGGTTCTTAACAGGGGGATAATAGTCCAAGTATAGACTTTTACGATTCCCTGAAATTGTTTTTTGTCTTAAAGTTACTTGCGTTGTCATTGTTATAGTTTTTCGTTTACTTTCTCTTTTGAGGTACAGCAAAGGTACAAACTATTAATAAATATACATATAACAATACAAAATAAGTTATTAACAGGATAATAAAAAAGCCTCTTAAAATGAGGCTTATTGCGGGTTTGCTTATTGTTGCTATATTTTTACTTTGTACCCGTCTGTTTTCTTGCGGAAAACAATAAAAGCTGACTGGTGTTCCATGAAATGGACCGGAACAACTGTCCTGTTGTCAGATATTGTGTAACTCAAAGGCTGTGTTTTGCCAGTGGAAGGATCCCACATTTCAGCTTCCTTACCCGTAACACGAAACCTTATTTCCGTAGCAAGAGGTTTGTCGGAGGAGTTTATCAGGAAATAACTATCTGTCTCTTCTGTTCTACGATGTATCCAGTTAATCTTTGAGTCCAGAGGTCTGTCATATTCCACATCAGGTATAATTCCTGCCATCTCAAGAACTGTTTTCACCGGAGTTCCCCATATCATTTTTCCCTTACCATATACACGTCTTGTCCTGCTGATGCCATCGAGGTCTCCCCATATATCCATAGTAAGGTCTTCAAGGCTCTCTTCAGAATCCGGATAACCTGTAAACCCGGGTGTGCGTTCTGGTCTTGGACCGACAACTGTGGCGCCGGCCTTTACCAGGTCATTTATTTTTTTTAGAACAGGTAATGTCATCCGGTTAGTGTTTGGGAGAACAAGGAGAGTGTAGCTCATACCGTCAGGGAGAGCCAGTCTGCCGTCAGTGGAAACAGTCATTCGGTTAATAAGGGCATCTGCATTAATATAGTCATAATCATATCCTTCAGGTGGAGGAGGATTAAGTCCGGTACCCCAGATTGGCATTGTTGAAGGAGCTCCTTCAACGAGTAGGTATGCTATATCGGCAACAAATTTACCCTGCTGGAGCATGAACGAATTACGTGCCAGGTATGTCATGAATGGAGCTGCCTGTTCTGCTCATGTTATATTGCGGTTTATATGAATTCCCACCATGGTATTGCCTGGTTTTGTGTCGAGCGGCTGATGAGCTGAGGTATGAAAAACAAACCGGTTGATGCCCTGTGTGAACCAGTAATCTCCAATTTTTTTAAGCGTATATGGAGACTCAAAACCTC
>Ga0315533_1003516_pt1 | contig 10262 bp, 8 predicted proteins | sample SalMarSW160130MG_FD_203081 | JGI IMG/M metagenome (GOLD analysis project Ga0315533, IMG submission 203081) | Salt marsh sediment microbial communities from the Plum Island Ecosystem LTER, Massachusetts, United States - Salt Marsh Sediment SW1601-30 ...
TTATAGTATCAGAAGATTAAATCATCTTGTCAACTCAATAATCATTCAACTCAATCTGTGAATTCAATTGTCAAAAAACATTTATATGACTACCGCGAAGCGGTTTAGTGCAACATATGTTTATCCTTCTCATTTACACTTAAAACAGGTTTCTCTACGGAGACCCGTCCGGGATAGACAAACTTTTAAAATTATTTTGTGGATTTCTATTTATTTGCATCTATTTTAATCATTAATTATTCTATTGTCAAGACCTAATGCAGCCACCTATTGATATGGTAACTTCCGGATTTTCTTTTTCTTATTCCATCAACATCCAACAGATAAAATTTTTTTAATGATTTTATTTATCATCCTCGGATATACCTTTATTTTTTTAGTGTATTTATACATTTTATTAAAAGCGAGAGGACATTTTAACCCGATTAAATTTCAACCTGTTCTTGTACGAGCTCATTCGTATAAGAAAGGAGGAGATATAAAAATATGTAAAAATTGACAACAGTGGAGCGGTGGGTAAGCGTCACCTCGATGTAATAGTTAGAATTTAATACTCTCTTTAAATAGTGATATCTTAACTGAGCAATATATATGATATCTTTCTCAATTTTGCATACTAATCTGTGTTCGCTATTTATTCTACGAGACCAATAACCTGACAAATTATGCTTTAATGGTTCAGGTTTCCCCAAACCTTGATATTTATTTCGCTGAATATCTTTTATAAGTTCATTTACACGGATTAACATTTTTTTATCTGTTTTTTGCCAGTAAAGATAATCTTCCCATGAATGATCTGAAAATAATATTTTCACTCTATCAGATCTCGTTCAAATCCACTTCCAGTTTCAAGTTGTTCAATCGATTCAAATAAGTATTTAGCATTTTTTGGACTTTGTAAAAGATAGGATGTCTAATTTAAAGATTCATAATCTTCTAGAGAAAGCATTACTACTGCTTCATTATTTTTCCGAGTAATAATGATAGGATTATGATCTTCACAGACCTTTTTCATGGTTTTTGCTAAATTTGCTCTTGCGCTTGTATAAGAAATTGCCTGCATAAAACACCTCATTTTAAAGTACATGTACAATATAATGTACGATTAAATCAAATGCAAGATAATGTCAATGTTCTAAAATTTAATTCTAACATAGTTTAGACATCCTAAAATAAATAATAAACCCGCCATCAAAAAATGTCTAAAACAATTACTAATTTTAATTAAGTCATTGCACAATTTCCATAATACCGCTAAATAAAATAAAATTTAGTGGCTTGGTGTCTTCTCCCGGAGGGATTCTCCATAGGAGTCCGCTCCCAAAGGGATGCCTCTCCATCGGAATCCTTTGGATCGGCATGTGACCTTCGGAAGTAGTTAAAGTTTTTCCCGAAAGGGATATCTATGTGATAAATAATACAGGCAATAACCTTAAAACATATCTTCGACTAAAGACTCTACAAGTCCTTCTTTGGGAATGAATGGGAGTGTCAGATGTCCTTCATTCTGATGTTTATTATTCCATTCTATTGCTGTATCAATAGCGTTTGGATTTCTTGCCCAGCTTCTTCTGGCAATTCCACCCATCACATCCCACGATAAAGCGGATTTGATAATTTCATCTACCTTTATAGTTCCATCCAGAACGAGTCCAAAACCACCATTACTTGCTCTTCCGATACCTACTCCGCCGCCATTGGAGAGAACTACAAGAGTCATTCCACGGGCAATATTTCCGCCAAAACATTGAACAGACATATCGGCAGTTGCTCGACTGCCGTCGTAAATATTTGCTGTTTCTCGGTAAGGTGAATCAGTTCCGCCGACATCGTGATGATCACGCCCTATTATAACCGGACCAATTTCACTATTTCTGACCATTTCGTTGAATTTGAGGGCAATTTTAATTCGCCCTTCTTCATCGGCGTAAAGAATTCTTGCCTTAGTTCCAACTACGAGTTTGTTTCCTTCAGCTTCTTTGATCCAGTGGTAATTATCACGGTCTTGTATAGAGCGCTCCGGATTAATGCAGGACATTGCAGCCTGATCCGTTTTATGAAGGTCTTCATTTTTACCACTCAGGCAAACCCAGCGGAATGGTCCGTAACCATTATCAAAGCAAACAGTTCCCATAATATCTTCAACATAGGAGGGCCAGATAAATCCCTCAGAGGTGTCTTTACCATTTTTTGCAATTCCTTTTTCACCAGCCTCAAAAACAGAAATCATGAAGCTATTGCCATAATCCCAGAAATAGGAACCCTTTTCAGTAAGTCTTTTTAAAACTCTGTAATGTCTTCCGAGAGATTTATCAACTAAATCCCTGAATTCCTCGAGATTATTTTTCAGCAGTTTGCGTCCTTCTTCAAATGTAACACCTGCCGGTGTGTAGCCTCCCTCATAAACTGCATGGCAGGAGGTTTGATCGGAAAGAAGTTCAGCGTGAATGTTATTTTTGTCGATGTACTCCAATAAATCCACAATATTACCATAATATGCAATAGAAATAGATTTGCCGCTTTTTTTGTATTCTTTCATCCAGCCGGCAATTTCATCAAGGTTATCAGATACTTTGCTAACCCAACCTTGCTCATATCTGGTTTTGATTCTGCTGTAATCCACTTCTGCAATAATGCCGATTCCACCAGCAATTTCCACCGCTTTTGCCTGAGCACCACTCATTCCACCAAGACCGGAAGTAACGAAAAATATGCCTTTTAAATCTTTATCTTCAGGAATTCCGAGATATTTACGACCGGCATTTAAAAGTGTTATGTATGTTCCATGAACGATTCCCTGGGGACCAATGTACATCCATCCGCCGGCAGTCATCTGTCCATAGTTGGAAACTCCCATAGCTGCCATTTTTTTGAAGTTTTCGGGGTTATTCCATTCTCCGACAATTTGGGCATTTGTAGAAATTACCCTTGGTGCCATTTCGCTTGATTGAAAAAGTCCAACAGGGTGACCGGAACTAACAACAAGCGTCTGGTTTTTTTTCATAACTTCCAGATATTTTTTAATTAATTGATACTGCATCCAGTTCTGACAGACCTGACCTGTTTCGCCGTAAGTCACCAATTCGTAGGGATACAGTGCAACATCAAAATCGAGATTGTTGTCAATATTCGCTTGAAGTGCTCTTGCTTCCAATATACCCTTGTATTCATCAATCGGTTTTCCTTTGATCTGTCCTTCGGGACGATATCGGTAGCCGTAAATTCTGCCTCTGGTTCTGAGTTCTTCTAAAAATTCCGGTGCTAAAGTTTCGTGTAGTTCTTCGGGAATATACCGGAGTGCATTTTTCAGCGCTGTAATAATTTCCTTCTTTGTCAGATTTAATCCGCGATCCGGTGCAGAGCGGATACCTTGCATAAATTCCTTTTTGGGCGGCAATTCTGACGGAAGTTTAATAGTCATTGCATTTGAAATATTGAAGTTGTTCATAATTTTCTCCATGTTTTCAATGGTTTTTAATTAGGTGTTTTTGATTTAAAACGTAACAAACATAACTAATTTAGCTTAATCAAAAAAATGAAAAATCTCAAGTAGGATTTCTAACCTTTTGTAATAATTTTCCTAATCCTATAAAAAAACCATCTGTAAAGTTATATAGAAATTAAAAAGTTGGGAAAATACTATTTAAAATAGGGAAAAAAAATTAATTTCTTGATTTTGAATTCCTTAGGTAAAAATAGATTTAAAAGTAAGTAAACTGCTCGTTATAAAATTCACCATAATTTACATAAGACTTTTAATTATATATCAAATAGGCAATTTGAATGAAATATAGTTAGTATTTCGACACTGTCTTCTAAGTGCTGATAAATAATTCTGTACTGTTTGTATAATATTTCACGAACTCTATTGTCGTTTGCTTCTGGTACTTTTCTACCTATTTTAGGAAAAGATGCGATTTTTTGAACAGCGTCAACGATTTTCCCGACGAAAGAGCTTGCGTAAAACGTAGAGTCTTTTGCAATATATTCTGCAATACCTTCAAGATCATCAAGACTTTGAGGAGATCATACTATTTTAACCATCTTTTCAATCGTTTTTTAGCTTCATCGTGGGATATACCTTTTCCTGAATGTATTTGCTCTTGCCCTGTTAAAAATTTTTTTTGGATCCAGAGTGTTTCCATTATATCGTCAAGAGAACAGGAATTAGGAAGTTTTTTAATTGTCTTTATGGATAAATCTTTAACTGTTTGCATTTTTTTCCTCATTTATTTACTATATCAATTATAACAAATAAAAATGCAAATTTCAAGCAGGATTTCTAAAAATATTACTCAGAGCAAATCCAAATTCTTAAAATGCTAATCCTGAAACGCTTGTATACCGTTTGTGCATTAATTATCTTTCAGCAATAAAATAATGAGGATATAAAGATATGATCGAAAGTTTTATAGTTACAAATATCGGAGAGCTTGTTACTTTCGATAAAAATAATATGGTTGTTTACCATGACGTAGAGATGATAATAAAGAATGGAGTTGTTAAAAAAATAGGAAAAAACATAGACTCCCCGGAATTTGAAAAAGTAGATGCTGATGGCAAATTAGTTACTCCAGGATTTGTAGACCCTCATACACATCCTGTTTTTAACGAGACACGTGAGTTGGAATATGAAATGCGTGTGATGGGCAAAAGTTATATGGAAATTGCAGAATCAGGAGGTGGGATCCGATCAAGTGTTCGGAGTTTGAGGTCTGCAAACCTCGAAGAATTGAAAATAAAAGTGAAAAAACGTTTAGACGGATTTTTACAATACGGTACAACAACAATCGAAGCTAAAAGTGGCTATGGGCTGTCTAAAGAAAGTGAACTAAATTCACTACTATTACTTAAGGAACTTGCTCAGAACCATCCTCTTGATATCAAAACTACTTTTCTCGGGGCACATGAATATCCGGATGAATACCGTGATGATCATGAAAAATATATTGAGATTCTGATAAATGAGATGATTCCTCAAGTTGTCCGAGAAGGTCTTGCCGATTACTGTGATGTGTTCTGTGAAGAAGGCGTTTTTTCTGTTGACGAATCGAGAAGGGTTCTGGAGGCTGCAAAATTTTTAGGTTTAGGTCTTCGCCTACATGCAGGAGAATTCAAGCCGATTGGAGGTGCTCAACTCGCAGCCAAACTTGGTGCATTTTCTGCTGATCATCTAGTAGCAATAAGCGATGAAGGTATTTCAGCTTTGAAAGAGGGAAATGTTGTCCCTGTTCTTTTACCAGCTACGACTTTTTTCCTCGGCTCTGACAAATATGCACCCGGTAGAAAAATGTGGGATGCCGGTTTGCCTGTGGCAGTTGCAACGGATTTTAATCCCGGCAGCTCAATGACACAATCTATGCCATTTGTAATAACACTTGCCTGTTTGAAACTAAAATTAACTCCAATGGAGGCACTTCAGGCGGCAACAATTAATGCGGCAAAATCTCTGCGAATGGAGAAAATTGTTGGAAGTCTCGAAAAAGGGAAACAGGCTGATTTTGTTATCTGGAAGTTTAATCGGTATCAGGGAATTCCTTATTACTTAGCCTTTCAATCTATTCGGCAGGTATGGAAGAAAGGGGTGAATGTTTGGGAATCTTGCGATAATTGAGGATATTTGTAAATTTAGAAGTATGGAATTTTGGATAACGAAAAATAGTAGGAATGGGAAGGAAGGCTATCAGCGGAAAAATTTTTTTTGACAACCTATTTTTCGATTATGTCGTCCCAATAGGGTATAGGATTTTGTGATGTCATCTAATTTAGATAAAACAAAAAAAGTTCCATTTGTTAAAAACCTTTTTGAGAGGCGGTTCCCTCAGATAATTTTTATTTATCTTGGCATTTGTTGGACTATTCTTGAATTTCTCGGCTGGATTGTTGACCGTTATATGTTATCTCCTTCTTTGTTAGATTTCAGTTTTGTTACTCTTATATCGTTAATGCCTACCGCTGGAATGTTAGCATTTTTCCATGGCAAGCCGGGGCGAGACCAATGGACTAAAACTGAAAAGATAGGAATACCAATTAACATGGTTTTTTCTGCTATTCTCCTTTTTATTTTATTTTCCGGGAAGGAATTAGGGTCGACGACTACTTCAATAGTAGTTGAAGATGAAATAGGACAAAAGAGTGAGCGTGAAATTCCAAAAAGTGAATTCAGAAAGAGGTTAGCAATATTTTTCTTTGAGAATAAAACAGGTGATAAAGAACTTGATTGGCTTCAATATGCTATTATGACAGGGTGTCATCTTGATTTGGACCAGGACCCGTTTTTTTCGATTTATTCTGCTTATGATGATTTGATATATCAAAAAATTTTACAAGCCGGGTTTGAAAATAAGCTCAGAACACCAATGTCTCTTGAGAAAAAAATTGCAAAGGATATTCAAAGGGAATATTTTTTAGGAGGCTCTTTCTCGACCGTAAATGATACATTTGTTGTCAATACTTACCTTTATGAAACTAAACGTGGTAAACTAATATCAGAGCATATTCTAAAGGGGAAAAATTTATTTTCCTTAATCGATGAAATAAATTTAAAACTAAAGCACGATCTAAATGTACCTATTTGGCATATTAATGAGGTTGCTGATTTGCCGGTTAGTGAGATTCTCACAAACTCCATGCCGGCATGCAAAGAATTCATAAAGGGCTCCAACTTTGCTAATTTGCATAACGATTATAAAAATTCAACTGACTGTTTTGAAAAGGCCGTGAAAGAAGATCCTACTTTTACTATGTCATATTGGGAACTTTATTCTTCTTATATTAATACTAATCAGCCGCAAAAAGCGTTAGAAGCGATTCAGTCTACTATTCAATATATCTATAAATTGCCGGAAAATTTACAGTTCAGAATAAAGGAAGAATATTATCTCGTTACTGAAAACCCCGAGAAACGTTTTACGATTTTGAAAATGTGGGTAAAGTTATATCCAAGGGATGTTCGTGGGCATTTTCGTCTGGCTGATGAGTATTTAAAGAAAAACCAACTTGACAAAGCCATTTCCGAATATAATTGTATTTATCAGATTGATCCTGAAAGACATTACTATCTCAGGTATATTGGCAATATTTATTTAATGAAAGGTGAGTTCAAAGAAGCACTGAAGTATTATAAACAGCATAAAAAACTATATCCAAATGATTATAAATCTTTTTCTGCTTTAGGTGAGTTATATTTTACAATGGGAAACTATTCACAGGCAAAGGATTACTTTTTAGATGCACAAGTTATTGAGCCTTCTGATGTATCTATCTTTTTAAGATTAGGAGATATTGACACTGAATTGGGAAATTATGACAGAGCTCTTGATCAATATAATGAGGCATTGATTATTGCTAAAACTCCTCAGGAGAGGTCCTTTGTATATTGGGCTTTAGAAATTTTCTATAAAGAAAGAGGGCAGATTCGTAAATCAATAGAAAACATGAATAAAAAGTTTTCTGAACAAAAAAAGTTCCTAAATCCTATAGACCTATTGATTAACCAAATATCTGAAATGTCGTTAAGCAACTATATTATGGTTGGTGATACGAATGAGGCTTTTAATAAACTTAATATAATCGAGTCAAGCATGTCTCCTCCATGGTCAAAAACTTCTGCCCTCGGCTACTTAGACTTATACCTTGAATTAAAAGATATTGAAAATGCCGAAAAATCAATTGAGAGTGTAGAGGAAATGATCAGGATTTTTGGAGAAGAATCGAAAAGAAAAATAATCTATCATGCTGAGGGTAGAATCAATGAATGGAAAGGCGATTACATTAAAGCTATCCTTAATTATAATAGTGAGCTGGAGTATAAACCCACCGACGTGAAGATTCTTATAGATATCGGTAGATGTTATAGGGAAATCGGTAATTACTCAAAGGCAAAGAAATTGCTACAAACTGTATTGAAAATCTTTCCATTTTCTCCTAAAGCACATTATGAAATTGCTCAAGTGTATATTAATACAGGAGATAGAGAAAAAGCACAATACCATTTAAGTACAGCAGTGAATATTTGGGAAGATGCAGACCACGAATATAAACCAGCGAAGGGTGCAATAGAAAAATTACAGGAATTGGAATCCATATCTTAATATGGTTATACCCAATGCTATTTAACTTTTATAATTATGGAATGAATGATTTCTAAATGGGAATAGATTGCAGATCAGAAAATATTTGACAAAGAATTTTTAAATGTCTAATATTTACAGGAAAATTTAATGATTGAAATACTATGGAGGAATGGTTTTGAGAAACACTAAAAGAATTTCAATTTTACTTGATTTACTATTTTTTATCTTAATTTTTTCCTCTATTGCTCTTGGGAATTATCAGTTTTTCTCCACTGTTCAGCAAATTTGCCGTAATTATGGGGTAGATGTCAATTATAGTAATATGGAACTAAGGGAAATGGTCGAGGGCTCAAAAGAATTTATATTGCCTATTTTAGGTACAAGAGGTAATTTCGATAAAATTATTCTTGTAGGATTTTATTCTGCCGGAAAAGCAATGTTAAAGTGTAATTTGCAGGTTGAAAAAGTTACTTTAGTTGTGAGTATAAAATATAAGGGTATGGAAAAGGTATTCGCATCAGCAACGAAATCAGACATTATGAAGTACATTAATAATGAGCTTCCACCGCACAAATTTATAAGAAATGTTAATTTTAGATAAATCTAATTACAATAATTAAGGAGGAATTCATGGAACCTTTTTCTTGGGGTTATACTTTCATGATGTATTTAAGAGGAATTGGTTGGGCTATTGTTGCTGCTATCGGTTTTTCTTTTGGTGTTGGTCTTGCTATTAAGGTTTTTGACTGGCTATCGACCAGCATCGATGAATGGGAAGAAATAAAAAAAGGAAACATCGGTGTAGCATTAATTATAGTTTCTCTAATTCTAATGGTCGGATTGTTAGTTTATAAAGTTATTTAAACTGACTTTCAGGTTTAATTAAGAAGGGGATACTCTGGTATTCTGGGTACCCTCTTTTAGTTTCAATTTATAAGCAAGGGAAATACTAAGAAATATGGTATTTAAAATTGAGGCTCTTCTGGAATAAGTGTGGACTATATCTAAATAATCTGATATATTTCTCCTTTAAAAATGATTAAGGAGGAGAGTCATGAGAGAGAAAGAGATACTAAAAGAATTGATAGCCATCCCTCAATACAGCGTAAAGGATATTCAATTTAAAGAAGGTAATGAAGAGACAGCTTCTGAGGCAACAATAACCTTACAAAGGGATGAAGCAAGTTTTAAGTGTGCCTGTGGATACCAAGCAACAGGTTATTACGATTCAAGCCGGCATCTTATTCGTGATCTGCCTTATGGAAAATGGTCTAAGGTCTTCTTAGACCTCTACAAATATCGCATTCAATGTCCAAACTGTGGTGTGGTTACAGAACAACTTGAGTGGATACGTCCCTTCAAGCGTTATACCACCAGACTCTCTGATGCTGCGGCCTTGAGTTGTCGAGCTCTTCGTTCCATCTCTGATGTAGCAGAGCAGTATCATCTCTCCTGGGATATCGTCAAAGAAATTGACAAGGAGTATCTATCCAGAGAGTTTGAACCCCCTGTTTTCGATGATGATCTTGAATATTTAGCCATGGATGAGTTCTCTCTTAAGAAGCGTCATAAGTATGCCACCAATTTTGTTGGTCCCATAAGGCGCAAGGTCCTCTATACGGTAAAAGGCCGTTCCTTTGAAGATGTCAAAGCCTTCTTTGAGCTCCTTGGTAAAGAGCGCTGCGAGAAGATAAAGGCTGTTTGTGTTGACATGTGGGACCCTTATATTAAGGCTGTAAGGACATACTGTCCTAATGCTGAAATCGTCTATGACCTCTTCCATATAGTTCAGAACTTTGGTAAGGTCATTGATAAGGTCCGTAACAATGAAATAAAGAAGGCATCTTCTTCCGAGAAAGATGTAATCAAAGGGAGTAAATATCTTCTCTTGTCTAATGCCAAAAACCTGACTCATAAGAACAGAAACTCTCTTAAACTACTGTTAGCCTTAAACAAGCACCTTTCAACTGTCTATATCCTCAAGGATGAGCTTAAGCATCTCTGGTCGTACACCTCTGAAGCCTGGTTTAAAAAGGCCTTTAATGCTTGGTATCGCAAGGCTATCTATTCCAAGATTGAACCACTCAAAGAATTTGCCCGTTCCCTGAAGAGGCGAATTGATGGTATTATTGCTCACTGCAAACATAAACTAAACACTTCCTTCCTGGAAGGTATGAATAACAAGAT
>Ga0315533_1003517_pt1 | contig 10261 bp, 8 predicted proteins | sample SalMarSW160130MG_FD_203081 | JGI IMG/M metagenome (GOLD analysis project Ga0315533, IMG submission 203081) | Salt marsh sediment microbial communities from the Plum Island Ecosystem LTER, Massachusetts, United States - Salt Marsh Sediment SW1601-30 ...
CATTGTGCTTGCCCAAATAACAGGGATCAGAATGGAACCAAGTCTCCGTTTGGCTCTAGTTAAAAAATGAATACAAGTCAAACGGAGACTTGGTTCCTCTTATCTGCTTGTTTTCCATTTGGTTTTCGCTCGGTTAGTAAAACAGGGGTTCACTCTTGACTCTTATTTGGCTTTTCTTAAGATTTTAACATGGTTATTGTTTTTCATTTTTTCTCTTGTCAACTTTTGCCATTCAATTTTGGTGTTCAGCCATTGCGGATTCATGCCTAAAGCAGTAGAAAGAGTCAAGCGTAAATTTGACCCCTAAACTTGTGAAGAGATGCGTGCTAAGGCATATCCTTCTGGGAGTGAGCCCAGCGAACACTTAATGAGAGTTCATGCCATTCTTATGTTCAGTTATTCAAAATGCGTCCACATGTGGATAACTTTGACTACTTTTTCATCATCAAGAATTTGATAAACTAATCGGTGCTGTATATTTATACGACGGGAATAGGCTCCCGATAAGTCGCCTAATAACTTTTCAAATGGTGGAGGTGTTTGATAAGGATTTTTGCGCAGGATATCCAGCAATGTTTCGGCTTTTTTTCGAAGACCGGCAGCAGATAACTTTTTAGCATCTTTTTGAGCCAGTTTTATGTAAACGACTCGCCACTTCACCACTCAATATCCTCATTGCATTCCTCAATTGGTGTGGCTAAACCATCACGGATTGATTCGCGCATACCAGGAATATTCGTCAGATAGAGCGTTTCCTGTACGGATCGCCAATCATCTTCTGAAACAAGCACAGCACTGTTACGCTTACCGGTGATGATAATTGGCTCGTGGGAAGAAGCTGCTTCGTCAATGAGTCGATACAACTTTGATCTTGCTTCAGTAGCTGTTAAAGTTGGCATAATTGACCTCTACTGTGTAAAAATTTAAACATTTAGATGGTACTTAATAACGTACGCTTTGTCAAGAGTGAAATTTAGGGCACAATGTTTAGTTGAGGGATGTAAAAGGGGATACCCCCTTTTATTGAGATACCTTAACTCAATTCCTTTTTTGTTTTGAATGATTCAAAAATATAGCGCTCAGGGTAACCAGCGATACCAATGAACTCGTTTGGAAGACCGCAGCGCTTCTCGCTGTCTGGGTGACCCTAATCTTTTCTTTATCGCAAACCATAACATGAGTCAAACGAAGACTTGACTTTAGACTTGCCCTTTAATGGGTGCCCCTTAACTTATAATCTTTTTCCCCTATTCACAAAGTTGATTCAGAAACAACGTTATTACTATGTCAAGAAATAGGTATGGTGTCCCCTGATTTATGCTGATTTCATAATCCATAAAAAATCCCTCCGTGTTATGCCCTGTTTTTCAACATATTCTCCCATGGTATCCTCCTTTTTTCTTATTTTATCTGTATTTTTACCTAACCACAACAAGCGTGTGAGGTTAAACCTTGAATTGTACATTAAATCTGGAACTTTTGTTCTTAATCACAATCCACTGTTTGACACCAATTTTACCCTTAAGGTTTTATGCCAGCCTGCGTTTTACGAATTTTTTATTTTTTTTATTACAATAATCATTTCAATTTTATAATTCTTTTAAAAAAATAAAAAAAATAAAAGAATAATGCATATTTTATTTAATTGAATACTTGACAAAAATTAATTTAAATTTATATTTATGTCAATAACAGTTATGAAAGATATAATCGAAAGACTAAAAAAGAAGGGAGTGACTTTGACTCCCCAAAGAATGGCGATAGCAGAGTTTTTGAGTCAAACCAAAGACCACCCTACAGCCGATGACATTCACAGGTCTATCCAAAAGAGATACCCAACAATGTCAATTGCCACAGTGTATTCCACACTGAAATTGCTAAAAGAGCTTGGAGAAATACAGGAATTATCTATAAGAAAAAGAAGTAAAGCGTGTTTTGATTCAAATCCAAATCTTCATCATCATCTTCTCTGTAAAACGTGCGGAAGAATAGTAAACATTGAGCTTGATTATCCAAGCAACTGTCCAATATTCACAAAGCAAACCATAAAGGGATGTAAAGTAGAGGAGGTGCAGGCCTATCTTTATGGAGAATGCCAGGAATGCCTGAATGGTAAAGGCAAAACGAATGATCATTAAATAGTAACAACATATTGATTGAATGGTTTGCAAATAGACCTGTCATCATGGAATGGCAAAAAGAAGACATAAACAAGGATAAAAAAATTGAGGCAGCAGTAAATAAGATAAGCTACTTCTTAATGCAGATGGAGGAGATAGAGCGTTAATGGAAGTTACTCATGATGGAGCGGTTAAGGTAAAACTTATCGACGTATGTAGAGGATACCCATTAGTCAGATGACGCTAAAGATGGATGTAGGGGGGCTCTAAAATCGGAAGCCCTAGAAGGTTAAAGGGATTGTAGGCGTATAAAGAGAAAAGGATTCAGACAAAAAATTTATCACAATTAATCATTTAATAGACCCAAATAAGATTTATTGATGAGTGGTTTGAAAGGCAAACACTCATGATAAAGAAGTGAGGGATATGGATACAAAGATTATCCCTTAAATAACAATATAAAGGAGAACTTACTATGAAAAGAAGAAATTTGTTTTTTGTAATTGCTTTAATTATCGGCGTTGCCTTTTCCTTGAACGCATCTCTGGTAATGGCCAAGGACATGACGGCCGATGACCTCAAGCAAGAGGCCTATAAGAATATCGAGACGATCACCGTATCGGATGGAAAGGCTATCTTCGATAAGGGCGGGGCTATCTTCCTTGATATCCGAACCGACAAGGAATATAAGGCCGGGCATATACCTGGTTCAATACATATTTCAAGGGGCCTGCTCGAGTGGTTTATTAGCAAGGAGATTTCGGATAAGAATGCCACAATCGTAGTGTATTGCAAAACTGGTGGCAGATCTTGTTTAGGAACTAATACGCTTGTCAAGATGGGTTACAAAAATGCGAAAAATATGGATGGCGGCTGGAAGGCATGGGAAAAGGCAGGATACCCGGTCGAATAACAGGAAGAGATTGATACAATCTTTTTTTTAAGGAATAAAGGCAGTCCATGTATGAGGGCTGCCTTTTTTTCATGTTCCTGCAATTAGATATTGAGGCAATTATCTTCGCGATACAGAATGGTAGTTCTATCAATCCCAAAACTGATTGGCTTCAATCCTTCTATGCTTAAAGCGCGAACCTACTTTTTTTTTGCGTGATCGATAGCCTCCAAATATCGCATCCTAGCTGAGTCATCAAGAATAATGACGCATATCTTTGATAATTTTCCAATGGCCTGTTTTACGCCCCTTTATAAAGACAGAAAGTGAATAAGAGTATTTTGGTAAAGAGCATGCTACGATGATTTCGTGAAACTTAAGGTGTTTTAGAAACAATGTCCCCTTTAGACGTATAATCTTTTTCCCCTATTCACAAAGTTGATTCAGAAGCAACGTTATTACTATGTCAAGAAATAGGTATGGTGTCCCCTGATTTCCTCAATGGGCGATTCCTTTACCAGGTTATAACATGTGGTTATTGTACAGGAGATCCGCAACTCCTACTTCCGGGTTGGTGCCTCGTTTGTCCAAGTAAAGCCTAGTTTTTCTTCTGCTATCTGTTTTACCCATCCACATCCTCGACACCATCTTGCGTTTAATTTGAGCACAAGTTCTGGGTAGGTTGCCTTATCATTTGGATTCTGTGGTTTCAGCGTCACCGTTTGATTCGTCCTGTTTCTGAGAAAATGATTCCCGCATATCGGGCAACGAGTCTGGTCAGATATTGCTTGATTCATGAAACTTACCTATTAATTGTTTAGGGTTTGAAAATGATTATAGGATCAAGTCTACGTTTTACTCTCGTTAAAAATGAATAAAAGTCAAACGTAGACCCCTTTATAAAAAAAGATTTATCATGTTAAATGCGCAGCCTATTTAAGTGGGACTCGCCTTTTAATGGGTGCCCCTTAACTTATAATCTTTTTCCCCTATTCACAAAGTTGATTCAGAAACAACGTTATTACTATGTCAAGAAATAGGTATGGTGTCCCCTGATTTCCAAATACTGTTGTCCGTAGCTCAGTCTGATAAGGATTTTCCCAAAACATTTTGTAACTCATCCCAAGATCCCTTTTTTTATAATCTTTTCCCCCTATTCACAAAGTTGATTCAGAAACAACGTTATTACTATGTCAAGAAATAGGTATGGTGTCCCCTGATTTTGCGGACCGCGCCCGCCCTGTTAAATCCCGTAGGGCTATTTAACTGGGGTGAAATTTACATCTGTAATAGCGAAGTTTACCGCGCCTGCCCCGCCTGCCCCGTAGCTCCGGGAGATGGTACTGGGGTAGGTATGGAATATCGTACTGGGGTTAAATCCTCAAAGGCAATTTAACTGGGGCGTACTTGTCCGCCGGAATTATGGCGGATTTCACTGGGACTTGCCCTTTAATGGGTGACTCCTTTATAACATGAGTCAAAAGAAGATTTGACCCCTTTACATTGACCCCTTTATACGTTATTACTATGTCAAGAAATAGGTATGGTGTCCCCTGATTTCATGAGCTGCTTTTCAATCACACTGCATGCTGCACCAACACCGCCGTAACTCCTCAGAGAAAATACCTCCGCTATGGTATGTAATGATTTATTGCATAGCTCCCTCACCAGATACATGGCCACCTGCCTGGCTTCATTTCTTGTGCCTCTTTTTCCTTGAAGAAGGTTCTCTTCAGAGGAGAGGTGTTTTTTCTCTTGATTTATCCCGTGAAATTTTTACCCCGTTAAATGCCTGCCCCATGAAATGCAAGGCATATTTCATCGGGGCGAAGCATATTTAACTGGGGCCTAAGGACAGCGAAGCGTATTTCACTGGGACTCGCCCTTTAATGGGTGACCCCTTTACACTATTTCTTCCGTCTCCTTCTTCGCAAACGCATTGGAGCCTGAGTAGCTATAGGTTTCCGGTCAAGGATATCCAGTGCTTGCCTTGCATGAGGTATATTACTTTTTATTAGCTCTTCAAATAAATTTAGCCCTATTGCTCGATAAGGAGGTTGCATGCGATGTAGGGTCAAAGCGATGGATACAATGGGTTCAGCAACCATAGAATAACGAGATCCGGGGTTTATAATTTCATCCTTGCCAACTTCTATAACTCTGGAACAGATGTTTCCAATGATATCAGGTTCAATTGTAGTATTATCTATGACACCTTCAATTAACCTTTCAGCACTTTTAATTAAAATTCCATCACTAGGCAGAATGGCTGAAATTATTCTTTTCATATCTGCGTTAAGAAGAACATTTTCTCCGTAAAGAAAAAGTGACGAAATAGCTTTTTGCGTTATTTGATCTTTGGTTGAGGAAAGGGTTATAATGATTTCAGTGCATATGGATTGGTGTTCTGTATAATGCCAATTCCTTGATGCGGCAAATGCTGCACCTCGTTGTTCTCTGGAATAATTTTGGTCATTTAGTATCTGATAGAGTTGCTTCTTACTCCATTGATCATTAGGATTTATCAAATTATATAAAATCAATAACTCACCAAACGCCTGCTTTCTGAAATCGCTATCTTTGCTACCTATCAGAGAAATCCATTCCTGAACTATTTTTTTATCAGGAACCATATTAACAATTTTTGCATACTCAATGATACCAATCTTACTTTCAATAACGTCCGACACATTTTTAATAACGTGATCATAATATTTTGCAGTTCTGCTTTTGTCCCAGTTGAATAAAAACTTCATCCAATGGAAAGCGCTATGCCAAATCCTTGGATGTTGTTCATGCTGGAGCATAACTTCAACAATTTCAGCAAATTGTTTATACTCTGGGGGCTTTCTGAGTAAATAGCCCAAAGCAATGGCCTCTAAATAAATATCTCGGCCTCCAGGAAGGCTAAAAGTACCTCCATGTCCCCAAAGGATAGAGTCTTCTTGGCGTTCTCTCTTTTCTTCATTATTTTCGCTCTCGCTAATAGCCGGGTGGGATTCTTCTTTGTACCAAGTTTTGAGCAAGTTAATGATGTCGTCGGGCAAACCTTTATCCTTTTTAGCTCTTTCTCTTAATCCACTTGCAACCTCACGCCTGAATTCATCCGCTGAGAAACCTTTATTAACCAATGTTTCGATAATGTTTAACAGTGCCTCAGTTGGGTATTCCGACTTTGATAGGCCTTCAATACCCATACCTGCTGGTCTCTCTTGTTTTCCAGGCGCAAATTTCAGTATAATTTTCGACGCTCTTTCAGGATTTTTTTCCGCGAACGCGGAAAACTCTCTTGAGGCTTGTATTGATCCTCCGATAAAATCCCATCTCCTTTTTGGATGATCCCACTCAGTATCATCTGTAAGAGTATCAAAAAGATTTATGATGTGATCGTCCTCAGCCTTCAACATTTGCTCCTGGGACATCGGACTTCCTACCCATCCACCGCCTCCCAATTTTGAATCCCAATTAGGCAATCCAGGGAATGCCCTCTCTTCTTGCTCTCTTAAAGTATTAAGTTTTTTTGAGCTCAATTCTTTTGGAAAAGCCCTAAGAAGCCTAAGACGATGTTGCCGATTCCATTTTGTTTTTTTGAACTTATCTTCCAAAGTCCACTCTGGGTTTTCCTTATAATATTGATTCCAATTTAAAACAGTTTCTTCAAGTGAATTAATCTGCTTTTTATTTAGTATTGGAACGACTGCAGATATGAGCCGTTTTGAATATTTATGTTGATCGTTAAGATCTCCGACTGCAAGTCTTTTTGGATTTTGGACTAAGTAATCTAACACTATTTCAGGATGGGATTCTACGATTTGTAATAAGCCAAGACAAAGTAATCTATGGACTGCAAGGTAAGGATTATCCAAATTTTTCCGAAAGAATTCGATAAACATCTCTGTTTGAGTTCGACTAAATTCAATGATGCCTTTACTAAGTGCCGAGATTGGTTGGTTTTCTGACCCTCCATCTCTTTCAGGACGAGTTCCTATTGAATGATCTTCTTGATAACCCGTAACAGAAGGATGCTGTTCATATGCTATTTTATCGACAACTTTTAGAAACCACGGCCAAATGCTATCAATAAAAGCTTCGGGAGACGTCTCAGCAATTATCGATAAATCATGCCAACCTTTATCTTGTCTTAGAAGTTTTTCGATAATGTCTCTTCTGTTATGACTCATTTCATATATTTCTTTTTCTGTTTCTCCAGCTTCAGGAGGTGGAGGGGCTGGCGGCTTATATTCTGCCTCCTCTTTTTTTGCCAAGTCAAATCGGCGCTCGAAATCAGCTAAGACGATTTTCGGTGCCAACTCTGGGCTTTTTTGTGAAACTATCTCAGCTATATATGGGATCCAGTGAGATTCATAACGCTTTGCGATTTTACATACAATGTCAATTGCCCCTTCATCCCAGTCAGTCAAGTTGGTCATTAGATTCAAAATATGATCATCGAAAGATTGATTTTGTACCCAGCAATTTCTGATTAATTGCAAAACATTTTTTCTATCAAAAGCAAAAGCTCTTGATAAAATAGGAATGAATAGATGAGCAAAGTTCGAACCTCCACGCATCATATTTGGAAGATGAGTATTCTTGATCGCGTTGAACCAACCAGGGCTCCCTGCGATGGCCAAAAGCGACTTGTATTTTAGTTTATCATCTTCAAAAAGTGGTAAAAGACATGCCAATTCTACTTCGTTGGGGTTCTCAACACCTCCGATATACTCTAATAATAAATTTCTAATGTGAGTTCTAAGATTATCTCTTTCCCATAATTTGGTAAGTTCTCTTGAATACGTTTTAGGTGAAGCATCACGTAAATAGGCAAGTGTCCTTAAAAGAATAGGGCGGACAAAAAGCCCATCTTGCCTTTGAATTACAAAATCTGATAAGATTTTCTGACCTGCCGCAAAAGATCTGGCCCTTGCAAAATCAAAATATGTTTGATGAACAAAGCCTATTCGTACCCCCGCATCATCAAGTTTCAATATATTTGCTCTTTGTAATTCTTGAAAAGCAGCAGGGTTGCTGTCAGCGAATACCCTGGCAACCCATAGCTCTTCATCCTCTGCCATCTTATTACTGAGGCGTTCTATTATATCGATTTTATCCGATACATTTTCACCCGTTACGACTCGTTGTTGCCAGATATTCTCTAAAAGCGCTTGCAAAGATGATGGTATTTTTGAATCAGCATCTCTGAATTTTAAATCGAGCAATATCTTTAAATGTAATGGTACGCTACAAAGTGCCTTTGTTTCCTCGGAGAAATTATCAACCGAGAAACCAGCCTCTTTTAGAACTATTTCTACATCTCCCCAAGACGGCAATGTTAGATCGATTTTTTCAGCATCAATGGTTGTTAATCGTACATCATGCTGATACTCAAACCATCTGCACGAACTGATAACATGAACTCTATTAGTATTCGAAACGGACTGAATGAGATCCAGTAGGACATTAAGCCTATCAGAATTTCTATCTACCAACTCAGAAAGAGCATCCAATTGATCAATTACTAATATCGGTAACTTGTTTTCATGGCATCTCATTAGAGATTCATGTATGGGATATGAGAGTTGAAGATAATTTTGAAGCTCAGGCAAATTTGATACAGACTTCGGAAGCATATCCGCTTTTATCCCTAATACTGGGGAACCTTTTTCGATAAGCATATTTGCTATGAATGATAATAATGCTGATTTGCCCGTACCTGGTTTCCCTAAAATCAGCATTGTGCTCGTTTCGTTTGAAGAAATCTTATTTTCAATTAGATTAACTTCTTTTCGTTCTAACCATTTGCCTTCGCCGATAGTAGTCGGCCATGTCAATAATGAGCGTGAAGCTGAAGCCAGCTCTTCTATTATCATTTTCTTTGGTGCTTCTTTATTATCTTTTTCCGGCTCTTTTAATGAATCGGGAAAAAGAAATTCCAGTTGTTCTATTAATTCCGGAAACTTTCCAATTTGGGCCGCAGAATCCAGTAGTTGCTTTCCAAGGATCTCTGGCTTTTCTTCCTCAATTAGCTTTGGTTGGGAAACACCGGTTTTACAAAACAAAGAAACTACATCTTCATTGGACATACCAGTGAAAATATTTATCATTATTGGCTGTATGTGTTGAACAATCTGCACTTCAATTTGAATTGGGTTAAGCTCTCTTATAATTTTTGAAAGATTTTCATTTGTATCTTCGATTTTCTTGGCTAACATCTCTAATTGATTTTTTGTATCTGCTGCCGTAAATTCCGCACTTTTACCTAAATCATTTAAGGCACATAATATTTCCTTGCGTTCATTTTCTTTCGATTTATCGTCCAATGGACCATAGATTGCCTTTTCCAATGCGGCTCCTGCATATGGAATGGCCAGAAGGCCAGCTCTTGGGAGATTAGAAGCGATTTTTTTTAGCATTGATCTAAACCCTTTTAGCGTCCGTCATTCAAAAAGCTCAGCGGCGCGGTTTACGGCGTCCGCTGGAGCGACATGAGGCAGACGTATCATCGGAAGGCGAGACATGCAGGGCACAGCTAGCGCATCTTCTCCCTAGCCTCGCGGAATTGTTTTAGCATTTCTTCTGTCACCGGCACCTTCCTGTTTGCTATGAACCCATTGTTAACTATTGACAGCGACACGCGCACGACACCTACTTCATTGTACCTTTTTATTTCCGTCACTGGTGGGAAATGTGCCTCATAGTACTCGAACGCCTTGGACGCTTTGACCAGGTCTGAATCAACCTCGCCCAATGTCGTATATCCGCTAGCCACTATCTCTTCCACCAATTCCGAAACGCTCTCAGCGTCCGCGTGCTTTCGTCTAGGATACCTCATACGGATGAAAGCTGTAACCGTTTCGAGGTTGATCTCCTCAGTGCTGAGGTCACTACCCTTTTCGATTCTGCGCTCCGCCTGCTTGCGAGCCTCCTGGCTCGACCGGAAAAAAAGCTCAAAATGGGAATCAGCCACATAGAAAAGCCCACAGAGAGCATGGAAGTCCTTCCTGAGCTCTGAAGGAATTGCTTGGGGTGACTTGTAGTCCAAGTAGTGCGAGATCGTGGCCCATGCATGCATTGCAATCGTCCTGAACTGAACCTCGAAACGAAGCCCCTTGACGTCGTCGTATCTAGTGCCCTGTCTCAGAAATCCTCTCCCTGATTCAGCAGTTTAAGATAACTCGAAAACCTATGATTCTAATCCACTAAAAAAACCGTAAGTCCATAAATATAGCTTGACAGTTGTAAAAACAAC
>Ga0315533_1003520_pt1 | contig 10255 bp, 10 predicted proteins | sample SalMarSW160130MG_FD_203081 | JGI IMG/M metagenome (GOLD analysis project Ga0315533, IMG submission 203081) | Salt marsh sediment microbial communities from the Plum Island Ecosystem LTER, Massachusetts, United States - Salt Marsh Sediment SW1601-30 ...
TCGCACCAGGTCAGCTACGATTTCTTCGGTTACCTGTCTGCCATATACAGTGGGCTTCCGTGTGCCTACCACTGCCAGGTAAGGGTCATCTTTTGGCAGTAAGTTGCCTCGAACATAAAGCACTGGCGGGTAGTCGTAAATCTCCTTTAACCTGGGAGGATAAGAAGGGTCTTCACAGGTAAACACTTTTACCTTATATCGCTCCAGTTTCTCCATCTCGTCATCCAGGGAAATTCTGGGTCGTAAGGCAGCCATGGCATTTACGCTCCGTGAGTCCAAGCCTGCTTGCTTTAACTCGCTTGCTGGAGCATTCCAGGCGTCTTTCAGATTGTCAAAATGCTCTCTTAATCGCGAAATCCTGACCTTGCCAATGCCGGGTATCCTGGAAAAACCTACCCAGTATTTCAGTTCGTCTTCATTTAGCATAGAACTTAGCCGATTTTAACACAGGTGCTAGCTAGGGACAATGAATTAATTCTCGCAGCTTTGGCAGTATTATCTTTGTAGCTTTATACCCTTGTTCTATAGCCTCGTCGGCCTTATAAAATGCAAACATTCCGATGGAACTAACATCAGGCTCTATGACTATGTCTGCCGATTTCGTTGCCATTCTGATTTTTTCATATTGCATAGCGTTAATTAACTGCATCAAGACCTCGAACATATTTGGGGTTTGCGGGTCTATTTTTCCTCTGCCAATATAAATCCTGGTCCTGGCGACATTGGAAAGCTCATCTAATATCTTGAGCCTATCCTTATTTCCTCGTATTAGACTATTGAGTCTCCTCTTTACAATCGATAGGCGAGTGCTTTCAGGGTAGAGAATCGGCTTATCCCTGACTTCTTTTGTAGCTCGACTCAGCCGTTTTCTTCGCTGAGCTATGCCAACTGTGTTTACAGCAATGACGACCTCGGCGCCCATCTTGCGGACAACATCCACAGGCATGGGATTGACCACTCCACCATCAACCAAGAATCTACCTCTCCACTTCACCGGTGTGAATATCATTGGCATCGAAATGCTGGCTCTTACTGCCTCTGTCACCGAGCCTTCATTGATAACAATTTCTTCCATGCTTTGAATATCGGTGGCGACAACGCTAAGCGGTATTTCCAAATCCTCGAACCTTACACCTCCAATAATGGAACTCAAGAATGATTTAGCCCTCTGTCCTTGTACAAATCCTTTCCACAGCAATATCAGGTTCAGGTCAATTAGGCCAGCTAGCTTTCGCCAATCTAGCCCCAGCATTATTTCCTCTAAAATGGCAGCCTTTCTCTCTTTGGCATAGCAGGCACCCGCAAGCGCTCCGGCACTTGTGCCGCTTATCATATCAATAGGGATGGATTCATCTTCCAGGGCTTTCAATACTCCAATATGAGCCATTCCACGAGCAGTACCACCGCTCAGGGCTAAACCAACTTTAGGAGTTTTGCCCTTTGGATGCTTCATATTCACTAATCTCCTTATCCCATAGCTACAATCAAGATAAAATTCCTAATCTCTAAAGGCGTAATCCACAGCAGCCTGAGCATGTATCATGGTAGTATCAAAAAGGGGAACAGAGCAATCTTTTTGCTTTATCAGGGAAGGCAACTCTGTGCACCCCAGGATAATTCCCCGGGCACCCTGGTCAATAAGTTTTTGGATAATTGTTTTAACTTGCTCTCTTGACGACCTCGTTATCTTCCCTACGCACAATTCCTCAAAGATTATATTATTGACTGTCTGTCGGTCAGCCTCATTTGGAACTACGACACCGAGACCAAATTTATCTATCAAACGCCCTTTATAGAAATCCTCCTCCATAGTATATGTAGAGCCTAAAAGACCAACCTTTTTCAAACCCGAGGAAACAATCTTTTCCGCGGTAACATCAGCAATATGCAGCAGGGAAATATTTATGCTTGCTTCAACTTCTTTAGCCATCTTATGCATGGTATTGGTGCAAATCAGAACAAAATCTGCGCCGGCTTTTTCTACCCTTTTTGCGGCATCCACCATTGAATCTGTCGCTTCACCCCACTTTCCCTGGATTTGAAGCTGCTCAATCTCCTCGAAATCGAGGCTATACATCACGATTTTTGCTGAATGGAGCCCGCCCAGCCTTTCCTTTACAGCCTCATTTATGATCCGGTAATACTCCGCCGTCGACTCCCAGCTCATCCCGCCGATAAGCCCGATAGTTTTCATAGTTCCTTTAGCTCCTCTCTATTTATACCAGCTTGTTTCAATATTTCGAACATCGTTCCTTTTGGCAGGCTCTTTTTGTGCAGAGGCACAATCGCTCTCTTTCTTGTCTCTGGATTATAGTAAATATGATGGCTTCCCCTAATCCTATCCAACACGAAGCCGTTCTTTTCCAGCAATTTGATAACCTTCTCAGGGGTAAGAGAAGGCAGTTTAGACATGTTCAGCCTCTACTGTTAATGTGTATTCTAAAGTTTCTTTGTCTGTTGGTATCTCCTCCCCGTGCTCTCTTAAACTTTCCAGGTATAAATCTATCGCCTCCTTTGCCATGTTTATAGCCTCTTCTACGCCATCCCCGTATGTAACACAGCCAGGAAGAGAAGGAACTATCACTGTATAACCTCCCTCTGGCTCTTTTCTGAGTAAGATTCTGTAACTTAATACACTCATGTCTTTGCCTCCCGTTTTTGTCATATTAAAAAGATTTTATTCATTATTCGATAATATTCCGCCGTCGACTCCCAGCTCATTCCACCGATGAGCCCGATAGTTTTCACATTTGCTCCCTTATTCAAATCACATTAAACAGGCAGCAGGTCACAAAAGTAAAATGAATCTCTTAACACAACCTCTCCTGTAGTATACCGCACTCTGGTTTTAAATATCGGACCATCAAATACAAACGAGTGAAATTCACCGTTTTCGCCGCATGGGTCAGCGTTTGCAGGGAGCTCGGCTAAGAAATCCTTATCGATTATCCTGCCCACAAATGTTTTATCGAGAACCTTTGAGTCAACACAGGCGGTAATAGCCTTAAAGCCTGAATCTATAAATGCCCGGATAAGCTCGGCGCTGTTCTTTCCCCATAGAGGGAAAATCCCTTTCATTCCTATCTTTGCCAGGTTCTCCTCTCGATATTTCCTTATATCGGCAAAGAAAATATCCCCGAAGACCACCGAGGTGATACCTTTGTTTCGGAATTCAAGAGAAGCATTCATCATTTTGGACTCGTATTCCTGGGTAAACTCACCCTGGGAAACGAACACTTCATACAACGGCAAGCCAAGGCATTCAGCCTGACGCTCTATCATGCTGCGCCTTACACCATGCAGGCTTACCCGGTCGTAATCCTCTCTGATAGCTGTCAGAAGCGATATTACTTCATATTTATTGCTTTTTTGAAGCTCATAAAGCGCCGAGGTGCTGTCCTTGCCACCACTCCACCCAAACACTACTTTTTCAGGCATCTAGCTTAGCTTTAGGAAATATCACTCTACGACTATCAGCAAATTCTGAGAACGCACTGGATTTTTCTTCATGATTGCATATAACGTTCTGAGCGTATCTGAAGTCCTACGAAGCAGGATTGGGGCGGAGTGCCAAAGGCACGGAGCCAGATACGCTCTGTTAGGCGAAGTCGTTGGATCCATAACAATCTACTCCTTTATTATGAACAATATAGTGGCATATGTAGTGTATGTTCTATCCTGCCAATTAAAAGTTAATTTCAACTTTTCAAAATCTATATCTTTATTATTATCTAAAAATTCATTTATTTTTCCATGCAGTAATTTTTTATTTCTTTTAAGTTTCCAACTGTCCTCTAAATTTTTTAAATCAATTAATACAAGAAAGAATCTATTAGCGGCATCAAATCTCCTAATTCCCTGCTCCTCATAAAACCATTGAATCAATTCCTCTGGGTTTTTTACAGTATCAAGAACTATTTCTTCCCTTATTTTGTGAAAATTCTTGATAAATTCTTTTGCTTCTTTTGAAGTATCCTCTGAGATTCTCGTTAGAAGTTCATTGAAAATATCTTTATTATTTGTGTTCCTATCATAGGGGATATTATGCTGCCTAGCAAATCTTTTTAATTCTGTTAATTCTGGAGCTAAACCCAACTCGTTTCTCTTTATTTGCATATATCCTTCGGGGAAATATGTAACCTTTAAGTCAAAAGGGAAATCATTCCAGAAAAAATCTACCTTCTTAATTAAGCCCACCGCAGGCAATAAATGAGGATGGTCTTTGAACATATCTTCTACTAAGATAGAAGTCCAGTGATTATACCATGAACATAACACATAGCCTCGTAATCTCGGATTTATATCATTCTCAATACTATTGCAAAGTTGTTCATAATCTTGAATCTTCTTGACATAATTATTAACTATAGTTTGTTCAACGGCATTTTGATAGAAACCTCCCCAATCGAAAACTTTCAATTTGTAGAGCTGCGAATATAAATAATCTTCATTTTTGATTCTCTCTTTTCTTTCTCTATCATAGATTTGTTTGATAAAATTATCTATTTCTTCATTTGAAATATTCTTACAAAACATGAATTCGAAGAGTTCTCTTCCATTAATTCCAGAAACGTTAATCTTTATTCTGTCTGCCAATTCCCTCAAAATATTACTTCTTGATATTGATCGCATTTTAAGAAAGTATATTCCAAGTTCATGCTCAAATATTTTCTCAAAATCGTTTTCTTGGTAATATCGTCTCAGTTTTCTAAATTCTTGCTTCAAATCCATTTATATCCCTCTCTTTATCCATTTATTCCCTTCTTTATCAAAATCCGTTTTTAGTATATGCAGAACTTCGGATAATCTAAAGAACTTATTCTGATGTAGCAATTCAGAGATCAGCAAGTTTAAAATCTGATATGTTTCTAAGCATTTCTCTCTGCTATTTTTCAAATAGTCTTCTATCAAATTGACTATATAATTTTTGTTCTTCTTTACAGAAATCAGCTGGATGTCTTTAATAATCTTATTGGGATTTTTTCTGAAGGTTAATATAAAATCTGTTTTTAATCCTGCCCTACGAGTATCTTGAACAACTGAGTTAGCAGAATACTCTAGAGTTTCAACCTTTTCTAAATCAAATTTAAGACTATTTGTATGTATAAGCAAATTGATCCAAGTTTCATCGTCTAAACTATTAAACATCAACGAGAAGTAGCGGTTTGGTTTCAATATTCTCTCAATCTCAGCGAGAACTTCGTTTAACAACTTATAATAGTTATGTATATCTTTCTTTCTATCTTTGGACTCACTTATTATAATCTCATCTTCATAATTAACCTCTTTCTTAAGCCAACTATTCCATAGCATACTTAGCTCTAAATACGGCTGCCGATTGCCATGAGGAGGATCTGTTACTACATAGTCTATCGAATTACCTGGCATCTCTTTTAAAGCTTTTTGTGCTGGCTCATTTATAAGAAGTAAATTCTTTAAGTCCAACAATTCTTCAAAGTTCGCAGCCTCATTAATTGAATATTTTTTGTATTCCACCCCCTTTTTTGCTTTGAGAATCTTCCTGTATCTATTTTCAAAACAATTCCAAACATTTATTTCAAAATTCTCTTTTGGTACCCAATAGCCAATTACCCAACTACCTACTTCCTTTCTCTTAGTTTTTCTTGACTCACCATTAAATTTTCCTCTTCGTTTAACAACAAAAACCATCTTGCTGGCTTGTCCAATTGAAGCCGTAAAACAAAACTTAAAGAATTCTTTGACGTTTCTATTTTCAATTTTTTCTATTCTATCTATTAGAAGGGATAACGCCATTAAATTTCGTGGGGTAAATAATTCATAAATGTGATTCTCACGATTTGCATTAATCCGTGAATTATGGAAAAATCTATCTTGGGGATAATAATAGGGTATTTTATTGTATGAAAAGGATGAGGCTAGCTCCAAATCATCCTGCATTGGTCTTTCAGTGATTTTCGTTCTACTTTTTACATCATTTTTATACCAGACTTCTGTTAATTTACCATTCTCCCATATAAAATGTGTCCCCACGAATTCTTTATCTCTTCTTTTTATTATATAAAAGGAATTAATCACATCATTAATCTCTGATTCCACTTTACTGAACTCTTGCTGTATTAATTTTGTGTTTACTTTATTAATCATCTGCTTTGTTATGAAAATTGCAGATGGGTTTATATCTATTCCAATTGCTTTTCTTTCAGTAAAAATAGATTCTGTTACCGAAATTCCAGAACCACAGAAAGGATCCAGTACTATTCCACCTTTCTCTGTATATCGCAGAATAAATTCTCGTATAATATTGTATGGCTTCTTAGACCAATATTTATGCATCGCATAGATGCCGGTATAAGACTCAGCTGTATGATTATCTTTGTCTTTTGTTTCGTCTTCAAACAAAGTTAATTGCGTATTCATTTCTATAACCATCTATACATTAGTTCAACGATTTCGGACAACTCGTTATTATGCGAATTATTTTCATAATAATCCCTCAACTTTTCCCTTCAATGCAGCAATTCTATTCCTACGAATTTTTGCTTTATGATAGTGCCACATAACATTAAGTGGCCTCTTGTCTCTTCTATTGGCTGGTGGTTTACTAATCCCAAGAAAAGTTTCTATGTCCTTATCGAGGAAATCAATAGATTTAGTAAATTCATTTTTCTGCCCCCCAATAAATTGGTTAATAAATTCGTGAACATTGTTATTCTCGTCTTTGTCTGCCAAAACGGAGTGATGTATTCCTAATTCCTTAAACAGGTTCATGTACCTATGAATGTTAAACTTTCCCATTGTGTCTAAGACATAAATTCTCTTTTCCCTTAGGTCATTCCATTTGTTTTTTATAAGATAGTCAATAAATGTTTTTTCTGTTGCGCCTTCACATACCAGCACAATATCAGCAAAAAATGCAGCACATCTCTCCGAATCTAGCCATAAAAGATAACGAATTGCTTCTTCTTCCATTCTCGTATCATCATCTGTATCACCCATTATTCCTCTAATTCTGTCTTTTGTAGGTTGGTCGACGGATTGATCACTCAATTTACTTTGAAGCAATTGCGTGAGTTCATTATTCTGCTCAATTATCGACTCTTGTATATCTTCTGACACTTGGAAAGACTTCGTGATACCATTATCCCTTTTTAATCTTACTAAAGCCGGAATATCCTCAATGTTTTTGCTTACAAAAATTGGTGAATGAGTGGCTACAATAATCTGTTGACTCTCTTCAGAAGATAATGCCCTTAAACTGGTGTTAAGAAGTTCTTGCTGACCAGGATGCAAAAATGCCTCCGGTTCTTCAAATAGTATCAGAGTAAGCTCCGGTGAGAATTCTTTCTTTTCGTAAGTTTTTATTTCAGTATATTGTGAAGAAAGTTTTAGAAGAGTATAAATCAAGTGTCTCTGGAGTCCCTGCCCAAGGTATTGAACATCTATTTCTCTATCTAAATTTTTATCTATTACATAGTGCGAAACTAGGTTTTTTATTATGTCTTCAGGTGCTACAGGGTTTATCCTTAGGTCAAATTCTACTTCCCACTCTTTTAAGCTATCGTTTATTTCTTTTTTCAATTTGCTTAATGAGAAACCGTCTTTGGACGCTTCTTCTTCAAACTCACTATTGAATTCTTCAAAAGACTTATTTAAATTGCCAAAAGATTCACTAGTTTTAACAACTTTCTTCATAACAAAAGTTACTACGTTCCTTAAAGGCGAGGGACCAGTCAACTTTAATGTTTCATCAGTTTTAGCTACCTCTGGAATGTAAATTACCGAGCCTAATTTTGCTTCGGAGACATTCTTTGCCCCATAAAACAGATTTTCTGAAAGGACATTATTTTCATAAGCATATATATTGCTCTGATTAGGTTTTGCTCTACCTTGTGATTGAAGATATTTCCTTGCTTTCAGGATATTACTAGGATTCTTATATTCTTCTTTTAGATTACGAAATTCTTCGTCAGACAGTAAATATTCAATTTCAATCCAGCTTTCATTATCTTCTGTTTGGAACTTTGGAAAATCAGATTTGTCGTTAAATTTAATCCCATCTTCATAGAAAATCCTCAAAGCTGTTAGAACATTCGATTTCCCGGCATTATTAGCTCCAACAAGTACAGTATAGTCGCAAGGATCAAATTTCGCGTCTTTTATTGACCTAAAATTGTGGATTGTTATTGATTTTATCTTCATTTATTCATCTACTCTGTTTTTTTTGCCTTTTTGGGATAACCCCGGCATATACGAACCTTCCCAACTTCAGCGGAGAGGGTGGGATTCGAACCCACGGTCGTCGAAGACGACACGCGCTCTCCAGGCGCGCCTGATCGGCCACTCCAGCACCTCTCCATATTAAATCTACTATGCCTTAAGTATACTGCATTACCCCGTTATTCATCATAGGTCAGATTCTTTCACTACCTTAGCTTCCAAGTAAAGAGTCACCGTTTTATCTTACCAGGCAGTATATACACATACGGTTTATGCAGTATTCTGGTATAGAGGAAGCGGTCCAGCTTCCGAAGGTTAAGATATACCCTCCATATTCTGGCATCTTGCTTATAATATGACCTTACTTCCTTCTGTGTAACAGGAGCTATGCCCAGCTCCTCTGCCTCTGTGGCAAAGAATTTGTTTACGGTATCAACAAGCTCCGGGATCAAATCTGGTCGCTGTTCTTTGTAGAAATTTGCAATCACATCAACTGCAACTAAATGGAAATCATAGTAACGGGTCATGACATCCTTGAGGAAAAGCCATTTGACCAGCCAAACTAGAAAGGAAGGTGCACTGCGCAGGAACAGCTCCGGGTTAAGTTGTTCCTCTCCATCCTTTTGAATAAAAGGGGTGCTGGTGTCTACATAATAAAGCTGGGTATTTGTGTCCACATGGGGGTTTTTGATATCAAACTCCTTGATAGCCCAATTAGATATCTGTCCATCAATGCCAATACGTATGTGGTCGTTCCTCTTATTGAAGGTCCAGACCTTTTTCAATTCCCTGAGTACTATCCCCACAAAGGTTGCGATGTTTTTATTATCCAGAACGTGAATAGCCTTGTGCCCCATGGATTCGGAAGGCAATTTACGTTGAATATCGAATACAACGATGTTTCCCTTTTCAGGTATGATTCTTGCACAGGTGAACTCCGGCACATCAATGCCGACCTCGTCTTTAAGGAGCTTATTGTATTCAATGAATATCTGTTCGTATTGATCTACTTCTGTTAGAGATTTAAAGATGGGTAACCTTTTGAAAGCCCATCCTGCGAGTGTTTCAGCTTCAATCTCAAAGATGGTGCTAATCTCTCCGTAACCAATGACCTTTGCCGATATCCTGCTTTTTTCCGGGTGTCTTGGGTCAAGCCCCTGTTCAAATCTTTTGAGCAAATCAATATCTAACTCAGGCATACTCTGCTTCCTCAAGATTAAAGTTTTAACATATTTCTCGCATCATTGAGTGCATGGTCCAGCCTGTCCAGGATTTCTTCGGCGAGGTCCTGGTCGATGGTTAGTGGAGGCAAGAGCTGGCTGATTCTGGTGTCATTGTTAGCATAGATGGATAGTATCCCATTGTCATAACATGTCCGCGACATAACCGGTCCGCATTGCTCATTTACCATCTCAATCCCCATCATTAATCCCAGTTGACGCAGCCCGACCAGAATTTCCGGATGTCTTACCTTAAGTTTTTCAAAGCCCCTGGCAAAGATCTTACCTATATTGCGGACGTTCTCCAGGAATTCCGGGCGTGATGATTCCTCCAGCACAACCATCGCCGCCGGACAGCCTACCTCTGCTCCCCCAAAGGTAGATACATGGATAAAAGGATTGGCCTTAAAGAAGGACTCGTACTGGGGGCGAAAGCAGGTGGCACTCATGGGATATATCCCACCAGAAAGCCCCTTTCCTGTTACCAGGACATCCGGTACTACATCGTAATGTTCAATTGCCCATAACTTGCCTGTGCGACCCAGACCTGTTTGGACCTCATCAATAATAAGCAGGGCGCCATTTTTCCTGCAGAGGTCTTGCACCCGAGGATAAAAATCCTCCGGAGGGATTGGTATCCCGTATGTTGCCGGTATTGTCTCAAAAATGACGGCTGCTGTATCGTGATCAATAGCCTGGCTCAGAGCATTTATATCACCAAAAGGTATCTGTATGAACCCGGGAGGTTGTGGGCCGAATGGTTGTCGGTACTGTTCATCTCCCGCGGCGAGAGCAAGACCAGTATGTCCATGATAGCCTCCCACAGCAGATATTAC
>Ga0315533_1003523_pt1 | contig 10251 bp, 7 predicted proteins | sample SalMarSW160130MG_FD_203081 | JGI IMG/M metagenome (GOLD analysis project Ga0315533, IMG submission 203081) | Salt marsh sediment microbial communities from the Plum Island Ecosystem LTER, Massachusetts, United States - Salt Marsh Sediment SW1601-30 ...
TTCAGAATCGGTAAAAGCTAGGTCTTTACTGACAATAGCCACTAGACGTTAGAATAGATAGGGCTGGGTATTCCCGGTATCGGGATGCCTAGCCCCCTTTTTTTCTCCGAAGATAACGAGATAAGCTTTTGTTAAGCAAGGTGCATAGACTGCCTTACGTTTGTCAGACCTATAGTCAGGTGCTATACTTTCAGTGTTATGGTAAGGTGCTGAATCGGACATAACACCAAAGAAGCTTATAGGTAGCATACTGTGACTACGTCAGAAGGAGCAAGCGAGTACCTTGTAATTTTCGCGAACGCCGTCCGCGAAAAGTTTTCATCTGTGCTTGTTGGGCAACCTGAAGACCAGCTTAAAAATCCCGTTGAGAACTTGGTCAGGTCTCTCGGCACCCAATTCGGGCGGACTTTAAGTGTTGTCACGGAGGTAACTGCGGAAGATATCGGACGTCCCGATATGGCGGTAGCCGTTGACCGGGCACTGGCCGGGCATATTGAACTAAAAAAACCTGGTACAGGTGCTGACCCAACGCGGTTTACCGGTCACAACGCACAGCAATGGCGAAAGTTCCAGGAGCTTCCCAATCTGATCTATACTGATGGAAATGCCTGGGCACTCTATCGGAGTGGACAGCGAGTTGGCAATATCGTTGACATCGGCGAAATTGACCAACGGGGAATCCGTGGCTTAAAGCAAGAAGCAACGTCTGATTTTCTAACAATCATTCGCCAGTTTTTAACATGGGAGCCGGTTACACCAGCTTCACCCCGAGCACTGGCTGAATTATTGGCACCACTGTGCCGTTTTCTACGTGACGATGTGCTTCAAGCCGTAAGAAACAGTGATTCTGCACTGGCCCAACTCGCGTATGAATGGCGTACCACCCTGTTTCCTGACGCCACAGATGAAGGGTTCGCCGATGCTTATGCCCAAACACTGACATACGCCTTGCTCCTTGCCCGTTTCGACGGCGCCAGCGACCTGCGCCCAAATCGAGCGGCTGAAACCCTTAGCCATAAACACAAACTGCTTGGTCATGTCCTCACAGTGCTGGCCGACGAGCAGACCCGAGAGGATATTGGCACCGGCGTGGATATTCTGGTAAGGGTAATCGGGGCTGTGGATCCGGCGAGGCTCATGGAGCGCGACCCTGACCCGTGGCTTTATTTCTACGAAGACTTCCTGGCGGCATACGACCCCAGAATGCGTGAAGAGCGTGGTGTCTATTATACTCCTGTACAGGTCGTTCGCTGCCAGGTGCGCCTGGTTGAACAACTCTTGATAGAACGTTTTAGCAAAGCGATGACTTATGCCGATGACGAAGTCGTCTTCCTTGACCCAGCCGCAGGTACGGGGACGTATCCTTTGGCGGCAATCACGGAAGCTATAGACAGGGTGCAAGCCCGTTATGGCGCAGGAGCGGTGCCCCCGAGAGCTACCATGCTGGCGAAGAACGTGCACGCCTTCGAGTTGCTGGTAGGGCCGTATGCCGTTGCTCATCTCCGGGTGACGCAGAAGCTACAGGAGGCTGGCGCTACACTCCCTGATGACGGAGTCCACGTTTACCTCACTGACACACTAGAATCACCCGACGTGGCTCCACTCGGACGCCTCCCACTGTCTCTACGTCCTCTGGTAGACGAACACCGACGAGCTGGAAAGGTGAAGAAGGAGACGCGCGTACTGGTTTGCATTGGTAATCCTCCCTACAGCCGGCAGGCTTTCGATGCCAGCGAGGGTACCGATGACCCTGCAGCCAGGCTTGAACGGCTCCTGGGAGATTTCATCCGCCTCGCCCGCGGCCGAACCATGTTCAGCCATATCGCCAGCCTGTACAACACCTACGTTTATTTCTGGCGATGGGCGCTTTGGAAGGTTTTCGAGTCCCCCGACAGCCCCGGCCATGGTATCGTTTCATTTATCACCGCGTCGAGTTACCTGAACGGCCCCGGATTCCTTGGAATGAGAGAGGTGATGCGCCATGTCTTCGATGAGCTCTGGATTATCGACCTGGAGGGTGGGAGCCTGGGGGCACGGATAACGGAAAACGTCTTTGCCATCCAGACCCCGGTAGCCATTGCCATAGGTGTGCGTTATGGCGGTCCTAATCCAGATACACCCGCGATTGTGCATTATACAAAGATCACCGGCAGCCGGGAAGAGAAACTCGCAAAACTTGATTCGGTAAGGTCTTTCAACGACCTTGACTGGCAGGAGTGCTCGACTGACTGGACAGCTCCCCTTGTTCCCGCCGGGAATGGCGCCTTCTCGTCATGGCCATTGCTGACTGACCTCTTTCCGTGGCAGCACCCGGGTGTCAAGGTGGGTCGAACATGGCCTATTGCGGTCACGCGTGATGTAGCTACTGAGCGGTGGCACCGGTTAGCGTCCAGTCCGGCATCCGAACGGGGTGAACTATTTGCCGATAAACGGTTCGGCCGCGGTTCCACAACAAGGCCATCGGCAGGCATGTGGCCTCCTCCTGCCTCTCCCCAGCCTATTCAGGATATTACGCCGAACAGCACAATACCAGCAATCATCCGTTACGCGTATCGGTCATTCGATAGGAAGTGGATCCTCGCCGATGGCAGGCTGTTTCGCACGCCCAGCCAGCCTCTCTGGATTGCGCACTCTGAAAGGCAGATATACCTTATTAGTTGGTTAACGGGGGTTCTCGGCAAGGGACCCGCAGCAGTAGCCTGTGCTCTCGTCCCAGACCTCGATAGTTTCAGAGGCTCTTTCGGGGGCAAAAACGTCATACCCCTTTGGCGTAACGCATCCGAGACAGAGGCCAACATCACCGCCGGCTTGCTGGACCACCTGGCGCAGGTATACGGAGAATCCGTATCGCCGGAAGATTTCTTAACTTACTGCTATGCAATCTTGGCCGGGACGGAGTATACGCGTCGCTTCACTGAGGATTTGGCTACGTCTTCGCCACGCATACCCATCACTACAGATGCAAACCAGTTTCGCCAGGGTGTGGAACTGGGCCGGCGGCTAATCTGGCTGCATACATACGGAGCCCGGTTCGTACCCGGTGGCGAGGGATCTGATACTGTACCAGCAGGCCGTGCGCGTGCAGTGCGCCCGGTGCCCGTGACTGCTGAGGGCTATCCGAATGACTTTCGCTGGGATGAAGCTACCGAAACACTCCATGTAGGGGATGGCACGTTCGCACCGGTTTCGAGAGCTGTATGGGAGTTTGAAGTATCCGGCTTGCGCCCTGTACGCTCCTGGCTCGGATACCGAAAGAAGGAACCGGCGGGCAGGAAGTCCTCACCATTAGACGTGATTCGCCCTCGTGAATGGCCCGCGGAGTTCACGGAGGAACTGCTAGAGTTGCTCTGGGTGCTGGAGCACACCATCGATATGTCATCACACTTGGCAACGTTCCTTGAAGCCGTGATTGAGGGCGACGTGCTGACTGCGGACGATTTACCAACGCCAACAGAAGACCAGCGGAAGGCACCGGAAATACCGCGGGGGAATACTACAACTCCATCCGAGCAAATGGCTTTTAAGGAGCAATAGCTAGTGCTCGACACTGTTTCACCTCACAATTCGTCATTTTGTTCAATGTAGGCATTAGCGGTTGAAGCAGTCTTCTCCCAAGCCTTTGGTCGCAGGTTCGAATCCCGCCGCTGCCACTTCTTTTTGAGCCTATTTTACCCCAACCTCCAGCTTTGTAGTTGGTCTTAATATTATAGTCAATATAAGTCCTATAATACCGAAGGCAGCACAGGTAAGGAAAGCCGACTGATAGTCGCCGGTTAAGTCAAATATATAACCTGTAATAAATGGACCAGCAGCAGCTCCAATTGTAAATCCAACGTGAACAACTCCGTAAATTAAACCATGTGAGCTAATCCCAAAAAGCCGTGCCGTTAAGGGGGATTCTGATGCCGCCATTCCTCCAGAAACAAAGCCAGCGACAACAATAAAGAGGTAAAGCATCCATTCTTTTTCAGCTAGGGACAACCATAACAAGGCTGCCGACATCATAACGAATCCAATGATGTAAATCTGCCTATTTCCTACTCTGTCAGCAAGGGCACCAAGTATATAATTGCCTAAAATAACCATCGCACCCCTTGCAGCCAATATGTTAGCGGCACTGACTGGTGATATTTTCAAGTCAATAGCATGCTGAACAATATGCACTACAATGGCGTAAGTTCCGAACCCATAGCAGAAAAACATGCCGAATACTATCCAGAACTGAGTAGTTTTAACCGCCTCCTTGAAGGAAAATGAGTTAGTAATTGATTTCGCTGTCTGGTACTTTCCTTCGCTTTCACCTTCAGGAAGTTGCCTCATTTGAGTCGGGGCACGTCTTAAAAACTGGGTAGCTATAACCACAAATAGCAAAACCGCGATGCCCACTATGATAAGGGACATAAGCCAATCATAAGTAGCTATAAGACGGCTGATAACTGGCGGTCCAATCAGCCCACCTATACCTAAGCCAGCGATGACAATGCCGGTCATTAGTGTCCGCCTCTTAACAAACCATTTGGCAACAGTTGACAATAGCGGAACCCAAACGCCACTCATGCCGATGCCTATTATGACTCCCCAAAACAGGTAAAGCTGCCAGAGAGCGCTAATTTGTGACATCAGCAGATAACCTAGACCTAAAAGGATGCCACAGAATGTCAATACCACCCGAGGTCCGAACCTATCATTAAGTGCCCCAACGACAATACCCAATACTCCATATATAAACATGGATAAGGAAAAGGCACCTGAAGTGACAGCTCTATTCCAGCCAAACTCTTCTAACAATGGATTGAAGAAGACACCAAAAGAATTATATGCAGCCCACGACACCACGAAAATAAAAAAGGCGGCTATAACTACTATATAGCCGTAGAAAAAACGTGGTTTATTCTTATTAAGCTGGGGTAAGTTATTACTTGCCACTATAGTGCATTTCCGTAGCAGCTTCTGTCGTTAAAACAACCACATTATAACATGCAGCACAAAGAATTTGCAGGTTCGAATCCAACCCCCGCTACTAAAGAAAGTTAAGGGCATCGCGAAGAGCGGTGCTTTTTTGTTTTTGGATACAGAGGCAATCCGTACACGGCGGTCGGGAATGTCTACGGGCGCTCAGAGATGTCTAGGGGAGGCGGTGTTCAGGTAGGGAAGGCAAGGCGCACCATGGCACCAGGTCTGAGTGATAGGCTCCGAATGGAAGTCAATTTGAAACGGCTTTGTGAGTTAAATCACGATTTAAGTCAACTAGGCTCGGGCTACTTGTTATATTTGGGCTTTTCCTTCTCGATTATCTTTTTCTCCTCTTTTTCCGCTTCGGCAATCGAGGGCTTCTGCTTGATCTGAAATGTTTTAGCGCCTGGAATAGGATCCTGCCCACCGGGCAAGTGATCTCCGAGGCGCTCTGGACCCCTGCCTCTCTTGGAAGTCCCTATGTAGATATTGGTGCCCTTTTCGTAGTTACTACCACGTTATCTATCTTAAGGGTTACTTCATAGGTGCCAGTACTGTCACCATTATTGGTAACCAGGGCACTTATGGTTACACTTGCGCCAACCTTAACTTCAAATGGAGATACAGACAGGGAGCTAATAGCAAAAGCGGCTGGTGCTTTAACCACTACCGTACCTGATTGGTCATCAACGGATATCGCATAGGTTCCAGCAGGCGTGCCATCATACTTGGTAGCCAGAGTACCAGTTGGGGAAATATCATGATTAGTGCCATCACCAGACACCCTATGATAAGCTTGACGGGGTATATGGCACTGGGCTAAAATCTGGTATTCCCGCCACTAGGGAATACGGCATCTATAAGAAATAGATGTTGGTTGATAGTTTGACAGGAGGTTAGAGATGAGCACCATCCAGAAGGACTTGGCTATATTCAAGGAGTTTAATTTTAAGATACCACCAGTGGGAGTTAAGTTCCTGGCGGCCAAGCCGAAAGGACTAAAGAAACTGGACAAGATTTTGGATTTCTGCGAGATGCTGGCCGAAGCTCAGGAAGGCAAAGCCTTTTACGCCGCCAGCGATAGTTTCACCTGTGTCGGCCCGCTGCTGCTGGGCATGGTGGACAGCGAACCGGTTTTCGAGAGCGGGATGGTCGGCCCCGAGATGGAGATATTTAAGGATCCCAGGGCCAACAAGAGGCTCTACCCCCAGGTACCCCGGATAGATAAAGGCACGGTCAACTACGTCGCCTTCGCCCCGCTGGATAAACTCACCTTCGACCCGGACGTGCTAATCGTCATCGCCGAGGCGAGTCAGGCCGAGATTATACTGAGGGCGAACAGCTATACCAGTGGCCAAGCCTGGACGGCTAGGGGCTCGACGGTGATGGCCTGCGCCTGGATGTTCGTCTATCCCTATGTAACCAGCCAGATAAACTTCACTGTTACCGGCCTGGCTTTCGGCCCGACGGCCAGGAAGCTGTTTCCCCCGGGGCTAATACTGTTATCTATCCCTTGGGACCAGCTCCCCGGTATCGTGGCCAACCTAGGCGAGGTGAACTGGGTGCCTCATTCCTTCACCATCGGCAGAGATGCCCATAAGGCAAAGGCCAAGAAAATAATCGGTGAGATGAAGAAGAAGCTCTCCTCTGCTAAACGAAGGAGTACCTAATTCCCCCTGAAAAAGTGACGTTACCATCACTAAGCTACCCCTTATTTTGTTCGACCTGATTGCTGATCACCTTTCCCCGTATAATTCAGGCTATTCGGGCGGATTGCCAGAGGTTATGGGTCAATATACCCTGACCAAACAATATATTTACCCCGGGGCTGTCCCGCATCAAGTTTCTCTTAAGCCCGAACTTCCTCTTAAACAGGCTTATCTTTACTCAATTTTCTCTAGACCAAAACTTTTTTGGCGAAATTAGAATTCTTTAGGGTGGTCTATGTGATTCTTAGTCTAAATAAGAGAAAAATTCAGCTTTGGGGGCGGTCAATGCCTTTAATTTCGTCTCAGCGCCTGTAGGTGTAAATATTTTTTGGGGGGGGGGAGTTGACAAGCTATGGCTATTAGCACTATTATCAGAGCGTCCTACTATTGTCATAGCGTCCTATTATGGTAACCTAGATGAATGAAAAGACTGCTAGAAAGCCCCGTAGCCTGTTGATAAATCCAGATGCTCTGCATAAAGCTCGAGTGGAAGCTCTGCGTTTAAGAATGACATTGGGAGAGTGGATTGAGGAGGCAATAGACGAGAAGATTGAGAGAGAAGAAAAGAAGGTTAAATGGAAAAGACCTGCGACAACAGGCCTTTCTGGGAAGTGAAAACAAGCAATAATGTTAAGTTGTTGGTATTCTAAATCAATCCTTCAGATAAGTAAACCGGAGGGCTCAGAGACCCATGAGTGGGTAGCGCTGAGCCTTTTGCTTTATTGGGGCGAGAGGTAAGACTAATAGATAAAGGAGGCAAATAAAAGTGCAAGCATACTGTATGAAATGCCGTACCAAAAGGGAAATGAAGGATGCCAAGATGATAACCATGAAGAATGGAAAGCCAGCGACTCAAGGCGTCTGCCCGGTGTGTGGCACAAAAATGTTTAGGATTGGGAAGAGTTAAAGCTAATATTGCGCCGAGGTAACTCGGGGTAAAAAGGGGGGGGGTGAGAGATGAGGTAGCAGAGTAATCTGAGCCGGCCAAAATTTTAGAAAGGAGTTTTATCCAATGAACAAAAAATTATTTTTAATCCCGTTGGCGTTATTGTTGGCCCTTAGCTTGATTGCTATCGGCTGTCCGACACCGCAACCAACAACGCCCACAACACCTACGACGCCAACGCCGACAACACCAATGTCAACAGCTCCACCCGAGGTAATAAAAGCTAGATATTCTGGATGGGCACCACCACCCAGTATACCGGGGCAAGTCGAGGTGCACTTCTTTGACCTTCTGAATGAGAAGGTCGGCGACCTCATCCAGGTGGAGGTATTCCAAGGTAATACCCTCTATAACTACCAGGAGGTTCTGCTACCTCTAAAGACCGGTGCCGTAGAAATGGTTAATTTTTGCACCATTCAACTGAATGAATGGGTAAGAGATTTCCAAGTTACAACGTTAACTGGTGCTTGGGATGCAGACGAGCTGATGGCTTATATGGATTCGCCTGAGTTTAAACCTGCATGGGATAAGATGCTTGAGACATCTAATTCTATTCCCCTTGCTCCTCATATGTCTGGAACCTTTTACATTTTCTCTACTAGACCATTAATCAGCACCGCCGACTTTAAAGATCTTCGTGTGCAATGCTCCAATTTTGGACAGATTGATGTTGTAAAAGCGCTAGGCGGAAGCGGAGGTTCGCTTGCTGTTACTGACATATACACGGCTCTACAGCAAGGCATGTATGATGCTTCTATAGGAACACCAAGCATAGCGCTTGGGTTTGGCTGGCCGGAATTCACTAAATATGTAAGTAAAGAGGCGTGGTTTAATAACATTTGCTTTATTCTAGTGAACAAGGATTTTTGGGATTCTCTGCCCAAGGATGTCCAGGACGCATTTAAGGAGACAGCAGAAGAAACGTCCGAGTGGAGTTTAACCTTTGCCCCTCAAGCAGAACAACAACAACTAGCGATGTTGGAAGAGAAATGGGATATAGAGTATTTCACTATTGATGATTGGGAGAAAGTAATAGAGACTGCTCAGACACAGGTGTGGCCAGAAACAAGAGTGGAAGTAGGCGCGGAGTTTTTTGATACCGCTCTGCAATATGCAGGTCTAGCTGAAAAGTAGTTGTTACCGATTTAACAAGCCAGTTTCTTGACGGTCTTATTATAATTAGGGTACTGGCCGAAAGGTATAGTCGATGTTACGACTGTAGCCCCTTTTGTAAGACAGGCTGCACATAGCGACTGACTCTTGTATGTACAAGCTGTGTATCTACCATGCACACGGGTAAGATAAGAATGGAGAAAACTTCTGCAGAGCTATTCAAAGAGAGAACCAAGCGGGTTGAAGATGCTATCCAATTGAAAAAGCGCTTGATAGGATTCCATTCCTGCTAAGCTTCTTAATGATATGGGAATGTTTTCAAGCCATGTTAGAACCATACCCGGCGGTTAGCTGTGGGTCTACCCCGGTGGCTAAGGCAACTTGACCTGTGCGCCGAGGAATATTTGTAAAAGTTATTAGTTGGTTTTACTGATAAAAATTAGAGAATAGAGAAGGAATAATAAATGTTAGACGTCGGAAGTGAACGGTATAGATTGCAGTACCCTGAATGTTTCGTTGATGAAGAGCAGCGAATGATGCACAAGCTGTATGCTGACTTTTGCGACAAAGAGATTATGCCCGTTAGAAACAAAATCGACGATGATGTAACACACGAAAAAATAATAAAGCCAATTTTGAAAAAACTATGTGTGGAGCTAGGGTTCCAGAAAAATGCGATACCCCTGGAATACGGGGGAAACCAATCGTTTTCCAAGGTGACGGGTCTTCTAAAGAACGAACAGATAGCTCGTGGTGACTGTGGTATAAGCATGGGTAGTAGTTGTACCTTGTGGGCATGGGCCCCAGCTTCCTTAGCGTATTTAGCGCCATCTCCAGAAATTCAATCGCCAGAAGCAAAGGCGTGGGGGAAAGCAGTTTTAGATGAATTTGCTGAAAAGTTTGTTGGAGATGAATTGCGAATTGGGTGTTTTAACATGAGCGAGTCGCAGTCTGCCACAGATATTGAGAATATCTACAACGAAGGCAAAACGATAGAAACTAGAGCTAAATTGGAAGGCGATCAATGGGTAATAAACGGTTCTAAGATGTGGGCGTCAAATGCTGGAATAGCTGACCTCAATTGCGTGATCTGCAATATGAACCCGAAGCTGGGGATAGACGCCTTTACCCTGATCTATGTCCCGGAGCCCTGGCCAGGCGTTTCCCATGGCAAATTCGAGGTAAAGTGCGGCCTGCAAGGTGACAGAAATACATCTACTTACCTTGATGATGTCAGGGTACCTAAGGAGTGGGGACTACAAGGACCTATAGCTTGGCGTATCTTTCGAAAAGCCATGTGTAATGCCTTTCCTTTGAATGCAGCAGAGGCCCTAGGTATGATGCAAGGAGCATTTGAAACACTTTTAGAATACACGGGACAAAGGGTAGTAGGCGGCAAAGTAATTAACCAGCATCTTTCTTCTGCAATGATTTTGGGTGAGATGGCGGCAGTAATAGATGTTTGTAGAGCCGCTCTTTTGGAACTGGCCCATGAGTATGACCACCCGCAGATTTATGGTGAAGTGGATA
>Ga0315533_1003524_pt1 | contig 10247 bp, 23 predicted proteins | sample SalMarSW160130MG_FD_203081 | JGI IMG/M metagenome (GOLD analysis project Ga0315533, IMG submission 203081) | Salt marsh sediment microbial communities from the Plum Island Ecosystem LTER, Massachusetts, United States - Salt Marsh Sediment SW1601-30 ...
TTAGCCCATTGACACCGGGCGGCAGCTCCCCGTTGCCGTCCGGTGATGAGCGGGTTAACGCTCAAATCCACAGGGTAACTTCTCATTGAAAGGAGGTGATATTGTGCCTATCAGATGGAGCGCATTGAAGGTGAGCGAGGCCGCCGGTATGATTGAGGAATTTCTCAGCCAGGCAGCCGAGCCACTGGAGCAGGCCAGGCTTGTTGCCGAAGAAGCCGGAAAAATAGATAACCTGCCCCAGTATGTAGATAGCGACTTCTCCCGCATCATCGGGAAAATTGACGACTGCCTGGGCAGCTCCAGGCACTCGACGGGAGGCTGGTTCAAGGGTACCGTTGAGTCCATCCGCAAAGACATCCCCGCCGGAGCCGTCGAGAAGGACGAGGTTAAACGGCGCACAGGCGTCACGCAGTCCCTTCTCTAAACCTGCATCAAAGTGATGCTTAATGATGCACTCTGCATCATCCCAGGGTGAAACTGTGCCCAATTTTAAGATAGAAAGGAGGCAAAAGCATTGACCACACAACCTGACCTTTTTAACGAAAGGAAGGTCGAGGTAGAGAGGCCGGAACCACGAACAAAATGGCAGGTGGGGAACAGGGTAATTCAAGTCCCTCTCCGCAAGCGGCGGAGAGAGGCAATTGTCCAGTTGCTTGATATCCTGGCAAACCTTGAAGGCAAGGATATCTATATCGGCACTTACAGCGCCGGCGGCCAGCACTTCTGGATTGACAACCTGAAACTCCAGAGGCTACAGGTGGAAAACCTGTTTTCCTACGTCCATGCCGGTGAAACAATCCCGGCCGTTATCGTGCTCTGGGGAAGCCGCGGGGCCTGTGTCCGGATATTCACCGATTACCTCACGGCAGTCCGCGTCCAGGAATACCAGGGTTACTGGCATTATCTTCTCGACTTTCGCAACGGCTTGTGGCAACATCCCATTGATACCTTTAAGAGCCACTACTCTTGCCTGCAGATAACCAGATTTAAAGATTAAGGCGCCGCCGGCGCCCGGAAAGGAGGAGCTTTCGTTGCCAAGATATACAGTAAAGACAACCTATATCTATCCCGTGACTGCGGTAAACGCAAAAGACGCTTTTTCCACTGTCCCAATGGTTGTGAGGGCTCGGATGCCTATGGTGATTACCGAAGGCTCAATCGAAATCTTTGATTCCGCCACAGGAGAACTTGCGCTCAAAGCCGAGCTTAATCCGGAGAAAGGAGGACTGAGGATTAAGACGTGAAAAAGTCATGCGATAACTGTTATTGCCTCATCTACCCCTCTAAACGAGGCTTGGCTCCCCGGCTCGTTTGCCTTGAAGGGGACGAGCACCCCGACATCATCAGCGAAAAATTGAAGGTTAACGGCCAGGACTGCCCCTACTGGCGCCGCCAGGTTAGAATTGTGGGCGATAGAATAAGGAACAGGAGGTACTGATTGAAACAGAATATTGAACGGGAGAGAGGCATCTCCGAAATAGCAGGTGTCTTTACAGACCCTATTATTGTCATGCCGGGGGGGTGGGGGGATACTCTGCCTGATTGGCTGAAACAGGCCATCACCCTGGAGAGGCTTACCATGAACGTCAAAGCCCTCAGTGGAGAGCCGATGACCGGCACCGATGCAGAAGCCTGCGCCTATCTCTATACGGCGGGGCTTACAGCGCCAATGGACAGTGACTGGTCGGAGATTTACCTCTACATAAGCACCCAGGTTTGCCGGCGTCATAAACAGGTCGATCTCCCGGCCGATATCGCCGTGGAGTCTATCAGCAATTACCGCATGGGGAGGCTCTTGGACCTAAAACGCTGGATTTTCAACCGGCGTACACGAATACGAGAGGAGCACGACCGTGCCAGCCGGCGAGAGCGCAAAGAGCAGGAACAAGCGCAGCGGGCGGCGGAGCAACCGGCGCTGTTCGTGTTTTAGACAAACATCATCATAGTACAACAATACTGTGAATAGAAAGGAGGTGTCTTAGTGTCCAAAAAGCCTCCGTGGACACCGGAGGAGCTAGAGGACTTATCAACAACCTATGGCAGGCAGCCCAGGGTACAGATAGCCAAGCGCCTGGACAGGACCGAGAACGCCCTGAAAATCGCCGCTTTCCGGAAGCTTAACGGCCTGAATCAGCGCAGTAACGTCTACACCGCCCGGACTGTCGCCCTGGCACTGGGGATATCCTGCTCAAAGACAATAGTAAACTGGATGGGGAAAGGGTTTATCAAAGGCAAACAAGCGCCCTTCTCATACGGTAAAACGCCCTGCTGGAGCTTTGAGTATGAGGATATAATCGCATGCCTGCAGGAGAGGCCCTGGCTTGTTAATCTTCACACTATGGGGCGGAGCTATTTCCGTACCATCGTCCGAGAAGAATACAAGAAGAACCCCTGGTATAACTGCAGGGAGGCAGCCCCACTCCTCGGTCTGGTTGACATCAACGCCGTACACCGGTACATATACCGCGGCTGGCTGCCGGCGTTAAGACGGCCGCTTGTCGGCCGCCTCGGCCAAGGCAGCTGGGGGTGGGTAATCAGGCAGAGCTCCATTGACGCTATGCTGAAGAACGACCCCAGGCCGAGCTGGCGCCGGTATGCTCTTTTGAAATCAAGACGGGCATCCCGCCTGAAACAGGGGCTACCAGTGGCGGTCTTAAAAGAGTGGCTACTTGTTTGCCCCAGGTGCCGGCATAGAGTGAGGATTGTAGCTGACCCTAATCTCCGGAGTCCACAGATAAAAAAGCTTTTCATTCAGAAATACTGTCAAGAACAATGTGGCCATGGTAAAATTGTGCTGCTAGAAAGGAGGTGACTTTGTGCAAAAAGCTTACGCAAATATAGAGGACTTCTATGCCGAAAACGAGGAACGCAGGCGAAGTGGCGAGGCTGACTATGGTGTCTGGTGGACGGCACCCGGCCAATCTTGGCCCAAGTGGCGGGTCTCCTACATCCAAAAAACCGGTGAGGTCTACGCCGTCCAACTCAATGGAGGCCAGGTGAAGCTCTTAGGAATAGTACCGCCTGATGATGCGCCCATCTACTACCAAACACTTGACCGCATCTTGATAGGATGGTCAGGTGTTATCCAGGAACCCGGTAGCCTTGATTGGATACAAGCTAGACTAAAGAGCTAAACAGTATTTGTATACTGTGAGAAAGGAGGTGGTATCGTGAAGTTCTATTTTATGGGGAATGGGCGTTATATAGCCGCAGCTGGTAGAGGTACTAGCAAAAAGGTTATTTTAGCCTTACAGACACAGGAATGGGCGAGAAGGCAAGGGGGAATATCTTCCATAGTAGAATTAACAGAAGAACATGCCATATACTATGCGCTAAAGCGAGAGTAGGTCAACAGTAGACCAATACTGTAGAAAGGAGGGGGTATGTTTAGAAACTTTATTAAAGGGCTTTTCCACCTCTATGACATTGAGGAATTACAAGCGGGTGGCTGGTGTGGTATCTGTGGTAAATGGCTACCAAACGTTATCGTTCCTAAAGAATGGCCTTACACTGTTTGCCCAGACTGTAAAACTTCACATGGACATTAACGAAGGTCACAGTATCCCGATACTGTGAGAAAGGAGGTGACATTTTGCCAAGAATAGTAAGCCAGTGCAATACCGCTGACTTCAAAATGGTTGAGCAGCTGGCTCTCTCCGGAAACCGAGATGCGGCCGTTTCTCTCCCCAAGAAACAGAAGCTTGCGCTGGTTGCCGTCTTTGCCTTTATCAAGGCCGGCTTCACCTTCCCCCAGCTTCGTACCATAAAGGAAATACTATTCTGGGACGATGGCCGGTGGGAGTATCGCTTTCACAATGTGCCGGCGGCCAGGGAGGTAATAACCAAGCTGCGCGACCCGATAACAAGAGCTGCTATTAACGCTGCGCTAAAGGACTTCGGGACAACCAGAAAGGAGGCTCTATGAATAGTAGAGAACTCAAGTTTCTCCTGAAAGACATTTTTCTTAGGCATGAAGGTAAAGACCGGGCGATTACTGGCGGGGAATTGGCTGTCATGCTAGGCCAGCATGACGACCGGCGGATCCGGCAGTTAATTCGTGAGCTAATTTCAGATGGCTTGCCGATTGCCTCAAGCACGCAGCTCCCCCTGGGCTATTTTCTAGTGTCTTCTCGCCGAGAGGCGGAAAAATACGCGGCTTCTATCCGCAGCCGGCTTATTGAGGACGCCCTACGGCGCAGAGATTTCCGGAGAGCCGCAGATATGCACCTGACACCCGCGACGCAGGGAAGACTCCTGCGATAGTACTAGACTACTGTAGAAAAGAGAGGGCCCGGGGATATCCTCCCCAGGCCCCCTTTTTGTGCCTTAATTCCACTTTGCATTATTGAGCAGCTGAACAGTGACATAATGCAAAGCGACGAAATCGAGTAACTGAGGGGTGCACTCTATCTTGGCCTCATTTGTTAACTTTATCCTGCCGGCGGCGATATCCGCTCTGACCTCGTCCTTTTTCCGCCTCAGGGCTTCTCTAATAATAACCGCGCTCTGTTTCATGGTCCCTTACGCCCCCAGGGGCATTGCAATCTGATCAGCAATAACCCCGTTCTGACAGTTGAAACAAAGATCCGTTTCGCCGGGCCCATTCCCCAGCCTCTTGGCGATGGTCTGGAACGCCTCCTCGACGGTCTGTGGCGACCGCATATATACACGGTACTCAGCGCCGCATTTCGAGCACTGGTGATATTCGACATAGAGAGAGCCGTCTCCCTTGTCACTCTTCGTCAGGGCTATTCCTAGTAGGGCCACTTTCTCTATCTCCATGCGGTTCTCCTCCCGTTCCATTCAGGAGCCGCTCGATAACCGCATCATATGTTTCGCCCCAGCCGGCAAGGCCTTGTAAATGCATAGCAGTAGACCGTTTTACTTGAATGGTAGTCATCCGGTCTTTATCCTTGCCTCTACTGGTCATAGCATTATAACATTATAACGGCTATAGCGTTCCCTGTCAAGCATTCTATCCATTTGTCTCCCGGTAAACTACGATCTTATTCCCGGAGCTGTCCACTGCTTGCTTAAAGCAGCTCCAGGGAGATGTGTGTTTGGTAAGGTAGTTTCTCGATGTCTGAACAGCGCACCCGGAATAATGAGCGCCTCCGCTAATAGCATCGTCTCTGAGAATAGATCCGTCTGCCTTTAGTTGTTGGTGCATGAAGTTAAGCCACTTCGGTTCATAACGACTGTTGGCTTTCATCTCAGGGGGACCAGAGCGGTAGTCTGAGTCTTCCTTGTCCAGAGTCTTCCAGGTGGGCAAATTCTCTCTCTCTCTCTCTCTCTCCCACTGGTCACTATAGGTTTTGAGAATGGTCACCTGAGCTTTGGCGGACATTTCCCGAAGACGGCAATTACACCTGTGGCAAACCAGGTGCAGGTTGTCCCAGCTCCAGTTTTGCTTATTCCTGTCAGCATGGTCAATCTCCAGCTTCACGGCAGGAGGCCCCCGTCTGATTCTCTTTTCCGCCCAGCAGACGATACACTGTTCGCCCTCAGCCTTGGCAATCTTTTCATACCGATAATGGCGCTGTGCGTTGGTTTGGTATTTCGGCATCAGACTGTGACCCTCCTTCCGGGTAGTTCCTGCCTGAGGTGGGACATGTCTTCCCAGTACAGATCATGCTCCGGCGCCGGCCGCTCCATAAGCAGTTTATACAGATTGTCTTTGAGAAAGACGGGGATGCCGGCAGAGTCGGCAGCCTGGACTATACCCTTCACCCATTCCAGGCGGGGCAACAGCGTGTATTTCATGCTCACGGCGTCCATCCTCTCAAGCGAAAGGTCGCGGTACCTCTCTTCCTGGAGCTGTTTGAGCTTACTCTTCCGGCCCGTCATGGCGCCGATGATGACCCCATTGATGCCGGCGTGAGTGAAAATCTCCCCGCCTTCATGTAGTCCCTCGAGCAGGGGCTCAAAGGAGATAAACTTCGCCCTGGCCTCTACCTCATACATCGCAACGCAGGCCCTGAGAAAACTGACTTCATCCGTTGCAGTTGCGCCTACCTCGCAATTATCAGGGAAGGGGGACCAGCGGGGTAGCATATGATGCTTTTTTGTCAGGAAGATGAAGGTATGATCCGGATGCTGGCGGCATTTGTCAAAGATAGCCGGCAGCCACTTAGGGAACAGAAACAGCTCAATGGTACTGCCGACAAAGATACGGCAGGGTTTCCGTGGAATTTTATCCAAAACCTCGGGAACAAACCGGATAGACGGATCCCATTTGTTGTTGTCGTAGATATCCCGGGCATAGCAGTACGGGCAGGCGACGGGGCATTTCCCCTTGATGGGGTTCATGGTGATGTCAGTCCACTCAATTTTACTCATCTTTAACAACTTCTCCAGTAAGAATATTCACCTGGGTAAGCTTCAGGTCCAGCTCTGCCTGCGGGGATTCTATGATAATGTTAAGCGGTCTGGCACTCGCCTGCAGGTATATCAGCCTCAAGATATCTTGGCTGAGGGATGTTACTTCAAAAGAAACTTTCATGGATCCCTTTTTAATTGATAAGCCTAGTTTGTCGATGTTCTGAAGCTCTATCCTCGGGCATTTTGCCTCCATCAGTTTGCCTCCTTTCATCTTTATTTGGGTCGGGGTGGCAGACGCCACATATCCACTCCCCAGGGCTGTAAGAGACTCCGAGAATCATCCGTGGCGCCCTCCACCACCAAGCCTTTCTCTTGCACACCCAGCAGGGATGTTTTGTAAACTCTGGCGGGTCTTCCTCACAGTATTACTCTACTGTTTATTCCTTCTTTACCCACCACGCCTGTCCTTTTTCACGGAGTTTCTTTCTTTGCTCTGCCGGTATAGCTCTCTTGTGAGGATGTTCCTTCTTTGCCATATTCAATCTACCTCCACAGTATAGGACTACTGTTTATTTTTTATATTTATGCTCAGGTCCTGGCAGTTCTCCCCGCTTCATCGCCGCGACCTCTGCCGGATAGATAATCCATGCATGGCCTTCATATTCATCCGAGGAATAGTGGGTCTCATCACCATGATCTTCTATCCATTGGCCAACTGCTACTACCCCGCGATTCAGGTCTTTCATGTTTTCCTCCTCGACAGTAGGCTAATACTGTTAGTTGGTAGCGGCGGTGGGATTCGAACCCACGACCTCCAGGTTATGGGCCTGGCGAGCTGGCCTCTGCTCCACGCCGCGACGCCGCTAGTATCCCCAACGCTCAATTATAGCCTCCCTTAATATTTCATCATCGGCATGCTGTCCGATAATCTCGGTAGCGTATTCATCGAAAGGGAAGAGGTGCCAAGACTGAAACCCGCCCTGGTATCTGACCAGGTGCACCTCCTTCCAGTACCGGCGGACCCGCTTCTTACCATTCCGCCGCCCTTTCGACTTGCTAACGAAGCGGTGATAAGTAATCTTCTGAACGACCGGGTTATTACGGTCGCACTCCACCTGAGCTTCAGCTATAGCCTCCTTCTCCCATTCCTCCAGCATGATCACCATAGTATCCTTCTACTATCTAGACTTTGACCGGTGATGGCTCCGACGCATTTCCCGAACTATCCATTGCCTTAAGTATTGAGACCTTGTTATATATATATGACTCTGATTCCACTTTGCTACCCTGCCGTCTATAATCTCTACAATCTCAACTGGCAGCCTTACACCGACATCCACCATTCTGCGACGCTTACCACTCACTTAGGGCCTTCACCCCCTCTACTGCCCGTCTGAGCGTGATGTGTTAACACTTTTCTAGCTGGCTACAGGGCTCAGCTCGCCCATCAGAATCTTGGCTTCGGAATAGTACTCGTCTAGCTTGATTGCCATCGCCTTACCCTCGCCTTCCACCCGCTCGAACTCTGGTATAGCAAGCCATTTTATATAAAGCTCACGAGCCTTGGATGATACCTCTTTGAGCCGAGCTAGTTTTTCCTCCGGGGTGGCCTTCCAGGCTTTCACAAGCGCATGCAGATCCGCTTCGCGGTGGCAGTTAGGGCACTTTACACGCTTTCTATTGTCCGCGGTGGTTCTGAAAGGGAAGCCGCAGAAGCAGACCACGCTGTAAAGCTCCGACCCTGGGGTTGGTAAACTGTCTGTGATTTTCAATTTTACCTCCTCTATAGTATGCTTATACTGTAGTCAGACGCTGGCCACTTTCTCCTGGGCAGCGTGGATTTTCCCCTCGTTGTCTCTACCGACGAAGACTATCGGGTTGACGAGTTTTCGCTTTGAGTGTTTCCTGATATGCTCCCTCCAAGCTACAAGGCTATCGTCAACCGGTATATCCTCATCGCATTGACAGCAGTGGATAGGGTCGCCCTCAATAGCAACGTAAAGGTCACCGGTCTTCCGGTAAGGATAGTAGACGGCGTACATACAGCCGAATAGCCGGGCAACGATAGTCTGATTCAGCGACTTAGCCAGATCCCAGGGAGTCTTTGGCTCTGTCATGGCTTTCCTACCGCTTCTCTAGGCAACAACTGCCTTAGTGTTAAGCTCTTGCTAATAGTGCGTAAATACCGAAGGCGTTTTAAGCCCTCGGCGCCTAGTTTGAGGGCCGCCTTAAACTTCTCGTCGTGAGTGGTTGAACCTTCGGCCGAGGCTGACAAGAGGCTGATCGCTTCACTGATTGTTATTTCCATTTTTCAGCTTAGGCTCCTTTCCTTCCTTAAAGATATTCGCCTTTAGATACCTGCCGGCCATGAAGCCCTTGATGAAGCCAATCATGAGGTAAGACCCTGGTGGAAAGTCACGGTCCGGTACATCTGCCTCTAAGTCCTGAATGAAACGGGTTATCGTCCGGCGACCTTTATCCTCGAAATCATCAAGGCCAGGTATCTTCAGGATGACAAGCGCTTTGTAGAAGTCCTCGTCATAGTCACCCTGATTATGGCGATCATACCGCGCCAGCAGCTCCGCTTTTTCATTTATAGATAACTCTTCAGCCATATTCCAACCCTCCTTCGGTCAGGCGGGGACCGGTTCCTGGTCATCACCGCCTATGTGCCATTTCCCGTCCGCCTCAATAAGCGCTATCCGGCCTCCCAGCATTATGAAACACCATCCGGGTGACCAGGGAGGAATCTTCAGCCCTTCAAACCTGAACCTCAAGGTCTGGCCGGTCTTCTTGTTCAAGAAGTTGACGAATGGCTCAACCGGCCTGTAAGACGGCTGCCGCCCAGGGAATTCAGGGTCTTCCCACTGGCCCCACGACAGCCGGTATATACGCTCGTCGCTAATATCGTGAAAGCGGCCGTCCCAGGTCTTCCGGCCCTCTTTCATCATCTGCCACACGCTGTCTTCTACCTTAAATACGATATCGTCCTTTTTAGCCATTGAGTGAACCTCCTATCTCATGTAGTGTTTTTCGAAGATTTTAAGCCAGGCCACCTGAGTCTCGGGCGGCCAGGTGTTCGACCATTCAGGCAGCTGGGGGCGGACGCCGCCTTTGTTGGCTTTCGGCCGCCCGGGCTTGGCTTTTGCAGCCTTCGGCCCGGCCGCGGGCGCCGGCGGGGTTTTCTCTGCCAGCTTCTTGTAGTGTTTATCAGACTTCAGGTGGCTGAGCAGCTGGCGGGGGATTGGATATTTCTCGCGGAATCCTACTTCGCCCAAGCCCAGGAGTTCCTCAATCAGCCGTTTTTTGTGCTTATTGTACCATTCGCGTTGTGCCTTAGGGTCATCTTTCCCCGGCCTCGGTGGAATCTCGCCGTCCGGCTCTTTTGCTACCAGGGGGTGTTTGGAGCTGGCCACCTCCATGCGGGCGATGGTCAGGTCCGCCCGGTCCTTCCCGCTCAGATAAAGGTTGAACACGGGCTTGGGGAGGACTATCTTGCCGTCGACGCGACCGAGTTTGGTGAGGGTCGCTTTCCCTTTGGATGTGCTTCTGTCGTAGACAATTGTCTGGCCGCATTTCTGGCAGACACCAACCTCGGTGTGGTTCTCCCCGATTGACATGTGCTCTAAGTGAACGCACTCGATGGTTTCCACGGCTACCTCCTTTAATACAAAATATGTTTGAGGATAGGCTCCCCTTTAGCCTTCGGATACCTGCAGGGAGAGTAAATCCGGCTCACCGGACCATGACAGTAAGGGCACTCAAGCTCCCGCAGCGGAGTCTGGTCCTTCTCCTTGATATCCCACTTAATCTTACAGGTATCGCATTTCGCCTTTTTAGCCACCGGTCACCTCCTCGGACAATAGCTCATAGATGCGCCTTTTCAAACTTCCTTGCTTCTCTGGTCTACCAGAATTCCTTCCTGG
>Ga0315533_1003526_pt1 | contig 10244 bp, 9 predicted proteins | sample SalMarSW160130MG_FD_203081 | JGI IMG/M metagenome (GOLD analysis project Ga0315533, IMG submission 203081) | Salt marsh sediment microbial communities from the Plum Island Ecosystem LTER, Massachusetts, United States - Salt Marsh Sediment SW1601-30 ...
ATGACGGGATTGTTTAATGATACAGAGTCAATTCAAGGGTGGATTATCTCGGCCCAGGTTGTTTCGCTTTTGAGTAAAGTAATTGCCTCTATAGCATTGTATTTTGTGGGAAGTTATTTTGTTGGTCCTAGACTAAGCTTTTGGGGTGTCCTGATTTTGAGTATTTTACCGGATTCAGCTAAATTCGGCAGTGATGCACTGCCCGAATGGCCACATCTAATGTTCCTAACAATCGGTTTTTTGCTCTTGTTATCAGGTGCACAGTACCGCAAGAGCTGGATGTTCGGCTGGGCGGGAATAATGGCGGGATTAGGATATTTGGTTCGCTCGGAAAGCTGCCAATTGGTTTTATACGGTGGTACGTGGCTGCTCTTCAACTTTATCAAACCGGAAGGAAAAATGAGGCGGACGAAAGCTATGGGCGCTCTGATTCTGCTGGCGGCGGGTTTTGCTGTTATTGCTATCCCCTATATGCGATACAAAGGATGTGTTTTCCCCGACCAGGGTATATGGAAACTCCCGGCAATGTTAAGTATGAGCAACGATAGCATTGGTTCTGCCTTTAACAAAAATATGTATATAGCCGGCTTATCGGTGGGAAAGATAATAGGAAATGAGACATTGATAACCAATATGTGCGAGACATTGGTGTATTATTTTATTCCGGCTTTGTTGATAGGCAGTTTCTATTATTTCCGAAGGCAACCCAAAAAAATAGAGCAAGCATTCTTTGCTGCAGCATTTATTGTCGTTAATGTCGCAATGCTATTGTGGCAATCATCTTGTCGAGGATTCTTGAGCAGAAGGCATACACTGGCTTTGGTTGCTTTCACCGCCTTTTATATACCAGTGGGCTTGCAAGCAACTGCTCGCTGGTTGAGTATGAGAATTTCTAAAGGTGCCTTGGCAGCAGGAGAAAACATACAATGCTGGTTCTTTATACTTTTAGCGGTTGGCTTTATTATTTGTCTGCCGAAGTTGGTCAGACCGATACGCGAGGACAAGCGGTGTTACAGAGAGGCAGCGGAATGGCTAAACAAAAATACAGCTCCTATGGATATTATAGCTGTTCCAGACAATCGTATAGCTTTTTATGCAGAGCGAAAAGGTTTGGCGTATAGTGAGCAGATCCCTGAACGGGCCGATTACATCGTAAGAATTGTTAAAGATGAGGATGAAAAGCCGGGTTTGGGTAAAGATAATGAAGAATATTCAACGTGGATAAATAGCAAAAAGAGTAGGAAGGTGGTGATTTGCAAGGTGATTCGCTGAGAACCGGGCTGTAAATGTGGTTACTGACCTTTTTTCAAGAATACGACGGGAATAGTCTTTGCGAGGATATAAAGATTCAATAGCAAAGACCGTCGTTGAATATATAAATAGTCGTATTTTATCTTATGATTTGGATGCAGGTCATAAGCGTTTCTTATCTGTGCCAGTCCTGTTAGTCCTGGTTTGACGGCCAATCTTATTTCCATAAGACCTTTATGACGTTTAACGAAATATGGCCGTTCAGGTCTTGGACCAACCAGACTCATCTGGCCAAGTATGATGTTCAGCAATTGCGGAATTTCGTCAAGGCGTGTATCTCTCAGGAATCGACCGACCTTTATAACCCGCGGGTCGTTCTCTGCTGCCAAGACGGGCCCAAACTGCTTCTCGGCATCTTTTACCATCGTCCTGAACTTATACAAAGTGAATGTTTTGCCATCTTTGCCCACTCTTTGCTGTTTGTAAAGAACAGGCCCTGATGAGGTTAACTTAATCAGCAATGGAATTAGAATCATCACGGGCCAAAGGACAAGTAAGATGCCTACACTGGCCACAAGATCAAGTATCCTCATTGAGAATTCATCAAGGTCCGATTGTCTGCCAACAAAGGTATTGAGCAATTCAATTGAAGAGTTCCCGTTTATTCTTTCAGGCAGAAGCTCCATGTAAACCGAAGGACTGAATAGAACGTCAGCCTTTAACTTTCGCTGCAGATAGAGTAATAGATTCAGGTCTTCCGCATTATTGATTTTTTCACTCACTACTATTTCGTCAACATTCGTGTATTCAAGCAGTTCGCAAATCCGGTTAATTTGTTTTCTTTCAACATTTGCCTTTTTGCCGACAATATCATCTACTTTCCCCTCACCAAGTATTATCACCTGTTTTTTGATTCTTTTTTTTGCCTTCAGAATAACCTGATTGACCTTGAAAATTAGCAGAAGATTTATAAAAAAGGAAAGGATAAATACGCTGGTTGGGAAAGCACCCCACTTAGCTCTGAAGACATAGACAAAAGCTACACTCAGCAATGTTCCGAGGAATAGCCCCGAAAAAACTCTTTTGAACAGTTCCCACGAAGATTTGAACCTGCTTTTATAAACTCTGAAAAAAGCCAGCGAAGATACATATATGAGCGTTAGAAATACAAAGCTGTTTTTGTAAGGTAAGAAATTGTGCTTAGGAAATGGCAGGCCGTATCTGATAAGAAAAGATAAAAGAAAGGCAAGGTTTACGAGAAAAGCATTTAATAAAAATAAGAATATTTGCATCATAGTAATGAAACTACAATTTTAATAGTTTTGTCCGTATGAACCGGGTAACTGGAACAGGCAAGATACATACTGATATTCTAACGCCGATATTGAAAAGGTATTGTGGGTAGGATATAAAACCCATTTTTACAAATTCTTTTTGCAGCTTTATCATTGAAATCGCATGTTTTAGATCTGTTCGGCGCTTCAAAAAGTTCCCGTCACATCTAACCTTATACAGCGGTTCAGGAATACAAGTTATTTTTGAACCTTTTAAGAGCATTCGGACCCACAAATGATAATCCTGGTTACGTCGTAAGTCAGTGTAACCACCAACGGCTTCCACTTCAAAGCGACGAAATATAACTGAAGCACCTAATATAGGGTTACGATATCTTGCGACTCTTCTGATGTTTTCGTATTTCTGCGGCATTCGCCTTATAAATAGGATGTCGTCGGGGTCATCTTCAAAGCAGGCCATCCATGAGCTGACAACAGCTACATCGGGGTTGTCCTGGAGAAATTTTAATTGCTTTTCAAATCTTTCAGGACAACTAATATCATCAGCGTCCATACGAGCTATTATATCCCAAGAACAGGCTTTCAATCCTTCCTGGAGCGCAGCACCCAGTCCGTGGTTTTCCGCTAACAACACAACTTTGAATAGTCCGGGCCTCTTCTGCTGCCACTGTTCGATAATACTGGATAACTCATCGGTCAAAGGTCCATCTTCAACAACAACTACTTCATCGGGTGATCTGGTTTGGCTAATGATACTCTCGATCGCCGCATCCAAATAGCCTGCGTTATCTCTGCTGCAGATGCTCATTAATACTGACAGGTTCAGTTCTGCGGTATTCTGGCGGTGCATTTAAATATTAGACCTCGATTGTATATACCTTCTGATGGTTAATACCCCTTTTTGGGCGGTCCGGAAAAGTCCCATCCGTTTTATATGTCTAAACAGGATTTTTGGTGAAGTGTTATACAACAGTTCTGCTTTTTGTTTTAAGTTTAATTTTTCAGGCCAAGTCAAACATTCGCTGTTCGGCAAAATTATTTGCTCTAATTTTTTATAAATCAAATCGTGTTCTATTATGTAGTTGTACAAGTCAGTGCCCGGGAAGCCCATAAAAACATTAAAATAAACCATATCCGGGTCTAACTTTTTTACAAAACTGATGCTCTCGTAGTTCTCTTTTAGAGTTTGCCCGGGGATGCCTAACATTATGGAAACTATTGGCCTTATTCCAATTTTTTTGCATAAGTTTACCGCGGTTTCGTTTTGTTCTACGGTTGTTTCTTTTCGCAAGAGGTCTAATATTCGCTGTGTGCCGCTTTCAATGCCGAAATATATCGCGCTGCAGCCTGCTTGTTTCATTGATGTCAGCATTTCTTCGTCTATTATGTCAACACGGCTTTCACACATCCATTCTATCTTGAGATTTCTTTCCTTGATTAAGGAACATGTTCCCATAACTCTTTGTTTGTTCACAGTAAAGTTGTCTTCCCTGAAGTTTATGGCCCTTACGCCAAAATTATCCGCAAGGTATTGCATCTCATCGACCACTCTCTTTGGCCCCATACAACGATAGTGTCGACCCCATACGAGAATGTTCGAACAAAAACTGCAATTCCACGGACAGCCGCGGCTGGTACTCATCCAGCCCAAAGGACTGGCTTTAAGTTCCGGTGTAGTATGTTGATATTTCTGGTAAGGAAAAAGAGACACGGGGACAAACGGCAATGTGTCTAATTCCTTCATAGACTGCCTATTAGGAGTCAAATAATACTCTCCATTTTTGCCAGCTCTTAGTATAAGCCCGTTAACTTTTTTGAGGTGGTCAAAAGACAAGCTTCCTGTGTCGCATAAAACCTGGCACAATTCGAAAAGTGTATTTTCGCCTTCTCCAACCACCCCTATTTCAGCATTCAACCTTTTCACGGTACCAACCGGATCAATGGTAACCTGGGGCCCACCAACTACAAGTGGGATATTTTCCTCCTTCAATGCCGAAACAATATCAGCAGCGGTTGAAGTCGTGGCTATCGTTACAGAAATGCCAATTAAGTCCGGCTTGATGGATCTAACATCTTCTATCAGTTCATCAGCTTGCTTGCCATAAAGATAATTATCCAGAATTTCCACATGATATCCTGCCCCATTTAAGACACCGGCTAAAAAACCCAATCCCAATGGTAGAAACGGAGGCAACTTGCCCATTGGGTAATCTTTTGGCAGATCAGGCCGGATAAATAAGATTGTTTTCATTGAATGCTTTTCATAGCCTGATGGAAATATTCGGGCTTTTCGTTGTTGTAAATGGAGATAAGAACAGAAAAGTTCATCATTCTAATCAATCTATTCTTCCCATCCTCCCTTTGATGCCATGCTTTAACCCAAGGAGCATATAGTTAAGCCTACTCTTTCCATTATCGAGCATAATTGGATAAACAATTATCTTGAATATCAATTTCACAATGCTTGATAATTTCCAATACAAAGGGGCATAATTCTTACTTAACAAAAATATTGTATTCCTGAAGGCATAATAATGCCTGATTGGAGCTGGCACGCCAACACACAAAAAACCAAGTATCCTTTTTTTCCCATTACCCAATCTGTGCGATAATTTAGCTTTCAAATCCTTTGCAACAATAAAATCACTTTTTCTCAACCTCCAACAAAATTCATGATCAACCAGGTCTATAAATAAATCATCCATCATTCCGCCAACAATCTCATATGCCTTTTTAGAAATTAGGCTGCCTGAGCTCAAAGTGGAATCGACCAAGAATATGCGGCTATTCTCAATTTGCTTTCCTTTATTGAGGCGGGCGATACGGATTTCATTTGTAATTATATCATAATCTTGCGGTCCGACCAATCCTACATTGTACCCTTTGTTTTCAAGTATTTGGTATGTTTCTAACAGTTGACTTACCATAGATTTGTCAGGAACACTATCTTGATCCACTTGCAAAACAAAATCCGCCCCATTGCTAAAAGCCCATTTCATTCCGAAACTCTGTGCCTTTGCTATCCCTATATTTTTATGAAAATTAAATATGATTAAGTTATCATCTCGTATCGAAAGATCATTGGAAGTATTATTACATATTATAATCGTATCTGTTTGTTGTTTCAACCGCCTAATAAGAGCCGATAACTCTTCTGTGTTTGAATTGTATGCTACTATAATTGAAAATATCTTTTTCAAATTAGCCCCCCTTTTGCGTTGTAACATAATTACTTAAACTAACCAAAATAATTATAACTACAATATGAGATGTATCGAAAATGTATGGATTAAACGATGCGTATAATACATACGAAAAGTATATCAATGTTGGTTTTTTGTACTTAATGAATTTTAATGTAAGAATTATATTGAAGAAAATAAACGATATAAAATAGACAAGTCCCACTTGATTTAATATATATAAAGGTTGTAATTCATAGCGACTTTTCCCAGTATAATCGCGAAAGGTTGTTTTTTCAGAGATTGTGTTTCCTAATCCTTGACCAAACAAAAGTGTGTGAATACCACTATTCATATTATTTGCTAAAACATTTATTTGATCAAAACGAACAGCATTAGAGTATTCGGCTTTTCTATCAATAGTGGTAGTGATATATTTATAAGCTGGTTTTGTTATAATTGACCCCAAGGGAAAAATAAATAATTGTAGCATTATCAGCTGGTTTAGTGTGAAATGTATGATCAATAAATAACCAAGGGCAAAGAAAGCAATTCCAACTATAAATGCAAAGTTGCCCGATACAATCGAAGCAATCAAAAGAAGACCCGACATAACATAACATCTCAATCCATTATAATATAACAAGCTAATGAAGAACGCAAAAGGGATTAAAGCATTCCCCTTCAATTGAATTTTCCAAAAATACCCATTGTATGTATGTATGTCACCCCAATTATTGTCCCGAATAACATGCCTTAGTGCTGAATAAGTGTCTTGATTAAAATTAGTAATCATATAAATTTCAAAACCTATAATAAATATTGCCTGTATGAGTACAAAAAACAAAAAAAGCTTAATATAATTTTCCCGTGGTTTTACAAAATAAGCATACCATATTAAAAGTAGAATAATAAAGAATCTTAATATCTGACAAAGCGCATTGCCCATAAAAACAGAATATAATACTGCACATAACAAGATCATGGTATTTAGCATCGATAAAATATAGAATCGTTTGTCGCTATTTAGCTTTTTTACAATATCATTAAGGCTCAATAAAAAAAACAAGATTAAACAGATATTCATAATAAATGAAAAAGAGTCTAATGGACATTGTCTTGTTAAAAAAAACACAGTTACTGCAAATAAAAAGTATAAAATATTTGAATTTTTGAATTTTAAACAATTCATAACTTTTTCGCTTTGATTATATATTGAACTGTCAGGAAATCTTCAAATAAACCTAATGTTTTAACCCCTACCCATTGTCAAGACCAAATTTTCCTTTATATTTGGTGTAAGCTGTAACGATTCTTGCAACTCTCTCGCTTTGCGAAGCGAAGGCACAGCCGAAACGGAGCAAAGCGAATCGCGTCCCTCGAAGTATACCTCCGACGGAGTCCGATAACCCAGGCTGCTGTGAGGACGATGATTGTTGTAATAATCAAAATACCGCCGCAGAGACCTTATCAAATCGTGGCCGTCTGAATACTCCCGCAAATAGAACTATGCTTGGATTTTCCCGGACAGCTTTGCTATATTCAACAATCGCACTTTGTGGAAAAGAATTGTCCTGATCTAATAATAAAAGCCATACCTTGTGTAATTTTTTAGCTATCTTAAATCCTGTATTGTAAGCAGTGCTTACACCGGGATTTGTTTAATTATGAATATAATGAATTCTCCAGTCATCACGAATACATTCCGATTCAGTCTCCATCGGCATCGGACTGTTATCATAAACAAGAATATCCATCTTTAAATTGTCGCTTTTTAAGGAGTTACTCAAAGATACAAAAGTTTTAGAATCTTCTAAGCGGGTCTTGTATAGCACTAAAACTGCAATGATTCCGCCAGCATCGGGAACATTATCATGCCTGCCGATAAAGCCAAAGCGACGCGAAACATTTTGCGCATAAAATAATTTATGTATGAGCCGATTTTTTTACACATAAGCCAATTCTCTTCGAAAAATGAGAATGTTCCTCTTGCACCCCTTGATCCGAGAAGAGATTTTCCCATAATTCCCGTCACCTCAACAAATCAACCCCTGCCGAAAATTCCTGCTGCGATTGACAGCCAGCTTGACCTTGCTGCACGGTTTTGTGCAACAGGATTATATCGGATGTGCATCTTTTTGCAAACATGAGTAAAATCATTAGGTCAGCTCCAACTCTTATAACCCAAGTAATGGCTACTCCCGGCAAACCCATATATCTTAATAATATGAATAAAAGAGGGAGATAAAATATAAACTCACACAGATGAATTATTGCTGTTGTTCGTGCATTTCCGGTTGCTTGAATTGTGGCAAATGGAATAGCAGCTACAGCATTAAAAATCAAACCCACGGACAGAATAGAGGCGATATACCAGGAATTATTTGCAAAATCCTGTCCTAACCACAATTTTATAATCCAATAAGATCCGACAGCCGTCAATAAACAAATAGCCGTCATAAAAGCACCAACAACTTTCAGGCCTTTCTGGTATAAACGTTTGGCTGCCTGTCGATCTGTGGCAATGACAGATGTCAATCGTGGAAACAAGACGGTTGAAATCGCACCGGGTATAATCAACAGCCGAAACAATGCGTCAAAGGGCACAGTATAATAAGCTACTAAACTAGCACCGAGCACTGAAGAGATGATAAATCTATCAGCCGTAACCATTAGAGGACTGATAATATTTGACATAGTCATCCATGTGCCAAATGACAGTAAGCTGCGTATGTTTATCCAGTTGAACTTTGTTCTTTGTCGGTTTGTGAGTATTCTTTTGTTTACGAGGTATATGTGCGCACTTAATACTATTAGCCGAGCTGCGATCAAACTTGCAACCGTAATTACAAGCGACGGGCCAAAGACCATAATACTCAAAACAGGCAGGCCAAAATTAGCAGCACCAAGCAATATGCGTAACAGATTAACTACCGGGAAATCTTCGTATGCCTCTAATACACCTCTCAATCCAGTTGTTAGCGTCGTAAGGGGTATGCCCAGCGATGCTATCAACAAGGAACTCACCGAGGCTTGCTGTAGCGATATACTTACATTAAGCCATTTGCATCCAAGCACATTTGCAAAGACAGCCAATAGCACCCCGCCAATCAATCCACTGGCTGCGGTAAACAAAAGACCTGTCTTGACAAGGTTCGGCACTTGCTCACCCATACCCGATGCAAGTTTGGTTGCTACTTGCTGGGTGAGCGCACGACCAAGCCCGAAGTCAAACAAGCTGAAATATCCAATCAAAGCCCATACAAGCGTAAGGATGCCAAATGCCTCCACTCCCAAATGCCTTATCAAGTATGGAATGGTTATGATGCCCAGCAGAAAAGGAGCTCCAGCCCCTACCAGATTCCACAGTGTATTACGTGCCAGCCGGCTACTATGAATTTTCATTATTTGGCTCTTCACAAGCCCACTTCCCTCACTGACTCTAAGGACGCGATTTCAGCATAGCATACAGCAGTTCCCCCGACCCGAGTGCGGATGCGAAATACCCACCGATTCCTATCTATCATCATCTTTATTGTGGTTCCTTTCGCTATATAACCACTTTATTTGTTATGCACCAATTGAAAAAAATACCGAAGGCGCAGAGAATCCCTAAAACTTTGCACCTTCGGTATCCATGAGGCTTACAACACTACCATTGCAGTGTTGCTCGGCTCGCCATCGCCGGCTTTGTTGACGGCGATGATACGGTATTCCAGTTCCTTGCCTCTTGGCTGCTCAACTAATGTTGCCTCGCTGATAACGGCGGTAGCAACCTCTTGCCAGGGTCCTTCAGGACGCTCACGCCTCATTACCTTGTAAGCTGCGGGCGCACCACCGTCGATTGGAGACTTCCAGTCCAAAAAGACCCAGCCCTCGCCCTGCTTGGGAGCTTCTAAGAGTCTCGCCTGACCGGGAGGGGCTAATGGTGTGCGTTCTTTGCGTCCGGCCCAGCCGATGAGCTTCAATTTATCATCGTCGAAATCGACGGTGTTCTCCGCGTAGCGGATATCGCTCTTCATTGCATCCGCCAAATCCTCCAGGGCCTCATCCTTACTGGTGGTAGCATCTTCGGCAGCGGCCTGGGCCGCAATAGCGGCATTTTTGGCGGTTGTATAAGCACTGATAAGGGCTGTCAAATCTGCCGGTGCTACCGGCGGGGCCGGATAAACCGCCGCATTGTCCGCCAGTCCTGATTCCATTGCCTGTGCCAATGCTATAATCTCTGCTTCTGCGATTGGAAATCGTGCCATTTCTGTAACTCCTTTCAAAAAAACAAGTTAACATTGAAAATTGCAGTCAAGAATATCATCTGATACTCTTGATATGCGGTTAATTAAACTTAATCTACGACAACTCACGCTTCATCTATGGCATATCACGCTTTATCTATGACAGATTAAACGTTATCTACGCCAAATTAAGCTTCATCTACGACACATCACGCTTTATCTACGGCATATTAAGCTTATCTACGGTAAATCAAGCTTCATCTATGACATATCACGCCTTATCT
>Ga0315533_1003528_pt1 | contig 10239 bp, 7 predicted proteins | sample SalMarSW160130MG_FD_203081 | JGI IMG/M metagenome (GOLD analysis project Ga0315533, IMG submission 203081) | Salt marsh sediment microbial communities from the Plum Island Ecosystem LTER, Massachusetts, United States - Salt Marsh Sediment SW1601-30 ...
ATTGGCACCCTGAAGATCGGCATCCTGAAGATCGACACCCCGAAGATCGACATCCTGAAGATTAGCACCCCGAAGATCGGCATACCGAAAGTCTCGCTCCCCATTCTGATAACCCTCTAATAATTTCTTTGCTAAATTAACTTTCATTTCCTGCTCCTTTCCAGCGCGTCAAGCGCGTCAAGTTTTTCCCTTAAATTTTCAATCGCGGAGATCAACAAACTCCTGCGGGTTCTCGATGCTCTTACCGGTCTGCTCATCGTAGAAAGCGTTGACACAGGTAGCCGCTCTTTCTGAATTACCGCCACTATCTTTACCGTCAAAGTTCTTTTCGGAAAATATCCACTTGCCATCTTTGTCATAGGTTTCATTTGTGGATGCAAAACAATCAACTCTCCACGGTTCGCCGTGCTCACTCATCGCGGACCTCGCTTTCTATCTTGACAGTCACTTTAATTTTCTTGTGCATTATTTTGCTTTCTCCTTCACTGACATCATGCAGCGGAATCCATTCTCCGCGCTGAGATACATCTCGTCCTTCTTGACCTGCGGCCGGATTGCGACCACGTTGCCGACCGACAAATGTTCTTTACGCATGGCATAGGCAGAAGGCCACACGATGAGGCTCCGCTCCTCGCTCTCGTCCGTGACCGTTATGAAAGCCATCGTGTCGCCGCGCTTCGTCACATGTTCCCGCACCGACTTGATGGCGCAGAGCACAAGGTCTCCTGACCGCACGCTGTGACCGAGGTTGGAGACGAGACGCCACTTCTGATCCGAGACGTCCTTTCGCCGCGCTTCTCTTCTCAACTGCTCGCGCATCTCCGACATCCGCATGAGCCCGAGCGGGAGTCCGAGCAGCTCGCTGCGCTGCCGCAGCAGCTCTTCCTCGGTATACTCCTCGTAATTTTTTATGCGGAATCTCTTCCCTTCGAGGTGCTTCGATTTCTTCAGTTCGACTATCTCCGCGTGTTTCTCGCAGATCGTCCTGTTGGAGATGGCCTCGAACGAGAACGCGCCGAGCTTCGCCAGCACCTCGACTACCCGGCTGTTCACTCTCTGTAGATCGACCCGTTCCAGGAAATCGGAGTACGACTTAAACGGACGCTGCTCGATGATACTCAGAGCCGCCTTATCGCCGACGTGCGGGATGGAAGCGAACCCCACCACCATCTCATCCTTGCTGCACCTGTAATCGAGGTCGGAATTTTCAATCGACGGCGGCACGATCCTGATACCCAATCGCAATGCCTCGGCGACCATTGCCGTCACCGAATCCTTGTCCGAATGAATGCTGAGATATGCGGCGATGAAAGCCGACGGATGGTGAACTTTCAGCCACATTGTTTGATATGCGAGATAAGCGTAGACGGCCGCATGGCTATTGCTCGTAACAATACCAGATGAAAGTATAAAATTATGCTCAGGATGGTTTACCGATATATCGTAAGTCGGTTGCTTGCCCAAGGTACGCACTCGTACAATTCGCCGAGACAATATACACCCGGAATTCTTTCTTCGAGTAAATTGTCCAAAGTCACACGACAAGGAGCTTTCATTTTGCGGTGACCGTTGCCCCAAAAACATCTCATCGAAATCCGTATAAGAACTTTTTTTCTTAAAAGAGCCACCCACATTAGAAACAGGTCTCGTTTTTCTGCCTGTTTTAAGGCCTCTTCTCCATAGATCGGAAAGAAATGAGTCGGCCCATCTAATTCTATCCATACATTTTTGTCTACAAAATCGACCGTTCTTCTGAAGTCTTGAAACCGAATTTGAACCTGGTGTCTGAATTCTGGATATTCTTTCTTGAAGAATTGTTCCATGTGAGTATTCGAACTCATCCTCTTCTTGGCAGCCCTGAATTTTTTTTGAATTTCTTGAAATTTCTCTGGATTTTTCTCGCGCCATTTCCTGAGTTGTTCTGCTCTTTGTGCTTGAATTTCTGGACGCGCTGATGTCCGCGAAGCCGTTTCTGATGCGACCTTCCTTAAAAGCACATCGTTTTCTTCCCAAACCATTTTCATTGTTTCGCTTTTTATTTCTTTGTGTCGGGCTTTGCATATCAAACAGTCCTTGCGGTGTAGTTCTAAATCCAGACGCCTCCTGAAGGTTTGTCCGCACAACGATTTCCAATTGCCCTTTGCCTGAAAACCCATCTTGTCTTTTGCCCACTGTTTTGCAAGCTGACAAATTCTCCGATGCTGAAAGTACTCGTTCTGAGTCTCGAATTGTGTTTGACATCCCGGACATACTGTTGGTTTTGCTTTCAAAACACACCACTTCTTTTCTGTGTAGTAGGATATATGAAAGAGGTTTTAATCCTTCGTTAGTTAAAAATTTGTGATCTAGTGTGCTCCGAACAAAAGAGCCATTATCAAACTGAACTTCAACACAATCTTTTTCACCTTGCTCAAAAACCTCAGTCACATCTACTGATATTATATTACCTCCTTTAGTTAATGTAAACACTTTGGTGATATACGGCTTTAATAATGAAATTGCCTTTGGCCCTTCAGTTGTCTCAACCAGAGTATCAGAAGTCAAACACCGATTAAACGAGTAGCCGCCGTGCTCACAAATATGACTAAATATCTCATTGGCATCTTCTTTTGAAAATCCATTCACCCTCGCGCCTTGTACAAATGGCTTTCTATATTTTTCCACCGCAGCAACACCCTTCGATTTTGCTATATCTATTCGTATCAAGTCAACATCCATGAACGACAGACCACCAACTTCGCGGAGGATTTTCATCACCTGTTCCTGATAGATGAGAGCGCCGTGCGTCTCCTTCAGCAGCTCATCGAGCACGGGATTCTGCGGCTCGACATCCTCTCCCGTCTTTATTCTTATGATACGCTCCGCCATGCCTGATTGTAAAGGGCCGGGCCGGTTAGCCGCGTTGACCATCGTGAGGTCGAGGATGCTCCCGGCGTCCCACTGTTTGAGCAAACGCGGTGCGGAGCCGTCGAACTGGAAGATACCGCGCGTATGCCCCAACCCGAACTCCTCATAGACCCTCTTGTCACCGAACGGCAGATTATCCACGTCTACATGCTCACCTCGATCCGAAACAATCTTCTTCGTCTGCTCGATCACCGTGAGCGTGCGGAGGCCGAGAAGGTCGAACTTCGTCAGGCCCATCCTCTCAAGGTCGCGCGCTTCGTACCCCGTGGCGAAACGACTTCCGGTCTTTATAATTGGCGTGATGCTCGTCAGCAGATCCTTTGAAACGATGTAACCCGCCGCGTGGATCGACAAGTGCCGCACCTGCCCCTCCAGCTTGAGCGCGGCATCAACTACGAGCGGATACTTTTCCTTGAACTTCCTGAACAGTTCCGACTGTTGAACGGCGTCCTCAAGAACCGAGAACACATCTTCCGACTCCTCGTCACCCTTCTTAAAACCGGGAATAACCTTCGACACAAGATCAACTTCCTTAGCTGGCACGAGCTGCGTCCGCGCAACGTCGCGGAAAACAACCTTACCGCGCAGCCGTGAGAACGTGCAGGACGGCGCTACGTGATCGTCTCCGTAAGTGTGCTGCACATAGCTGACCAATTCTTCGCGCCTGTTATAGTCGATGTCGAGGTCAATGTCCGGCAGGTTACCCGACTCCAATCTCTCCGGCCCGAGGAAACGTTCAAACATCAAGCCGTACTTGATGGGATCGACCTTGGTGATGCCGAGCAGAAAAGCCACGAGCGATCCGGCCGCGCTTCCCCTCGAACCCGTGCGGATGCCGCTCTGCCGACAGAACTTTATCATGTCCCACGCCATTAAAAAATAATTACCCAAACCGTGCTGGCCGATGACCGATAGTTCGTGAGCCAAGCGATCCTTGTAGGTTTCATGCTGCTTGACCTTTCGCCTGTAAATTTTCCATCTTCCTTTTGCCAGCTTCCGCAGATCATCATCAGTGCCAACGAACGGCAGCGCATCCTTAACATCAAATTTCGGCAATTTAACAACACCGAGTTGCCGCGCGAGAACGGTCGTGTTCTTCAACGCTTTTCTGACAGCACTTTCCGGAAGTCCCTGTCGCAGTAGGCGCGAGCGCATAACCTTCGACGGAACGAGACTGAGCTGTTTTGTCTCAAAGCGAAACCTGTTGGTCGTCTTGATCGTAGACTTCGTTTGTACCATGAGCAGTATGTCGTGAACCGCTGCATAGTCGTGAGTGGGGTAGTGGGCATCGGCGGTAGCGAGGAGCGGCAGCTTATGGTACGCCGCGAGATCGACGAGCGCAGCGTTGGCCTTTTTCTGTTCCAGCAGATCATTACCCATGATCTCGACGAATAGGTTGTCTCCGAATATCTTCTTCAACCGCTTCGCCACTACGTCCGGCTTCGGTGCGTCGGGATCCATAATGGCTTTGCAGAGCGGACCTCCTAGACATGCGGTGCCGAAGACGAGATTGCCTTTGTGCGTCTTGATCGTCGCCCAATCCAATCGTGGCTTGTAATAGAAGCCTTCTGTATTCGATAGCGTAACTAATTTTAAGAGATTCTCGTATCCCGCGTTACCATCACACCATACCGTTAGATGCTGTGCCTGTCCGCGTGTTTCTTTTGACTTGTCGTACATATCTTCCACGACTTCAATTTCGCACCCGACTATCGGTTTGATCTTCCCCTTGTCACACGCCCGCAGGAACGACGGAACGCCGCTGATGCTCCTGTGGTTCGTCTGTGCGAGTGCCGACATGCCCAGGTGTTTCGCCGTAGCCACGAATTCCTCACACGTCCCACAGCCGTCGAGGATGCTGAACTCGTCGTGGACGTGAAGGTGAACGAGTCCTCTGTCCTCGCCGCCTTTAGCCATCGTGATACTTTCGAGCTTCTCCTTCTGCTTGACCTCACCGCGCACGAGACGGACAAGACGCGATATGTCGGCGGTGAAAGATTCTTTAAAGCTCTTGCGCCGCAGAGCCGCTGCCGGATGATAGGTAACGAACACGTCTCCATACTCGGATTTGTGACGGCGACCGCGGCGCGTGGAGATGCCCTTGAATCCGAGAAGGAACTGCATCGACGTTTCGCCGACCGCGAGGATGATCTTCGGCTGTACCCGTTTGATCTCCTGTTTAATCCAAATGGAACAGCGCTCGATCTCTTTAGAAGTGGGAGTCCTGTTCTCAGGAGGTTTGCAATGAATAACATTCGTAACGTAAAGTTCCTTATCCTTGACGCCAGCATCGGCAAGTGTCTTTCGCAGCAGTTCTCCCGAACGTCCCACGAAGGGCCTGCCCTGTCTGTCCTCGTCCGCGCCGGGAGCCTCTCCTACTACCATGATGTTCGCCGACCGCAAACCTTCTCCGGGAACTACCTGAATCGCTGTCTTCCTGAGACCACAGCGTTTACAATCCTCTAACTTCATCACTTCCTCCGAGCTGTCTGTCAATGTCGAATACTAACGGCGAATACGAACTCCTGAGCGCATGAGAAAACTCTTCGCGCGAACAATCACATAAGTCCTTCTCCGGCAGCGGCAGTATACGGATGCGATTGCCGTAGACGGGTTCGAGCACCTTGACCGCCTGTGATTCCAACTCGCGCCCCGCCGGATCGACATCTGCCGCTATCAGCACATAGTCGAAGTCCGATGCGAGCAGCGACACCTGCGCCTCCGACAACAGCGCGCCCATAAGCGCGACGGCGGGAGTGCGATACTGGAATGATTTAAGAGCGTCGAGCGGCCCCTCGACTATCACCACCTTGGAAACATCGAGCCGTCTGCACATGTGGACGGCCTGGGCGTGACCGAACAGGAACCGCTTCTTCTGCAATCCCTCCGAGAACAGATACTTGGGTTTGTCGCGGACGTTCATCGAGCGACCAATGGCTCCGGCCACCTTTCCATCGCGATCCGCCACCCGCATGATGGCCCGGTCGGTCTCGGCGTCGTAAGTCACACCGTAGCCGAGTATCGTCCTCATCGAGAAACCGCGATTGAGGAAATACATCTTGGCGAACCCCGGCAGCGAACTCTCCTTAATTACTACAGGTTCCGCAGTAATTAAATCCCTGTCGATGTCGGCCTTCAATTCACTCAGGATGAAGGCCGGAGCATACACCAACTCCTGCGCCTCTTCGACCGTGATGCCTTCCTGCCGGGCCATGAAAATGAAGATGTTGCCCTTGGCTCCGCATGAGTGACAATACCACAGACCCGTATTGACGTTCATGGACGCCGACGAGGTCTTGTCCACGTGGAAAGGACAGAAAAACGATAACTCTTTACCGCCGCGCCTAAAGTTAATGCCGTAGTACGTCAGAACGTCTTCTGGTGTCGAGTATTGGCCGATCACGGTAAAGACTCCTTACAGATCATCTTCGTCGAGGTCGTCGTCGTCATCGTCTTCGGTAAACCCCTCAATGATCTCGCGCAGGTCGTCGTCCGTCTGACTCTTCTTGAACTTCGTGTCCGGGTCGCGCTTGCGGATGAGCTTCTTCAGCTCGTTCCGATCCATGTCTTCGAGTTCGAGACTGTCCTCGCCGCCGCTGTCGTCCTCGTCTTCGGGCATGAGGTCGCCGTCCTCCTTCGGCCTCCAGCCCTTGATGAGTTTCTTGATCTCATCAGATGACTTCGTGAGGCTGTCGAGGTGCTCGAAGAAAAACGCGAGTTTCTTTTTCGTTACTTCGATCTTGAACTTCGACGGGTCGTTGCCCTCAAGGTCATAGGACGTGTCGTTCATCGTGGAGCCTGTGCGCGTCGAAGACCAGTAGCGGCCCTTCAGACCTTTGATGGCCTTCTTGGTGTCGATCAGCCTCATACCGGCCTGAGAGCGGAGCCAGTATTTGAAACCCTTCATCTTAATGTTGTCTCCCTTGTCCGTCTTCTGTACCTCGATGATATTCCCGTCGAAGTCCTTGACCGACTTGAGATACACGACGCACACCGCGAAGAACTTTCTCGGTACTCCCTTCTTACAGGCCGGGCAATCTCCTTTGCCGTTGATGTCGTTGAGACACAGGAACTGCCTGAAGTTTTTAGTGCCGGAGAAGACCTCATGGGTGAAACCCCTATACTGATACTCGTCCTCGCCGTCCGTCATGAAGCGCACGTCGGCGATTGTATCCGGCGGCTGAACGAATCCATACTTGATTTTGAACGCCTTGAACTTACCTCCGCCGCTCGACTTGTCGTAGTTGCGAAAATCCTTGACCGTCATGCTCGGCGGCCTGATAGCTTTCCTGGACTTCTTCGTATCTGCGGGCATTACCTTCCTCCTTTTTTTTATATGTCCGTAGTGAACTCCTGTACCGTCTTCGACTCTACAAGCAGACCGGCGCCCTCGGTCAGCGACCAGACCAGCTTGATGACCGGAAGCGTGACTGCATTCCGATTCTTTCTGACCGCTATCGTGTAGTTGGAGCCGGTACGACAAAAGGCGAGAATAACGTCGGCCGCCTTCGACAGCGGCATACCACCGGCTACCTGACTCAGCTTCGGCGGTATCCTCGAATCTCCGGCATCTTTGGTTGCCTGAGAATTTGCGATGATGGGCATTTTCAATTCCCGAGCCGTGAGCTTCACACCTTTGATAAGTTCATCGTATTTCTGGTTCTTATCGCGGAAAGAAGACTGTCCCTGTATGAGGCCGAGGTAGTCGATAATTGCTACGTCGGTCTTGTATTCCAGTAATTTCGACTTCAGCATGGAAACTGAGAGAATCGGTTCATCGTCAATGATTAGTTCCGACTTCCACTTCTCGACCTCCTTCGCCAATGTCTCCATGCGGTCTATCTCATCGTCCTCGAGGACTCCCGAAAGGTAATCCTCGATTGATATTCCGGCGATGACCGCGTAGAGGCGGCGCGCGATGGTCTCCGAATCCATCTCGAGCGAGAATATCGAGACGCTGGTTCCCTGCTTCCACAGCAGACCGGCGATCAACAGGCTGAGGTACGTCTTGCCCTCACCGGCGAAGCCCAGAATGGAGATCAGCTCGCCGTCCTTAAAACCGTGCAGACTCTTGTCCAGCGCTTCAATGCCGACTGGTATGCCGAGCATACCGTCGCGCTCGAGAATCATCTCGTAATCTCTGGCTAGGAAATCAGCAGCGCGTTCGCGCATCTTGAACACGTCGCTGCTGAACACCATGGCGCGGGCCGTTCGTATGGAACGCTCTAGCTCATCCATGACCTCGGCGGGACTGCTGACCTGCTTCTCGTCCGTCAGCCGCTTGGCGCTCTCCCTCAGCATCTCGGCCACGGCGGCGGCTGACGAGCGCTCTATCAGCTCGTCTATAATGAACTCGAAGTCCTTGCCGTCGCCTTTCGGTGAAGTATTGAACGTCGGGAACTTCTCGCTGACGAACCTGAGAGAGGGAGCCGCCCTGTGGCGGCCCCAGTGCTCCCTCAAGTACCGAAAAACTTTTCGGTTGGTACCGGTAAAGTGTTCCTCGGAGAGGCGAGAAGTCAGGTGCCCCACCTTCTTAATCCTTATCGCGGTGCATATCGCTCGGCTCTCGAGGCTCCCGGAAGTGCTTTTCTTCCCTCGGTTCATACTTCTACCATGTCGTCCTCGCCGCCGCTGTCGCCGTCGTCATCCTCCTCGAATTCTTCTTCGAGAATCTCTTCGATCAGGTCGGCGGTCTTTTTGCTCTTGCCACCGGCCTTCGTCTTGATGTCGTGTTCGACGGCGATCTTCTTGACCTCGGCGATCTTCATACCTTCGAGTTCCTTCCGGCGTTCGTCCTCGTCGTCCTCTTCTTCTTCGTCGGAAGCGGCTTCCCTGATGGCGTCGCGGAGTTCATCGTCGCTCAGCTTCTTAGTGCTTTTGATGCCGAGCTCGTTCTCCTTGTTGTGCTTCAGCAGTTGCTTTCGCGTCATGCCGTCGAACTCATCCTTCTCCTCCTCATCATCTTCGCCTTCCTCCTCCTCTTCTTCTTCATCCTCTTCTTCTTCATCCTCTTCTTCCTCATCATCGGACGCGGGCTTCTTGCCAGTGCCTTTGCAGATCGGACACTTCTTGCCCTTCGAGTCCTTGCCGGTGCCCTCGCAGGCCACGCAGTCCTCGGCTTCATCCTCGCCGTCATCATCCTCTTCCTCGTCAGCAGGATTCTCTTCCATATATTCCAGCAGGGCCGTGATGAGACCTTCCTTGTTAACGTTCTTCGTCTCGATGCCGCACGCTTTAGCAATCGGCCTGATCTCGGAACCTTTATATTCCTTGTTCAGCTCCTCGGCGTCCATGCCCCGGACTTCAGCGGCGGGGTCTTCGCCTTCCCCTTCCTCCTCTTCCTCGTCCTTCTCGTCCTCTCCCTCTTCTTCGTCTTCCTCTTTTTCCTCTTCGTCTTTCTCGTTGTCCTCCTCCTCGATCTCCTCATCCTTATCTCCGTCTGCATCCGGGTGCCGACCTACCGCATACCCGCTGCGATCCAAGAATTCGGTGATGCGTTCGTTGAGCCCATCGAGGATTCTGTCCGCGTCCTTGAGGGAGGCGTCGAGATCATCCTGGGTGAAGCCAGTCGGCAGTTCCGTCCAGATGGTCTGCCTGGTGTTCTCGTAGTCGCCGAGGTTAATCTTGAACTCGACGCTGGCTCCGGCCTTTCCGCCGGTCACACCCTGATCGCTCTTCTTAACGGTGACACCAGCGCCTTTAGTTTCTTCCTTCTTGATTTTCTTCTTCTTCGCCATTAGCGTTTCTTTCCTTTCTGTTTGAGTTTGGAAACCTTGATGTAGTACGATACATCTTCCTGAGTCATGGACTCAAGCTGCTCCTTGGTAATAATGCCCTCGAGGAATGCGTTGTTGATCTTCCCCACGTCGTAGCAGGATTCCACCTTGACATAAGATTTAAGAGCTTTTCGCACGTCAGGGGATAATGAACCCCACGCGGATGCAAGTGCGACCGTGTCAACGGACGCTGAGCGCGTTTTCAGGAAGGTAGATTTGATCTTCTTGCCCTTGTTCCGCATCTCTAAAACTACTTCCTCGACCACGCCCGGCAGCGCAATCGTAAGCGGCTTAGTCACCTTCGAGAACCGAAACGTATTACCCGTGTGGACAACATCGAACTTCCTCGTCTGGTTCGATGGGGTCATGCCATCGAGTTTATCCGCGAGTTTCTCAATCGCCTTATCGAGACGTTCCTTCCGGATCCCGACTTCAGTCTTCAGGCGTTCAAGTCCCAAATACTCCTCGACGACCCACTTCTTGTCTACCCTTGACAATGGTACTTTCACCTCCCTTCTTTAATTACTACAATCCCGCAGTAATTAGATTTCAAGCA
>Ga0315533_1003529_pt1 | contig 10235 bp, 4 predicted proteins | sample SalMarSW160130MG_FD_203081 | JGI IMG/M metagenome (GOLD analysis project Ga0315533, IMG submission 203081) | Salt marsh sediment microbial communities from the Plum Island Ecosystem LTER, Massachusetts, United States - Salt Marsh Sediment SW1601-30 ...
GTCTCTAGTTAGCTGCTCATCACTCTTGCTCGGGGTGGGGTCGCCTGAGGGGTGGTTATGGACGAAAATCAGGCGGGCGGCATCATGGCTAATGGCACCTTCTACAATCTCGCGGGGACGGATGGGGATACTCTCCAGTGTTCCCTCAAAAAGGTCGGCGGTGTCAATAATCTGGTTTCGGCAATTTAGATAGATGACCTTGAATATCTCCTTTTTGAGATCCCGCATGGAGTAGTAGAGATAGTCAAAAATCTCTTTAGACGAGGTATTGACGGGACGTTCAATAATCTTCTGCTTTAGAATCTCGGTTGGCAATTCGTGCAAGAGTCTGATACCGCAGATACTTTGAAAGGTAAGCCCTGTTTGCTGTAGTTCCTCAGATGAGGCAGCGAGCAAGCCCCTCAGATTAGTGAAGCGGGCAATGCACTCCCTGGTCTGCTTTTTGCACTCACTTTGGGGCAAGACGAGGCTTAAGAGCAATTCAACAGACTCCCCCTCGCTCAAGCCGTCAAAACCCGAGTTGATAAACCTCTCCTGCAGCCAGGTCAGGTGCCTCTGTTCACTTAATACCGTCGAAGCCATTTCCCACCCCTCAAAATCAGCTCACCGAATTATCCTCAATGGGGGACAGCGGCAATTCAACAAAGAAGGTAGCCCCCTTTCCTAGTTTACTCCTGACGTATATCCTGCCACCATGCTCGGTGACGATACCGTGACAGGCACTGAGTCCCAAGCCAGTGCCGCCTCTTTCCGTTCTCGTGCTGAAAAACGGGTCAAAGACCTTATCCAGATTTTCGGGGGCAATACCGGGGCCATTATCAGCAAAGGAAACCCTCACATAGTCTTTCATCTCCCGGGTCTTGATAATGAGCTTCCCTTTTCCGTGCGCCTCATTCATCGCCTGCTCAGCGTTCAGAATGATGTTCAAGAAGACCTCCTGCATCTGGGGAAAATCGACCATTATCTGGGGGAGGTCAGGGGCAAAGGCAGTTACAACCTCAATGTTGCTTGTGTGTAGTGCGTAATCCCTCAACTCCAGAGTTTTTTGCACGATATCATTGATGTTGGCATATTCCTTCTTTGGCTGGCGGCGGCGGGCAAAGGTAAGGAGATTTTGCACCACGTCGGCTGCCCGCCGGGCTTCGCCATGGATTACCTCCAAATCACGGCTGAGTGCCTCGTCAGTGCTTTTTCTCATCAGTCGCTGAGAAAAACCCAATACGCCCGTAAGGGGATTATTTATCTCGTGGGCAACACCGGCTGCCAGCTCACCGACAGAGGCCAGCCTTTGGGCAAGATAAAGCTCCTGCTGCAGTTGCTTCTCCTTCTCTTCAGCCTGCTTGTGTTCAGTGATATCGGCAATCACAACAATTCTGCACGGCTCACCTCCGATATTTATTATCTCGGCCGAGGCCAGCCCTATCCGTATCTCCCCTGACTTCATACGGGAGTGAAATTCTTCATTATAAGCCCTGCCTTGTTCCTGCAGTTTTTTGTTCCATCGTTTCAGCTCCTCTTCATTTACCCAGAGGCCAAGTTCAACTGCGGAGCGGCCAATCGCTTCTTCGCGGGTATAGCCGATAAAACGGGCGAAAGCTTCGTTAATTTCAATAAATTTGGTATCTTTAAGGGAAGTGATGCAAATTGCATCAGCAATGGAGTGGAAGGCCTTGGAGAACTTCTCCTCTGACTCTCTCAGCGCCTCCTCCGTCTGCTTGCGCTCGGTGATATTCCTGGTAATCTCAAGACAGGAAACAATCCTTCCCCCAGCGTCTCTAATGGGATTAGCCGTATTCTCCCAGAAGGCAACCTCCCCCGAGGGCATTACCACCCTCCTCTCCGTGGCGTGTGACTTACCATCCCTGAATGCCTTTTTTACAGGGCACCCGTCACACAACTCTTCTTTACCTTCATAGACTCGGTAGCATTTCTCCCCCAGGCGGTCACCAAAAATCATCTTCACCGTCTCATTCTGATAAATAATGTTATAGTCTGCATCTTGTATGGTGAGACCATCTTCCATGGCACCTACTATTGATTCCAGCTTATTCTTCTCGGCTTGAAGCGCCTCCTCCATCCGCTTGCGCTCGGTGATGTCCCGGCACACGCAGAAGATTAGTTTCTGCCCCCCATAGCACATAGCCCCGTTGATACTGATATCAACGTCAATGGTCGTACCATCCTTGCGATGGTGCTGTGTCTCTAAGTGTAAACCCTTCTCGTCAACATTCCGCCCCATCTCGAGCAGTTGCTCGGGTGGAAAGTTTTTATCCCAGTCCCAGGTGTGGAGTTCACGGACTTCCTCGGGGGTATAGCCAAGCATCTCGGCAAAGCGCTGGTTTGCCTCATACACCTTGGCGTTCTCGTCGAGGACAACTATCCCATCTAGGGACTGGTCAACCAGGAGACGCCGCCGGGTCACTTCATCAGCCAGCGCCTCCTCTGCTCGCTTACGCTCGGTAATATTCCTGGCGATCTCAAGGCAGGAAACAATCCTCCCCCCGGCATCTCTAATGGGATTAGCCGTATTCTCCCAGAAGATAACCTCCCCCGAAGGCGCTACCGTCTTCCTCTCTGCGGTGTGTGACTTGCCATCCTTAAACGCCTTTTCTACCGGGCAGCCATCGCACACCTTTTCTCTACCTTCATAGACCCGGTAGCATTTCTCCCCCAGGTGGTCACCACCAGAAGCTATCCTCGACGGCTCGTTCTGATAAATAATGTTATAGTCCCTATCCTGTATGGTGAGAGTGTATTCCATGGCATCTACTACCGATTGCAGCTTATTCTTCTCGCCTTGAAGCGCCTCCTCCGCCTGCTTGCGCTCGGTGATGTCCCTGGCAATGGTGATGTGACCAACCCAGTTGCCCGCAGCATCCTTCAGTATGCTGGTACTTAACTCACCGGGAAACTCGGAGCCATCCATCCTAAGCAGGGTGTATTCCACACCTCTAACCGTCCCCTGTTTTATAGCCTTCCGCATGTTGGCGGCTATTCTATCATGGTCGCGGGGGGCGACCAGCTCCAGGGCGTTTCTCCCCAAGAGCTCATCCCTGGACTTGAATCCATGCATCTCCACCGTTCTTTGGTTTGCCTCGATAATGGCACCATTCAAATCAATAACTGATATGCCGTCAGTAACAGACTCAAACATTTTCTGGAGCTTTTCCTGGCTCTCCCTCAGCGCCTCCTCCGCCTCCTTGCGCTCGGTGATGACAACCCAGTTTGCCAGGTAATATTTGTACTCTCCGTCCTTTCTCAGTGGGGCAGAGGTTATCTCAACCCAGAACCGCTCCCCGTTCTTCTTCTTAAAAAGCTCCTCAAGCCTCACCGCTCCCTTGCGCATAGCTTTTTTCAAGTCCCCACTGGTTTTCGCCAGTGTTTCTTCCGTCCACCAGAGGTATGGAGCTTTCCCACCAATAACCTCTGTAGAAGAAAAACCGGATAGCTTCTCAAAGGCTGGATTTACATATCTTACCGAAGAGTCTTGGTCAATAACTAGCACGGGATTAGGAGCATTAGTCAGCAGGCTAGAACTAAATTCCTCGCTCTCCCTCAGCGCCTCCTCCGCCTGCTTGCGCTCGGTGATTTCCAACACCACCTCGACCATGCCCACGAGGTTCTTATCTGCATCTAGAATAGGATAGCCTCGTACAAACCACACCCTCCCATCGGGAGTGGTCATTTCCGCTTCCTGCGGTCTACCGGTTTCACGGGCTTTGGCTACCGGGCAGCCTACACATGGTTTATTACTCTGAGGCCACATCTCATAGCAATGCCGTCCCACCAACTGCTCAGTAGACAGGCCAACTGATTCTGCGGCCGCTTTATTTGTCCATAAAATCCTGTGTTCAGTGTCCTGGTACACCACAATCTCTGACATGCTGTTGAGAATAGCCGATTTCTCCCGTTCTATCTTTCTTAGCGCCTCCTCCGTCTGCTTACGCTCACCGACTTCCTGGCGGAGTTTTTTATTAACCTTTTTCAGTTCGGCAGTGCGCTCCTCTACCAACTCCCCAAGGTGGTCATGATATCCTTTCAGTGCTTGCACCGCCCGCTTGCGCTGGGCGTGCTCCCGGGCAAGCTCCAAGGCGGTTGAAATGTGCAGCGCCAGGTTTTCTACTGAGGGGAGGAGGTATTCACATAAGTCAATACAAGACATAGCCAAGACGCCTATGATCTTTCCGTGCTTACGCAATGGCGTCAGGATACTGGATTTCTCATCGTAGCCCATAGTCTTTGATATCAGATAAGCCAGGGGCCGGGGAAGAAATTCGCGTATTATATCGCCAACGTTGGCTTGAACGGTCTTCCCCTCTTTCACCACCTGACTGTAGATGCTTGACCGCTTTAGCTTAATCTTATACCCTTCTGCCCGCAGCCCTGACGCCTTCTCCAACACCTCCAACTTGGAGGGGGCTATTGAGGTTTCAGCCAGCTTGAGGCTCGCCCCATCATCGGTTAGTAGCAGAATGCTTGCCGTGTACTGGTCTGATTTGGCAAACTCCTCCTTCACCACCTGGTAAATTTCGGCTTCATTCAGTACACGGTGGAGCTTTGCCGATACCCCCTCAGTGAAGCGGATGACATCAAGCAGGTCAGCCGTCAACCTGTCTTCCAGCTCAGCCATTTCCATCTCTGTTCTCATGCTTACCCCCCTTCCCCCCGACGGCATGTTTAGGCGGAAATAATGCCAAGAAAGCTGTTGACAGCATTAACAATGTCCGACTCGCCGAAAGGCTTATTCATAATGCCAAAGGGACCATAAGCTAAAGCCCGTGACATAATCTCACTATCGGGATAGCCGGTTATGATAGTTACTGGCAGCTTGGGCTTGATGTCCTTTATCTGACGAAAAAGCTCAGCCCCATCCATACCCGGCATTTTAAGGTCGAGAAAAACCAGGTCAAAGTCCCGCTGTTTTACCAGTTCCAATCCCTCAGAAGCAGTCTCAGCACCTGTCACCTGGTGGCCTGCCTCCTCTAAGGTTGTCTTAAACAGCAACCGAACCACCTCCTCGTCATCAACAACCAGGATATTTACCTTGGCCGCAACCGAGTTTCGCTGCAACCACCCATCAATTGAGTTCTGAGCAAATCTCCACTGGTTGCCAACCTTGGTCGCCGGGATTTTGCCCCGCAGTAGCAGGCGATATACGGTCTTCTTGGTTACCCGCAAGTAGTCAGCTACCTCGCTAACAGTCATAAGCTTGGTCATATTGCTTTCCTTACTCTCACTCCTAGGGCTCTTATTTCTTAAGCTGTATACCATATTACCTCATTGGGTATTTTTGAGCAATATTTGGAGTAATTAAGGTTTATTGTCCACAAAAGTCTATTACAATCCAATCTAAATGTCAAGTAGCACTTTAGTACTACTCATAAGCAGTCTTTGAGAGGGGAAATAGCGCGGCTTGTAGTTATTACGGTTTTAAGAAATCGGTGTCCTGCCGTCTGGCCTTATAGCGCCTTCGTTTAGCCTCAGCAGTTCCTGTGGTTCTCAGGTTTAAGAAGTCGGTTTCATATTCTTCTATCAGCCCCTGGCTGGCGAAGCTATAGTATCTATCATCGCCGATGATAATGTGGTCCAGCACCCTAATGCGCATAATATTACCGGCGAAGACCAAATCCCTGGTTACCTCTTTATCATATTGACTGGGCTCGGTGTCGCCTGAGGGGTGGTTGTGGACAAAGATAACAGAGACGGCATCATGCTTGATGGCGTCTTTCATGATTTCCCGGGGATAGATAGAGCTGGCGTTGACCGTGCCCTCAAAAAGGTCAACGATTTCAATAATCTGGTTCTGGCCATTCAGGTAGATGACCTTAAATAACTCCACCTTGAGGTCTCGCATTGAGTGATAGAGATAGTCAAAAATCTCCTTGCCCGTCTTATATACCGGCTTATCAATAATCTTCTGCCTTAGAAACTCAGCGGCTACCTCCTGCACCAGCTTGATGCCGAAGGTACTGTGAGAACCAACGCCCTCTATCTCCTGAAGTTCTGCGGGGGAGGCGGAGAGTGCCCCCCTCAGGGTCTTGAATTTCTTAAGGACCTCTTTCGCCTGCTGTTTGCAGTCCCGGCGGGGGGAGCCCAGCGTCAGCAGCAACTCAATAATCTCGTAGTCATGAAAGCCGCTAAGCCCCGACCTGAGGAACTTTTCCCTCAGCCTTTTTCTGTGACCGGATGATGCCTCCTTCTTCGCTTTAGCCATCGGACTCCACCCTCAGCCCTCCCTCCCCCACCAACTCTACCAGACGCTGGTGGAGCTCGGGGCAGTAGTTAATACAGATATTGGACAGCTTGAGGTTAAACACCCTCTCTCCATTGGTGACACAAAGGTTCACCTCATCATCCCCCGGGAAGCCCCTCAGTGCCTCAATCAGTTTATGCAGATAGGCAGCATCACTCTCCTCATCTGAGGTCTGGCTGATGCTTATTACCAGCCGGCGAGCCTGGGGCGGTGCGGGTTCCTCCCTCGGGACCGCCTCCGGCTGGTAGCGGCGCGCCGTCTCGCAGCTTAACTGAACGCGGTCATCCCTCAGCCTTACCTTGCCCTCAACCAGCAGTATATTGCCTTCCTGCCACAGCTCTCTGGTAGTGGCATAGACATTGGGCCAGACCATCACCTCCACCCTGCCGTCAAGGTCTTCCAGCATGACGCTGGCAAAGGGGCGGCGGTCCTTGGTGAACGATTGACGAACCGAGGCTACCATGCCGGCGACGACAACGACTTCCCCCGCCAGCTCGGCATCAATATGCCCGCAAAGGATGGTATTCTCTGAAGCCACCTTGGCGGCAAAGGCGGTGAAGGGGTGCTCCGAGAGGTATACCCCGATGAGTTCCCTCTCCCCGGCCAGCTTATCTTTCATCGAGATTTCAGCAGGTTGCAGGTCAAGGCTGGGCATAGGGGTGGGCATGGTCTTGCCCCAGAGGTCAAACATGGTCGATTGCCCCGTCTCCCGCAGGCGCTGCTCCCGCTGGGCTAAAGCCATGATGCGGGCAACGTTGCCCAAGAGAGTGCCGCGGTCGCCAAGGCAGTCCAGGGCTCCAGCCTTAATCAGGCTTTCCAGTACCCGCCGGTTTATATTATGCATATCCGCCCGCCGGCAGAGGTCTTCAATTGACTTGAACTCGCCGCCCTTCTCCCGCTCAGCGACAAGGGGCTCTATCGCCCCCGCCCCAACGTTCTTGATTGCCGCCAGCCCGAAGCGGATGGCGGGACTGCCATCGCCGTCACTCTCTATGGAAAAGCTGGTGTGGCTGCGGTTTATATCCGGGGGCAGGACGTTAATGCCGAGGCGCCGGCACTCGGCAACGGCGGTGGCAACTTTTTCCAGCTGGTCGGCATGGGTAACCAGAAAGGCAGTGATATACTCTGCCGGGTAGTTCGCCTTGAGATAGGCGGTCTGGTAGGCAATAAGGGCGTAGCTGAAGCTGTGAGCCTTATTGAAGGCATAGCCGGCGAAGGGCTCAATGAGGGCAAAGACCTCGCTGGCGACATCGGTGGAATAGCCCATCTTTTTGGCGCCGGCGATAAAGTTCTGCTTCTCCTTCTTCATCACTGAGGGAATTTTTTTACCCATCGCCTTGCGGAAGATATCAGCCTGCCCCAGGCTGTAGCCGGCAAAAGCCTGGACGATAAACAGCACCTGGTCCTGATAGACAACCACCCCGTAGCTCTCCTCAAGGATTTTTGTCAGCGCCGGGTGGGGGTAGCGGATGGGTTCAAGGCCGTGCTTGGCTTTAATAAAGGTGGGGATATGCTCCATGGGACCGGGGCGGTAGAGGGCAATCATAGCGGCGATATCGCTGAAGCTGCTTGGCTTAAGCTCCTTGATATGGCGGCGCATGCCCGCCCCCTCCAGTTGAAAGACGCCGGTGGTCTCCCCTGAAGATAAAAGGGCGAAGGTCTTATCATCATCCATGGGAATGCGGTGCAGGTTAATCTCCTGCCCCCGGCTCTGGCTAATAATCTCCTTTGCCTTGCCCAGAATGGTCAGGTTGGCCAGGCCGAGGAAGTCCATCTTGAGCAGCCCGATCTGGGCAATATCCTCCATGGGGAACTGGGTCATAACTATATCTTCGTCACTGCCCTTAGCCGCCCGCTGCAGGGGGACATATCTGGTGAGCGGCTCCTTGGAGATAACAACACCAGCGGCGTGGGTACTGGCATGGCGGGAAACACCCTCCAGCCTGCGAGCGGAATCAACCAGATTACTTATGATTTTATCCTCTTCGTAGATATTACGCAGTTCGCTGCTCTCGGCCATGGCTCTCTCCAGGGTCATGCCCGGCCGGAAGGGCACCAGACGGGCGACGCGGTCAACATCGCTATAGCTCATGCCCAGCGCCCGCCCGGTATCCCGTATTGCCGCCCTCGCCCCCAGTGTGCCAAAGGTTATAATCTGGGCAACGTGGTCCTTGCCGTATTTCTGGGTTACATAGGCAATAACCCTGTCGCGGCGGTCATCCTGAAAGTCCAGGTCTATATCCGGCATCTCCTTGCGCTCAAGGTTAAGGAAACGCTCAAAGACCAGATTATTCTCAAGGGGATCAACCTCGGTGATGCCCAGACAGCGGAGGACAATGCTGGCGGCGGCACTGCCCCTAACCCCATACAAAATGTTTTTTTCCTTGGCAAAAGAGATGATGTCCCACACAACAAGGAAGTAATTGGCAAACTGGGTCTTTTGTATCACCTCAAGCTCATAGTCAAGCCTCTGCTTTATCTCAGGGGTGGGGTTGGGATAATACTGGGGCAGGCTTTGATGGCAGAGGTCAGCCAGGAACTGGTCGGCGCTCTTGCCCTCGGGCAGGTCTATTTCGGGGAGGTGAAGGCGCCCGAACTCAAGCTTGAGGTTACACATCTCGGCAATGCGCCCCGTATTCTCAATCGCCTGAGGGATATCCTTATAAAGCTCCGCCATCTCCTGGGGGCTTTTAAGGTAGTAAAAGTCGCCCGCCATCTTCATTCTCTTTTCATCATTGACGGAGGAGTTGGTGCCGATACAAACAAGCAGGTCATGAGAGGGAGCGTCCTCCTGATTGATATAGTGGACATCGTTGGTGGCTACCAGCGGTATATCAAGCTCCTCAGCCATAGAGATAAGAGCCGGGTTTATCTGCTCCAGCTCAGGGATGGGATGGCGCTGTATTTCAAGATAAAAATCGCCGAAGGTCTGCTTATACCACAGGGCGACCTCCTTCGCCTCCTCAAGACGCCGCTCAAAAACAAGGCGGGGAATCTCACCGGCAAGGCAGGCGCTGAAAGCAATAAGACCGTCGTGGTGCTGCTCAAGAAGCTCCCTATCCACCTTCGGCTTGTAATAAAAGCCCTCAAGGTGTGCCTTGGTGGTAAGCTGGATTAGATTGCGGTAGCCGGTCTGGTTTTTAGCCAGCAAAACAAGGTGGTAGTTATTTTTATCGCCGGCATTGCGGTTGAGGCGGCTGTTGGGGGCGACATAAACCTCGCAGCCGATAATGGGCTTTATCCCCGCCGCCCTGGCTTCCAGGTAGAACTTGATGGCGCCGTGCATAACACCGTGGTCGGTTATGGCCAGGCTGTCCATGCCAAGCTCCTTGGCTCGCTGCACAAGGTGGGGGATGCGGCACATGCCGTCAAGGAGGCTGTACTCGGTATGGACATGGAGATGGCTGAACATGGCTTAATTATAGCACAGGGTTAGTTTTCTGGGCTATGCTTTTAAGTCATAACGGCTCAAAAATTAAACACCAAAATTATTTTAACTACTTAGCAACCCATCCCCCTGACCCCCTTCCCTTGTAAGGGAAGGGAGAAATAAATAAGAGAGGGGCGAAGCCCCTCTCAAAATCTCTCCCCCTTCTCCGTGCGGAAAGGAGGGTGAACTATGCAAGGATACTGCACGAATTTGAAATTGTGACTATTCTTCTTATTATGCTTACTTTTTTTCGAGGCCTATTTTTAGCAGTGCTTTTATTGCAGCGATAAGGGCTACTGGTCCTATCAGGGCAGCAAAGTTCGTGATCATGCCGGTAACTACTTTACCTTCCCACAAACCTGTAATGGGAGCGACGGCAGCTGCCGTCGCTAACAGGGCTATAGTAGCAAGAAGCAATGTATTAATTTCTTTGGCACCAACAGCATAGATAACACCGATTATGAGACCGAAGATTGCCAAGACCGTGACGACAAGAACATTTGCCGGACTTACAAAACCTCCAACAGCAGCTAATACTAAGCCTATGCAAAA